>Ga0335397_10007690_pt1 | contig 13675 bp, 10 predicted proteins | sample MAT04_FD_205740 | JGI IMG/M metagenome (GOLD analysis project Ga0335397, IMG submission 205740) | Freshwater microbial communities from Lake Fryxell liftoff mats and glacier meltwater in Antarctica - MAT-04 (spades assembly) (version 2) ...
AAATATGTCCGCTGGTGGGATTAATCAGACGGTTGATGCAGCGAACCAAGGTAGATTTTCCCGAACCGGATAACCCCATCACTACAAATAATTCCCCTGGATTAACCGCCAGAGATACATCGGCAATGCCGAGCACATTCAGAGTTGCTTGCAAGATATCATCTTTAGACTTGCCTTCTCGAAACAGTTTGAGAGCGGCATGAGGTTTTTTCCCATAAATTTTGATGAGATGTTCGATGCAAATTTTGGGTTGGGGATTGGTCATTGCCTGAGTGGAGTCATAAGTAAAGAACCTGTTATGATACCTTAAATATCAGTCTTGGACGCATTCCGCCTCCAAGAAACCGGGTTTTTTAGGGAATCTGCCGGCGATCGCTTTTTTAGTTTCTGTTGGTGAGGATAACACTCTTGTTATCTGGAATTTACCGCGCAAGACGAGATCTTGACCTGCACCGAATATGGCTGTAACTGGGTGCGAGATTATCTGCGGACTAATACAGAGGTGGAATAGGGCGACAAGCAACGAGAGTTGCTAGTCATTAGTCGATAGTCATTTGCGATCAGGCTTCTGGAAACCAACCTGAGCTTCTAGTTGGGGAATAAATTGACCAATTTAGTATATTGACAAATGCCACTAATTGTGTATTTTGGGGTTTGCAGCAATATAACTTTACACAAACATACCAACTTTATCTATTTCGCGTTGGGCTAAAGAAGTGAATAATGAAACGTGGTTGTAACTGCAACATTAGTAACACCAAAAAAACGATGTTTACATCAGATTTTGTCAAAAAAAGGGCGGAATTTATGCCCCCATCTCAATTTTTATCGCAGAATCGGCAGGAAAAAAATGACTTTACAGGACGATCGCACCAGTCACCACTCATACGATGCCATAGTTGTTGGTGGTGGAATAATCGGGAAATCTATTGCTTTTGAACTAGCTCGCTCCTCGGTGCGTGTTCTCTTGATCTATCCCAAGCAGCACTGTAATGATGGTGCTTCGCTGGCTAGTGGTGCCATGTTAGGCGCATACGGCGAGATTACTGCCGACCAAGAAACTATCGAAGAACGCCTTGAACTGGAGTTTCGGATCAAAGCCCAGAAGATTTACCCAGATTGGCTCTCTCAGGTGAGAGAGGCATCGGGGCAAGAGGTATTTACCACAGAGGGGACATTTATCATTGGTAACAGTGCAGGCGATCGCGATCGGGCTAACCTCAAGCGCATCAAAGCCAAACTGGAAGCCTACAACGAACCCCATGAGTGGGTCGATCCAGACGACGTTCCCGGTTTAGACCCCAACAATTCCTGTCCAGCGTACCAAGCGTTGTTGATCCCCGGTGAAGGATCAGTTGATTCTCACAACTTACTTGCAGCGCTTGAGGTGGCGATTGAGCAGCATCCCAAAGGGGAAGTTTTAGACGATAAGGTTGTTTCTATCAATTTTGGGGAAACCGAAGGCACTTGGAGCGTGCAAACGGAAAACCACGGTTGCATTTCCACGCCCCATGTGGTGGTGTGTGCGGGAGCGAAAGTCCCAGAAGTCATTGGTGAAACACTGTTTTCCAAGCTAAAGCTGCCTGCGGTGTTATTTGGCAAAGGCACCAGTTGTATCCTGGCGGATGCCCCCCATTTTCCCCATACACTTCGCACCCCCAACCGTTCCTTTGCCTGCGGATTGCACGTTGTCCCTCGAAGTGGAGGGCGGCTCTACATTGGGGCAACCAACTCGCTTAGCCTGACTGCCCAAATGTCTTTGGGAGTTCAGCCGCAAGATTTACTCTATATCCTTGGCGATGGGGCTAACCAGTTCAATACTGCACTGCGAAATACCAAAATCGAGGAAATGCGTTATGGGTTGCGTCCTATTCCGGCTGATGGCATTCCTCTAGTTGGGAAAACTCAATTTCCAGGGTTTTTCGTGGCGACAGGAACCTATAGGAATGGGATGCTGATGGCTCCGTTGGTTGCTCAAGTCGTTACAGCAGAGTTACTTGGTAAACAACCCCCCACAGAAAATGTTTTCTCGCCTCTGATGGAGCGTCGTCGCAATCAAAATCCACTTCAACGGCTTATGGAGGTAGGTGCCCGTGATTTGATAGCAACGATACGGGAACCCGGTGGCTTTTTGCCTTACAACCGCACCCGCGAACTGGAATCTTTTATTCGCCTGCTGTTTGAAATGGGTGTTATGGAAGACTCTGCCCATGCGGCGCTGCGGGATAAGGCGAAGCAGATGATGCACGATGTACCGCTAGATGAGGTGTTCTTGTCGATTTATTACGAATTTGTCAAAACTGCCGTGCCTTCCTCTGTACCACAAGTTAACCCCCAATCAACCAATGGTAGAACTGACAGCATCGCCCAAAGTGTCGCTAATGTCAAGGGTTGAACGTTATCGTTTTGACGGTGCAATCCTCAGAGAGTTGAGTCATTGCTTTGAGCTAGATAATTGGCACGGGTTGGTGCAACTTGTTGAGGATTGGGTAATTATCGCTTTTGCAGTGCTTACTTCTAGGTGGACGTGGCAGCACTTGCCGCTAGTTGTCGGTGGAATAGTTTACTTTGTTGCGATTTTGATCGTTGGTGCCAGGATGCGTGCTTTGGCAGATTTGCTCCACCAGTCAACCCACAAAACCTTAGCGAAGAATAAAATGCTCAATTTTGTTTTGGGGACGTTTCCTTCGGGTTATCTGGTGCTGCAAAGTTATTCGGGTTATCGCTCCTCTCACGTTCTTTTGCATCACGGTCATTTTGGAAATCCCCAACTAGACCCAGATTACATTGGGTTGCAGGAGAGTGGATTGTACGGAGCGAATCTAGAAGCTAACAGCGTGCGCCGCTATTTATGGAACATTGTTCACCCGGCAACGACTCTGATTTACCTGCGCTATCTGCTCAAAAACAGAATTCTCAATCCGCAGGAAGAGTTTCGAGAGAAACTGGTGCGCCTAGTCTATCTGATTGTGTTGAATTCAATCTTTATCGGGCTGGGTTGGGGGTGGTTGTTAATGCTGTATTGGTGGGTTCCTCTGCTGACAACGGCTAATTGGATTGGAGCGTTTATTGAGTTGTTCGAGCATTACCCGTTGATGGAGGTGACTTCGGAGGGAATTGAGAGGAAGATGGAAAATCTAAAATCAGATATCCCCTTATCCCCCCTTTTTAAAGACCAAAATCCAAAATCAGTTGACTTGTTTATGTCTCGTAATCGGCTTTGCTCTCCAGTGTCGAATTTTTTCATAGCGATTCATTGGGAAGGTTATCACTTGTTGCATCATCTTTTTCCTGGTATTCCTTCGTGGCGCTACAAGCTAGCGCACCAGATTTTGATGAAGGATGAAGTTTATTCGTCTCAAAATCAAGATAGGGGTTGGTCTAGTTTATTTAGGCAAGTTATTTCCAAAAAATCACAAATTTAAGAGACTTACACATGACAAAGACAACAACTTCTTCCTTGTTTGATGGGAACTTTTCTCTTAAACTGGCTTTCCTTTATATCCTGGCAAAACTCAAGGTCGCATCAGGCCCGAAGGGCGATCGCTTCCATAGTTATTGTCAATTAAGCTGCGATCATGCCTGTGTCGCGACAAAGCTACTGTGTAGCCAAACGGAAAAATCAGGAACAAAATTGGACGCGCTTTTATTCACTTTAACAAAAACCAATACGTATGAAATTAAATGCTCAAAGCTCTACCCTTTCAGAACAGTGCGATCGCTTATCAAATATAGGCTCTGTATTTTGGCAGCACTGGCAGCAGTATCGAGATTATCTTTACCGTTGCTGCATCAAGTGGATGGGCGGGAATCCTATCGATGCTGAAGATGCGCTAAGTCGGGCGATGCTCAAGGCTTGGGAAAAGGTGCAACAATTCGCGGGAGAAATTGCTAATTTAAAAGCTTGGCTGACAAGGTTGACTCATAACCTCTGTGTGGATATTCATCGAGAACGCAGTCGGGCTGCTAATAAAGTTTAAAATATAGATGCGATTCCAGAGGAGAAAGGACTGATTTCTTTTGACGATACGCCAGAAACTGTAATGGAGAAGGACGAGAAAAAGATTGTAATTCGCCGCGCCATTGATAACTTACCGACTAGGCTGCGCGAAACGTTTATATTGCACTTCTATCAAGAATTGTCTCATCAAGAAATAGTCGAACAGCAAGGTATATCCTACCAGAATGTCTGCAAGCGCATCTCCCAGGCGCGGGCAATTCTGCGAGAAGAGTTGAGGAGATATTTTATCGAGGAGGATGGGACTGATACAGATTTATCGGTTACGCCAACCTTTGCAACTGAGTCGGCAATAGGGGAAATGTCCGAAGGAAATGCGGGAATTGAAGCGATTGTGGGCGAGACGGTGACGTTATCCGTTGTGGCGGAGGAAGTGGAGATTGTTGTGGATGGGGAATCGCAGGAAATAGCAATATCTGTGCAGCACTCTGAGTCAACTGCCTGACGGGGTGACAACCCCGTCAAAAGCCCTACCACTAGCGGATTGAGGCAACTTAAGGTAAAAAAAGATGGGGTACTATTTGTCAAAAAGCCCCATCTATCAAAAATGTTACCTATATTTTACCAAATCCACTTCCAAAAACAGCTTAAAAATACCGAATACCTAACTCTCAAACTTTTGGTATATCTCTTGCAATCTCAGATCGCACTCAATGGCGGGATAAAAATATATTTGTAATTAGCCTGTTCTGGGCACGGAGAGCCATTCCAGTATATTGGGAAATTTTGGATAAAAAAGGAAGTAGTAATATTGAAGAACAAAAATCTCTAATTACGCCAATTTTAGCTCTCTTTAAGGATTATAAAATTATCATTTTAGGCGATCGTGAATTTGGTAGTGTTAAGCTGGGTAGCTGGCTCTGTGAGCAACAAGTAAAGTTTGTTGTTAGGATAAAACAATCCCGTTATATCAAACAAGAATCTACAGAATATACCCATCTCACAGAGTTAGGATTATTGCCGGGAACTCGCTTTTTCTTGACAGGTGTTAAAGTCACCAAACAACAAGGATTTGGTAAGTTTAATGTGGCTGGTTATTGGCGACGCAAATATCGTGGAAAGGTTGAAGATGAGGGCTGGTATCTCTTGACAAATTTAGACAATTCACAACAAGCCATCGCTGCTTTTAAATGTCGTAGTGGGATTGAGGCAATGTTTAAAGATTGTAAGACAGGTGGTTATAATTTAGAGAAGAGCCATGCTAATAATCAGCGATTAAACAGTTTAATATTATTGATAGCTATTGCCTATAGTTGTGCTGTGCTTCAAGGTCAAAAAATCAAGACGATGGGCATTCAAAAATATGTGGGTCGGTTAACTGAATGTAGGCGCTCAATACGCCGTCATAGTAGTTTTTGGATTGGATTATATGGTCAATGTTGGGTGGTTGGTATGGAATTTTGTCAAGATATTATTAGTGAATTAATGAGAATAAGACGTAATAAGCTGCCATTTTTTCAGAGGGGTATCACAGCAATATACCTTGATTCTATCAATGTTTTGACGGGGTTGTCACCCCGTCAGGTAGATATCTCCAAACAGAAAGGTGGAGCGGGCACAAAGAGGGGTTTGTCTATCATGTAAACTCTCTTAAACCCCCTCATTTTTGACTTTTGTCAACATATCTACTAAGTCATTAATGTTCATTAAGCCAGCTAGCTGAGTCCTGGGGACTTTAATTTTAAGTTCGCGCAGCGATGAGTTAACAATTTCAACGATGTCCAAACTGCTAGTTCCATACTCCGCCATTGATTTTTTGGGGTCTATTTCAGTTTCTTCAAGGCCATCAACATTAAGCTTGATGTTTTTGATGACGATATTCAGCACTTCTTCTCGATTCATTCTAGGGTTGCTCCTATCTTTTTGGTGATCTTTATTTTGAAGATTGCGTTCTTCCATCCTAGCCTACCGACTTTTCAAACACTTTCCAAGCTGCTCCCATTTTCCGGATAGGCTCTAAGCTCATCGGGTACATCATATTTCCATTTTTCAATGGTGAATCTCCATTGTTCAGTAATCTTGGTGATTGTTTCTTCATCTAAAATGTACTTGTTTGTTTTATACCTATCCTGAGAATCAATATATTTTTTGAATTCAGATTCGGACTGTTCAAAGTCAGAAAGCTTGAATTGAGTATATATCCGCTTAAGGTATATAATTTCATTGCCAATAAAATCTTCATACCTAATTTCAATCAAGTTTTCTGGCGGGATATAATTTTTCTCGACTAAATATTTTTGCATCATTTGTTGATAAATAAAAATTATATTTTCCTCTAGTTCCACTTCAGTTATATTCTGAAGTGCAGACTGTGCCAAAATTCTTGTATACAATTGGATTGTAGAAGCATAAATGGTGTAAGGATTGCGATAAAGATAAATAAATTTTGCATCAGGAAAAATTTCTAACAAAATCTTTATTCTAGCTGTATTGACAGGGTTTTTAAGAAGCAAGTTTTTTTCCTTTTTACTCAAAACTATACGTTTTAAAATCGTCGTATAAGCTTTTTTCCATTGAGTTTTTATCTGTTCATTATCATCTTCAAATAAGACAAATTGTTGGAATATTTTTTTCATGTTTCTAGGAAATAAAAGCGAAGCATAAAAAGAATAAGGAGAGGAATTTGCTAGGGCAAATTCCTCCTCCACAGGAGAATTAGCTAATACCATTATCTCATCGGATGTTCTTTTCCTAGGATAGTTTGAGTTAGTCCAATGTTTAGCTAACTCTGGGCTACTGAGAAAGATTTCGGACCCTCTCATACCTTGCCAATGTTCCAAATAGCCGAAATTGGGATCGCGACTCATTAAATCGTGGAAATAAGTTGTCCCACTGCGATGATGCCCAATAATAAATATTGGTGGTAAATTAATCTGTAATTCGGCAAGTTTTCGAGCAAATTTTACCTGCTCAAAAACTCGGTATGGAATCGTCAAAAAACTTGCCATTGCTAGGGACAAGGCTTTCGGAAGATATTCTCTATCTATACCTCCATTCACGATAAATAATTTTATCAAATTCATAAACGAGCTAGCAGCTAGAGTAGAGTCTTTAAGATAAGTGCCAATCATCAATTCGGATAGAAAATTCATATTTAAATTCCTTTTTTTAAGTAAGACTTAATCTCAGATGGCTCTAGCCAGCACCGTTTTCGTTGGAAAGGATAGGTGGGTAGCGCAACTCGGCGACGCGGGTAATTTCGGTCAAATTCAGCCCAATTTATGTCAGCGCCACTCACATATAAGGTTGCTAGACTGTCCAGGAGCGATCGCCACTCATCTTCATCCTTTTTCAAGGATGCTAACCAAGTGCCAGTTCCTTTGGGTAAGCAACGTTTACCCATGCTAATCATAGTGTCGGTTGGGCCAATTTCTAAAAAGAGTTCATAACCGGCATCTGCCAGCGTCTGCATTCCTTGATAGAAGCGTACTGGTTGACGAATATGATTGCGCCAGTAGCTGGCATCCAGTATTTCTTCAGGCTGCACCATTTGCCCTGTTACGTTGGAAATTAGGGGGAGAGTAGGGGCAAAGAACTGTACAGAAGAAGCTGTCTCCTTAAAAGTGTTAAGGATGGGTTCCATTAAGTGCGAGTGGAAGGCGTGGGAGACATTTAAAGGATGGGTTGTAATGTAATCGTCTTCCAAACGTTTTAGCACCGCCTCCACCGCTTGCCTTGTACCAGAAATCACCGTTTGTGTGGAACCATTGACCGCAGCAATGGAGATAGCGTTTTGGTAAGGCGCGATCGCTTCTAGCACCAATGCTTCCTCAGCAAATACCGCAGCCATTGTACCCTCGCTTGGCAGCGAACCCATTAGTCGTCCGCGTTCGGTGATTAAGCGGAGTCCATCTTCTAAGCTGAATACTCCAGCGATGCAGGCGGCAACATATTCTCCCACACTGTGTCCCATGACTGCATCGGGTTTTATTCCCCAAGACTGCCACAATCTAAAAATAGCATATTCTAGAGCAAACAGTGCAGGTTGGGCATAGGCTGTGTCATCGAGCAAAGAAGATTGCCCGGACTCTGGATATAAAATTGACAGCAGAGATTGAGAAAGATTTGGGCGCAGCAGTTCATCGCACTGATTTAAAACTTCTCGGAAGGTGGGCTGAGTATCGTATAGCTGACGTGCCATACCAATGTACTGAGAACCCTGTCCTGTAAACAGAAACGCGATCTTGGGACGTTTGCGATCGCCTACCTTGCCATCTTCGGTTCCGTCGGTCTTCTTCCCAGAGGTAAAATTATCGAGTTGCTGGCGCAGAGTATCGGCTTCCTCAGCTACTATAGCTAGGCGGTGGTCGAAATGTGACCTGCCAGTGTTCGCTGTGAAGCAAATATCTGGAAGCAACTGATCCGGATTAGCTGCCAGATGACTTTCGTAGCGATTGGCTAGTTGTTTGAGTGCTCGATCACTTCTTGCTGATAGTGTCAATAGATGCAACGGGCGATCGACTGAAAATTTGGGATGTTGGAATTCTACATTGTCATCATTATCTTGCAATCCAAAATCTAAAATCGGCAAACCCAAATTGTCTGGTGCAGCCTCCAGCACCACATGAGCGTTGGTGCCTCCGATGCCAAAAGAACTTACCCCAGCAAAACGGGGCTTGACTTGAGGAGACCAGGGGTGTTGTTTGGTAGGAATGACAAAGGGAGTTTTCTCTAAAGCGATGGCAGGATTAATTTCTTTGAGATGCGGATGAGGAGGAATTTCGCCATGTTGCAGAGATAGCACCGCTTTGATTAAGCCAGCTATCCCCGCTGCTGCTTCCAAGTGACCGATATTGGTCTTAGCTGTACCGAGGGCACACTGCTGCTCTGGAGAACGCCCTTGTTTTAACACTGCCGTCAAAGACTGTACCTCAGTCGCATCGCCCAGAGGTGTACCAGTGCCATGAGCCTCAACATAGTCGATCTCTATAGGTGACACACCAGCGTTCTCCAGAGCTTGGCGGATCAGCGCCTGCTGAGCGAGTCCATTGGGAGCCGTCAAGCCAACGCTGCGACCGTCCTGATTCACTGCCGAACCCCGCAGCACTGCTAAAATGCGATCGCCATCCTTCAAGGCGTCCGACAAGCGCTTGAGAACGACCATGCCACACCCTTCTCCCCGCACGAAGCCATCGGCAGCAGCGTCAAAGGTTTTGCAGCGTCCATCTGATGCCATCATTCCAGCTTGAGAAAAGGTGATAGCCCACTCAGGTGACAGGATGAGGTTCACTCCACCAACCAGGGCTAGGTTTGACTCTTTAGTTCGCAAGCTCTGACAAGCCATGTGAACTGCTACAAGAGAAGAAGAGCAAGCTGTGTCCAACGTCATGCTTGGCCCTCGCAGATCCAAAAAATATGACAGGCGGTTAGCAACGATGCTATTAAAGATGCCTGTACCTGCTCGCTGAGGTGGGTTGAGCAACAGCCTGTAATAGTCGCAACTAGATAACCCCACAAACACTCCAGTCTGGCTGCCAGTAAGTTTGTCAGGTGCCAGTCCTGCGTTCTCCAGCGCTTCCCAGCTAACCTCCAACAATAGGCGCTGTTGCGGGTCTATCCCTGAAGCCTCTCCAGAGGAAATCCTAAAGAAGGAGGGGTCAAACTTGTCTACATCTGACAAAAAGCCGCCCCATCTGGTGTTCATTGTATTATCGCTCTCTAAATTTGGGTCGTAGAAGGCATCTACGTCCCACCGATCGGCCGGCACCTCGCTTATGGCTACCCTACCTTCACGCAGCAGTTGCCAGAATTCTTCCGGGTTTTTTGCCCCAGGGAATCGACATCCCATACCAATAATGGCAATTGGTTCTGTCTTAGCATCCGCTAGATCGCTGAACTTGGATTGCATTTCCTTGAGCGATCGCAGAGCATTTTTTATTTTATATGAAACGCTATTGTCCGAATCTACAGGTTGAAGTGGAATCCAATTTTGCTGTGCGTTACTGTTGTTCATTGATGAAACTACCCCTTGGTTGAGATGAGTAATAAAGTTACGTTGGCTCATGTATTCGTCTTAAATTAATTTATTAAATTGTTTTTTATTTTTTTCATATTTTTTATTGATACTTCTTTTTATCACTACTCGTTTTTGTGAAACACAGAGAAAAATCTCGTATTTTTTTGACATTAAATATTTACTCGTTCCCGTAAAATTGCTCCATCAGCTTTCCCAATTCTAAAAGGCTCTGCTTCAGAATCTGGATGAATTTTTCTGTATCCCAACATTTGCTTGCTACGGTAAAGGATATCTTTTCACGCTCCATTACATACCTGATGTCATGGGCATAATAATCCCACGCAGAGCCGCATACCAGCTCCATGCCCATTTCGCCAGGTAGGCTCACAATCGTGATTCCACTCTTGGAGAAAAGCTCGGTGTAGGCTTTGTCGAGGAAGATATCGGGAAGCACATCTCCTTGGTAACGAGCTAGAGTATGAAGCGCCCAGAGGTGACGATGGACTCCCTCCCCCTTTTTACAATCAAACAGCCGCCAAACATAAGCCATAACCGCACGCTTGAGGGTCAAGTACCGCACCTCGTCAGAAGTAGGCTCACTGAAGGCCTGGATTAGCTCGACAAATTCGGGAGTGACAGCGAACGCCTGCTCGACTCGCCCATATCGGAAACCCCTGGTATGTACAGATGTCCTGGCATTGATCAGCTCACCGCACAGACGAAAATGTGCAAGCTGAAGCGAGAGGGCAACCACAGCATCGGGAACCAAGCCATGTCGGCGAATAAAGTCGGAGCCAAATTCTTTGAAAATCAGTACCCGTATTGGGTTTTGTACAATCAGATGCTCTGCTGTTGTCGATGCTTGCTCAATCACTTCCTGAAGTTCCCGGTCTAAAGTCCACCGCAGTTGTGTTGGTGGCTGCAACTGGGTAGAAGTCGTGTCCAAAAGCGGAACGCTTGCCTGCTGAAGCTCCTGGTAAACCTCCCCAATTAAGCGCATCAGCGTATAGCCGTCTAATCCGGTGTGTTCATCATGGATTGCCAACTGACCTGATGCCGTGAAAATTAGCTGTATAGACTTGTCGAACCAGCGATTGCGCCCATCTCCGTAAAGTGCGTTGTTGATCGCCGCCTCCGGGTCAGTTGGTATTGTTTCGTCTAAACACACAACAAACAGAGCGCTTTCCAACAAATCTAGGGAGTGAGCGTTCTCTTGAGATAGAACACTCATGTAGGAGCGGGTAATAGCCCAGGGAGTTCTGTTGAGGGTGGTTAGCGCTCCTATGGGAGGTGCCTCAGCCGGAGTATTTTCTAAAATCCAGTCGAGCTGCTGTGCGATCGCCTCCCATGTCGGCAGTTCCTCTCCTTGGATGAGCTTCAAGGCGTAAAATGCATTCCGCCGGATGACCACTATATGCTCTGGATTCTTTGTCCGCTGCAAGCTGTCCCGCTTGATTCCAGGAATTCGCGAGACGCCGAACAAGTTCTCGTACTGAGCCATGCACAGGGGGGGTTTATTTTTTTGATAGATGTCCCGGTCTGGCTCTAGTTCCCGACGTTTGACTTTCAGGTAGAACCTGAGTACATGAGAAATTACGGTAGCAGCAAAGCGAGTGCAGGAGTATTTCTCGATCGTCAAGACTGGTGAAACCAGGATTGCATTGCCTTGAGAAAAGGGAATAGACAACCGATTTTCTAGTCGGCTATTCAGTGTGAATTCATGTAAGTAGCTCGTGTTCGTTGAGCGGTCAATCATCTCCAATTGCTTCTGGAGAGCAGGCCCGCTCCCTTGCTGAAAGTCGATCACTGCCGCCTTTGTTTTAGCCAGTTCTGTCTCGCTCAATAGCGGTGCGACCATTTCGAGATAGCCCTCTAAGGTATCTTCAAGTCGTGGCAAAGGAAGTTTGGGAAGGGACTCTTGAAATTGGTACATGAGGAATCTTTCTTAATGACTGCTGAGTGTAGTTATAAGTAGTTGGTCGCGATGGGGAAAAGGGAAAAACAAACTCTTTCCCCCGTTAGCTCGTAATTATCCAGTTCTTTAGCCCAACGCGAAATAGATAAAGTTGGTATGTTTTTGTATAGTTATATTGCTATAAACCACAAAATACACAATTAGTGGCTTTTGTCAATATACTAAATTGGTCAATTAAGTGTCCAACTTGAAGCTCAGGTTGGTTCCAAGAGGCAAATTATTTAGAAGCTTTTCGGTGCAATTCTTGCTTCTTCTAGCCAACCATCAACCAGCGCTTGATGGTTTTTCACCCACTCTTCGGCATGACGACGGGTATCTTTTGGGCGATTTTGACCCTCATGGGCAAGTTTTTCTTGGGTGATAATATCCTCAAAAGGAACCCGAACCAGTTCAAACCAACGTTTGGCGGCTGGGTTAGCTTGCAAAAATTGCCGGGAAGCCGCAATACGCCCTTTATCTACAGCAAATCCCAGATTCTTCCCGCCTGCCGTGGTATCTTTTTGTGTCACTTCTTTTCCCTTTTCTCCTGGTAAAGAGGTGAAGGGGACTTCTAACCAAACCACATCCTTCCCAGTTTGTAAAACTGAAGTCAACCAACTAAGATTCCAACTGTAATAGAGTACAGGTTTTCCTTGCTGATAGCGAGCAATAATATCTGCCTTGAGAAGTTCAATTTCTCCTTTATCATGTTTGACGGTCTTCTCTAATCCGTAAACTTTTAAGTGATGATCGATCATCAACTCGCAGGCAAAACCCGGATTGCAACCCGCTAAATTTGCCTTACCATCTCCGTCCGAGTCAAACAGTTTGGCAAGTTTTGGATCTTTAAGTTGGACGAGATTCGTAATTTTATATTGCTCGGCAGTCTTCTGATCAATCGAATAACCTTGAAGAATGTCACTGCCAGCAAACATTCCAACAACCTGTATTTTTTCACCACCAGCCTTTTCAAAGAAGTTGGCATAAACTTTTTCGAGAATGGGAGTAACATCTATTTCGTCATTACCGAGAGCAAGAAATAGAGCGGTGGTATTCAGTTGCTTTAGTTCTTCGACTTTGTAACCAAGCTTTTCTAACCCAATTATAAGGATTTCTGAAATAAATTGCCCCGTTACTGTAGTACCAGAACCAGGGCGTACTTTCACCCCCCTACCAGGTAATCCTACTTCTGTTGATTGACTGCTGCCTGGAGATTTTGTAGCGCTTTCTGGAGTTGGTTGGCAGGCAATTAAACCTACAAGCAGGGCTGCTGCTATAGCAAAGGGCTGTTTTTTTCTGTGTTTCTTCATTATCATTGTGTTAGTTAGCTTTGAGTGATATCTATATTGAAAATCGGGCGTAAGGGGTAGGGTGTGGGCATTGGTGTCAACTTAAGCCTAAAACCCTTTTTATATCTCATTTGCCGCCGAAGCCAGATCCCCCTCGCATCCCCCTTAAGAAGGGGGACTTTGATCGGATTCTTGTCCCCCCCTTCTTAAGGGGGGCTAGGGGGGATCTAGACTTAATCGCCAGACAGAAGACCAGCACTACCTTTGACCTTAAATTGACACCAATCGGGTGTGGGGTGTGGGGAAAGAAAGTTTTTCATCATATTTGTTGAGATCGATCGCCCTTTTCAACTCTTAATCTCGAAAACAGAAAACCGATCGCCCCTCGTTGAAGCCAAAAACCTCTACTGTTGACCTTCCCTACAGCCTGAGTAATCCGATCGAGCATAATCGCCAGC
>Ga0335397_10007691_pt1 | contig 13673 bp, 10 predicted proteins | sample MAT04_FD_205740 | JGI IMG/M metagenome (GOLD analysis project Ga0335397, IMG submission 205740) | Freshwater microbial communities from Lake Fryxell liftoff mats and glacier meltwater in Antarctica - MAT-04 (spades assembly) (version 2) ...
ATTTGGCAAAATATTTGAAAAAACTGTGTCAAGAAAAATATTCACTTTTTTCAAAAAAATTATGTAATGCAACGGTTATATCACCGCGATTGGACGCGCAGCGGCCGATTGTGGTGAATGGTTACAACTTATTTATCATAATAAAATTCTTTAATTATAGGCAAAAAGTACATAAATGATACATGATAAAATAGTTACACTCAAGTTGTATTTTTTTATTTCATTTCGGTATGTTACCAAAAACACTTTTTTTGCTTCAGTTGCTTCATTTGTTACAATTGCTATCATTTCACCAGCAAGACCTAGGGTTTCTGGAGCTCAACCTGAATTGGCAAATGAAAAAAACTCAACTTTCAAGTTAAAAAGCCGGGCAACCGCATCTTAAATTAATTCGTTTATAAATGTTGTGCGCACCTCATCGTTAAGAGTGGCTCTATGCCTCTCACGTTTTACGCTGCATCTGAAACAACAGCCTCATTGATTAAAATATCAGACTTCTTGACTAACCTAGATTCTGTCATCTAATTTTTGCTTACCCGTTGCTTTTAATAGTATGCAGGACTTGAAGTTAGTCAAAAACAACGCATGGGACAAAATACATCAGACCGGTATATACTTAGCTAATACATGGTCAGGGAGTAACTTTGTAATGGCTAAAGTAAGGTCCAAAAGCACTCATAAAAAACATTTTAGAAAACCCATATGCCACATCAATAAACCAGAAGAATCAACCAATGTAAAACAGGAATATCAGCGTATAGCCTGTGTTTTTCAGGGTGGCGGCGCATTAGGGGCTTATCAGGTTGGAGCTTTTAAGGCAATTAAAGAACGTGGCTATATGCCTGATTTTTTTGCTGGCGTATCAATCGGAGCAATTAACAGCGCAATAATTGTTGGTAACGCACCAGAAGATCAAATGGATAAATTGTTAACCTTTTGGGATACAATTTCTCCAAAATTATGGACTGATGCATTAATTAATTTTGATGCATCTGATATTACGCATAATCTGCATAATCAATTAGGTGCTTCCCAGTCGCTGTTTTTTGGTTTGGATGGATTTTTTAAACCCCGCCTTTTTGCACCAACTTCTTTATCAAAAGATACGCCGGATAATTTGAGTTTTTATGACACCGATGAACTACGTACTACGCTCAAAAGTCTTATTGATTTTGACCGGATTAATTCAAAAAAAATAACACTGTGTTTAGGTGCTGTGAATATAGTAACCGGTGAAATGGAGTTTTTTAATAATCAGACAACAACACTGACAGTTGAACATATTATGGCTAGTGCGGCGCTGCCTCCTGGTTTTCCTGCTATAAAAATTGGTGACGATTATTATTGGGACGGCGGTATTTACGCGAACACTCCCCTGGTTACTGTTCTTGATGCATTGCCAGAATTACATACCCTCTGTTTTGTTGTTGATTGTTTTAGTTTAAAAGGGCGTTTGCCAGGCGATATGGATCAAATGGAAGAGCGTCAAAAAGATATCCGTTATGCAAGTCATTCACGACGATTGACTAATGTGTATACCAGCAGACAAAATCTACAGGCAGCCATTCATTTTCTGGGTGAAAAACTATCACCTGAAGTAAAAAAAGATCCAGAAATACAAGAAATTCTGGCTTTGGGCAACCAGACTCGTTTTAGCGTTGTTCATATTATTTATAATGGTACACCTTTCGCCCATGCATTCAAAGATTATAATTTTGTGCGTTCGGCAATCACCCACCGTATGAATGTAGGGTATAACAATGCAGTTGCTGTATTGGATAAACCTGATTGGGAGCTAAAATCAGATAAACGGCTATCGTGTTCTATTTATGGAGTAGAGCCTGATTATTTTGATCAGCATTAGATTGGAGAATTAAATGAAAAATAAATACGGATTTATAATAGGTTCACTGCTATTTAGCTCAGTAAGCTTTGCTAGTGTAATCACTACAACTATTTACAGCACCGATAATAATAAAGCGCCACTGGGCACAGTAACGTTTACTGATACAGCTTATGGTTTGTTAATTACTCCGGCTTTACATACACTTAAGCCAGGAGCGCATGGGTTTCATTTACATCAGCATGCCGATTGTGGTGATGCCGGAATGCATGCCGGCGGTCATTTTGATCCACAAAATTCTCAAAAGCATGAAGGCCCTTATGGCAACGGCCATTTAGGTGATTTACCCGTCCTGTTCATTCTGGATGGCAAAGCTAACACTCCTTTACTGGCTCCGCGTCTGAAAACCAGCGATCTGAGCGGCTTGGCACTTATGATTCATGAAGGCGGTGATAACTACAGTGACAACCCACCTTTAGGCGGAGGCGGTGCGCGAATTGGCTGTGGGATAATTCAACCGGCTGATAATGCCAAGTTGTAGCGAGAGGGGTGGCATGGTTTTCGCACGCACTGAGCCGTCGTAGCCTTGATGCAGCGCAGCGTAATCAAGGATTGTTTATTTCATCTCGGGAAATTGCCTGTTAACAACATTGGCTTTGGCGAAGGAAAACCTTGATTAATATGATCGCTCCTGAAATTAATCGAGATGAATTGTTTCTTCACCCTTTTTCCAGTTACATGCACATAACTCACCTGTTTGTAACGCGTCCAATACCCTTAACACTTCATTAGGATTACGAGCAACGTTCAGATCAGTTACCATGACAAAACGTGTAAGACCTTGTGGATCGACAATAAATGTCGCACGTTGAGCAACCCCTTCTTGTGCATCGAGGATACCCAGATTCTGAGTCAACTCGCGTTTGATATCTGCAAGCATAGGGAAAGGCAAGTCATGTAAATCAACATGGCTATTGCGCCAGGCTAAATGAACAAATTCACTATCGATACTTGCACCTAAAACCTGTGCGTCCCGATCGGCAAACTCAGCATTTAATTTTCCAAACTTAGCAATTTCAGTGGGGCAAACAAATGTAAAATCTTTCGGCCAGAAAAATACTACCAACCATTTATTCTGATATGTTTCATTTGTTATAACTTGAAACGCATCGTGTAGCTTATTACTGACTGTCGCTTTAAGATGAAATGCAGGAAATTTATCGCCAACAGTAATCATTTTTTAACTCCCGGTTTAGGTAATGTCATACAAATTAATTGTATGCAAGAATAGTAAATTAGTAAAATATATTATATTTATACTATCAATAGGTATAGGCTATTGATTTTAATATATAAGAAACTGCTATAATAATAGGAAATAAAGGGAGATTTTGACGTGAAGAACATGCCTGTTTATCAATTTTCTGACAGTTATCATCACGCCACACTCCCTGAAGTAGGCGGAAAAGGCATATCACTGATTAAAATGACACACGCGAATTTGGCTATTCCTCCTGGATTTATATTAACCGTCCTTTTTTTCCAGCCCTGGATTGACGAACTCAAAAAAACGTCGGCCTGGAATGATTTTTTAACCACTACAACAGAAGAAATGCCGGAAAAAATTAAAGCGGTTAAAGCCGCCTCGCTGTTACTGTATTTTACCGACCAACAGCTAACTGTCTTAAATACTGCAGTGGCACTTCATCCCGAAATCAGGCAATTTGCTGTACGCTCCTCTTCGCCCGAAGAAGATCTGTCCGGTGCTTCTTTTGCTGGCGGTTACGAAACTGTACTGGGCGTTAAACGCGAAACGATGGAGAAAGCTATAAAAACAGCGTTCGCCTCCTGCCTTGATCCACGGGTTTTTATATATAAAAAAGAACAAGGTTTTGTAATTAACGATTTCAGTATTGCTGTTGTTATCATGGAACAGGTTGCCAGTGAAATCGCCGGTGTCGGTTTTTCCGTTAATCCGCTTGGCAATGATTATGATGAAATGATCTTCAATGCCAATTGGGGGCAAGGCGAAACGGTAGTCAGTGGTATGGCAACACCCGACCAATATGTGCTTAATAAAATAAGCGGCAAAATCATCGATAAACAACTTGGTAAAAAAGAAACATCCATTTGGCTGCTTGAGGACGGTGGAACGGAAGAACGCACTGATCCACGCCACGATCAATTTACATTGGATGATGAACAAATACTTGAATTGGGCAGGCAGCTAGTTACCGTTGAAAAGCTCTATGAACGTCCGATGGATATTGAATGGGCTTATGCAAATAATCGTCTGTATTTACTTCAAGCCCGCCCCATCACTACTTGCATTCCACTTCCTCTGGGAATGGAAACTGCGCCTGATAAACCAAGGCGGTTATACCTTGATTTAACTTTATCTGTTCAGGGTTTGGAAAAACCTCTTTCTGTTTTAGGAACGGATTTTTTAAACAAAATGATTCATGCTGTTGCTAATAATATTCTGGGAAGAGACAACGTTGTTAATATTGCCAACGGAGCAATTGGAATCAGCGATGGCAAAATGTACCTTAATCTCTCTAATATTTTTACAGTAGTTAATAAAGATAAAATGGCCGATCTTCTGGTAAACATGGATGCCCTTGCCAGCGACATTATCCATCAACTTCCAGCCGATGCTTATAAAGCAGAAAAAACGCCGGAGGCTTTAAATATTAACAAATTAAGTGTTGCTTATCGTATGTATGATGTTGCTCTCAAAGTATTCACAGGCAAATACAGACTAGCTGCGATGGCAAAACAATATGACAAAGATATTAGACACTTTAATCAACATAGCGATTTTATTTTGGCAAGCAAGGAACCACTTTTCAGGCGTGTTGATAATCTCTTCGAGCCTTTTGCCCAGCTCATGGTGCATAAAATAGTACCTGCATTTATATTGGGACAAAAATCCATTTGGTCAATTAACAAACAATTTGCTGAGGACGCCCGGCAAAATGAAACAGTAAAATATCATTTGGATCGCGTCTCACGTTCATTACCCCATAATTTAACTATTGGAATGGGGCTTGATATTTATACATTATCGACTTTTCTTAATAAGCAGGATTATCTTTCGCTAGAAGCGCTTGTGAAAGCATTTGAAAATAAACAGTTGCCAGCAAAATTTTATGAAGCGTGGGATCCATTCATCAAACGCTTTGGCTGCCGGGGTCAAGAAGAAATAGATATTGCATCAGCTCGTTATTCAGATAATCAGAGCTTATTAATCGGTGTAATTTATGCCACATTAACCGGTAGTGATGAAACTAACAATCCATTAAAAATTTATCAGGCCAGTCAGGCTGATCGCCAGGCTGCCTATAATTTTTTACTCAATATTGCTGCAAAAAAAGGCCGCTTTGCATTGTGGAAATTTAAACATGATTATGCTGCAATGGAACAATTTGGTGGCTATAGAGAAAATCATAAATATTTTCTCATCGTATTATTAAACAAAACACGGCAATTAGTGCTGGAAGTAGCAAAAGAAATGGTTAGTAAAGGTGTACTGGATTGCGAAAAGCAAATCTTTGATCTGACTTTTGCTGACATGGCAGCTTATGAGCTGAACGCCGAACTCGATATGAAAACACGCATGACTCATAATACCTTAATTATTCATCAATTGGATAAAGTCAAACTACCTCCTCCTTTAATCGACTCACGTGGACGAATTTTACGAGTAAAGCGCCCTCCGTTAAAGGAAGGTGAAATTGGTGGTCACGCAGTATCCAGCGGCAAGGTAAGCGGTAAGGTTAAAGTCTTGCACACACCCGATGAGAAACCCTTATTAGCGGGTGAAATTTTAGTAGCACGCGCTACTGATCCGGGTTGGACGCCTCTCTTTGTTAACGCGGCAGCTATAGTCCTTGAAGTAGGCGGTATGCTACAGCATGGAGCCTTAGTAGCACGAGAATACGGTAAACCCTGTGTTGCGGGTGTTAATAACGCCACAGAGACGTTTAAAGATGGGGAGATGGTTGAAGTCGATGGTACCCTTGGTATTATTCGTCGTTTATAACCAAGCCGCCTATTTATGTACAAGTTTTCCTGAAGGTATAACGGCGTATTTCCAACTTAAACTTAGTAAACCTATAAGGCTAAATATTATCGCCGGTATAGCAAGAGGCAAGGTGGAATTTACTGTTTTAGTTATTAAAAAATACCCGGCAACCCCTGCAAAGAAAAAACGAAATGCCCCGATTGCTGCTGCCGCAGCGCCCTTTGCCTGGTCAAATGGTTCCATTGCTCCACCTGCACCGGCTCCCATGCAAAATGTTCCGCCAATACCGATTAAAACCATTGGATAAACAAAATTATGAATACTTAAACCACTATAAAAATACCAACCAGTCATCCATAGCCCTCCTGTTAGCGTAATCAGATATCCTGTAAGGCAGGTTTTAAAAATACCAATCCGCTCAACAACTACACCACCTGCAAAACTGCCAATTAATAAAGAAATACCCATAAAACAAAAGTAAAAACCATACTCGGCCTGCGGAATACCTAACGCTCGCATAATAATATAAGGTGATAGCGCACAAAATAAGTACAAATAAGAGTGCCCAAATGCGGATGCCAGATTATAAATCGCAAATTCCTGGTTGCGTATTACATGCAAATACTGACTAATTATATTTTTCGATAAAGGCGTTCTGGCGTTAACAGGTAAGGTTTCTTCTAACCAGATGCCCGTGGTATAAAATGCAGGCACCGCAACTAACAATAGAATCCAGAAAGTAAAGGGCCAACCCAGATACATATCCAGATAGCTGCCAATAAACGTAGCGAAAATCGGTGAAAAGGAAATCATGCCGTTTAAAAAACTATACGCTTTCGCACTCTGATCACCAGAATAACAATCTCTTACCATTGCAAAACCAAGCACCATCATCCCACATGACCCTAAAGCCTGAATGATTCGAAAAAATAATAACTCATATACGCTACTGGCAAAACCACAACATACTGAACCTAATGCAAAAAAAGCAATGACAACTAATGACGTTTTACGTCGGCCATAATGATCGGACACAGGACCGATAATTAACTGCATCAAACCGGCACTGAGCATAAACCAGTTTAACGTGAGCAGCATTTGTGTATCGGTGGCTTGAAACTCACGGGTCATATGAGGAATTGCCGGCACATATACATCCATCGCTAAAGGCAATGCCAAAACCATGGGGGTTAGTGCAAGAATTAAACGAGCAAACATCGTGCTCCTGCCTTATTTTTTAATGAAATGGTTGATTTTAAGCTAAATAACTGTTTAAATTTTTACTTTCAGACAAAAGAGTATACAGGATTACAAATGCCAAAAGAAGAATTTACTCCAACCAAAATTTACTATAACGATATTGAAGAAGGTGAAATTCTGTCATTCAAAGGAACGGGAAATATAATATTTAAAGGTAATATTGCCTCACACGCAACCATAGAATTAGACGGTTATACATCCATTCAATTTCCAAAAGAAATGAAGCCCGATATCAGCATCATTGTTAATGGTAAATTGCTAGCGTTTTCTGAGCAAAGCTCCACAATTGAAGAAAGCAGTAATACTCCACCAGCTTTACCTTCCATACATAAAGTGGGAAAAGCCATGCTATTTGGTCAGCATGCATCGGCCGCTTGTGAACCTCAAACCGATGGTATAATGGCGTTACGTGACCACATGAAGAATTCCAACAATGATCAAACCGCTAATTCAAGTTTTACTGTTTAAGTATAAAGATGGGCATGTCGCTATTGCGTTTTGTCCACCTCGACAAGAATGATGAGATAACGTATTATCGAATTTTTCGTATCATGCTAAAATGGATTTTAAAGTGATTAATCGGGATGGGCTTTTCTATCAACCCTTTGGAGTGAAGTTATGACAGCCGGGCATTTATCGGTTTCTCTTGTCAAAAAACTCTCATTGCAGGGTGCTCAGACTACACCGCCTGGATATTATCGTTCCAAATTATTTATTGCTCCGTTTACGACCAATCCGTTGGTAGCAGCGGCAGGACCTTTACTTTCTTTGTTAGAGCGATTAACAGTTAGCCCTTCTGTACCTCCTATTCAAAATATTCGTGAAAATATTGAGCACGAATTACGCGCTTTTCATAGTCGCCTGGATGGAAAAGACTATTCCGAAGAGCTGGATGCGTTGGCTAATTATATCCTTTGTGCAACAATTGATGAAATGTTAGGCAAATGTTATTTACGTTTATATGGCAAAGCGCCAGACTTCCAGGCATTCACACCACTTTCATATGATAATATCGGTCCCGAAGAACGCTTTTTTGATATTATTAATCATATTAAAGAAAGGCCTAATCAATATCTCGACTTACTCGAATTAGCTTACTATTGTTTAATTGGCGGATTTGAAGGCAAGCAACACCAGCAAGCTGATGGGCGTCAGATTTTAGATAACCTGATTGAGGAATTATTTCAATTAATTCAGGAACATCGCGTCAATAAATCGCATTTGCTTTTTAAAGACACTCAGAAGCCAGAAGTAATAGATAAAAGCAAAACGCCCTTAATTATGGGTGTTTGTATTTCCGTTGCCTTGCTTATTGGTACATATATGCTGAGTTATATTTTATTAGATAATCAAGCTAAAAATGTCCAGTTTGGACACACTGTAATTGCTAAACTGGATGACTGATGGATAATTCACTACGTACCCTTTGTGACGCTCTTAAAAAAATATTTAACCAGTTAAAACCGCAGATTAACCCGGTTTCATTTATCCTGATCACGGGTAAACACTATCAAGGCAAATCAGCCTTGATGCAACAAAGCCATCTACAATATGAATCAGTCGACCCTGACGGCATGATTAAACTATTTTATAACAGCCAGGGTGTGATTCTTGAGTTGGGTGAAACCTGGTTAAATCAAAGCGAAAGCCTGCTCACCGCTACTTTAAAACAGCTCAATCGCTGTAATAAATACGTTAAAATCAGCGGAGTTATTTTGTGTATTGCTGGCAATGAACTTTTACAGGGCGAACCCTCGCAGCTTATAGAGCAATGTAAAAGCCATAATCAATTATTAGAACGTTTTGGTGAGGCGCTGGGTTATTGTGTCGATGTGGCTATAATGTTAACCAAACTGGATACTCTGGCAGGTTTTTGTGAATTTTTTCAATCTGAACATGCTAGTGATTTGAAAAACCCGTTAGGATTCTCACTGGAATGCTTCCCCCAGCGTGCAAAACGAATCGAAAATTATAAACAGCAATTTGATCAGATGATTGAAGTTTTGGGTCAACAGATAATTAATAAACTTCATCCGGCTCGTTCCAGCATCAAACGCACATTAATCAGGGAATTCCCGCTACAATTAGCCAGCTTACGTATTCCTATCCAGGCTTTGATTCAGAATCTTTCTCCAGCAATGTTTAAACTGCGGTCAATATATTTTACCAGTGCTGAACAAGGTGGCCTGAGCATTGATCAACTTAATAAAAAAATTCAGCATGAATACGCATTAACTGTACAGGATAAATTTCCACAATCAACGAATTACCGCGCCTATTTTATTGATGGCGCTTTAAATTTATTCCAAAAACAGACATCCCGTTATGCACCTCAGTTAAATAGTAATCATAAAATGATTGCAGGTATTGCAACTGCAAGTGCTGTATTTTTCTTGGCACTACTCGGTTATCAACATTTACAAACGTCGCGTTTACTCGATGAGGCGACTAAAGAATTGATTATTTATGAAACATTGCTAAATCAAAACGCTGATAAAACCTCTGTTTTCTATCAATTGTCACTGGCAGAGGAAAAACTGGGTTTAATTCCAATTAATTTTATGTCACCTTCGATTATCAAGCAGTTAAAAATACAGTTGCATAATAATACGCAGCATAAATTACATGATACTTTCCTTCCTGAGTTTGTCAGTCTTATTGAAGAAGTCATTAATAACCAGTCTCAAAGCCAATTGCATCGTTATCAAGCTCTGAAAATTTACATTATGCTTTCCGATCCGCAGCATTTCTCAGAAGGCGAAGTAATGCATTGGTTTAGCGCTCACCGAAAAAATAATAATTTGTCAGATATCAGTGATAAACAGAGAATATTACTTAAAAACGCGCTTAAACAACCAATACAACCCATAAAAATTAATCAGCAGCTTGTTTTGGATGCGCGTAATTATCTTAATGCGTTGCCCACTGCTTACCTCTATTATTCGCTGGCAAAAGGTAGTTTTCCTCAGGAAAAAATTCAGCTTAAAGTCGAAGGATTTGAGTTGGCAAGTACGGAAATGCCGGTTTATTTTAGCAAAGAAGGCTTTAACAAAGTTATTAGCGCTTTACCCCAAATAACTGAACAATTGCAACAGGAAAACTGGGTACTTGGCCGCCAGGACTTGAACAACATTCAATCTCAGCTTGAGCAGGCCTATTGCCTGGAATACTCAACCTGGTGGCAAAAATTTACTCGCCGTTCTCATCCTGAGCATTATCAAAATTACAAACAGGCACGGCAGCTTGCGCAGACTTTATATCAAAATAAATCCATGTCACGGCTGATTAATTTGATTCAACAAAATACCAGCCCTGATTTGGCTGATAGTGACAGTTTATTTAATCAAAAGATTGCTCATCAGTTTACTGCAGTAAATTTGATGGCATCCTCGGCAAATGACGAGTTAACACAAAATCTGAATGAACTTGAAAAATTCCTCTCGACGCTATCTGTAGTCCATGATGACGGCCAGACTATTTTTAATTTAACCAAAGCCAGATTTCGCGGGGAAAATATGTCTGATCCCCTCAACTCGCTTTATAATAAAGCCAAACAGCTTCCTGAGCCGGTATCTAACTGGGCTAAACAGGTTGCGGATGATACGTGGTTTATATTGATTAATGAAAGCAAAACCTATTTAAATAAACAGTGGCATCATACTGTTTTTAATCATTATAAAAATACTATAGCGAATCGTTACCCTCTGGATTCTGCTCAAAAAGATGAAGTATCATTAAATGATTTTGATCGTTTTTTTGCACCACAAGGTATACTAAATACTTACGTAAACACTTATTTAAAACCGTTTTTAGATACGTCGCAGCCTCAATGGCAGGCAAAAGAAGTCAATGGTTTTCGCATGCCCGTTTCTGCTGAATTATTGGATGACTTAATTAGAGCTAATATAATTAGCAATATGTTTTTCCCCGATAGTGCATCAAAAAGCAAAATCGAATTCAGCCTGCAAAAAATTAATCTTGACCCGGTAGTGGCCAATTTACAGTTAACCATTGGCGAAACTACGTTGACTGATAATCAAAATAGTGATTCTTACACGTATTTCAGCTGGCCGCAGCCTGGCGCCAAACTTAGTTTAAATTCAATTGAAGGTAATCACTTTGAACTCGATGAAGAAGGCTCTTGGGCGTTTTTCAGAATGTTACAAAAAGTTAATGTTTTAGTTGATAATAATGACAGTTCAAGCCTGCAGATTCTATTTGAAGTAAATGGTAATTCAGGGCGCTATTTGTTAAAAACCCAAAATCAGATTAATCCATTTAGCCCTGGAATTTTGACCGGATTTAGTTTGAAGAAAGATGTAGTGTAATAACACGTAGCAAACTAATTCATATAAATCCCTTCTCCACTTGGGGAGAAGGTGTCACAAAGTGACGGATGAGGGGGCTTAAGGTAGCACGGTTTAGAAAAGAAGCTTAAAAATAATTCTATTTATTACTCGATACTTGCCAACATGAACGCCCTCATCCGGCGCTACGCGCCACCTTCTCCCCAAGTGGAGAAGGGAAAACTTCAAGATATAATGAAGTAATTCAGAAGCACCAGCACAGTGCCAAAAGTAACTGCATTGCATATTTCTTAAAATAATGACATAATGCGTTAATTTTAAACAGATGCAAGGTTGTAACAAGCATGAATCCTGTAAAAATTCTTAACTTTCTTTTATCTCATCCACACTTGTCCGTTGAATATATTAATTTTACAGAAAAAAATATTTCCACTAATTTGATTTTTAAATCAAATACAAATGGTTTAAAAACGTATCTTAAATCTCTCATCCTTGCGGTAGATGACGATTTACGTGCTGAACCTCAAAACAGAAAATTACCACCTGAATTCATCCTTTTGTGCATGAAATTTTTACATACCAATAAAAAACAACTTGATGAGTTAAATTTAACTGTCCCTGAAGCTTTAAAAAGAAAAGAACTGAAATTCACTAAAATTGGAACTGATTCAACAGAACATTCGATAAAAGATCGAAGAAATTTTACGTATATTGATTATGATCCCCAAACCAAACTGTATACATCCCCTGATGACCATATGGCACATCAACATGGTTCCGAAGCGAATCGAATATTTTTCTCGACTCAAACTGAACGTTTAAAAGGGTTTATCAGTCGTGTTTTAGCAAAAATTGGCATTCATGTTTTTGAAAGCGCACCTTATGAAGAACATGATTATCTGCACAGTGATATTTATACAAATGACCTCGCTATAAATCCTTATGATAACGAGCATGCCACTCATTTCTTTAATGGTCATGCCACTAATTTAATTACTATTCCGGCACCTCATTCTCCTTTATATATTCTCACCGACCCGGTGGAAGGTGATTTGAACCCGGTTTTTTACCCGCGTATGACCGAGGTTGCTAATAAAATCAATCATCAGGCTGAACGCATGTTGCCTAAGGTTGATATGGTTATTATTTCACATAACCATCGTGATCATGTGGATATAAACACTCTTAAACAATTAGTAGCACAGCAACCGTTAATGGTTATCCCTGAAGGTGATGAGGCTTTATTTAAAAGCCTGGGATTTATAAAAATTGTCGAACTTAAATGGTGGGAACAAGTAGCCGTTAAGCAAGGCGACAAAGAAATTTTACGCATTACCGGTACGCCTACCCGTCATTGGTCAGGCCGTGGTTTATGCGATGCGCATCATTCAGCTTTCAATGGTTATGTCCTGCAAGCGCCAACATTAAAAGGCGATATCTATTTTGCTGGCGATACGGCGTTAATGAAAGATGAAACCTCATCTCCTATTTTTGAGCACTTTAATGTACAGGTTTCAATTCAACCTGGCGGTCCGGATGAAGTCCGAGAGGATATGGAGACAACCCATCAATGTTCTGCTGATGCGCTGTTAATGCATTTTAAAATTCTTAAAGCGCAATATAATAAAGAAGGTGCACAACCTGATTTACAGGGTTTTTTAGAGAAGACGAAAACCATTAAAACAATTTATAATCACACTGCCACCTTTAAATTAGGCAGTTTAAGACTACGCGATACCTTTTATAGTGTAAATCGTGTCATTGCTGCGTTCAAAGAGGATGAGCAGTGGGCAAACAATAATCTAACCACCTATGAATTAAATGTATTTACATCGATTCAAAAACTGGTTTCGGAAATGCATTTTTCAAATGATGACAAATTTTCATCTAAACAAATTATAGAGATCCTTACAAATTCTGTCATTATTCCCAAAATTGGTGAAAGACTTGAGTTAAACTCCGAATTTAAACAAGAAATTAATTACCGTAATCTGATTCTTAATAAAAGAGCCTTAACAGAACTTGATTCGCTTGCACAGAAACAATTGTCTACAGATAATTTTGATATACGAACGTTTTTAATCGCTGCCTTAGAGAGTTATCACAAACTGTTAGGACTTGAAAACAGATTGGGCTGTGCTTGAATTATTTTGCAAATGAACCAACAATAAAATGCAAATGGATTTGGATGAAACCGAATTAAATTGCCAATAGAGTTGCTTTTGAACCCGAATTA
>Ga0335397_10007693_pt1 | contig 13673 bp, 10 predicted proteins | sample MAT04_FD_205740 | JGI IMG/M metagenome (GOLD analysis project Ga0335397, IMG submission 205740) | Freshwater microbial communities from Lake Fryxell liftoff mats and glacier meltwater in Antarctica - MAT-04 (spades assembly) (version 2) ...
TGGACCAACGGTGCGAATGCAGTGGAGAGGGCGGTCGGGTGGGCCAGTGCTAAATTGAGGGTAATCGGCCTGTTGGATAATTCTCCCAGGGGAACGTGGCGACTGACCGAGGAGGGGTTGCGTACTCACTTTGACATGCCGAGTGCGCAGATCGCCGCGATTCGGGTCCGGGCGATTCAAGCCGCGCTCGGCAAGGGCAGCGCGAACGCCTATGATGACGAGCCCCGCGATGCCACCCAAGATTGACCACGCCGCCAGCCGCCGCAAGTGCGCGCGGAGTTCACGGTTCAGCGCCGCGGGTCCCGAACTCATGCACTCGCGATACTCCGAATCGAGCTAACGCATCGGCCAAACGCAGCATCTAAGGTTTAGGTCAAACTATCGCCGTGGCACGCATGCAAAATGACCGCTTTGTCCGCATGTACGGCCCGATCCTTGACGTCTTGCGCGAGATGGGCGGACAGGGTGCTACGAGCGAAGTAAAGCGCATCGTCGCCGACCGGGTAGTGCCTGCCGGACCCGAACGCGACCGAATGCTGGAGTCGCTCGGTAATGCCATCGAAAGCGAAGTTGCTTCGGCTAGGACTAACCTGGGGTTGTTAGGGCTACTTGACGGCAACGTTACCGGCGTATGGAAGTTGACTGAAAAAGGGTGGCGAACCCACCTTTCATTAGAGGATAGTCGCCGACTGGGGAGAAATCGCGACTTACTGAGACTCCCTCAGAGAAAGGTTTCTGTGACAGCGATCGACGAGTCAGAGGCGGAACTTGATTCCCCGCCCGACTCGCCCGAGTCGTCCGAGCTGACCTTGATTGAAGTCCTTCGCGCGTTGCCGCCCTCGGGGTTTGAGCGGTTGTGCCAGCGCATCCTTCGGTCGGCCGGGTTCGCGGAGGTGGAGGTCACGGGGAGGTCAGGCGATGGCGGGATTGATGGTCATGGACTTCTCCTGGTCAACGAACTCGTCTCGTTTCGCGTGCTGTTCCAGTGCAAGCGCTACCAGGGATCGGTGGGGACGGGTGAAATCCGCAACTTCCGAGGCGCGATGACCGGCCGCACCGACAAGGGCATCTTTCTGACGACGGGCAACTTCTCCGCCGATGCGCGCCGAGAAGCCCTACGCGACGGCGTCCATTCCATCGAACTTGTGGATGCCGATCAGCTGGTAGCCCTGATGGAACGCCTCGGCATTGGCGTCTGCCCCCGTACGGTCTACGACGTCGACCACGATTTCTTTGTGCCTTTCCAGAATCCCTGAATCGGCACGCACCCGCTACTGGATGCACCCACGGGTGAGGGGTTACATTTGGGTGAACTTGGTGGGCGTGGTGCTACCGGGAAGATTCATGTCCAATTCCAGGTCGCGGCGTCGGAAGTTGAGGTCGTAGGTTTGTCCGTTTAGCGTTACGCGCATGGCGGTTTTACTCGCGGTGTCCCAGGTGCCAATCGTTTCTCGCCCGGCTTCGGTGATCTTGAAGAAGCCCCCGTCCTGGATATCTAGCGAGACATCGGCACCATCACCGATCCAGAGCCCGGTGGGGGCCGTGGTCATCGCCACGTCTGGCGCCGGTTTACTTGCACATCCAACCAGAATTAGCGACGCGAAGACGACCATGATCCTCGTAAGAGTTAGAATTCGGTGCATAACCGAGGTTATTCCCCACGTTGATTATCGTACGGTTAAGGTTGCCCGGTCCTTAACTCTCACCTAACACAGCGGCTGTACTCTCTCGAAGTAGGGACTTTCCTTCTCGGTTGGAGCTGCTATCATGACAAAAATTCGCCACGGTTTCACATTGATCGAACTCTTGGTCGTTATCGCGATCATCGCCATTCTTGCTGCCATCCTATTCCCGGTTTTTGCTCAAGCTAAAGCCGCCGCTAAGAAAACCAACTCGCTGTCCAATCAAAAGCAGATCGGCCTTGCCGCGATGATGTACGCGGGCGACTACGAGGACATCCTGCCGGAAACGGGCTGGGACGGCCCCTGCCAGCGCCCGACCGAGACCCACGACGGTACCTCCGCCTCTGTCAGCGACGCGAACTGGTCCGGCGTTTTCTCGTTCCCCTTGGCCAGCCAACCGTATATGAAGAGTCTTGAGCTCCTCGCGGATCCGGCCGATCCGGACAAGGGCGTTTTCGGTAAGAGTGGCTCGTACTGCTTTGAGGCCCAGTTGCTCGCCGCCGGCATCAAGGGGGCTTACGTTGGCATGAAGGATGTTCCTGCCGCCATGGAGAAGGCGCTTCCCGTCAGCTACGCGGGTAACTACTTCTTGGCCCGATCGTACGACGTGCCGCGTGGCACGACGACGGCCAAGGGCCGTCCGCTTTCGGACATCGTGAACCCGGCAAACGTGCTCTACACTTCCGAGGTTGGTTCGGCTCGCCTCACCAACGGTGGTTCATTTGCGGGCTGGTACATTGCCCCTGGCTACGGCAACTCAGGCAACGGAACCGGTCGGTGGGAGCGCGGCGCTCGCCACACGGGAGGTCGCAACTGGGCCTTCGCTGACGGTCACGCCAAGTACCACAAGGACCCCGCCTTCCGCGACGCCAATGGCACCATCTCGCAGCGACGCACGATGTGGACGTACCAGCAGCAGGGTCTCTACACGTTCCCGGAGACTACCGACACCAACTATTGCCCGCAGGGCGTGATTTGTACAACCCTTAGCAATCGCAATTGGTAACGGCGCGCCGTCGACGTCCCTTAGGGGCGGGGGCCACGCGCCTCCGCCCCTCTCTTCGTTTCCGAACCATGATGAACTCCCGCTGGAAATCTGCGCCTCAAATTTGGGCTTTCGCCGGTGTCGTGGCCGTGACGATCGTTGGGTGTGGCTCGTCCGACCCCACCGTCAACCCGGGCATCGCTAACTATTACCAAGCGTTCTACGATGCGGGGCCCAACGACCCCGCCGCCGCCCGCCGCGCGACGGATGCGGCGATTGCCGCCGATCCCGACAACGCCTACGGCTACTACTTACGCGCTTCCCTCGAAGCCAGTATTTCTTATGACGCGGCATTGAAGTGGGTCGAGGATGGCAATCGGCGAACCAAGACGGTGATTTATGTCTCCGCGCCCCCGCCCGAAGATTCCATGCAGTCGGTCGCCCGCATTCGCCAACTCGGGTTTACCGCCGCGCGCGCATCCGACCTGGGCGTGCGCCAACCCTCCTACGCGGCCGCCCTTCGCACCATGGGCGCACGGGTGGCAAAGGCCGAGCCAACCGCCTCGCTGGCCGTACTCAACGGTGCGGGCGTCGTCCGCGCCGCCTACAAGGCCGAGATCGCGTACTGGAATTCGCGCAAAGACATCGCCCGGGCCAAGCGCCTCGGGGAAGGTCAAGCTCGCTTCGATCGCTGGTACGACGAAATGCAGGACGGCCTAACCGCGACCGTGCGTGACCTCATTCGGGACGCAGGTCGTCAAGCCGGGATGAGCGAAGACCAGGTCGTGCTCTACGCCGCCGGCAAGGATGTTGGAGACCAGGCCAAGCAGGCCAAAGCCAACCAAGCCAAGGAAGCCATGTACCGCCAAGAGATCCAAACCCTCCGTAAGTTCCTCAACCAGATGCCCGAGGTGAAGTCATGATCCGCTTTTACTATGTCGCGTTGCTGGGCACGGCCATGGGCATCAGTTACGGCAACGTCACCCTCGCCTTGGCCCAGGGTCCGACGCCGAACGCCGTTATGCCGGCCAATCAACGCGCGTTCCGGGTTTTGCCGTACCTAGTCCAACCGTCGGCGGACGGGATTCGGGTCACGTGGTTCACCCACGAGGGAACTCCTGGGACGCTGATCTTGGAGTCGGAGGGTGGGTGGCGGCGGGAGTTCCGATCACGCCCTGAGCGACGGAATGAACTCGATTATCCCACGCTGGAGGAATCGGAGCGCTCGAACTACCCCGACATGCAACCCGGGGCAAACTGGAAGCATACGGTGCGGGTCAGCGGCCTTCCGGCCGATCGCGTCGTTCGCTACCGCGTACAACAGGCGGCATCATCCTTCGCCGCCGAGTTCCGCACGGCACCCCATCGTCGATTGGACCGACCGATGCGGCTGATCCAATTCGCCGACTGCGAGACCGAGCCGGAGGGCCGCGCCATCCGCCGGTCGTGGTCCGTGGGCCGGCAACATCCGGCCAGTACTGGGCGTCCCGAAGGCGTCCGCGACTACCTGGTCACCGAGACCGAGGGCTTCCGTGCGAATCTGCGGTTCATCGGCGAGCGCCGACCCGAGCTGTTGCTATTGTCCGGCGACATCGTGCAAGGCGGTGGCTACCAGCGAGCCTGGGACGAGTTCTTCTTCCACATGGCCGGCCCCTGGGATCAGCCAATATCGCGATTTCCGCTGGTGCCGGCAATCGGCAACTGGGAGTGCTTCGGCGCGCGCAACGGAGGCTACGAACCCGCGGCCATCCACGCCGCCCGACGCCGCTACCTCGCCTACTTTGACGCCGCGCCAAACGACGTCCGCGCCCACCGCAATACGTACCATCGAGCCGATTGGGGACCGGTAACCATCCTTACCCTCGACTCAAGCAATGGCTTGCCGGACAACACCGACGGGGACACTAACCGGAACATTGAAGCCGCCAAGTACCCCGGTCGAGATCTTCCGGATATCAGCCCCGGTTCGGCCCAATGGCGATGGGCCGAGGCCCAACTCGCCGACGCCCAGAAGCATGGCCAGATCATTATCGTCCAGTTCCACCACATCCCCTATTCGGGCGGCGGGCACAGCCTGCCCCTTACCGCCGAGGGCAGTAGTGGACAGGCCGGACTGCCGATGCGTGCCTATCAGCCGATGTTTCGCCGATTCGGCGTCACGGCCGTGCTGTGCGGTCATAACGAGTCGTTCGAGATCAGTGAAGTGGATGGCATCTTGTACGCCGACGCGGGCGTGGCGGGCGACGGCTTGGGCATGCCCGTCGACGACGTCGACCCCCGCCGGGCTAATCCGTGGCGGAAGTGGGTCGCCCACTTCGATGAGGCAGAGCGATGGGACGGTGCGCGCCTGGTTTCTGGCGGCAAGCACTACGGGCACCTAGAGATCGACCTTGCGCCCACGCCCGACGGCCGGGTCCAAGTCACTTTTACCCCCGTCCACGCGTTCCCCATTACCGACGCGGACGGTAAAGTCGTCGGGTTTGAGCGACGACCGGTGGACCGGGTCTTTCGCTACAGCCTACCGATGCCGCGCGACTGAGCCGCCTCGCATCGGTAGGCGCGCACGCCACGGGGCATCAGGGGGTGAGAATATCGATCTCGGCCCGGACGACCCGTGCGCGCACCAGCGCGGTGACCACCACCTTTCCAGGCGCGAAAGCCCGGAGCCGACCATCTTGATCGATCCAGGCCGTGCCCTGGGCCGTCCAGACCACTTCGTTCCCGGGCGCGCCGGTCAGTCCAACCACGGCCTCTTCTCCCACGCGCATCGAAACCGGCGCCTGTAACGACACCTCAGTCGCAATTCCGGGGCGGGGCTGGCGGGTAAACAGCACGACGCCGTTCGCCACCGGTCGTTCCGAGCCCCCACTCGGTCGGTTTAACGTGACTCCCATCGCGTGCAGCGTCGAGGATCCGCCGCCGTCTAGGTTCAGTGCGTCCGAGCATCCCCATCGGCGCAGGATGTCGGCAGTCTCGCGGAACGTCGCTCCGACAGACATTGACTGCCGACCGTCCACCACCACGGCCCAAATCGCGCCATCGGGCGTCTTGCCTACCGCCGTCCTTGGATGACGCGGGGCGTTTGCGGGCTCATCGGGACCGGCGTAAACGCCATCTTTTAGGAGGTGCGGCCCGCCGCCCATGCCTTCGGCCATCCCTTCTGCCAGTCCGTCGATGGCGACATCGATCGTGACCTGGTCCCCCACTTTGCCCGCCGCTAACCGCTCGGTCCACGGTCCGTCTCCCGCCACGACGGCGGTGCCCGGGACGATAGCCATCCGGGCCACGTCGCGCCGCACTTCGCGTACGGTTGCCTGTAGTCGACCTGGGTTGGTCGGTGGTTTTCCGCCCAGGTCCAGCACCCAGGCGGTCAGCGGTCCGGCACCGTAGATCTCACCCGCTACTTCGAAGCTAACGCCGAGTCCGCCCGGCGCGACCTTTCCGTTCAACGTGGTTGCGGCCCAGTCGCCCGCGGACGTCTGCAGGCTCACACGAACTTCGGGTTGCGCGACTTGCGGCAGGCCGGATTCGGACCAGACCCATGCCCACCCCCGATCACCGCGTCCGGTACCAGAAAGCAATGTGCCGCGACTCAGCATGAATCCCGTCGGATCCCCGCCCGGATCGGGCGTCCATTGGAAGAAATCGCCGTTAAATCCGGCGACACCGTGAGCATCGTTGACGAGGGCAGACACAAATCCGCGTCCGTTGTAAGCCCCCGGCTCATAGATGCGGCCCCCCGCGAGGCGGCTTTCCGCCCGGATTTGCTTTGGATCCCACCGGATGCCGTAGATGGTCCGCACGGGATCGCGCTGCACTTCCATCCGGAACGTCATGCCGTTCGCCAGCGGCCGGTCCCAGGTTTGGGCGAAGGCCGTCGTTGCAAACGGCACGAGGGTGGTGAAAAGGACTAGGACGACGCAAGGACGTCGGAGCAGTTGCATAGGCCCTAGAGTAGACCGATCGCCGTTAAGGTCCGGTTATGACGCCTCTTCGCCGGTCCTGCGTGGTTACGCCACGAAGCCCGCGACCCGTTGCCTAGGCAGCGGGTCGCGCGCATCTTTGCGTTGCTTGCCCTTTAGGGGCCGGTCGGCGAGGGGGTCTCTTCGTGGATCAGTTCCTCGCGCTCGCGCACCCACTCGTCTCGCTTCTTACCGAAGAACAGCCGTCCCATCGAGGTCGAGATGTCGTCGAAGATCGAGTAGCTGCAGGGAATGACCAGCAGTGTCAAGACCGTGGAGAGCGCGATACCGCCGATGATCGTGATGCCGATCGTCTCGCGGAACTCCGAGCCCCGCCCGATGGCGAGCGCCACCGGCAACATGCCCAGAATCACGGCGAGCGTCGTCATCATGATCGGCCGCAACCGCACCGGCCCGGCTTCCACCAGGGCCTCGTGTCGGGGCCGACCCCGCTCGCGCAGCGTGTTGGTGTAGTCCACCAGCAGGATCGCGTTCTTACCCACCAACCCCACCAGAGCGATGATGCCGATGAACCCGACGATGTTCAATGTCTTGTCCGTTAGGATCAGGGCCAGCAGGGCCCCGGTCATCGCTTGCGGTTGGGAGAGTTGGATGATGAACGGGTACAGCAGGTTGTCATAAAGCGACGCCAGCAGCATGTACACCAGGATTAAGCCGAGCAGCAGCGAGCCGAGCAGGTAGCCCGATTCGCGCGCTTGAACGTCGGCTTGGCCTAGCTCCACCTTCTTTACGTTGGCCGGAATCAGGTTCTCCTTGGTCATCCACACGTTGATTTGGGCTTGTACCGTGCCGGCGGCGTACCCGGGAAGCAAGTCCGTCGTCACTCGGACCTCTTCCTGCCGATTCCGTCGTTCGATTTTGTCCACGCCCACGCCGGGTTGCAGGTCGGCAACCTGAGAGAGGAAGATCGGATTGCCATTGCGGAACGCCACCGGTAACGTTGAGACGATATCCGGGTTGTTTCGGTCGGCCAGATCCATCATCACGCGGATGTCGTATTCCTTGCCTTGCACCCGGAACTTGGTCGAGTTGTCGCCCTCGTACATCACGCGAAGGGAGCCCGCTACCTCGGAGGTGGTGACCCCTGAGTCGGCCATGCGGGCCCGATCGGGGATGGCGCGGAGTTCGGGCTTGCCGGCCTTCGAGCTGATCACCGGATTGATGACGCCCTCGATGGCCCCTCCGGCGAGGCCCTCTCGAACTTTTTGGGCCGTAGCCAACAGCACCGCTCGGTCATCCGAAGCAAACGACATTTGGATCGGCGAGCCAAAGCCGTTGCCTCCCTGGGCCGAGATCGCAATGATCGCGCCGGGAACCTTGCCCACGCGCTCCAGCAGGTCTGCCGCCACGGCGGTGTCCTTGCGCATGCGGAGCTCTTCGTCGTGCTTCTTCCAGAACATGATCTGGTCAAGAATCGCTTGCTTCTCGTTCAGCGTTGCAGTGACCTGACCCACATTCGTGCCCTGGTCGGCGGCCGAGAAGCCACCGCCCTTCGACCCGACTTGGGACACAACGTACTTTACGTCTGGGTGGTCCTTGAACTTTCGTTCGATCCCCTTGATCACCTGTTCGGTGGTGGCGAGGCTGGACCCGGTGGGCAACTCAATACTGGCGAGGACCTGCCCCGCATCGCTAACCGGGAAGAACTGGAACTGGAAGATGTCCGAGCCCTTCCATTGCCGGTACTCGTACCCAATCACCGCGAACACGGGGAACGTGAGGCCGAACAAGACGCCAAACAACAAGAAGCGGGGTTTAACGAATCCCCGGGGCAGGTTGCCCAAGAAGACCAACAGCCCGATGGCGGCGGCGGCCATGACCATCCGCATCGCGCTCTTGGCGGCCGACGCAAGGTCGGGCTGCATCGAACCGCCGATCCCCATGAAGACGCCGATGAGCACCACGAAGCCGCTGATGAACACGAACCAGCGATGCCGCAACGCCCACTCCAACTGACGCCCATACGCAGCGGCGAGGCGAGTAAACCCATTCTCGAACCACGTGGCAAAGCGTCCGGTGGGGTGCTCCATGTCCTCGCCCTTCCGATACCAGCGTGAGGCCAGCATCGGGGTGACGGTGAACGACACGAACAAGGACAGCAGCACCGCGACTGCGAAGCCGACACCGAGCGGCCGGAAGAACTGGCCCACAATGCCACCCATGAACGCGATCGGGATGAATACCACGACGTCCGCCAGGGTGATGGCGATGGCGGCCAGGCCGATCTCACCGCGACCGTTTATCGCGGCGGTGTACGGGTCTTCGCCCATGCGCAAGTGACGGTAGATGTTCTCCAGGACGACGATGGCGTCGTCCACCAACACGCCAATGGCCAGGGAGAGTGCCAGCATCGACATGTTGTTGATGGTGAAGCCCATCGCCCACAGCACCACGAACGTGGCCATTAGACAGACCGGGATCGCGATGCCGATGATGATCGTCCCGCGTAGGTTGTGCAGGAAGATGTAAACGATCACCGTGACCAAGAAGATGCCGAAGAATAGGGCGAAGGCCAAGTCAAACAGCGACTCTTGGATAATCACCGACTGGTCAAACGTCTTGACCATCTTCAAACCGTACTGGCTTTCTAGCTGCGGAATGATCGCCCGGGCGGCGGCGGCGATCTCAACGGCATTGCCTTCCTTCGATTTTTGGATCGAGAGAATGACTGCGTCGGAACCATCCAACCGGCTGTAACTTCGCCGTTCGGTTGAGCCGTCCACAATATTGGCCAGCTCGCTCAGCTTAACAATCTGGCCCTTGGCCGAGGGGTTGTTGGGGTCGCTGAGATCCAGTCGCATCTCGCCGATCTCTTCTGGCGAAACGAACTCGCCCAGTACGCGCACGCTGGTCTCGCGCTCTCCCGTCACAATTCGGCCCGAAGGCACGTTGAGGCTAGCGCCGCGCAGGGCAGTTACCACGGAGTTGATGCCAACGCCGTAGGACATGAGCCGGTCTTTCCGAAGCTGGACCTGGATTTCGCGGACATCACCGCCCGAAACCGAGACCGCGCCCACGCCGGGAAGCCGAGCGAACCGGTCCTTCAGCTTCTCGTCGGCCAGGTCACGCAAGGCTTGGTTGTCTAACGTATCACTACGCAAAGCCAACGTCATGACCGGGGAGCTGCCCGAATCGAACTTGTTGATAGTGGGCTTTTCAACCGCATCGGGCAGACCGCCCGCTTCGGCGTCGACCTTTGAGCGCACGTCGTTGAGGGCGGCGTTCATGTCGGTGCCCACCTCAAAGTTGGCCACAACGACCGAAACGCCTTCTTGCGAGATCGAAGTGACCTCACGTAGGCCGTTTACGCCCGAAATGGACTCTTCTAATCGGCGCGATACGAGCGTGTTAATCTCGTCTGGCCCGGCGCCCGGGTAGATCGAAGTGACGGTGATCGCGCCGAACTCCACGTCCGGGTTTTCCTCGACCCGCATGCTGCGGAACGCAATGAAGCCCAGGAGGACCGAGGCCAACATCAACATTAAGATGAAGACGGGCCGAGTGATGGCAACTTTGGTTAAGCCCATGGATTACCCCTTAGCGGATTCGCCCTGAGTCGGAGCGGCGGCACCAATTCGTACCGTCGCTCCGTCCACCAGGTTCTGTTGGCCGCGAATCACGACCTGCGCCCCTTGAGACAGTCCATTCACGGCCGTGAAGCCAGACTTGGACAGGCCAGCTTTCACCACAACACGCTTGGCTTTCTCTGCCTCTACAACGTACACCAGCACTTCGCCGCCATCTTTAACTAGGGCCGCATCCGGCACCGAGATCGTGGACTGGGGCGTGCCCAGTTGCACCTTGCCCCTGGCGAACATGCCCGGCTGAATGCCGCCCGTATCTGCCAGCGAAACCCGAACCCGGAAGACGCGTCCGACGTCGGTGCCTAGGGGGTTCAGCCCTGCCACACGACCAGTGAGGGTGCGCTTGAGCGCATCCACCGTGACCGCGACGGGGCGGCCCGGTTGCATGTCGCCCACCCGGTTTTCGGGTACGTCGGCCTCAAAGTAAATGCCCTGGTTGCTCACCACTCGCGTAATCGGCGCGCCTGGCCCCAAATAGGTGCCAGGTTGCGCGGTGCGCCCAGAGATGCGGCCCGCATAAGGGCTGCGAATCGTCGCGTCGCTCAACGCTTGGCGGGTGGCACGCAGGGTTTCCTCGGCTCCCCGCAGGGCCGCGCGGGCTTGATCGACCCGCAGGGGGAGAACCGAATCGAGCCGCTGGCTTACTTGCGCCGATCGGACGCCTTCTTGGGCCGCCCGCACCGACTGCTCGGCCTGACTGACGTCCTCAACCCGCGAGCCCGCTTGCATCATGCGCTGCGACTCCAAGGAGCTCTCGTAACCACTGAGCGCGCTGGCGTACCCGTTCTCGGCGGCGTCCACATCGGCCTGGGACAGTGCGCCCTCCTTGAAGAGACTGCGGACGCGATCCCGACCTTTGCCGGCCGTTTCCATATTGCTTTTGGCCGCCGCGACTTGGGCATCAACCTGGCGTCGCTCCTCCCTTCGCGCACCATTGCGGACCCGGTTGAGGCCCGCCTGTGCCTGGGCGAGCTGAGCTTGCGCGGCGCGGACCCCGCTCGCCGAGCGCTCGGGGCTCTGCTTCGCATCTTCCAGCGTTTGGCTCAATTGGCTGCGGGCGGCATCCACCCCGGCTTGGGCCTGACGAACTTGGGTTTGTAAATCCGTCGTGTCCTGCTGGGCAATCACTTGTCCGGTAGCGACCGGGTCGCCGTCCTTGACGAACACCGCGACCAAGCGGCCGGGGATTTTGGCCCCAATCTGCGTGTCGTCGCTGGTGACGATGGTGCCGGTTACTTCAAAGTTGTCGCTGATGGACCGTACCTCGGCGGAGACAACTTCCACCGGGATCGTCTTGTCGGCGATAATAGCCTCGGTGCGCTTAGCTTGCTCCTGGGCGTCGCGGTTAACGCAACCGCCCACCGTAAAGAGTGCGAGGATCACGAGGGCCACAGGGGCAATACGTTGGTTCATTGGTTTTTTTCTCCCAGGCCCTTGGCCGGATCAATCTGGTCGGTGCCTACCGCTCGGCGTAGCTCGGCAAGTGCGGTCAGAAGTTCGTAGTCCGCGCTGACTTGGGCGGCCTTGGCTCCGGTGAGGTTCTGTTGGGCCGTGGTGACGTCCAGCAGAATGCCTTCGCCGTTCTCGTACCGCAGGTTGGCAATGCGCAAAGCCTCGGTGGCCGTGTCTACTTGGGTCTTGGTCACGGTGCGCTGGGCGCGGGCGTTCTCCAATCGAATCATCGCCTGCCGTACCTGCAAACTCACCGCCAACCGCAGCTGGTCGGCCTGCAAGCGGGCCGCCTCTTCGTCCTGGCGCGCAGCGCGGGTTCGGGCCTTGGTGATTCCGGAGTCCCAAATCGGCAAGGACGCCTGGATGGAGGCAACGCCTTGGTTCTTCGGGCTAAACACGGAACCGCGCGCGTTGTGGGTGGCCGAGACCCCAACCCCCAATTGCGGTGAAAGTCCTCGGCTCTCGATGCGCGAGACTTCCTTCAGCGCCTCAACGCGGCGCAGAGCCGCCAGCAGTTCGGGCCGAGTGGTCTGGGCGAGTCCAACGTAGGCGTCGGCACCCAGCTCAGCGTCATCCACAAACGGGACGGCTTGAGTTTGGAAATCCGTGTCGATCGGCTGGACTAGGAGGTTGTTGAGCACGTTGCGCGTGGTGCGGACCGCGTTCTCGGCGTTGATCACCGCCGCCTGTGCCTGGGCGACTTCGCCCTCCAGCCGGATCACGTCGAACTTGGGCGCGATGCCCACCTCGAACCGGGACTTGCCTTGGGCGAGCCGCTTTTCAGCATTCGCTAGCGCTTCGCGCTGAACCCCGAGGAGGGCGTTGGTCTGGAGCACACTAAAGTAGGCGCTGCGCACGTCAGCCCGAACCCCGGCGATCTCGCTGTTGAGGAGGTCGCGCTGTGCCTGAACGTTAAGGTTGCCCGCCCGCACCGCACCTCGAACGGAACCCGCTAGGTCCAGGTTTAAGTTTGCGCCGAGGGTGAGGGACCCAGCATCAATTTGGCCCGCGGCTTTCCTGTCGAAGCGTTGACCGCTCCCGGTAAAAGTAACCTGTGGACCAACACTCCCTTTTACTTGATCGACCTGCGCCTGGGCCTTGATGATGTTGGTGCCCGCGATGCGGACGGAGTAGGCCTGGCTAACGGCGCGTTGCACCGCTTCATCTAACGTGAGAACCGGCGCATAGGCTGCCGATTGGTTGACAAGGCTGATCGGCAAGAGACTGAGGGCAAGGAACCAATTCATAGTTATTCTTCCTCCGGTTGGAGGCTTTCAACCCGGCGAAACCCGGTGTTAAATTCATCGAGAAATTCGCGAAACGCTTCCAGTTTCGTGACCATCAGGCCATCGTAAACGGGATGGCGCATGATGAGCAGTTTGTCGCCCGGCCGGATGTTGAGGTCATTGCGTGCTTCGGCAGGAATGACCACTTGGCCCCGCTCCCCCACGGTCACGGACCCGTAAAAGCAGTCCCCCATAAACTTGTCCTGGGAGGGATCGGAATCTTTTGGATTTGACATACTTTTCATACTAGTACGAAAAGCTCACGCAGTGAGTTTCGTACGTACCCGGCCAAGTATTGCGCTTTCTGCCGATTTGGTACCGGGGCCAAAGTCCCGAGCGGGAACCTTTTGCCATCGGAACCGAAGGGCGGCCCCTTGACGAACCGCCCGGCGTTAGGGTTCACTGTTCAGGTTCCGAGTGGGGGATTAGCTCAGTTGGGAGAGCGCTTCCATGGCATGGAAGAGGTCAGGGGTTCGAATCCCCTATCCTCCACCACTCAAACGCACCCCGCCGGTCGGCAAAACCGCCGGCCCGACCGTGCCACCGACCCCCCCGAAACGCCTTGCGTTCGCAAGCGCTGTTTCAGCTCCCTACACATATTCTCTTCCGTGCAACCTAGCCTCGACAACCGTGTTAAGATTTTTTACGGGTCGACAGTGGCGAGGGTCAGCACCAGGGCTCACGGCATCAACGACGGGTGC
>Ga0335397_10007697_pt1 | contig 13669 bp, 15 predicted proteins | sample MAT04_FD_205740 | JGI IMG/M metagenome (GOLD analysis project Ga0335397, IMG submission 205740) | Freshwater microbial communities from Lake Fryxell liftoff mats and glacier meltwater in Antarctica - MAT-04 (spades assembly) (version 2) ...
GTGCTTGGCGTAGCTGTACTCTCGGCGATCGGTCGGCTTGTCGGATTTGCCAAACCCGATCAGATCCGGCGCGATCACCCGGTAGCCCGCGGCCACGAAGATCGGGATCATCTTTCGATAGAGATAGCTCCAGCTCGGTTCGCCGTGCAGTAGCAGCACCGGCTGCGCGGCTCGATCCCCTTCGTCGAGGTAGTGCATCTCGAGGCCGGTTTCGACCGCGAAAGTGTGCGGCAAGAAAGGATAGTCGGGCAGCCCGACGAAGCGCTCGGCCGGGGTTCGAAGAACATCCATCGGCCGGAGTAGACCCCAATCACTCTACTCCGCCAACGGAAGACCGCGCGGCTGTTATGCCGGGCCAGGGAAACTAGGGCTCGTATAGTGAGCGCGCCGCAGCTGCGCGGAGAGCTCGCGTGCACGAGCACGCTGATCGTCGCCCATCGAAGCGCCGGCGGGACCGCTCCGGGGCTCGGCGTGCTCGCACCGGAGAACACCATGTCGGCGCTGCGCGCGGGGATCGCGCTGGGGGTCGACTTCGTGGAGACCGACCCGCGCGTGACCAAGGATGGTGTCATCGTGAACGTGCACGACCCTGATCTGTCCCTCACCACCACGGGCACCGGCGCGGTCGAAGATCGAACCTGGGATCAGATCCGAGCGCTCGCGCTGAGGCCCACCCAGGCGATTGGCGACTTCTCATGCGATCGGGTCATCACCATCGAAGAGCTGCTCGTCGCGTCCAGAGGCCGCATCCACGTGCTGCTCGACGCGAACAAGCTCGATCTCGACGCGGTGGAGGCGCTCGTCGACCTCGTCCAGCGCACCGACACCTTCGCCGAGGCGATCTTCGATACCAGCTCGCTCGAGAAGGTCCGCCGCGCGCGCCTGCGGGCGCCCAACATCGCGGTGCACATCCGTCCCGACACCGCGGCGGACGTCGCGACCGAGGTGGCGATGGTCGGTGAGCCGCCGCCGGTGATCCTCGAGCTCGATCTGGGCGATCTCGACGTCGCCGTCCCCGAGGCCCGGCGCGTCGCGCCGAACGCGAAGATCATGGTCGACGTGCTCGGCCCGCTCGATCTTCAGCTCTCGCTGGAAGGTCGAGCCACCGCCGAGCTGCTCGCGCTGCCCGGCCGCGGGGTGCGCTTGATCCAGACCGACCGCCCCGACCTGTTGCTGCGAGACCTGTGAAGTCAGCTCATTCGTCGGGAGGTGCACCACGCGATGAGATCGCGGATACTATGTCGACCTACTCACGCGAGCCGGGCAATTTCGAGGTCAGCAGGAACGTGCTCCATGAGTTCTGCTCTGACTACGATCGCGACTGTCTGGTGGCCGATCTCGACGGCGACCGGCACGTCGACCTCCTTTCGAGCGGTCGGGTCGAGGTCGCGTTCAGCCTCGACTCCCTCCTGCGCAGCGAGACACTCGAAACCACGCGTCCAACGTGATGATCAGGCGCCAGTCCGGCTCCAGCGCGACGATCGCCGAGATGCCCTGACCGTCATGGGAGGCCAGGGTCTCGGTGTGCGCGACCCAGCGGCACACCTCGGTCTGGTCGAGCAGCAGCAGGAAGCGGTGGACCACCTCAGGAAGGCAAGAAAGCTGTGTCAGACCCTGAAGATGTATCCCAACATCGAAAAGACGCTGCTCCCGCTCGCCTACGTGCTGTTCGATCTCGGCGCGCTGATCGCCTGAGGTTCAGACGGATAAGAGCGCGACGTGCCCGACCTCCCCCTCCACCGACAGCACCGCGGCAGATCGCGCTCGACGAGCTCGTCCATCGTCATCGCGGTCGGCGACGCTCTCGTCGTCACCACCGACACTCAAACGGACCTCTTGCCGTCGCTGGTCTGGCTCGATCGGCCGTGAGCCGAGGCAATCAGTTGGTTCCGCCCGGCGCAGTCTTCAGCTATGGAGGGCAATGCGCCTCGATCGTCGTGTAAGCGCGCTCGTCGTCGCGATCGCATGCGCGTGCGGGAGCGAGCCGCGGATCGTTCAGACCACGCCCGGGACGATCGCGCAGCTCCTGGCGGTCTTCGACGCGACGGGCGCGGTCCGGGATGTGTTCGCCAGCGACGACGGGTCGGCGTTGGAGGAGAGCTACGACGAGGCGAGCGAGACGGCCGCGATCCTCGAGTACGACCGCGGGCTCGATGCGCTGAGCTTGCCCACCAGGGGTGGTCGGCTGGTGCGCAACGCGGACGTCGACGGCCGGAGATTGCCCGCCGCGCGCGCGTGGCGCGAGCTCGACGCGAGCGGTGAGGTTCACGATCAGCCGGTCATCGAGAGCGCGTTCGCGGCGCGCTTCGGCCAGGTGCGCGTGCCGCCAGTCGCGTGCGGGAAGATCGAAGCCGTCACGATCTCGCGTAACTTCGGCTACCGGATCGGGGCGGTGCTGCCGCTGGGGGACGACGCGGTGGTGGTCGTCCCGGTCCCGTACTTCGGCGATCCGCTCGACGCGCCAAAGGGGAAGATCTACACCGAGGTGAGCGAGACCTCGTTCGACCTGCCTTTTGCGCTCGGCGGCGCGTTCGCGCTCCCCACCGGTCGGGTCTGGCTGTTCGGCTCGACGAGCTCCGCTGCGGCCACGCAGTGCGAGATGACGCCCGAAGATCCCGGCTCGCTGCGCTGTCAGCCGCTGCGGTTCGAGCCGTGGCCCACGACGCTCGTCGTGCCCGCGCGCGCATCCGGGATCGTCGTCGACGGACGCTGGGAGGCGGTGTTCGTGGATGATCACGCCGGCGTCTGGCTCGGTCGCGAGGGCGCTTCGTGGCGGAAGATCTTCCAGCTCGAGCTCGACTTCGGGCCTTGTGATGTGGGTCTGTGGACCGACATCCTCCAGTGGGACGGGCCCGGGCGGATCATCGTGGGATTCACCGGCGCGGTGCCCGTCGTGCTCACGCTCGGCGCGGATGACGCCGTGCTCACGAGCGAGGCGCTGATCCCGGGGCGCGCCAGCGGCTTCGCGTGCCGGAGCGCGCTGTCGCGCTTCGCGAGCGGGGAGGAGGTGCTGGGCATCGTCGACGTCACGGCGACCCCGACGGGCGTCACGGATGTCCTGCGATACCTCTGGCGGCGCGATCCGCGCGATCTGTGGACTCCCATCGAACAGCCGGCCGAAGACAGCCTGATACGCGTGATGGCGCAGCGAGATGACCTGGTGCTCATGACCAGCTCCCAGGGGCTCGAGATCGTCGCGCTCGATCCCGACGCGTTCAACGAGGGGCCTCGTCACTGCGCGACGGCGACGATGGGGAGCACGGCGTACTTCATCACGCCGCTCCGGAACGGACGGGTCGTGGCCGGCACGCTGACGAACGTCGTATCCTGGTTCAGCCTTCAGCGCTGATCGTCGTCGAGATCCGCCCTCCACCGTGCTACTCCCTCCGCATGCACCGCGTCTCGCCCGCGCTCGCCGCCGCCAAGCTCATCGATCGCCACGGCGCCGAGCACGTGCTCTCCGAGGCGTGGCGCGATCGCACGGCCGTGCTCGTGTTCCTCCGCCACTTTGGTTGAGGCGCGTGCCGCGAGCAGGTGGCGCAGTTGCGCCCCAGGATTTCAGAGATTCGCGCGCGAGGCGCGGAGCTGTACGCGATCGGCAACGGCACGGCCGCGCACGTTGCGTGGTTCGTCGAAGACATGGCGCCGATCGACTATCCCGTGTGGACGGATCCCACGCTCGTGGTCTATCGCGCCGCGGGACTGAAGCACGGCCTCCTGCGCACGATCGGCCCGAAACCCACCACGAACTATGCGCGCGGATTGCTGCGTGGCTTCGCGAACAAGGGCGGCTTGATGGGCGACGGGCAGCAGCAAGGCGGCGCGATGATCGTGCGGGCCGACGGCACCGTCCCGTTCGTCCACGTCGCCGAGGTGCTCGGCGAGCACGTCGACGCGAGCGCGATGATCGCCGCAATCACGTGACCTGATCCCGCGAGCGGGGATCGATGATTGGTCGGCTGCCCCGCACCGACCGCGACACCTGCCGTCTCCGCGACCTGCGTGGAGGCTTACGCGAAGTGCCGGATGCCGTCGGCGGGCCCGCTCGGGGTCTGCGAGCCGATCACCTGTACGGCGAGCCAGCCTCCGCCGTGCTTTCGATGCCAAGGACAGCACTGAGGCGTCCCGATCCAGGCTGGACTCGATCGAGGCGCGCAGCCCGCGCGGATCGGAGGTTCGCGCGATCGTTGCGGGGCGCGGCGCGGCATCGCCGGTGACCGCCGAGGCCTCCCGCAGGTCGCGCGTCTCTCCGATCCGCTTGCGCGCCTGCTCGAGCCGGCGCTCCTCCTGGGATGGGCCGACGATCGCAGTGTCTACGCGGTCGACGGAGGGCAAGGTCTTGGGGCCTGTATCTGGGCGGGGAGGGGTACGGGCTCCCAGGGATCAGCGGGCTTGGGGGTCGGCCAGGCAACGGAGATCTAGGCAGGCCGCGGCCAGAAGTGCAGGGGGCTCGTGTACGTCAGCGCGGGAGCTGCGAGCTCCCCACCACACGAGCCGAGCGTGTTCGCGGGGCAGATCACGCGGCGACATACCCGCTCGTCCGCATCCGTCGATCTGCGAGCCGCCTGTATGGCGCACCCGACAAGTTGTATGGCGGAGCACCAGGCAGCCGAAGTCATCGCGAAAGAAAGGAACAAGCCGCGAACCTGGCCCGCCCGTTGCTTTGGTGTCGGCCATGACGAACGAAGCGAAGAGGCCGGCACTTGGTAAGCCCATCAGTGTCCTTCGCGATGAGCTGCTGGCGGACGAAGAGACGAGGCAGACCGCGAAGATCCTCGGCCTGACGATCGGAGCGTACGTCGACCAGGTGATCGACTTCGTGATCAACCCGGACAAGAAGCCCGAGATCGTGCTCGACAACGACGCTCCGGAGCGGCCTCGGGTCTGGCCGACGGACGCGGAGATGAAGGCCCTATTCCGCTCCGAGGAACGCGTAGAGGCGCCGCCCGCGCTGATCGCCGACCCCGGCCTGGTTCGCGCCGCCCCGCCGCTCGGCGCGCGCCGCGGAGAGATCCGAGTCGCCATGACTCTCGAGGGTCAGGATCTCAAGGCTCGGCTGCAGTACGAGCGCTCCCGAAATACTCGCGCTCCACACGCGGCGGCACCGCGCCGCTGATCCACGAGTCTGTTCCGCAACACAACCAGGAGGTTCGCCATGGGTTTCAAGGTCGGCAAGAAGTTTCACAATTTTCACAAGTGGACGCCACTCGGAGTACACGACGCGCTCAACAGGAAGCTCGGCTTGCCGACGCTGTTCGACCCCGACAAGAAGAAGGCCGCCACCACCCAGCAGTTCGCCCAGAATTACATGCAGGATCCGAACGCGATGAGCTCGGCCTACGGCACGGCCATGATGCAGTTTCTCGGAGCGTTCGCCGGGAGCTACGCCGCGCTCTCGTCGATGAACCATGCTTGCGGTGGATTCTCGTCGATGTCGCCGTGCGCCCAGATCAACATCACCAACATCACCGCCTACAATCAGGCGGCCTATATTCGCGGCGGATACTAACTAATTGGACGTAGCGATAGTCACCCGCGCTCGATACTATAAGTTCGTAAACTCGAGATCGAGCGGCACCATCGCCGCGTTGACGTCGATGGTCTTTGTCTGTCGGCTGACCTGACGCAGATCGGCGGTGGTGAGCACCGCGTCCACCTCATAGACGCCCGTGACGACGGGCATGATGCCGATCGCGGACACACACGAGCGTCAGTACGTTGCCGCTGATCGTGCCCGCGTGCAACCGCACATGGCTGCGGTCGCGGCGACTCAGCCCACGGGTCGTGCTGATCTTGGTCGGCGTCCTCGTGCGCGTACACGCCGGGGATCAGCGATGCCGATTCGCGAACGCCGCCTATGAGCGACGCCGGGGACAGCTCGATCAACCTGCCAGTCGTCGTTCGAGGCGATCAGCGCCCCGCTCGCGTCTTACAGATCGAGCGCGGGATCGAGCAGGTTGATCTGGAGGGGAGTGAAGTAGTCGTAGTAGCCGCGCACCAGGATCGCCACACGGCGCTCGGCCCGGCCCGCGACGGTGAATTGACCCACCGTGTTGCCCGCGCGGCCGATGAAGCGGCCGTGCAACCGCGGGGTGAACAGCTCCATCAGCGTGCGCTCTCGTCGTCTTCGTCCAGCGTCGCTTCGGGCGGCGGCTCGTACGCGGGCGGAGGCTCTTCCTCTTCCGCGGCCGGCACCGGGCTGATCGCGCGGGCGGAGCCGGAATAGAGCGGATCATCGGCGAGCCCGCGATTCAGGTAATTCGCCTGGTACCGTCCACGATCGTTGCCCACCGGCGCGTGCTCGAAGAGCTCGATCACATAGTAGAGCCCGAACGCCACCCGATCCTCGATCGGGAGCCCCGCGGTACTAAACATGTCGTTCTGCGAGACCCGCAGCTCGAGGTACGCGCGCAGATACTCGTGATTCTCGCCTTCCCAATCACGGAGCGCTCCATCGTAAAAAGAACCTTCGTCGCGCTTGCGGATGGCGTTGTTGGTGAACGTCTCCGCGCGGATCCCGGCGGAGAATCCGAACCACGTCCCATCGTCGAGACGCACCAGAAAGGCGCGCGCGTTCACGCCGAGGAAAGTCGCGCCCGGCGCGCCGATGCCGCCCAGGAGGGTGAACGGGTACACCGGGATCATGTTGTAGAAGTACTCGGGGCTCGTCAGCTGACCGAGCACGCGAAACGGCAGCGCCTTGATGGCATAGTCGAAGCCGATCTCGGCGAGACGGAAGCCAGCGTCGCCGTTCACGGCGACCTGCGCGCGCGCGGTGAGGCGCACCGGCCAGTCCGGCAGCGAGGCCCACTCGAGCCCCACGTGCGTCTCGGCGACGTTCGGGTTCGCGAGATCGAGGATGAACGGGTTGCTCCCCGCGCCGTAATAGTTCACGCGCGGCTTGATCGAGAGCAGCACGTCGAGCGGGGTCGAGCCCGTCTCGATGACGCCGGTGCTCGCGCTTTGGCTTCGCCCGAAGCAGGAGAGCACGCCCGCGACGTTGATCGAGCTGAGGAACGCGCCGAGCGAGTACTTCTCGTCTTGCTTGGGAAAGCCGATCTCGCCGGTATAACCGCACAGCCTGAGCCGCACGAGCGGCGTGACGCTCGATGCCTCGCTGGGCATCGCAGCGGCGTTCGCGAAGATCTTGGTCGAGCTCGCGCTGAATCCCGCGAGGATCGAGTTGAACTTGTCGTGCACGTAGCTGCCGACCACCACGTAGTTGGCGCCGAGGGCATAGTCGCCCGGCGCGCCGCTGCCGCCCGACCGCAGGCCGCCGAGGAAGAAGTCGACGTCCTGGCCGACCGTCAGGCCGTCCACGAAGAAGCCCAGCTTGAGCTTCTCGCCGCCCCAGCCGACCTGGATGCTCGTGCGCGCCATCTGCGCGTCGACGTCCTGCGCGGCGCCGGCCGGGCGGACCAGCACCGACGTGCTCTGCGTGCCGACGGAGGCAAAGTGGCCGGCGCTCGGATACTCGAGCTCCATCGACCGCTCCTCGAGCAACCGCAGAGCGCTCAGGCCGCGCAGACCCGAGGTGAAGATGCGCTCTGGATCGAGGGCCTGCGCGCGCGCGACGGAGGGTACGCCGAGCCCGGCGAGGAGGAGAAAAGCGAGGACGCGTCTCAAGAAAGAAAAACTATCCGGTATGGGAACCGCTCGCGAGACCCGCGAGGCGCAGACACACATCGCGGCGGGCGCGCGCTCTGCTAGTAGCTCTGCACAGTGAAGTTGATGGGTTGCGGGTGTCGAGGCGCTCGTCTGGCAAGGCGCGCCGTCCGACGGCATACTCTGCGTCTGTCGAGGCGGCGCAACGCAGCCAGGCGAGATGGATCGGCGGCCTCAACCCTTCAACTTCACTGTGCAGAGCTACTAGTAGCCCCCAGACCGCTGCCGCGATCACACTCGAGAGGCCGCCGCCCGCGAAGCTCTGCCCAAACAGGCCTAGCTAGAGCGGCCTAAAGCTACTTGGCGAGGTGCTGCCGGTCGACTACCAGCGCGAGGTTCATGCCGTCGCCGGGGGCTCAACGCTGGCGTGATTCAGCGTCGACGTCGGATGTCTTGCGTCCGCGTCACGGCTCGCGGCTTCAGCGTCCACGCGGGCGTCCACGCCGCAGCCGGCGACGTCGAGCGACGTCGGCGCATCGTCCGCTGGTGCCTGCGCCCTCCGTTCGCCGCGGCCCAATTCAGCGCCACGCAGGACGGCCGCGTGGCGTTTGCGCTCCGTCATCCGCGCGCCGACGGCGCGACCCACGTGGTGTTCCCAGAGCTGACGGTGCTGCACAAGCTCTTGGGCGCCACGCGGTGAAGTACTTCGGCGTGCTGTAGCCACGTTCATGGCTGGAGACGGCTAGCGGCAGCTCTTGGTGGCTGTCTCGCCGTCCTCGCCCTCGGCCTCGCCGTCACTCAAGTCAGCTTGTGGCCCGTGATGGCTCCCCATGGCTCTCCACGGGAGAGGCGCCGCGCTTCGCCAGCGCCGTAAACCTCCCGCAGCCCGCGGGTCGCATGCGCGTTGCTCGGCCACGAACCTATGGACGGTCCCGCGGCCCGTGGTAGTCGATACACGTGCCCACCGAAGTCTTTCGATTCCTGGTCCCGCGTGCGTCTCCCGCCAGCCAAGGCAACAACGTTTTCGGCGGCGTCGCGACGACCGGCCTGCTCAGCCAGCTGGCGATGCCCGTTGGCAAGGAGATCGGCCTCAAATGGAGGCTCACGCGCGTGCCTACGTCCGGGGATCCGAGTTCGTGGCCAACCTCGCGGAGCTCACCACCATCGACGCGATAGCCGCAAGTCTCCCGACCTCCAGCGCGAAGACCGTCGGCGAAGCATTGCGGGTGATCGAAGAGGTCCTCGGACGTCCGGTCGAAGCCGTCGTCGCCAGCGATGAGCTCAAGATGGATGCGGCCCGTCTTGGCGCCAGCTTCATCGCCTCCCTGATCCTCGGCCGGCCGCACGAAGAGCTATCCCGCGGCTTGCGCATCATCCGCCTGCTCGGTCAGCCACGCGATGGCGCTGGTCTCGACGCATCTCTGGAAGCGCCCATGCTGCTGCCCGAGACGATCTTTCCCCTACCGCTGCCTGCCGCCAACCGAGAGCCCACCACCGGCGCGAAGAGCCCACCGCCGCCTGACCGGACTGAGCTCGCGCAGGAGGCGCTCGATGCACTGGCAATGCTGATGGCCTTGCCCCCGGAAGCGCACGAGCTGCCGCCCCAACCCGCACCGGAGCCTCAACCAACCTGGCAGGAACGGGTCTTGGGCGCCGTGAGGGACCGCCTGTCGGTCCCCACGCGGCAGCGGCCTCCGCCGGACCTCGCGCAGCCGGTTCGCTTCGCGAGCACCGTGCGCTCGCGCCTTCCCAGGCGCTTGGCAGACGAGCTGCGGGCCCGAGGCGCGCCGCTGGAGACCGGAGACGTTCAGACGATCACGCGCGTGCGCCGACAGATCGCGGCGAGCGCGCCGCCTCCCCCGACCTCCTCGCAGAAGATGATCAGGAGCGGAGGTCGCATGGTCTCCATCCGGCAACTGCAAGGGCAAGGTGCGGCGAGCGCAGGGGTGACCACGAGCGCTGCGGTGCGGGTGGTCGGCTTCGCGGACCTCATGCGGGTCGAGAGTCAAATCCGACGTTACGAGGAGGGCGAGATCGCTCACATCGAGAACGTGCTCGAGGGCGAGCTGCGACGACGCGAGCACCGCCACCTCGAGTCGACCCAGGAGCTGGTCGTGGTCGAGACAGAGCGCACCGAGGCGTCCGAGCGCGATCTCGAGTCGACCGAAAAGTTCGAGCTCGAGCGCGAGTCGACCGAGGTTCAGAAGTCGGACTCAAAGTTCGAAGCTGGCCTCACCGTCTCCGCCTCCTACGGGCCGACCATCTCCACCGAGTCCAACCTGTCCTACGCCAGCCAGCAATCCGCCGAGCGAACCTCGCGCGCAGCCTCGCGGTATGCCCGCTCGGTGACCGAACGATCGTCGACCCGGATCCGAGAGAGAGCGCTGAACCGCCGCGAGGTGCGTACGGTCACGGAGACCGAGGAGAAGAACCTCCACGAGCTGAACAACCCGGCGGGCGCCGGGCACATCGTTGGCGTGTATAGGTGGGTCGACAAGATCTACGAGCTGCGCACGATCAACTACGGCAAGCGCTTGATGGTCGACTTCGTGGTTCCCGAGCCGGCCGCATTTCTCTTGCACGCCCTGGCCGAAAGCGCGTCCGACAGCATCTCCATCGAAAAGCCGGTGCTGTTCGATAGGTCCGCGGACCAGATCGACGTGTCGAACTATCGCCGCCTCGCCGCAACGTACAACGCCACCACCATCCACGAGCCTCCGCCGGAGTACGTGACGATCGCGCACCTGTTCAAGTTCGACGCAGCGCCCGCGCGCAGCGGGCTCACTTCGGGGGCACAGGTCGCGAAGGTGGACATCCCGGTCGGGTACCGCGCGATCACCGCGTTTTCGCGGGCCAACGTGGGACTCCCGGTGCGAGGGCAGGACTTCTTCGTCATCGTCGGACGCCACCTGTTCTCATTCAGCACGCTCCTCGACGGCGAGGTCGGCAGCATCCCGGTACACGCGACGGCAGTGAACCTCGTGGCAGGGTCGGTCGGCGTGGAGATCCTGTGCCAGCGCACCGACGATCTCTACGCGCGCTGGCAGATCGAGACCCATGCCTTCATCACCGAAGCCTACCTGAAGCAGAAGCAGGCCTACGACGACCGGCTCGCGGCCGAAGACATCGCCGGAGCCATCTCGATCATCGGCCGTAATCCGGAGGAGAACCGCGAATTGGAGCGCACCGAGCTGAAGAAGCACACGTTGTCGCTCCTCACCGGTGAGCACTTCGACTCGATCGGCGCGATCGCGCTCGACCCCACGCTGGGATATCCGCAGTCGGATCTGGTCCGCGCGGGCTTGATGGCCGAGCCGGTGCTTTTCTTCGAGCAAATGTTCGAGTGGTCGCAGATGATGTACTTACACTATCCGTACTATTGGGCGCGCAAGGAGCGCTGGCTCGACTTGTCGCTGCTCCAGGACGTCGATCCGCAGCACGCCCACTTCCTGCGCGCCGGAGCGACCCGGGTCAGCGTACCCATCCGGCCTGGCTTCGAGGCGGCCTTCCTGCACTTTCTGGAGACCGGGAGGCTCAGCGGCGCGGCGGACCCGCCGATCGGAGCGAGCGCGCAGTACCTCGACATCGTCACCGAGCTTCGCAGCCAGCAGGGCGTGGCGGCGGGTGTTCCGGTGGGTGACCCTTGGGAAGTGCGCATCCCGACGTCGCTGGTATGGCTGCAAGCAGACGCGAGCCTCCCGACCTGGGACGCCGACGGCCAGCCCACATGATCGGCGCGCCGTGCGTCTGCGCGCTTCTGCTGGCGCTGGGGGCGCCCTCACCTCAGCGCCTCGCGCTGGTGGGGAGCACAGGAAGCGCGCTGATCTTCGCGATCGAGGACGAGTCGCTGGGGGCCGAGGGCCCCCTCGGGCGCGCTCAGCACCTGGTTCTGGACGACCGCGGCGTGCTCGAGGTGCTCGACGTCCCGGCGGTGACGATGGAGTTGCCCGGTCGATTGACCGTGCAGCACATGACTTACCTCGGCGCGACGGCCTCGGGTCGGTACGCGCTCCTGTGGTTGAACGACGAGCTGTGGACGGTCGAGGTTCACCAGCGCCGCGTGAAGCGTTGGCCTGGCATGTGCTCGGCCGGCGTGCTTGGCGTCGTGATCGCCTCGATCGGGGACGCGTTCGCGTGCCGCGCGAGCCATGGTGAGTGGTCCTATCTCGAGCTGCCCAGTGGTGCCCCTCGGCGGGCGCGGCTCTCACTGGCGGGGCTGGGCGTCTGGGGCGGTCGGGCCTGGGCGGTCGAAGACCGCGGGACCGCGATGCGCGCCGGCCCGTGGGGCTCCCGAGGCGCGTCCCTCGTCGACCTGCCGGAGCGAGGCGCGCTTCGATCTTCGCCCGCCGGTGTGCTGGCGGAAGTCGTGTCGACGACGACGGTGGGCTCGACCCGTCTCGACCTCGACACCACGCGCATCCTCCGCGAGGCCGAGCGCTCGTTTGCCGAGTGGGCGGATCCTTTGGCCGCGGGGCCCGTCTATGCGGTTCAACAGCTGCGGGTCGTTCTAGGTGCGGTGGTCACCGGGCCGCCGAGCTTGGGGCGCGTAGGATGTGCGAGCGGACGCTGCGTGGGCGCGTCGCGGGAAGGCGCGCCGATCTACTATCGCGAGGCCGACATGAAACGCACCACGGGGCCCAACATGGAGGCAACTCCGGGAGTCCACTTCTTCTCGGTAGGCGCTGCGGTCGTAGGCGTGAAGTGTCTCGGTACGCCCTTGGGCGATGGTGAGATCGAATGTACCGCCCAAGAGCTTCCTCGCTTGGTGACCGGGTCGGAGGTGCGCAGGGTCCGGATTGGGAAAGGCGTCTTTTCACCGATCGCCTTCGCGGAGCCGGAGCCGTAGATGGTCGATCCGAAAAAGGTCTTCTTGCCTCTGAAAGGTCTCCGCGATCCGGCCGTCTTCATGGCGCCGGTGCGCGTTCTTGGCACGATCGAGCCCCTGATCGACGGTGTGGAGACCTTCGCGACCATGGAACGGGACCTCGCCCAGGCCGAGCGGAGCGTCTCGCTCGCGATGTGGTCCTTCGATCCGCGGCTGCCGCTGGTCTCCAAGCAGCAGCCCAAGCTTCCCTCGGTCGAGGCCATCCTGAAGGATCGGAAGAGCGACGCGCGGCCCCAGACGTGGGGCGAGCTGCTGGTCGCGCTGGGTGAGCTGGATGTTTCGATCCGCGTGCTCATCAGCGACTTCGATCCGGCGTACGCGACCGAGAATCACCGCCGATCGTGGATCGCATTTTTCCGCTTACGCCAGCAGCTGCCGGCCGGGAGCAAGGCCGCCAGCAACCTCGAGATCATCGTCCCCCTTCATCGCGCGGAGGTGTCCCCGCTGCTTGCGAAGGATCTCGCCGCCAAGCAGAGCCTGCGGATCGACGCAGTCATCAAGCAGCTCAACGCCGTTCGCGTGAACAAGGACCACAAGGCGGCGCTGGTCGTGCTCGCGGAGACGCCGGGCTTGTGGGAGGTCGTCTCGCTGGACAGCAAGGGGCGATTTCGGCGCACGCCGGACACCGTGTTGCCCATCCGCGTGGCCTCGCACCACCTCAAGCTCTGCCTCATCGACGGGCACACGGCTTTCGTTGGAGGACTGGATCCGGAGCGCGGACGCGTCGACACTCCGAAGCATTTGTCGCGCATGACCTCGTGGCATGACGTCCACCTTCGAGTGCGCGGACCCCACTTTGAAGACTTTGCGCGCTCGTTCGAGGGCTGTGGGCAGTCGAAGCGCCCGCCTTCGAGGCGCGCGTCGAGCGTCTCAACGCGCTGCACGACGGCCTCAAACTTCCCGTGCAGCGCTTCGCTCGGCGGGCAATCATCGAGGCGACCGACGCCGGCCGTCCCGACGAGATCGCGGGGCGAACGGCACAGGTCCTCAAGACGATGTCGGGGTCCATGTCGTTCAGCGGGGTCCCTAGCATCATCCGGGACGACATCGAGCGGTTCTATCAGAACGCGATCGCGGCCGCGGAGGAGCTCGTCTATCTGGAGAATCAGTACGTCCGCTGGCCCAAGATCGCCGACTGGCTGATCGCCAGAAGGAAGGACCGACCACGGCTTCAAGTCG
>Ga0335397_10007699_pt1 | contig 13668 bp, 9 predicted proteins | sample MAT04_FD_205740 | JGI IMG/M metagenome (GOLD analysis project Ga0335397, IMG submission 205740) | Freshwater microbial communities from Lake Fryxell liftoff mats and glacier meltwater in Antarctica - MAT-04 (spades assembly) (version 2) ...
ATCGCTGCCCGAACGGCCTCGAGCAACGGACCATCGTCGGAGACGATCTGCAGCCCCCTGCTGTCGGCCACCGCTTCGGGTTCGCCCTCGCCGCTGAGCACACCGTCGATGACCTGACGGGCCAGCCTGTCGTTGAGGCGACCTGACATGACCATGGCTTCGATCTTCGCCACCTGTACCGCCGAGATGGGCAGGGTCTCGAGCTCGACACCCTCGTCGTTGGCACGACGAGCGAGTTCGCCCATCCACCACTTGCGCGACGCGCTTGCATCCGCACCAGCGGCGATCGTCGCCAGCACAAGGTCCACAGCACCGGCGTTGATCACCGACTGCATCTCGAGGTCGGTGATGCCCCACTGCGACGCCAGGCGCTTGCGCCGCTCGGACGGCGGCTCGGGAAGCGTGCCGCGCAACTCCTCGACCCAGTCCGTGGCCGGAGCCACCGGAACAAGGTCGGGCTCTGGGAAGTAGCGGTAGTCATCGGCATCGGACTTGATCCTGCCTGCGGTCGTGACGCCGGAGTCCTCGTGCCAGTGACGCGTCTCCTGCAGGATCCCATCTCCTGCGGTCAGTCGGGCCGCCTGACGCTGCATTTCGTAACGCACGGCGCGTTCCACCGATCGCAGCGAGTTGACATTCTTGGTCTCGGTGCGGGTGCCCAGCGGCGACTCGCTCGTGCGACGCAACGACACGTTGGCATCGCACCTGAGCGAGCCCTGCTCCATCTTGACGTCCGAGACGTCGAGTGCACGCAAGAGTTCGCGCAGGGTGGCCACATAGGCACGCGCGACCTCAGGCGCGTAGCGCCCCGTTCCGGCCACCGGCTTGGTGACGATCTCGATCAGCGGAATGCCTGCCCGGTTGTAGTCGACGAGCGAGAAGTCGGCGCCCTGGATGCGTCCCGTGGCTCCACCCACATGCAACGACTTGCCGGTGTCCTCCTCCATGTGGGCGCGCTCGATCTCGACCCGGAAGGTGCGCGGCCCTTCGTCGGTCTCGATCTCGACGTCGAGCCAGCCCTCGAAGCAGATCGGCTCGTCGTACTGCGAGGTCTGGAAGTTTTTCGGCATGTCCGGATAGAAGTAGTTCTTACGCGCGAACCGGCACCACGAGGCGATCGAGCAGTTGAGCGCCAGGCCGATGCGGATGGCTGATTCAACGGCGGTTCGGTTCAGCACGGGCAGTGAACCGGGAAGTCCTAAGCAGGTGGGGCACACCTGCGTGTTCGGCTCAGCACCGAACTCGGTGGCGCAGCCGCAGAACATCTTGGAGGCGGTGCCGAGCTCGACGTGAACCTCAAGACCCAGGACGGGATCGAAGTTCTCGATGACGTCCTCGTACCCCATGAGGGCCGCAGTGTTCGTGGCGCTCATAGGGACACCGCCTTCTGCAGGAGCGGTCCGCCCCAGCGATCGTTGAGCGCCGCCTCTAGCGCGGCTGCCACCCGATAGATCCGCTCATCGGCCATCACCGGGGCCATCACCTGCAGGCCGACCGGCATCCCTTCGTCGCCCAACCCGGCCGGCACGCTGATGGCCGGCCCGCCGTACAAGCTCGACGGCAGGGTGCAGAGGTCGGCCTTGTACATCGCGACCGGATCATCGGCCCGCTCACCGATACGGAACGGCTCGGTCGGTGTGGTCGGCGACACGAGTACGTCGACGCTCCCCCACGCGGCCTCGAAGTCGCGCGTGATGAGCGTGCGCACCTTCTGCGCCTGGCCGTAATACGCGTCGTAGTAGCCCGACGAGAGCGCGTACGTGCCGAGGATGATGCGGCGCTTGACCTCTGGGCCGAACCCGGCCGCACGTGTGAGCCGCATGACGTCCTCAGCGCTGGCATCACCGTCATCGCCGACGCGAAGGCCGTACCGCATGGCGTCGAACCGAGCCAGGTTGCTCGAGCACTCGCTCGGAGCGATCAGGTAGTACGCCCCCAGCGCGTAGACGAACGACGGGCACGAGACCTCGACCACCTCGGCGCCTGCATCACGCAGGAGCGAGACCGCTTCGTCGAAACGAGCCTGAACGCCGGGCTCATACCCCTCGCCCGACAGCTCGCGGACCACGCCGATGCGCATTCCCCGCACGTCGGCCCGGCGAGCCGCCGCCACGACGTCGGGCACGGGTGCATCGATCGAGGTGGAATCCATCGGGTCGTGGCCGGCGATCGCGGCGTGCAGGAGCGCGGTGTCGAGCACCGTGCGAGCGAAGGGACCGGCCTGGTCGAGCGAGGACGAGAAGGCGACAAGCCCGTATCGGGAGACCGCACCGTAGGTCGGCTTGGCACCCACGATGCCCGTGACAGCGGCCGGCTGACGGATGGAGCCGCCCGTGTCGGTTCCGATCGCCAACGGCGCCTCGTATGCGGCGACGGCAGCGGCCGAGCCGCCGGAGGATCCGCCAGGGATGCGATCGAGATCCCACGGGTTGTGGGTAGGGCCGAAGGCTGAATTCTCGGTGGAGGAGCCCATCGCGAACTCGTCCATGTTGGTCTTGCCCAGAATCACGACGCCGGCTGCGCGCAGTCGTTGGACAACGGTCGAGTCGTAGGGGGGCAACCAGCCTTCGAGCACCTTTGAGCCACAGGTGGTGGGCACGCCGGTCTGGACCAGCACATCCTTGAGGGCCAGCGGAACCCCGGCCAGCGGTCCGACAGCCTGGCCGGCCGCCGTTGCGTGATCAACCGCCCGCGCCTGCTCCAGTGCACCGTCAGCATCCACGTGGAGAAACGCGTGAACGGATGGGTCGATCGCTGCGATGCGGTCGAGGTGCGCCTGCGCCACCTCGACCGCGCTCACCTGCTTGGAGGCAATGAGTTCGGCGATCTCGACCGCGGTAGCCGTGATGATCTCGGTGCCGCTCACACTCATTCCTCGTCCAGGATGCGCGGGACGCGAAACCGGCCGTCCTCGGCCGCCGGCGCCTGGTCGAGCAGGGCCTCGCGATCCAGGGAGGGACGCACGACGTCGTCACGAAAGACGTTCACCACGGGAACGGCGTGCGTTGTCGGCGGAATGTCGTCGGCCGCGACCTCGGAGATGCTCGCCACCGCCGCGAGGATGACGTCGAGCTGGCCCGCATAGTGCTCGAGCTCATCCTCGGTCAGGGACAGCCGGGCCAGCGCCGCCAGGTGCGCGACGTCGTCGCGCGTGATCGAGGGCATGCAGCACTCCTGGTCATCACGGGATGGGTGCCGGCCGCTCGAACGTGCGGCCGAACTCGTTGCTCATCCTAGAGGCGCCCTGTGGGCCCTCCGTCGCCACCGGCGATCAGACCAGACGGAGTGGCCGAGCCTGCAGAGGCACCACACCGGCGGCACCCTCGAATGACCGATGGAGCCACGCGAGCGCTTCGTCGGCCGGCATGACAGGAGCGATGGCCCAGCCCTGCACCGCATCGCACCCCATGACCTGGAGTCGCTGCCGCACCTCGTCACTCTCGACACCTTCGGCCACCGACCGCAGCCCGAGCGCATGCGCCAGCCCGACGATGGAGCCGACGATGGCCGCATCGTCCTCCGATGTAGTGATGCGGTTGACGAAGGCGCCGTCGATCTTCACCTCATCGACGGGGAGGCGCCGCAGCATCACCATCGATGCGAACCCGGTGCCGAAGTCGTCCAACGACAGCCGCACCCCAAGCTCGGCCAGTGCGTCGATCGAGTCGAACACGCGCGATGGATCGGCCATGAACACCGACTCGGTGACCTCAAGCTTCAATCGCGAACCCGCAAGGCCCCAGTGCGCCAAGCTGCGCTCCACGGTCTCGGCCAGCAGCATGCCGTGCAGGTCGCGCAGCGAGATGTTGACCGCGACCGGGATGTCATGTCCAGCGCTCTTCCAGATCGCGGCCTGTTCGAGCGCATCGTCAAGAACAGTGCGAGTGAGTCGATGCATCAGCCCGCTGCTCTCGGCCACCGGAAGGAAGGTGGCCGGCAGCAGAAGGCCGCGCTCGGGGTGGCGCCACCGCGCGAAGGCCTCCATGCTCAGCACCTCGCCCCGCGTGTTGCCTACGACGGGCTGGAAGTGCACCTCGATGCCGCCGTCGTCAAGCGCTCGACGCAGACCGCCGAGCATTCCGAGGCGGCTATCGCCGGTCTCGCGCTCGGTCCGGTAGAACTCGATGCTGGTGTTGTGCTCCTTGGCCAGGTACATGGCCACGTCTGCGTGACGCAGCAGTGTCTCGACGTCTTCACCGTGGTCCGGGTAGACCGCGATGCCCACACTGACGTCGACGTCGATCATCGAGTCGTCGATGACGAACGGCTCGGTGATCGCCAGCCGCACGCGACCAGCCACCTCGATCGCCGTCAGGTCGTCACCTAGTCCAGGTAGGACGACGGTGAACTCGTCACCACCTAGGCGGGCCACGGTGTCGCCGGGGCGAACCGCGGAACGGATCCGACTGGCTGCGATGGCCAGCAACTTGTCACCGGTGGCGTGCCCCAACGTGTCATTGACCTCTTTGAAACGGTTGAGGTCGAGCAGCAGGACGCCGACGCGGGTGCTCTCGCGGGCTGCGGTCTCGATGGCATCGGTCAGGCGCTCCATCAGCAGGCTGCGATTGGGCAGCTCGGTGAGGGAATCGTGCATGGCCGCATGATCCTTCTCGCGCGAAATCGCGGCAGCCTTGTACACCGCGAAGAGCGGGAGAAGGAAGAGCGGCAGAAGCTGCCAAGGGCCAAGAGCCACGAGGGCGATCACCGGCGATAGCACGAATACGGCGAAGTGCGTCAGGACGTAGTACCAGAAGTCCTCGAAGAAGGCCTCGCGGAACGTCTGACCCTCGTCGCCGCTCACCCCCGAGACAAGCGTGTTATTGACGAGGAAGTAGACGACCCATGTGAGAAACATCCATCCGATGTCGCCGCTGTCGATGGTGCCGATCCGTGAATCGATGGCCGGGGCGGCACCGAAAGCCACCACCACCAACCAGGCCGAAGCCAGGCTCACCGTGTACTGGCCCATGTTGAAGGCGATCTTCCATGGCGTCTTGCGGTGGGCGATCTCGGAGCAAAGGGTGACCAGCGCTTGTGCCACGACGGCCGGACCGATGCCGTAGACGTAGAGGATGGCGAAGACGAAGGCGTCCGAGACCACCACGCCATGGGGGTCGTTTCCTGGCAGCACCACCGGACGCAGCTCGGCGACGAGTGCCAGTGCCACCAGAGTGATCAGGGCGCCCATCTGCTCGATCCCCGAAAGCCGGAGTGTCGAGAGCGCCCACACCAGCGTGGCCAACCCGCCCCAGACGCAGGCGTGCCAGGTGAAGGCGAACAGAGAGGGCCGGTTCAGGGGCGGACGCCATGCATGAACCCCCATGGCGCCTCCTTCCTGAACCGATCGGCTGTGGCCAAGGTGCGCATTGGCACCGGACCGGCACACGAGGCTGGTCCGCTCTCGATATCGGGCGATGGGGGAGGTTTCTTGAGGTGCTTGGGCCGGTCCTGGGCCGGTCGTGCGGGGGCACGTGAGGTTCTCAGGCGTGGTCGGGCCGAACGGCCGCGTCGCGCGCAGCCTCTGGTCCTTGATCGAGCAGGGCGGCGAATCCGGCCGTCTCTAGAACCGGGACGCCGAGCGACATTGCTTTGTCGAATTTAGACCCCGGGTTCTGCCCCACCACCACGAACGAGGTGCGCCTAGACACCGATCCGCTCACCTTGCCCCCCCGCGCCTGCACCGCCTCGGTGGCGCCGTCGCGCGTCCAGCCATCGAGCGTGCCTGTGATGACGACGGTCAGACCCTCGAGCGGGCGAGGGCCCTCATTCACTTCCTCTTCCATGCGCACGCCTGCCTGGGCCCACTTCTCAAGGATCCGCCGATGCCACTCGACCGCGAACCAGTCAACAAGGGCCTCAGCGATCACCGGCCCAACCCCCTCGACCGTGGCCAGGTCGGTGGCCGACGCCTCTGCGATGGCCGGCAGGCTCCGGTAGGCGCGCGCCACGGCCTGGGCGGCCGTCGGCCCCACATGGCGGATCGAGAGCGCGACAAGGACGCGCCACAGCGGTCGCGTCTTGGCCACGTCGAGCTGCTCGAGCAAGGTGATCGCTGCCTCGGTGAGCTGCGGCCCCTGCTCGCCTGCTCGGGCCGCACGGACGAAGTAGTCGACTCCGAGCAGCGCCGTGCGATCGAGGGCGAACAGATCACCTTCGTTGGAGATGACGCCCGACTCCAGCAACGCGCTGGCGCTCTTGTAGCCCAGGCTCTCGATGTCAAGCGCAGAGCGTGAACCCAAACTGAACAACCGCTCCCTCAGTTGGGCCGGGCAGGACTGAGCGTTGAGGCAACGGATGTCGGCGTCGCCCTCCTTCTCGGGCGCAAGGACTGTTCCGCATTCCGGGCAGTTGGTTGGCATAACAAACGCGCGCTCGTCGCCACTGCGTGACTCGACGACCGGTCCCAGGATCTCCGGGATCACGTCGCCGGCCTTGCGCAAATAGACAAGATCACCGATCAGCACGCCCTTGCGTTTGACCTCATGCGCGTTGTGAAGAGTGGCCATCTCGACTGTGCTGCCGGCCACTCGCACCGGCTCCATCACACCGAACGGCGTCACCCGACCGGTGCGCCCGACGTTGACGCGGATGTCGATCAGATGGGTCGTGACGACCTCGGCGGGATACTTGTAGGCGATGGCCCAACGAGGGGCACGCGAGGTCGACCCGAGCCGGCCCTGCTGGGCAAGGTCGTCGACCTTCACCACGACGCCATCGATCTCGTGCTCGATCGCATGGCGGTTCGCCTCATAGCGGGCGATGTATTCCTGAACACCCGAGAGATCCTTGAACACCTGGACCCGGTCGCTGGTGGGCAGACCCCACGACGCCATCGCCTCATACGCCGTCGACTGCGACGAAGGCTGATAGCCCTCGTGAGCTCCGATGCCGTGGACCACGAGCCGCAAGGCGGCCAGCGCATCCGAGGCGCGCTTGACGTCATCGTCAAGGCGCTGCAAGCGCGCCGCCTGACGTTCTCGGGCCTTGCCGGTGCTGGCCGCCGATGACTTGGCGCGAACCTCGTCGGCTTCGATGATCCGTCGGTCGATCCGTTGGCGCAGAGTGCCGGCGGCGGCGTTGCGCGGGTTGGCGAACGGCGAGTGACCAAGCGCAAGCTGACGCTCGTTGATCTGCTCGAATGCTGCGACCGGGAAGTAGACCTCGCCCCTCACCTCGACGAGCGCGGGGACGGGCGTGTCGCCCAACACTGCAAGCCGATTGGGGATCGAGGGGACGAACTGCGCGTTGTAGGTGATGTCTTCACCGGTGCGCCCATCACCACGCGAGGCCATGGTGACCAGGGCACCATCGCGATAGACCAGGTCGACGGCCAATCCGTCGACCTTCAGTTCGCACAGAAAACGGATGACCTCGCCGGCCGCACCTTCCTGAACCCGCGCCGCCCATGCCTGCAGCTCATCGGGTGAGAAGGCGTTGTCGAGGCTCATCATGCGCATGAGGTGCGCGACCGGTTCGAACATGTCGCCGACCTGGCCGCCGACGGTCTGCGTGGGCGAGTCCGGGGTGATGAGCGAGGGGTGCTGCGCCTCGATCGCACGGAGCTCTTGTTCGAGTGCGTCGTACTCGTCATCGGAGATCTTGGGGGCGTCCTTGGCGTAGTACAGAAAGCGGTATTCGCGGATCAGGGCCACGAGTCCGTCACGCCGCTCACTGACCGCGGCGGGTACCTCTGCGTCAGGCACCTCAGCGTCAGGTACCTCAGCGTCGGGAGTGGTCGCCATCGGGATCCTCCTCCAGTGCCTGCGCCACCTGGCGAAGGCGTTCGAGAACCGCGCGCGCCCGCTGGGGATCAGCTCCGGCCAGGCCGCAGGTAGGCGTGAGAGCCAGGCTGTTCATCGGCGCCCTGGAACCAAAGCCCAAGACCGACCACCAACGCTGCACACGATCGACGGTATCCATCACCGCCGACACCGGAGGTCCCCTTCGGCCACCGCGCCCGGTTGATTCGCCGGCACCCCGGACGGCACCCGCCCGAGCGACGTCGTTGATCGGATCGATGAGACCGGGCAGCAGCACCAGGCCATTCTCAACGGCGGCTGCAAGGGTGTCGAGGCTCTGTTCACCGACTAGCGCCAGGTCGAAGGACAGCCCATCGGCGCCGGCCTCGACCATCAGTTCGAGCGGGGGTTCGTGATCGCAGGAGTGGATGGTGACACCTGCGGAGCCCCCGGCACGCGCCGCTTCGACAACCCGTGCGAGGCCGCTGCGCACCTCGGCCACGTCGAGCCCCCGGTAGGTGGCCCATCCACTGGCGGTGGGGACGCGTCCGTGATGCACGTGATCGATCATGGGCTCGTCGATCTGCACCACGACATCGACGTCATCACCCAGCCGGCGACGCACCTCGCCCACGTGTCGCTGAATGCCTTCGGACAACGACGTCACGAGATCGCGTCGGGCACCATGATCTCGGAGCATGGCCTCGCCCGAGGCCAGTTCAAGGCCGGCCGCGAGCGTCCACGGGCCCACGACCTGAATCTTGACGCTGCCGCGGTGCTCGGAGCAGACTTCCTCGAACGCGTCGAGGTCCTGAGCGAGCCACGAGCGGGCCCGACCGATATCGGCCCCGGGCCGATCGAGCACCCGCCAGCCACTCGGCACGAGTCCGACCGCAATGCCATCAAGCAGCGAGGCTGTGCGCCCGATCATGTCGGCGCCGGCTCCCCTGGCCGGCAGCTCGGGCAGCGAGGGAAGGCTCGCGCTCTCACCCACGACGATGCGGGCCGATTCCAGCGGATCGGACCCCGGCATCGATCCGATTCCGGTGGTGCGTCCGCTGATCGGTTGGACCGCCTCCGCGCTCTCGCTCATGCGTACAGCGGAACAGCCGCGCGGATGCGGGCCGAAGCCACCACGCGATCCTCTCGATACACCACGAGTTCCTGACCCGACGCGATGCCGAACGCGGGTTCGGCCAGCTCGATCGACGTCGTGCTGCCGGTGTTCACAACACGGGCCGGCACGGCCGAACCGTGAGCCCTCCACTGCACCAGCACGTCGGGATCGCCAAACGCAAGACTGGGCGCATCGACCAGATCCTCAAGCTCGACGATCTGAACCGCCAGCATCTCGCGAGGGCCTACCGTGACCACGTTTGAGACGGGCTCGATCGACAGCACGAAACGGGCCCGACCATCCTCAGCAGGATTCTGCAGCGAGAGACCGCGGCGCTGACCGACGGTGAAGGCGTAGGCACCCTTGTGTTCACCGACCACCTCACCGGTCTCGTCGACGATGTCGCCGGGCCGCTCGCCCAGTTCACGGCGCAAGAAGGCGCCGGTGTCGCCATCAGGGATGAAGCAGACGTCGTAGCTGTCGCCCTTCTCCGCGACGAGCAACCCCCGTCGCGCAGCCTCGGCGCGCACCTCGCTCTTGGTCGACTCCCCCAGGGGGAACATCGAATGCAGGAGGTCGTCCTCGGCGAGCACGCCGAGCACATAGGACTGATCCTTGGCCGGATCGACTCCACGCCGCAGCGAGATGCCTCCGGCCTCATCGCGTTCGAGCCGGGCGTAGTGACCGGTGCACACCGCATCGAACCCCAACGCCCGTGCCTTACGCAGGACGGCGGAGAACTTGATGCTCTCGTTGCACCGAATGCAGGGATTCGGTGTGCGACCCGCGGCGTACTCGGCGACGAAGTCATCGACCACGTCGCGTCGAAACTCCTCCGACAGATCCCAGATGTAGAACGGGATGCCGAGCACGTCGGCGATCCGTCGAGCATCGCGAGAATCCTCGAGCGTGCAGCAGCCGCGCGCGCCGTTGCGATGGGTAGCGCGCGACGCCGAAAGCGCGAGGTGCACGCCGATGACGTCATGACCGGCCTCGACGGCCCGCGCTGCAGCCACGGCCGAGTCGACTCCGCCCGACAGTGCCGCCACCACCTTCATGCGGCCACCACCCTCATGAGCGCGCCTGTCGTCCGACACCGGCAGCGAGCTGGGCTCGTTCAACGGCTGGTCCGATGGCAGTCACCACGGCCGCCACATCCTCGGGGGTCGAGGTCCAGCCCAGGGAGAAGCGCAGCGAGCTTCGAGCCGATGCGGCGTCGGCTCCCATGGCGAGCAGCACGTGGCTCGGCTGGGCGATACCGGCCGAGCAGGCCGATCCCGTGCTGCACTCGATTCCCTTGGCATCCAGCAGGAGGAGCAGCGCATCGCCCTCGCAGCCAGGGAACGAGAAGTGCGCGTTGTTCGGGAGCCGGAAGGCCTCGTCGAGTCGTTCATCTCCATTGAGAACAACGTCGGGAACCTGCGAGCGAACACCTTCGATCAACGCACCGCGCAGGGCCGACACCCGCGCGTTGCGCTCGATCCGATCACGCGAGGCGGCGTCGAGTGCAGCCGCGAAGCCCACGATGGCGGGGACGTCGAGCGTGCCCGAACGAACATCGCGCTCCTGGCCGCCGCCGTGCAAGAGGGGCACAGGTTCGATCTCGCGACCGAGCAGAATCGCCCCGATTCCCGTAGGACCACCGAGCTTGTGCGCGCTGACCGACATCGCGTCGACTCCGCTCGCAGAGAAGTCGACGTCGAGCTGGCCCACGGCCTGCACGGCATCGGTATGCACCGGGATGCCATGGCGCTGCGCGAGCGAGACGACCTGCTCCAGCGGCTGCACCGTGCCGACCTCGTTGTTGGCCCACATAACTGAGATCGCAGCGATGCTTCCCGAATCGAGGTCGATCTGCTCCGCCAAGGCATCGAGGTCGAGCCGGCCACGACGATCGACGCCCGCCTGGACCACCTCGGCGCCCTCGTCCTGCGCCAACCAGATCAACGGGTCCAACAGTGCGTGATGCTCGATCGAGGAGGTGAGCAAGCGACGACGGCTCGGATCCTTGGCCACCTGCGACCAGTAGAGGCCCTTGACGGCCAAGTTGTCTGACTCGGTGCCGCCGGCGGTAAAAACGACGTCGCTCGGACGGGCGCCGAGCAGTGCAGCGATCGACTCGCGAGACTCCTCGACAACGCGCCTGGCTCGACGGCCTGCTGCATGGAGGGACGACGCATTGCCGACATCACCGAATTGCGCCGACATCGCCGCGATGGCCTCAGGGCGCATCGGCGTGGTGGCAGCGTGGTCGAGGTAAGGCATCGCGGATCAGTCTAGGCGCGGGCTCGCGATACCGCCGAGCCTCGCCTCAAAGGCGCCGACCGGCCAGGCATCAGCCCTTGCGCTTGACGATCTCCTCGGTCAACTGAGGCGCCACGGCAAAGAGGTCGCCCACGACGCCGTAGTCGACAAGTTCGAAGATGGGCGCCTCAGCGTCCTTGTTGACCGCGACGATCGTCTTCGAGGTCTGCATACCGGCACGGTGCTGGATCGCGCCTGAGATGCCGAGGGCGATGTAGAGCTGCGGTGACACGGTCTTGCCGGTCTGACCCACCTGGTACTGGTGCGGGTAGTAGCCCGAGTCGGTAGCGGCTCGTGATGCGCCGACCGCGGCACCGAGGCTGTCGGCCAGTCCCTCGACCAGCGCAAAGCCCTCGGCGCTTCCCACACCGCGCCCACCGGACACGACCGTGGCGGCCTCGGACAGGTCGGGGCGTCCGCCCTTGGCCTCGACGACGTGGCTGGTGATGCGCGCGGCAGAGTCGCCAGCGGTGATGTCGACGCTCACCGCGATCTGCTCGCCAGCGGCAGCAGCCTCGACGGGCGAGGTGGAGTTGGGACGCACTGTGATGATCGGCGTGCCCGTTGTCACCGACGAGCGCACGATGGTGCTGCCGCCGAACACCGACTGCACGGCGACGATGCCCTCTTCGATGTCGACAGCGTCGGTGATGACGCCACTGCCGGAGCGCACCGCAAGTCGGCCCGCGATCTCTTTGCCCTCGGCGGTGGACGCGATCAACACGGCAGCCGGCGCAACGTCAGCCACGAGCTTGGCCAGAACGGCGACCTTGGGGGCCACGACAGACGTGGTGAACGCAGCGTCGTCGGCCACGTACACCTTCGTGGCGCCGTACTGCGCTACCGCGGCGGCGGCCTGTGCCGCGCCCGCACCGATCACGACGGCGCTAGGGCTGCCGTGACGTGCCGCCAGGGTCAGGAGTTCCAGCGACACCTTCTTGACGGCGCCGTCGGTGTGGTCGACCAGAACGAGGATCTCTGCAGACATGGTGGCTTCTCCTAGACCCGGATCAGATGAACTTCTGGGCGACGAGGAACTCGGCGACCTTGGTGCCGGCGTCCCCTTCGTCGGTGACGACGGTGCCTGCTTGGCGCGGCGGGCGCTGCGCGAAGTCATTGACGGCACTCCATGCACCGGCTAGTCCCACCGTGGCCGGCTCGAGACCCAGCTCGGTAAGCGTGAGGGTCTGCACGGGCTTCTTCTTGGCGGCCATGATCCCCTTGAACGAGGGGTAGCGCGGTTCGTTGATCTTCTCCACGACGCTGATGACAGCGGGCATGCTCGACTCGACGACGTCATAGCCGTCATCGGTCTGACGGTGAATGGTGAGTGCGCGAGCGACCGGATCGGCCACGACCTTGTTCGCGAACGTCATCTGTGGCAGGTCGAGGCGCTCAGCGAGCATCGCGGGCACGACCGACATTCGGGCGTCGGTGGATTCGGATCCCAGAATGACGAGATCGAACTCGAGGGTGCCAAGGGCCGCGGCCAGCGCTGCCGAAGTGGCGATGGCGTCGGAGCCGTGCAGCGCGTCGTCGAGGATGTGGACGGCCTGGTCGGCACCCATCGAGAGCGCCTTGCGAATCGTCTCGGCCGCCTTCTCCGGACCCATGCAGAGCACGGTCACGCTGCCGTCGTGGGCCTCCTTGAGGCGCAGCGCCTCTTCGATGCCGTACTCGTCGAGCTCGTTGAGGACCGGATCGGCTGACGCGCGGTCAAGGGTTCGGTCGTCGGGATCGAGCTTCTTCTCCGCCCAACTATCGGGGACCTGCTTGACGCAGACGACGATGTTCAAGGCCATGGAGCCAACCACCTCAAGATCGGGTTGTGGTGCACGCGGACCTCCTTGCGTGCTGGCCCAACATTACCGGCCGGTAACGATCACCCGACGCCCGCCCCCGGACCGGACGAGCGACCACTCAGGTCGGCTTCAGCGGTGCAGGAACCGTGCCTTACCCGCACCGGACTCGATGAACGAGCGCATGCCGATGACCCGGTCCTCAGTGGCGAACAACGACGCGAAGTGCAGTCGCTCGAGCTCCAGACCGCTCTCAAGATCCACTTCGAGTCCCCGGTCGATCGCCTCCTTGGCCGCGCGGGCAGCCAGCGCAGGGCGCGTCGCGAGCTCGGTGGCCCAGGCGATGGCTTCTGCCACCACCTGCTCATCGTCGACGACGCGGTCGGCCAGCCCGATCCGCAACGCTTCATCGGCCTCCACGAAGCGTCCGCTGAGGATGATGTCCTTGGCACGGGAGGGCCCGACCAGCCGTGCGAGCCGCTGCGTGCCGCCAGCGCCGGGGATGATGCCCAGCAGGATCTCGGGCTGTCCCAGGCTTGCACCGCGACCGACCACGCGAAGGTCGGCGCAGAGTGCTAGTTCACAACCCCCTCCGAGCGCATAACCGGTTACAGCCGCGATGACGGGCTTCGGTGTGCGAGCGATGGCGGTGAAGCAGGCTTCGAGCCCGGCGCCTTCGGACAGCACACGGGAGGCGGTCCAGTCGACC
>Ga0335397_10007702_pt1 | contig 13665 bp, 12 predicted proteins | sample MAT04_FD_205740 | JGI IMG/M metagenome (GOLD analysis project Ga0335397, IMG submission 205740) | Freshwater microbial communities from Lake Fryxell liftoff mats and glacier meltwater in Antarctica - MAT-04 (spades assembly) (version 2) ...
GCCACGACTGCCACGACTGCCGCGACTGCCACGACTTCCACGACGACTGCGACGACGACTGCCGCCGCTTCCGCTGTCAGCCCCGGTGCCAACGCCGCCGGGTCGACCACGGTCGCCACGGCAGCGCCCACCGTTGCGGCTGCGCCCGCCGGGGTGATCGAGGGCACGTACGTCGGTGCCTCCGACAGCAATCGCTGGGGCGTCGTGCAGGTGCAGGTCGTGTACTCCGGTGGCCAGGTCAGCGACGTGCAGATCCTGCAGTACCCCAACGCGGACAACAAGAGTGTCCGCATCAACCAGGTTGCATTGCCCACGCTGATCTCAGAGGCGATCAGCAGCCAGACGGCCGCTGTCAGCACTGTCTCGGGCGCCACATACACGAGCAACAGCTACAAGATCTCGCTGCAGTCCGCGATCGATGCCGCCAAGACGGCCTCCGGCATCAGCGCCTGACGTGAGCCTGCATCACGTCGAAGCGGTGATGGGCACCACCGTCAGCATCGACATCGTCGACTCCCACGACCGCTCGCTGATCGACGAGCTGGTTGCCTGGTTCCACGAGGTCGACGCAGTGTTCAGCCCGTACAAGGAGTGCAGCCCGATCAGCCGCCTCGGCCGCGGTGAGCTCGCTCCCACCGACGCCGGTATCAGCGACGACATCCGCGAGGTGCTGCAACGATGCAGCGAGCTGGCCGAGGACACCCAGGGGGTCTTCGACGTCTGGTCGCTGCCTTCACCAAACGGCACTCGCTTCGACCCCTGCGGCTACGTCAAGGGTTGGTCGGTGCAACGGGCGGCGCGGCTGCTGCACGCCTGCGGCCTAGCCGACTTCTGCCTCAACGCCGGCGGCGACGTCATGCTCGGCGGCCGCGACCACGGCGACAAGCCGTGGCGCGTGGGCATCCGGCACCCCGCCGACCCGATGGGGCTGGCGATGGTGGTGCAGGGCACCGGGCCGCTCGCCGTGGCCACCAGCGGCACTTACGAGCGCGGCGCCCACATCGTCGACCCGCGCCATGGGCAACCGATCACCGAGCTCGCCAGTGCCACGGTCATCGGCCCGGACCTCGCCGACGCCGACGCGTTCGCCACCACCCTGTACGTGATGGGCACCGAAGGGCTGTATTGGCTGGCCGGCCACCCCGGCTACTGCGGCGCCGTCATCACCAGCGACGGGCAACTGATCGCGACCGAGGAGTTCAACACCTACCGCGTGTCCTGATCGCTGCGTTCCTCCTCCGGACGGATGTGACGGAACTGCCGCAGCAGCAACAGGTCGTAGACGATCTTGCAGGTGCCAGCGATCACCAGCGGCCATCCGAACGTCGTGCGATCCAGCAGCCACCCTGCGGCGGTGGGTGGCAACGCGGCGGCGAGGCTGCGCGGCACGTTGGTGACACTCGCGGCCGCGGCTCGTTCGGCCGGTGAGACGACGGCCATCACGTACGACGTGCGCGCCGGCACGTCCATCGAGCTGAGCAGGCTGCGCAACACCAGCATCGCAACCGCCCATGGCATCGACGGCATGAACGCGGCGGCAATCAGGAAGATGTTGGCGGGCAGGTGGGTGAAGACCATCGTGCGCACCAGCCCGATGCGTGCCGCCAGCCACGAGGCAACGAACCCGGAAGCTGCACTGAGCGTCCCGGTGACGAACAGCAATGTGCCGGCCGCACCCAACGACAGGTCGAACCGGTTGAACAGCCACAACGCCAGCAGCGACTGCACGACAAAGCCACCACCGAGCGCATCCAGCGAGAACAACGCCGCCAACTGGTACACGACCCGCTTCGACGGCCCCAACGGCTGTGCGTCGTCTGCCTGCGAGCGCGCCTGGATGACATCGAGCGAGCGATAGAGCAGCAGCACCACCAGCCCGGCAACGGAGTAGAGCAAGAAGCACCAGCGCAACGCGGTCTGCTCCGAGACGTCGGTGTGGCGGGCGACCGCCTCGGGTACCCGCACGGCCAGCGCGCCGATTGCCCCAGCGAACCCGCCGATGAACGTGTAGCGGGCGTACAGCGCAGTGCGCGTCGCGGCCGGCGTGGTGCCTGCCAACATCGACTGCTCCAGCGGCAGGAAGACGCTGACGTCGCCGGCGGTGGGGTTCAGCGTGCCCAGCACCCCGACCAGCAGTAGCACCGCGAACGTGGTGGACATGCCGAACAGGGCGCCGGTGACCATCATCACGCCCGAGCTGGCGAACAGCAGCGTGCGGCGGGGCACCCCGTACGCCTTGGTGCCGACGAGGATGGTGAGCGCCGCCGAGCCGAGCAGCATGCCGGTGACGATCACTCCCACCTGCAACGGGCTGAACCCGAATGACGGCAGCAGCGCCGCGATGCTGAGGCTGACGAGGCCGTCGACGAAACCTCGGATGCCTCGAGTGGTGAGGAGCACGCCCGCATCGCGATGCGTGCCCGTTGGCAGGAACGGCACGAGCCGACGTTACCGACCGTTTTCCTGCCCGACGGTCTACCGTGGGCGCCGTGCCCCTCCACTTCGAGTTCGTCACTTCGGCGAAGCGCCACTCCGATCTCCCGCCCACCCCGTGCGAGGCCGCGTTCGTGGGCCGCAGCAACGTCGGCAAGTCATCGCTGATCAACGCGCTCGCCAACCGTCGGCAGCTCGCCAGGGTCTCCAACACCCCGGGGCGCACACAGCTGCTCAACCTGTTCGTGCTGCCCTCGGGGGGCACAGTCGTCGACCTGCCCGGCTACGGGTACGCGAAAGTGCCCGGTCGCGAGCGCTCCACGTGGCAGGCGATGATCGAGGGCTACCTGCTCCACCGCGAAGGCCTGGAGCTGGTGTTCGTACTCGTCGACGGCGAGATCGGGCCCACCAAGCTGGACACGCAGATGCTCGACTGGCTACGCGCCAGCGGCGTGCCGCACACGGTTGTGGCCACCAAGATCGACAAGGTGCGCCCCTCGAAGCTGGCCACCCGCAAGAAGGAACTGGCGAAGGGGTGCGAGCTCGAGCAGGGCGACATCATTTGGGTCAGCACCACCAAGGGCACCGGCATCGAGCAGCTGCAGCGCCACCTCGATTCCCTGCTCACCCCCTGACGGGGGCGAAGGTTCGATCGGAACCGCACACGACAAGCTTCGGGCAACCAGCCATGGTTGAGTTCACCTCTTTCAGAATTTGGCCCATCGTGCGCCAGGGATAGGCAACAGATTTCACGTCGGGCTCACTCTGCACGTACCTCAAATCTGAACGAGGTGAACTGATTGCGAAATGGTGCATCGGCGGCTATCGCCGGTGCCATTCACGGTCATCTACGGCTCGACGACGATCCAGCCGCGGCGCTGCAGCTCGGCCGCCAGCTGCTCGCTGGGTAGCGGTGCGAGCAACGGGTCGACCGAAGGAGTTGCTGCCTTCGGGCGAGCGGTGGCCGCCTTGGCCTTCGCCTTCGGGCGAGCGGCGATAGTGGGCGCAGGTTCGGGTGCGGGGGGTGCGCCGCTCTGCGCGGCTTCCGCTTCCTGTTGCAGCTGTTCGATGAACGCGGCGACCTCGTCGCGCGAGAACTTCCCGCCGGCCTGCCGTTGGTTGAAGCCCATCGGGCCGCGCGCGTCGCGGAAGTCCGAGTGACCGGCCTCCTGCAACAACGACAGCAACTCCTGGATCTGCCTGCCGGTAGCCGGCGGGCCTGACTGTTGTCCGAATGCCATGGACCATTCTTCCCCGCCGCTGGCGGAAAACCACCCGCGCCGCGGAACCGTCGGGCGAGTGGGTCAGCCCTTGCGCAATGCACCGCGCAGCTTGGCTGCGAGGTCGCGCGGGTCGGGCAGGGCCATACCCTTGCGCACCAGCTTCTGCTTCTTCTCGGTGTACGGCGGGTACATCATCGACGGGTCGAGCTTGGTGCTGCGCGTGTGCACACCGCGGTGGTGGCTGAACGCATCGAACCCGAACTTGCCGTGGTAGGCGCCCATGCCACTCTCGCCGACGCCGCCGAACGGCAGGTTGGGGTTACTGATGTGCAACAGGGTGCCGTTGATGCAAGCACCGCCACTGGACGCCTGTGCGATGACCTGGTCGTTCTCGCGGTCGCTCTCGCTGAACGAATACAGCGCGAGCGGCTTGTCGCCGTCGGCCGAGCGGCCTTGCACGAAGGCGATCGCGTCGTCGAGCGAGGCGACGGCCAGCACCGGCAGGATGGGCCCGAAGATCTCCTCACCCATCACCGGATCGTCGGCCTTCACGCCGGTGAGCACCGTGGGCGCGATGTACCTGGTGTCGGCGTCGGTGGTGCCACCATGGGCGACGGTGCCGCTGTCCAGCAGCTTTTCGAGCCGGTGGAAGTGCGGTGCGTTGACGATGCGCGTGAAGTCGGTGCTGGCCTTCGGGTCGGCGCCGTAGAACTCGGTGATGTACTTGCCGAGGGCGGCGACGAACTCGTCGTGCACCGGCTGCTCGACGAGTACGTAGTCCGGCGCAATGCAGGTCTGGCCGGCGTTGATGAACTTGCCCCAGGCGATGCGGCGGGCGGCGATGTCGACGTTGGCGTGCCGACTCACGATGGCCGGGCTCTTGCCGCCCAGCTCGAGGGTGACGGGGGTGAGGTGCTCGGCGGCGGCGCGCATGACGATGCGGGCCACGCGGCTGTTGCCGGTGTAAATGATGTGGTCGAAGCGCTGTGCGAGCAGTTCGGTGGTCTCGGCCACCCCACCCTGTACGGCCACGATGGACGGCTCGGCGAGGCCCTCGATCAGTGCCACCAGCTCGGCAGCGGTGTGCGGTGCGAGCTCGCTGGGCTTGGCCACCACTGCGTTGCCGGCCGCGATGGCAGCAACCATCGGCAGCAGCAGCAGCTGGACCGGGTAGTTCCACGGGGCGATGACGGCGACCACACCAACGGGTTCCGCAACGATGTACGACGAGCCCGGCTGGAACGTGATGGGCGTGGCCACCTTGTCGGGGTGCATCCACGAACTGATGTGAGCGAGCGTGTGGTTGATGTCGCCGACCGTGAAGCCGATCTCGGTGGTCCACGCCTCGAAGCGAGGCTTGCCGAAGTCGGCGGCGAGCGCATCCAGTAACTGCGCCTCGCGGGCCTCGATGAGGTCGCGCATGCGCTCGAGCGTGGCCTGGCGCCACGCGCGGGGCTTGGTGACGCCGGAAGCGAACGCGGCACGGGCCGCAGCCACCTTCGTAGCGATGTCGTCGAGGGGGGTCACCGTGTAGTCCATGGGCCCAGGCTATGCCGGAAGATTCGTCGGGATGGGTGTAATGCACGGCGTCGCTCGGGCGATCTATCGGTCGTGACCGAGCACATGCTCACCGACCGTCACTGCAACCAACACACTTCAAAGGAGCTCCATGATTGCGAGCAGACTCACCCGTCGGACCGTGGCAGTTGTTGCGGTGACCCTTCTGGCGGCAGGTAGCGCCGCCGCCTCGGCCGGCGGCGCCTTTCCGTCGCCGTTCTCGTCGGACAGCACCGCCACCGTCGATGACACGGTTACGGACGACACCGTCGTGGACGACACCGTCCACGACGACGCCATCGACGACGATGCCATCGAGGTCGAGGACACCGAGGCCGACGACCAGGATGACCCAGTCGCGGACGCTACCGAGGACGAGGTCGCTGTCGACCCCGCGATCCTCGTGCTCTGCAATTCGTGGGCCACTCCCGGTGCCAACCAGGCCGACCCCGCCTTCGACGTGCTGCGCACCAGCGCAGAGTCGGTCGGCCGCAGCGTCGACGAGTTCTGCAGCGAGTTTGCCGACGAGGTCGACGACGACCATGACGGCACTCACGACGAGTCCGATGAGGACGAGGTTGACGACGATGGCGACTACCAGGAGCCCGACGACACCGCTGACTCGGACGACGAGACCACTGATGACAGCTCGAACGACGACAGCTCGAACGACGACAGCTCGAACGACGACAGCTCGAACGACGACACCGCTGATGGCAGCTCGGACGACGACAGCTCGGATGACGACAGCTCGAACGACGACACCGCTGATGACAGCTCGGACGACGACAGCTCGGACGACGACAGCTCGGATGACGACAGCTCGGATGACGACAGCGACAACGACAACGACGACGGCGACCACTCGGATGACGACGGCGGGGACCACGGCGACCACGACGACTGATCGACGGCTCGATACGCGTCTGACGGCCGGCCCTGCGGGGCCGGCCGTTGCGCGTTCTGTCCGCTCAGGTACCGAAGGTCGCGCCGAGATGTAGCCAGAAATTGGATGAACCTTGGATTCATCAGCGACGACGACCTGTCGATACTGGTTCGGTATGCAGAGTGATCGTCAGCCTTTGGACGACCTCACGTTCGGCGGGGTGATGGTCGCGGCGAAAGCCGGGGACCAACGCGCCGCAGAACAGCTCTTCGTGGAACTGCACCCCCGGGTGCTGCGGTTCCTGCGGGTGAGCGAGCCGCGAATGGCCGACGACCTGGCCGGTGAGGTGTGGCTGGCGGTCGCTCGTGGTCTGCGTTCGTTCGAAGGCGATCTTGCCGGGTTCCGGGCATGGGTTTTCACCATCGCCCGGCGGCGCGTCGCCGATCATCGCCGCACGGCGGTGCGACGGGCCACCGATCCGGTGGACGGTGATTTCTTCTGCGACCGGCCAGCAGCCGATGACACCGACGGCCAGGTGCTCGCCCAGCTCTCGGCCCAGGGCGCGCTCGATCTGATCGCCCGTTCCCTGCCCGCCGAACAGGCCGAGGTGCTGACACTGAGAATCGTCGCCGACCTGGACGTGGCCCACGTCGCGATCGTGATGGGCCACACCTCGAACTGGGTGCGAGTCACCCAGCACCGCGCGTTGCGGCACCTCGCCGCGGTGCTGGCGAAGCAGCCCACCGAAGAAGTTTTTGACGATTGTGTAATTCCCCTGAGTGCCTGGACGATCTGATAACTGTGACCGAGCAACTCTTCCCCGACGACATGGCCAATGGCTTGGTCGACGGCACATTGCCCGCCGCCGACGTACCTGCTGCATTGCAGGGCGCCGCCGACGTGTTGCGTGCTGCCCACCAGGCGGCCACCGAGGACGAGCTGAAGGGAATGGCTGCGCTGATGCGGCGATTCACCGCCGAGGTTGCTGTTGAAAGTGCCCCCGCCACGGTCCTCAGGAGTTCCCACATGTTCAATGCCCGTATCACCCGCCGCGCTGCGGCGATGGTTGCCGTCACCCTTCTTGCTGCTGGCACCGCCGCGGCCTCCGCCGGTGGCGCGTTCTCGCCGTCCACCGCATCCCGTACGGAGGATGTCGTCCTGATCGACGAATCCAGCACCACCCTGGCCCCAGTCGAGGAGACGACCACCACGTCCGAGGCACCCGCCGAGGAGACGACCACCACCACCGAGGCTGCCGCCGGAATGACGACCACCACGGAAGTCGACAGTGACGCCGGCGACCATGAGGACTCGCACCTCTACGGCAAGTGCACCGCGTTCACCCACGGTGGTGCCAAGAACCTCGAGAACCCGGCGTTCTCGGAGCTGCAGGACGAGGCTGACGCGGCCGGCATCACCGTTGACGAGTACTGCGCGATGGTCATCGCCGATCACAAGGCAGACGACGCCACCGACGACGAGGCCGACGACTCCACTGACGAATCCACCGACGACGCCACCGACGACGAGGCTGACGATCAGGGCGACGACGCTGACGATGCCACTGAAGACGACGCTGACGATCAGGGCGACGACGCTGACGACGCCACTGAAGTCGACAGCGACGATCACGGCAGTGACCACAACGGCAACGACAACGGCCACGGCCACGGCAAGGGCAAGAACGGCTGATCTGACAGAGGTGTGCGCAGGCCGGTGACAGCCGGTCTGCGCGTCGCCCCTACGTTTACGTCCGTGGACCAACTCACCGAACTCGGCTTCTACGGCCTGCCCGGCGCACCGACCTCGCCCGCCGATCTCCTGCCCCAGTGCCGCGACGGCGAAGCGCTCGGGTTGGGCGCCGTGTTCCTCAGTGAGCGGTTCAACATCAAGGAAGTCGTCACCCTCTCCGGTGCCGCCGGTGCGGTTACCGAGACGTTGGGTATCGCCACCGGAGTGACCAACCACACCACTCGTCACCCGATCGTGACGGCCAGCTATGCAACCACCATGCACCGCCTCACGGGCGGTCGTTTCGCGCTCGGCCTCGGTCGCGGCATCGACCGCATGTTCAAGGCGTACGGGCTGCCCCCCATCACCACCGCGCAGATGGAGGACTTCGCCGGGCTGATGCGCCGACTGTGGCGCGGCGAGGTCGTCATCGGTCATGACGGCCCGGCGGGAAAGTGGCCGGTGCTAGCCCTCGACCCCACGTTCGACGAGCAGATCCCGTTACTGCTCAGCGCCTTCGGCCCGGAAAGCCTGAAACTGGCCGGGCGCGCGTTCGACGGCGTCATCCTGCACACCTTCTTCACCGACGAGACCCTGCAGCGCTGCGTTCGCACGGTGCGCAACGAGGCCGAACGCGTCGGCCGCGACCCTGCGGCGGTGCGAATCTGGAGCTGCTACGCCGTGGTCGGCGACTGGCTGCCGGAGGACGTACGGCTGAAGAAGACGGTCGGCCGCATGGCCACCTACCTGCAGGCGTACGGCGACCTGATGGTGCGCACGAACGAATGGGACCCAGCGGTGCTGGCCCGCTTCCGAGCGGACCCGTTCGTGGCCGGGTTCCGCGGCGCGCTCGACAACACCGCCACCACCGCCGAACTGGAGCACGTCGCAACCCTGATCCCGCAGGAGTGGTTGCGGGCCGCCGCGTCGGGCACACCCGAAGAATGTGCGACGGCAGTGCTGCGGCAGATGGACCTTGGCGCGGACAGCGTCATCATCCACGGTGCAGCGCCCACCGAGCTGGCGCCGATGGTGCAGGCGTATCGCGCCATTCGCCCCGCCGGCAGGTTCGACGGCCTCGCCGCCAACCCGGGGCTCTGACTGTCGCTGTCGCCCCGGCCTGGTTGGACGCGACGCTGCCGAACCGCTTGACTGAAGGGCACATGTTCCTGGCCCTGAAAGAGATGCAACGTGCAAAGGTGCGCTTCGGCCTGCTCGCCGGTGCGGTCGGGCTACTCGTCTTCCTGATCCTCTTCCAGCAGGCGTTGCTCACCGGGCTCATCAACCAGTTCATCGGCGCCATCAAGAACCAATCGGGCGAGGTCCTGGTCTACAACGGTCAGGCGCGCAAGAACCTCGAAGGCTCCATCATCCTGCCCGACCAGCAGGCGGCCATCGCCGCAGTCGAAGGTGTCGCCGTCGCCTCGCCGCTGGGCCAGGCGACGTTCACCGTCACGGCCGCCGGTACCGAGACCGATGCTGTGCTCTTCGGGTACGTGCTCGGCGCGCCGGGCGCACCGACCACGCTCATCGAGGGCCGTCTTGCCGAAGGCCCCAACGAGGCAGTGGCCAGCGAGAAGGACCGCGCCGATGGCTTCGACATCGGCGACGTCGTGCGCGTGGAACCCAACGGTGCCGAGATCACCGTCGTGGGCGTTGCCCGCGACATCAACTATTCAGTGGCACCGGTGCTGTTCGTCGACTTCGCCACCTTCGAGGCCGCCAAGCGCACCCGCAACCCCGACGCGGTTGCGGTGCTGCCGTCGGTGATCGCCATCCAGCTCGCTCCGGGCGCCAACGCGGCCGAGGTAGCCACTCGTATCAACGCGGAGGTCGACGGCGTGGAGGCGCTCACCCGCCAGGGCGCGGTGGACGGTTCCCCAGGGGTCAGCAGCGTGCGCACCAGCTTCACGGTCATTCTCGCGCTCTTTTACCTCGTGGTACCGCTGGTGACCGGCCTGTTCTTCCTCATCGTCACGTTCCAAAAGGCTTCCGCGCTCACGCTGCTGCGAGCCATCGGCGCCCCTGGGCGCACGTTGGTGCGCTCGCTGCTCGTTCAGGTGGTCGTGGTCATGGCCATCGGTTCGGTCCTCGCCTTCGGCCTCTACGCGCTCGCGCTCCAGGGGGTCAAGAACCTGGGCCTGCGCGTCGAGGTCATGCCGGCGGTCGGCACTTCTCTCGTGGTGCTCGCGCTTGCCCTGCTCACCTCGCTGGTCGCGGTGCGTCGGGTGCTGCGCCTCGACCCGCTCTCCGCCACAACCGGTGCGGGGGTATCGGTGTGAACCTGCCGATGCTGCCCCTGCGCGAGCTTCGTCGCCGGCCCAGCCGGTTCATCGTCGCCACCGTCGTGCTCTCGTTCCTGGCCACGTTGCTGATGTTCCTGGGTGGTCTGCTCGATGGCCTCTACCTTGGCTCCACCGGCGCCATCCGCGCTCAGCGGGGCGACGTCATCGTGTTCTCCAGCGGCGCTCGCGACTCGTTCCTGCGCAGCCGCATCACCACCGACGTGCGCGCACAGGTCGAGGCGGCCGAGGGCGTCGATGCCGTCGGCGGCGTCGGGTTCGTGCTCCTCGGCGCGCAGGTGCCCGGCGAAAGCGAACTGGCCAACGTCGCGGTTGCCGGCTACGAACTGCCACCGAAGGGTGTGCCCGAGCCCCCGGCCGACGGCGATGGCATCGCCGACAGCAGCCTGCAGGACCAAGGCGTCAGCGAGGGCGACACCATCCTCGTCGGCCCCGCCGAGACGCCCATCACCGTTGTCGGCTTCGTCGACGACACCAGCTACCTGCAGCAGGGTTCGGTCTGGGTGAACCTGGCCACCTGGCGTGCAGTGCAGAACGCGAATCGCCCCGATGCCGCGGTCGCCGACGATGTCGTGCAGGCGCTCGTGGTCCAGGGGTCGGGCGCACTGACAACGGCCATCGACACGGCCACGGCCGAGGCCACCAAAACTCTCACCGTCGACGAGGCGGTGCTGGCGCTGCCCGGCGTCAAGCAGCAGGGTGACACGTTCGACCAGATCATCTACTCCACGCTCGTGGTCGTGCTGGCAGTGGTCGGGCTGTTCTTCAGCCTGCTCACCATCGAGCGCATTGGCCTCTACGGCGTGCTCAAGGCCATCGGCGCCAGCACCGGCCGCCTGTTCGCCGGCGTCGTGCTGCAGGCCGTCATCGTCGCCACCATCTCGTTCCTGATCGGGGCGTTGCTCGCGCTCGGTGCCGCAGCAGCGCTCCCGCCCGGAGTACCGCTGCAGCTGACCCCGGGCCGCTTCCTGTTCACGTTCGCGGGGCTGCTCCTCGCAGCGGTCCTGGGTAGTGCCATCTCGTTGCGCCGTGTCACCCGCGTGGACCCAGCAGCAGCCATCGGGACCGCCACATGAACCCGAACCAGCCACCCCAGCGCCGCCTGTCGCAGAAGGAGAAGTCGCTATGAGCGTCCTGGAGATGCGCGCCGTGCGCAAGGTGTATCGCAGTGGCGACGCCGACATCGTCGCCCTCGATCACGCAACGCTGAACGTCGATCACGGCGAGATCGTCGCGTTGCTCGGCCCGTCGGGCTCGGGCAAGACCACGCTGTTGTCGATCGCCGGTGGTTTGCTCACACCCACCGAGGGCTCGGTCGTCGTCGGTGGTCATGACATCTCCGGCTACAACGCCAAGCAGCTCACTGCGTTCCGCCGCGAGAACGTCGGCTTCGTGTTCCAGTCCGTGAACCTGGTGCCGTTCCTCAACGCCGAGGAGAACCTGTTGGTCGTCGACGAACTGGGCGGCGGCAAGGGTGGCAAGGCCGCCAAGGGCCGTGCTCGGCAGTTGCTCGACGAGCTGGGTCTCGGGAAGCGCATGCGCAACCTGCCTGCACAGCTCAGCGGCGGCGAGCGCCAGCGGGTGGCCATCGGCCGGGCGCTGTTCAACAACCCGAAGCTGGTGTTGTTCGACGAGCCGACGTCGGCGCTGGACACCAAGCTGGGCGCGCAGGTGATGGAGCTGATCCGCGCCGAGATGAAGGCTCGCGACACCGCGGCCATCATCGTCACCCACGACACCCGGATGACCGAGTACGCGGACCGAACTGTACGCATCGTCGATGGCCGACTGGATGCCGCCGCCGCCGAGGCTGTCGCACCCTGACGAAACCGGTCAGTGCGCCATCGAGCCGGCGACGATGGCGTGCACTTCGTCGCCGCTCAGTTCGTCGAGTTCGCACAGTGCATCGGCCAGGGCCAGCAGTGAGCGGCGGTGTTCGAGCAGGGCGCATGCTGCGCGGTCGGCCGCGGTGTGCAGCAACTGGTCGGCCTTGGCGCGCGCCCGGTCGTCCTGCAGCACTTTCGCGACCAGGTTCTCGGCGCCGCCGATGACCGCTGCATCGAGGCTGATCAGGCTTTCGCCGATGCCCATCGAGCCGACCAGTTCGGCTGCCAAGCGCGTTGCGGTGCTGAGGTCGCCGGCGATGCCGGCCGAGGCCTCGCCGAACTCCTGGATCTCGGCGGCGCGACCGGCCATTGCGATGGCCATCAGGTCGCGGGTTTCACTGGGCGTGCGCAGGAAGCGTTCCTCGACATCGCCGTGGGCCACCATGCCCAGCGAACCTGAACGGCGCAGCACCGATGCCAGCTTCACATCGCGTCCGAGGAGCGCCGCGACGAGCGCGTGGCCGGCCTCGTGCATGGCAACCCGGCGCTTCTCCTCGGGGTGGTAGCCGACCTGCTGCGCCAGCCCGACCTCGGTGATGAGTTGTGCGTCGATCACGTCGTGGTAGGTCATCGCACTGCGGTCGTCGCGCAGCGCGACGACGAGCGCCTCGTCGAGCAGGCGCTCGAGACGGGCGGGTGTGTACCCGGCGGTGAGGTCGGCCACGAACTCGGGTGACACCGTGTGGTCGTGCCGCTTGCGTGCCAGGTAGTACTGGGCGATCTCGATGCGGTCCGTGCGCGGTGGCAAGTCGAAGTGGATGACGCGGTCGAAGCGGCCGGGCGACAGCAGCGCCTGGTCGAGATCGCCGGTGCGGTTGGTGGTGGCCAGGAGCAGCACGTTGGCTGGCAGTACGACTGGGCTCGTCAGGCGCCGGCCTGCGGGCAGCGCCCGGTTGAGGATGTGTACCCATCGGCGGTGTAGCCGCTGGCCTGTGGTGGGTAGGTCGAAGCTCTGCATCTGCACCAGCAACTCGTTGACGCCGCTGCCTTCGCGTGCGCTGCTGGCGCCCCCGCTGGTGCGGGCTGCGCCGATCGCGTCGAGCCCCTCGATGAAGCCGATGGCGCCGCCCTCGGCGTGCGCCGCCCGGCGCAACGCGCGGAAGAAGGAACGAATCTTGCGGTTGGTCTGGCCGTTGCCCATCGATGGGAACGCGCTCGCGGAGACGAAGAGGAACGGCACCCCTGCCTCGGTGGCTATCGCCTTCGCGAGGTGGGTCTTGCCGGTGCCGGATGCGCCCTCGAACAGCACGCCACGGCGAGCGGTGCCGCCCATCTCTTCGCGGAACCGCCGATGGTTGAGGAACAGTTGCAGGGTGTCGGCGGCCTCGTGCGTGGTCGCGGACGCACCGACGACATCCTCGAACCGGATGGAAGCGTCGTCGGGCCGGATCAGGGTGTGCGGTGACCGGCCTGCGGCGGCGATGGCGAGTGCTGCCGCGGTGGCGACGAGCGCGAGCACTGCGAGGAGGAGCACCAATTGCGGATGCTCATGCACGAACAACGGGTCGGGCACCGGTGTGCGCCCCGTGGCAACGCGGGCCAGCGGCCACCCCAGCGCCACTGCAACGAGTGCCGCCCACGGTGACCAACGCCGCCAGCGGCTGTTCGCGAGTTGCGCGGTGGAATCGACGGGGCGCCCATGCAGC
>Ga0335397_10007703_pt1 | contig 13664 bp, 7 predicted proteins | sample MAT04_FD_205740 | JGI IMG/M metagenome (GOLD analysis project Ga0335397, IMG submission 205740) | Freshwater microbial communities from Lake Fryxell liftoff mats and glacier meltwater in Antarctica - MAT-04 (spades assembly) (version 2) ...
GCCCTGCTCGGTGGCGACGGTCCGCAAGAACTTCCGCCGCGCCGGCGTGTTGAAGAAGAGGTTGCGGACGCTGACGCACGAGCCGACGGGCCCGGCGGCTGGCCCCACGGGACTGACGCGTTCGCCCTCGGCCTCGATCACGCTGGCGCCGTGGTCACTGGGCGTGCGCGAACGCAAGCTCAGGCGTGAAACGCTGGCGATGCTCGCGAGCGCCTCGCCACGGAAGCCCATAGTCGCGATGCCATCGAGCTCTTCACTGCTTGAGACCTTGCTGGTGGCGTGGGCGAGCAGGGCGAGGCCCAGCTCGCTGGGCGGGATGCCGCCGCCATCGTCGGTGACGCGGACCAGCTCGATCCCGCCTTGTTCGAGCTCAACCACGATGCGCGAAGCGCGGGCGTCGATGGCGTTCTCAACCAACTCTTTGACGACGCTCGCTGGCCGTTCAACCACCTCGCCCGCGGCGATCTGACTTGCGACCAGCGCGCTCAGGACCGCGATGGGGCGTCGGTGATGCGCGGCGGGCGCCGGGATGGTGGGGGGTTCGACGGCGGTGGGTGTGGAGATCGGCACGTTGACGACGACGGCCGGGGCAAGCCCCGGTGTTGTGGTGATGCCGCCTCCATGCCCGCCGCCAAGCTCCATGCGCGAGTCTAGGGTCGGGACCTGCGGTGTGGGCGGTGTGGGCAGTGTGGGCGGTGGGCTGTCGGGCGCGGCCGTTGCGGTTAAAGAGCGCGTTGGCTTCGCCGTCATTTTTCGGCGGCTCGTAGATCGGCGCCCTGTCGCTGGTCATGCTCTGCTGCCAGTACCCGCCACTGGTGCCGTCGGGGTTGATCCGGCTCGGGTCATAGTGCGCCGCCGCGAGCCATTGATTGTGCGTCGGGATCCAGAACCGCGCGCCGGGGATATGGCTGACTTGGTCGCTGAAGCCGTCAGGGGCGAAGCCAAAGGTGCTGACGTCGTACGCGCCGGTCAGGAACACCGCTCGGGCCAAGAGCGGCGCGCTGGCCGTGATGCACAGCGCGCGCTGCCTATCACCCGGCGTGTACAACACCGGCGGCTGACCGCTGCCACCCGACTCCGCAACGGCGGGTGCGGCCCACCGGGCTGACAGGGCGGCCATGGTCGCGCAGGTCATCAACGCCATCTTCACCCCACCACACGCGCGCACAGAAACACTTTCGGGAGCCGCACCGAACCTTTCGGCTCGAGCATCATGCGCCGCACCCCGGGGCAGACACGGGGCCTGACCGGAGGCGAAACTGATTCGACGCACCCAAGACTTCCACACGAACCGGGGCGTACAAGGACAAGCCCCGATGCTCCGGGCGCTCTGTGCGCATCTTCACATTTTCCAGACGGCGACCAAGCATCCGGTCGGATCGTGCACGCCGGGGCGGGTAGTGGCGGGGTTCTGGCGTGTGTGATCGCACCTTCTGCTGTGCGTCGCGTACCGTTGGTCGATGTTGAACGTCATGCCCACACTGACCACCCTGGTAGATCTGCTGATGGTCGCCGTGGGTTTCTCGCTGATCATTTTCGTGCACGAGCTGGGGCACTTTGCCGCGGCGCGGTGGGCCAAGGTTCGGGTCATGGCCTTTGCGCTGGGCTTTGGCCCCGCGCTGGTCAGCTACCGGAAGGGGCTGGGCGTTCGCGCGGGCAGCAGCGAGGCGGCGTACCGCAAGCTGGTGCGTGAGCGCGGCGATGGGCGCGGGCTGGTGCCGGGGGTAAGCCCGACGGAGTACCGCCTCAACGCGCTGCCGCTGGGCGGGTATGTCAAGATGCTGGGGCAGGACGACGCGGACCCCTCGCGCCGGTCTGACGCGTCCGACAGCTACAACAGCGCGAGCGTGCCGAAGCGGATGGTCATCATCAGCGCAGGGGTGGTGATGAACTTGATCACGGCGGCGCTGCTGTTTGTGGTCGTCTTCTGGTTCGGGCTGCGGGCCGAGCCGTCGCGCCTGGGGTATGTTGAGCCCGGCTCGCCGGCGGCGGCCGCCGAGGCGGTCGGGAGTGCCGCGGCTCAGGGCCCCGGGCTTCGCGCCGGTGACACGATCGTCTCGATTGACGGCGGGCCGGTCGAGGCGTTCAAGGATGTGACGATCGCCACAATGATGGCCCGCGCGGGGCGAACGCTGGAGGTCGGCGTCACGCGCCCGGGGGTTGATGGCACGCTGGGCTTCCGCGTCACCCCGCGTGAGGACAAGCTGCTGCGACTGCAAACTATCGGCGTCGCGCCGGCCTCGAGCGGGACGCTGGTTGGGGGCAAGAGCTTGCAGGCCGAGGGTGAGTTTGCGGAGATTGTCAAGCGGCTCGGGCTGCCAGCGACGCTTGAGCCGGGTATGACGCTTGAGGCGGTCGGCGGCGTGTTCGCTGAGCAGAGTGGGTTAGAAATGAGGGGCGCGGGGCTCGAGTATCTGGCCTTGCAGAAGGCGGTGGAAGCGAGCGGGGGCAGGCCGCTGGTGGTGACGTTTACGCGAGCTGATCGAACGCTGTACGCCGACGTGACGGTGCGGCCACGGGCGGAGCTTCAGGCCTCGCGTCTGACGCGGGCCGAAGGGACAGTCGTGGTCATCGAGCATCTGCTGGGCCTGGTGCCGGTGATGCGGGTGGATGCGGTGATGGCCCAGGGCGCGGCGGCGGGGCTCAAGGCAGGCGACGTGTTCGCGCGGATCGGCGATGTGGAGTTCCCCTCGCTTGACGCAGGGCTGCGCGAAGTGCGGACGCCCGGGCGGCGCAGCGTGAACATCGAGGTGCTGCGGGCCACTGCCGCGGGCGTTGAACGCGTAGTGCTGCCCAAGGTGCCTCTCAAGGACGGGAAGGTCGGTTTTTACCCATCCTCCACGGCTTCGCTGAACGCGGCCAATCTGAATGGTGCTGGAGATGACGCTGGGCACGGGGCTTTGGACGGTGCGTTGGTCAACGGTTCCCTTGGCACGATGGTCACGTCATGGCCCTCGGGCCAGAGCATCGGAAGCACGGGTGAGGCTGAGCCGGAGCCGGTGGGCGCGGGGCTGCGTGTGCTGCCGGGCTCGATGATCACCGCGGTCGATGGCGAGGCGGTCAGCACCATGACTCAGGTGCGCGAGGCGATCCGGCGCGCCAGTGGCTACGGCGCGGCGGAGGTGCGGCTGACGCTCTTGGCGCCGGCGCTCGCTGGCCAAGGCGGGTCAGGCCCGGCGCGCAGCGAGGAGCGGATGCTGGCGATCTCGGCGCAGGACCGCGAGGCGCTGGCGGCGCTGACGTGGACTTCGCCGCTGGGGCCTGAACTCTTCGAGCCTGCGGAGGTGCTGATCAAGCGTGACGGGCCGATCAGCGCGATCGGCCAGGGCCTGCGTGAGACGCGCGGGATGGTGCTGCAGACGTACCTGACGTTCGCGCGGCTGTTCCAGGGCAGCGTCAAGGTTGAGCATCTCAAGGGGCCGGTGGGCATCGCGCATGTGGGCACGATCATCGCCGAGCGCGGGTTCATCTGGCTGCTGTTCTTTATGGCGGCGGTGAGCGTGAACCTGGCGGTGGTCAACTTCTTGCCGCTGCCGGTGGTTGACGGCGGGCACTTTGTGTTCCTGTGCTACGAGGGGCTAACGGGCCGGGCGGTGAGCGTGGCGGTGCAAAACATCGCAACCATTGTGGGGCTGGTGCTGATCGCCTCGCTGTTCCTGGTAACGACGTACAACGACATCAGCCGCCTCTTGACAGGATAAGCGTTCGTCGCGCCGCGTACTGCGCTTACGAGACGATGCCCGCCTGCCCGCGCGCGATGATGACCACCACGCGCAGCGCCTCAGAGACCGACCACGCCTGCGCGGGGCAACCGCCGGGCTGCTGGGGCTGGTGCTGCTCGTCCTGCGCGTCGTAGACCTCTGAAAGCTGGCCCAGGCAGCCGTCTTGGAGCGAGCCCAGCAGCGGGCCGATGACGCTCTGTGCGCGGGCCAGGGCGGCGGGGCTGAAGTCGTCGGCTCGGCAGATCGCCTCGGCCAGCGGGCCCATGAGCCAGGGCCAGGCGGTCCCGTTGTGATACGCCGCGTCGCGCTCGAACATGCGGCCCTTGTAGCGGGGCTTGTAGTTGGGGTCATTGGGCGCGAGCGTGCGCACGCCGTGCGGGGTGTAAAGGTCGCGCAGCACGACCTCGACGATCGAGCGCTGCTGGTATTTGCTTAGCGGGCAGTGGGGCAGGCTGACGGCCAGGAGCTGGTTGGGGCGGATCGAGGCGTCGGGCCCGTGCGGGGTGATGACGTCGTAGAGGCAACCGTCGCGCTCGTTCCAGAACGCCGCGGCAAAGCTGGTGCCCGTGCGCGAGGCGAGCTGCGCGCAGGTTGCGGCGAAGCTGGGCGCCAGGGCCTGCGCATAGTGGGCAAGCTGGCGGAGGCCCGAGTGCCATAGCGCGTTGATCTCGACGGGCTTGCCGTGGCGGGGCGTAAAGACCACCCCGTCGCGCTTGGCGTCCATCCAGGTCAGTTGGGTCGAGGCGTCACCGGCAGAGACCAGCCCATCAGCAGGATCGGCCCCGATGCCAAAGTGCGTGCCTTTGGCGTACGCGGTGACGATCTCAGTGCACGCGGGCAGCAGCGTGTTGATGAAGAACTCATCGTCGCCGGTAGCGTCAAAGTAGCGGCACGCGGCCTGGATGAACCACAGGGCGGCGTCAACGGTGTTGTAGTGGGCCTGGCCCGTGTAGTCGTCGAAGACGTTGGGGATCAGGCCGTCCTTGCACGCGGAGGCGAAGGTCTCGAGCACCTTGCGGGCCTCGGTGAATCGCCCGGTGGTCAGCAACAATCCGGGCAGCGCGATCATGCTGTCACGCCCCCAGTCGGCAAACCACGGGTAGCCGGCCATGATCGTCTCGCGGTCCGCCGGCGCGCCGGCCAGCGCACCGGGGCGAACGCGCTGAACGACGAACTGGTCCGCCGCGGCGACCAGCGCCGCTACGTGCGGCAGCAGCGGGCTCTCGGCCAGCGGCCCGCGCCGCGTGAAGGCGCTGCCGAGCTTGACACGCGTGGCGGTGACGATGTCGTCCATGCGCCGTTTGCGGAACTCGGCGTCTGCGAGCGGGTCGGGCAGCGTCGGGCCAGCTCGATCCAGCGCCGGCGGGGCCGCGAGCCGCACCGACTGCACGTCGGCACCCTGCCCCAGCGGCACGCCCGCGGCGCTGCGCGGCACGGGGCCGAGCTCGGCGTGCAGGGTGACGGTCAGGTCCTTGCCCACAAAGTCAGCGACGAACTCGCCCGGGCTGAGCAGGTCCTCCAGATAGTCGTACCCGCGCGACTGCTCAAGGTCGTACTGAAAGTTGTGCCACCACTGCTCGTCGTGGCGGTAGCTGGCGCCGTGGGCACGGACGGTCAGGCTCGCCGCGGGTGAGGCGACGGTGACGCCCCCGGTGCTGTGGGCGGTGGCGAAGCGGTCGCGCCAAAGGTCGCGCAAGACCAGGGCGTGGAAGTCTCGTAGCGCCACCAGCGGGCGCAGGCTCAGGCGGGCCCGCGCCGGTGCGCTGCTGCTGACGTGATAACGCACGACTACGCCGGGGCGCAGGTGTAGCAGGTGCACGGCCTTGACGACGGTGAAGAGCCCGACGCGGAACGTCCAGCTCGCGTGCGTGTGATCGCACGAGAACGAGGTGAGGTGCTGGTCGCCCCGCGGGTGCAGCACGCCGGGCGAGAAGCGGAACGTTGCCAGCTCGATGCGTTCTTCAAGCGGTGTGCCCGCGGCGGTCACAAGGCTCTCGGCCATCGAGTGCAGGCCCAGGATTCGGTTGACGGGCGGGCGCAGCGAGGCGACCAGCAACCCGTGGTAGCGGCGCGTAGGCACGCCGCTGACGGTGCCCATCGCGAACCCGCCCTGCTGGTTGGTCAGGAGCCACTCGGTGCCCGTGAGCGCGCTGAGCTGCGCGGGGGTGGTCTGGTCAAAGCGGTAAACCGGGGGTGTCATGGTTGGGCCTTTGCCGAGGTAGTGGGCGGGGTCGAGTTCGATGCGCGCTTGCGTGCTTGCCAGAGCGTGACGGCCTCGGGCTGACGAGGGTACAGCGGCAGCAGCTCATGGCCCGCCACGCGCGGGCAGACGTTCGCTGCGTGCAGGCACGCGAGGGCAGAGAAGCGGATCGGTGCCTTCGGTACGCCCGCATGGGCAAGGGCTTCGCCGATCGTCGCAGGCAAAAACGCGTCGGCCAGCACCAGCGCGGGGCGGCACTCCAGCAGGCCTGCGGCGTCGAGCACGCGCCCGCTGAACGCGCTGGCGACCAGCGCGGAGCCGGTGATGAGCGAGTCACTGGCGGTTGCGAGCTGAGTGCCGGACGCGCTGGGCGGGCTGGAGCGGCCAGGCTCGAAGATCGCGAACCACGCCGTGGCTCCTTTGCTGGCGAGCGCGACGGCAACCGTGCGCGTCACGTGCCGGCTGGCGTCACTTGGGCGTCCGTCATCATGCTGAAGATGTGCGTACAGGGCAACTAGCGCGCTGGGCACACGCACGCACGCCGCCCCGGTCGCCAGCGCGATCATCTGCCCCGCGGCGCACGCCGTTCGCGTCGCGGTAAAGCCCCCGGGCCCGACCGACACACTGACTTCTTGCAGATCGGCCGGTCGCAGGCCCGCGCGGGCGAACAGCCGGGCGATCGCCGGCTGCAGGTCGTCGTGCGCATGGCTCGCAGGGGCGACCGTCTCGGCGAGCACCAACCCGGCGTGTTCCAGGGCAACCTGTCCGCCCGGTGCCGGCGCATCCGCGTGCGCGCCTTTGGCGGCGGGGTTCGAGATCTCGATGGCGAGCCTTGCCATTAGGTCCTTGCGGTTGCTCCGACACTACTCGCTGCGGCGGTCGCGTTTGATCTGCCCGCGGTGCTTCTTCGCGGTGATGCGGCGCTCAACGCTGCCGCGGGTCGGGCGCGTCTTGCGCCGGCTCTTGGGGCGGATCATCGCCCGCACCAGCAGTGCGCGGAGCTTCTCGAAGCACTCGTCACGGTTGCGCGACTGGCTGCGGTGCTCCTGCGCATCGATCAAGACCTGCCCGTCGCTGGTCAGGTAGCGCCCCGCAAGGGCCTCAAGCCGCAAGCGTGCCTCGGGGTCAATCGGCAGCGCCGCGAGCGTGACGCGAAGCTGGCAGCGCGTTGAGAGCTTGTTGACGTTCTGCCCGCCGGGCCCGCTTGAGCGCGAGTAGGCGATGTCCACCGCATCGGGCCCGACGCGCACGCCCGGCGCAAGCTCGATGCCGGCGCCCTCACCGCCGGGGCTCGCCGCGTTGCTCGAACTCGGGCGGTCCGGGTCGCCGCGTTCAGCGTGCGGATCAGGTTGAACTTCGGGGTTGCCCGGCTGGTGCGCCATAGCCAAGCGTGGGCAGCACGGGCGTCCAAGGCAAGTGCCGTCTACGCTGTTCCCCTATGAGGCACCCGGCGATCGTTCTGGCCACCCGCAGCGTCATCCTCGCTTGCACGCTCGGGGGCGTGGCTTCCGCGCAAACGCCTCAACCACCGGCAGTAGTAACGGCGATTGCGGAGCGGCAGCCGCCCAGCGGCGCGGCCCCCGCGCCCGAGCTGGCGCTCAACGACCGCTGGCGCATCCGCGTCACGCCGCGCGTCTGGTTCGTCGCGCCGGCGGGTGATCTAACCCTGGCCGGTGGGCCAAAGTTCAAGCTCGGCGACGTCAAGGCAGACTCGACCACGCTGGCGCCGTTTCTTGACGTGACCGTCCGCGAGGTGCCCGCTGAGGGCGTGAAGGTTGGCGTGCCCAACCTGATCTTCGCGGCCTCGGGGGCTATCACCAGCAGCGATTCGAGCAACACCCTTGCCGGGGGCGGGCAGTTCGGCTCGCTGGCTGTTGCGCCGGGCGGGCAGATCGACTCGCAGGTCCAGTGGTCCACGTTCCAACTCACCGGCGGGCAGGTTTGGCGCTTGGCAGACCTGACACCCGCGGGCGGCATGAAGGGCACCACGGTGGTTGATCTCGCTGGCATGGTCGGGGCCCGCGTGCAATACCAGCGTTTCGAGTTTGCCAGCGGCGGTGTCACCGAGCGCGAAAAACTGACCTGGCTTGAGGGCATCGTGCAGGCACGCCTTGATGTGCGGCTGAGCAGCGAGTTTGCCGCCGAGCTCAACGCGAGCCTCGCGTGGGCGCCCGACCGTTTCGGGGGTGAGGTTGACGCCGCATTCAGCTACACCCCGTGGCGCGGGGCGCGCGGGCAGAGCCTGGGCGTTCAGATCGGCTATCGGCTTCTGGCGACCGACTACAGCGTTGATCGAAACGGATCCAAGACCGAGTTCAACGGCTCGCTCGCGGGCCTTTATGCTGGCGTAAGCCTCAAGTTCTAAGCCGCGCTACCCCACGACGATTTCAGCGACCACCGAGAGCAACTCATGGCCATGACTGACCTGGGCATCGTGCGGCGTTCGCTGAGTTCCAGGCGATTCTCTTCGCTGGTCACGGCCCTGACCGTCGCGGTCGCCGTCGCCCTCATGCTGGTCCTGCTGAGCATGCGTGACGCCGGCAAGCAGAGCCTGCAGCGCGGCGCGGGCAACATGCACTTGCTGGTCTCGGCCGACACCAGCCCGCTGACCAGCGTGCTCAACGCGATTTTTTACGCCCGCGCGCCGGCCCGGGCCTTCCCGGTCTCACGCGCCACTGCGCTGGCCGAGATCCCGCTGGTGCATTGGGCCATCCCGGTGCAAAAGGGCGACAACTTCCGCGGGTTCCCTACGCTCGCGACCGACCCGGCCCAGTTCTTCAGGCTCTTTCAGCCCGTACCGGGGCGGGGCTTTGAGCTCTCTAGCGGCGTGTTCCCGGCCGGCGACTTTGACGTGGCACTCGGCGCCGACGCCGCCACCGGCACGGGTCTGCGCGTCGGCGATAGCCTGGTGCTTACCCACGGCACGTCTGCCGAAGGCGGGCACGTCCACGACGCGTTCCCCTTCAAGGTCGTAGGCATCCTGGCACCAACCGCCACTGCGCACGACCGGGCCGTGGTCATCACCCTCAACGCCACATGGCTGGTCCACGCGGACGACTTCCGCGACAGCCGGGGTGATCCTGAGCAGGTCACCGTTGCCAACCTTCGCCCCGGCGAGAAGCTCATCACCGGCGTGTTCATCCGGGCCAAAGGGCGCGGCGACGGCGACACGCCCGCAACCCTCCCGCAGCTCTTCAGCCAGCTCAGGGCCGACCCAACACTCACTGTCGCGAGCCCGGGCCAGCAGATCGACCAGCTCTTCAAGATCGTCGGCAACGTTGACCGCCTGCTGCTGGCGATGGCCCTGGTCGTCCTGCTGGCCAGCGGCGTGACGATCATGCTGGTGATGCACAGCGCGATGGAGCTGCGGGCGCGCCAAGTGGCGGTGCTGCGCGTGCTGGGCGCCAGCCGCGGGCGGGTCTTTGGTCTTGCGGTCACAGAGGCGGCGCTGATCGGCCTGGCCGGCGCGCTGCTTGGCGTGGCGCTGGCGTGGTTTGGCGCGTGGGGCGTGGCCCAGGGCGTGCGTGAGTCTTTGGGCCTAGTCATCCGCCCGACGGTCGACCTGCGGTGGTCGGTGGTCATGGTCGCTGGCGCGGTGGCCCTGGCGTGCGCGGCAGGCGTGCTACCCGCGCTGCGAGCCTACCGCACGGATGTGCTGCGAAACCTGCGTGCGGGCTGAGTGGTCTACGCTGCCAGCGTGCGATGTCTGAACTGATCGAGAGCACGCCGCAGGGCTTGTACTGCGCCGAGGGTGGCTTCTGGATCGACCCCTGGCGGGCTGTCTCGCGCGCGGTGGTAACCCACGCACACACCGACCACGCGCGTTACGGCTGCGAGCGTTACCTCACCAGCGCGACGGGTAAGGTGGTGCTCGCTGCACGACTGGGGCCGGGTGCCGCCGGAAGGATCGACGGGCTGAACTACGGGCGGGCCATCCGCGTCGGTGATGTGCTCGTCAGCCTGCACCCCGCCGGGCATGTGCTCGGCTCGGCACAGGTCCGCGTGCAGCGCCTCAGCGGCCCGCGCGCAGGCGAGGTGTGGGTTGCCAGCGGCGATTACAAGCTCGCGCTCGACGGCGTCAGCGAGCCCTTCGAGCCCGTCCGCTGCGACACGTTCATCACCGAGAGCACCTTCGGGCTGCCGGTTTACCGCTGGCCGCACAGCGCGACCGTGATGGCGAGTATCAACGCCTGGTGGGCCGGCTGCGGGGCCGTGGGCAAGCTGCCGATCCTTGCGTGCTACGCGCTGGGCAAGGCGCAGCGTTTGCTCGCGGGGCTTGACGCAAGCATCGGTCCGATCCTCATCCACGGCGCGCTCAAGGCGTGCACACAGGCGTACGTTGACGCGGGCGTGAAGATGCCACTGGTGGCCAGCGCCACGCACGAGAACGTGCAGCGGTCTGATGGGCGCGCCATCGTGCTTGCGCCGCCGAGCGCTGTGCGCAGCGCGTGGGCCTACAAGCTGCCGGGGCGTGAGCACGCGCTGGCCAGCGCCATGGCCAGCGGTTGGATGAGCGTCCGCGGCACGCGCCGGCGCCAGGCGCTCGACACCGGCTTCCCGCTCTCTGACCACGCCGACTGGCCCGGGTTGTTGGCCGCGATCGAGGCGACCGGCGCGACGCGCGTCGGCGTCACGCACGGCTACATCGGCCCGATGGTCCGGCAACTGCGCGAGCGCGGGCTCGACGCCTTCCCCATCGAGACGCGCTATGAGGGCGACAACAACGAAGCAGGTGAGGCGAGCGACCCGCCGCCAGCCGCCGAGCTGGTGTTAGCAGCCGAGCTGTCGCCAGCCTCAAAGCTGGTGGATGCCGGCACAGTCCAGACGCCCGCTTTGATCGTGGGCTGGAGCGCTGAGCCCGCGCGCGCGATCGGCGCGGGCACCATCGACCCTGCGGGCCGCCGTGAGCTCATCGAAGAGCACCGTGCGGGACCAGCGATCACCGATGCGCGCACGGACGGGCGACGCGTTGCGACGATCCGGTCGGAAGCCGAAGGATCCCCCAGCGTGCCGCGCGAACTTCAAGCCGAAGTGGCAACCTCAGCGCCAACTGAAACTCCAGGCGCCGGCTACGCACGATTTGCACGTCTGTTCCTTGAGCTGGACGCGACGACCAAGACCGGCGACAAGCACGAGCTGCTCGTGGCCTACTTCCGCCACGTGCTTGCCGATCGAGCCCCGGCTGACAGATCGCTCGCCGACGGAATCTGGACCGTCGCGCTCTTCACGGGTCGGCGCGTCAAGCGGGCCGTCACACGCACGCAGCTACGCGAGTGGGTCGGCCAGCTCTCTGGGCTGCCCGCCTGGCTCATCGATGAGTGTTACGCGACCGTCGGCGACTTTGGCGAGACGCTCGCGCTGCTGCTGCCGAGCGGACCGCTCGCAGACCAGGGGCCCACCGCCGCCGAGATTGCGCCAAGCCTCGCGGACGTCTGCCAGCGCCTGATGCGCATGGTCCGCATGAGCCCCGACGCGCGCCGGCGTGAGGTGGTCAACGTCTGGTCCGGGCTCGATCAGCCGGGGCGTCTGGTCTTCCACAAGCTCATCTCGGCGAGCTTCCGTTTGGGCGTCTCACGGATGATGGTCGTGCGGGCCCTGGCCCACGTCGCGGGCATCACCCCGCCCGAGATGGACCAGCGGCTCATGGGCGAGTGGCCCTTGACCGGCGCGTTCTTCGCCTCGCTGCTCGCACCAACGCCACCGGTCAGCGCGGGCTCGTCAATCGCTCCCTCGGCAAGCGCGCTCAACCCGCTGCCGTTCTTTCTCGCCCATCAACTGCCTGATGAGCTCGACCGCCCCGACCTGCTGGCCGAGGCCCTCGGCCCCGTCTCGCGCTGGCAGGCGGAGTGGAAGTGGGACGGCCTTCGCGCGCAGCTGATCTGCCAAGCCCCGCGCGTCGCGCTCTGGAGCCGTGGTGAAGAACCTCTGGCCGAGCAGTTCCCAGAGCTGATCGACGCCGCCCGTGAGCTGCCGACGGGCACCATCCTTGATGGCGAGGTTCTCGCCTTCGAGCACGGCATGCCGCTGGACTTTGCCCACATCCAAACGCGTATCACCGCCCGTCGCGCAGCGGGGCGACTCTTCCACGACGTGCCGGTGGTCTTCATGGCCTATGACCTGCTGCGAAGTGACGGCGTTGACGTCCGCGCGCTGCCGATGGCCCGCCGGCGTGCGCTACTTGATGCGTTGCTGCTCGCTGACATCGCGCTTATCAAGCGGTCGCCGGTGATTGACGCTGAGTCATGGGCCGCACTCGAGCTCGTCCGCGCCCAGTCGCGCGCCCGCGGGGTCGAGGGCCTGATGCTCAAGCGTCTTGACTCACCCTACGGCACCGGACGCGCCAAGCTCTCGCCGGTCGATGACAAGGCCGCCGGCGCGTGGTGGAAGTGGAAGATCGAGCCTTACAGCGTTGATTGCGTGCTCGTCGCGGCCCAGCGCGGCAGCGGTCGCAGGGCCAGCCTCTTTACCGACTACACCTTCGCGGTCTGGAGCGGCCAAGAGCGCGGTGAGGGCGAGCTGATCCCCTTCGCCAAGGCCTATCACGGCAAGGGCATGACCGACGAGATCTTCATGGAAATCGACGCGTTTGTCCGCACGCACACCACTGGGCGCATCCCCGCCGCGGGCATCCGCAACGTGAGGCCGTTACTGGTCTTTGAGCTGGCCTTTGAGGGGCTTCAGGAGAGCCCTCGCCACCGCAGCAAGGTCGCGGTGCGGTTCCCGCGCATCAACCGCTGGCGACGTGACAAGGCTCCCGCCGAGGCCGACACGCTGGGCACCCTGCGGGCCATGCTGCTCGCGCACCGCACACGCACACAGCCCGCGCCCGGGCAGGTGCCGGCATGAAGCGCGCACCGAGGAACCAACGCGCCGGCGTACATGGCACACCGCCGCGCGCGGCACGACGCGTCAAGGTCGAGGCCGAGTCAGTTGATCCACCTGCGCCAGCGCCCACGCAAGCCGATCCGCTCGGGCCCGCGCACGCGTGGTTCGCGTCAAGGGGCTGGACGCCGTTTGCTTTCCAGAGCCAGGTCTGGTCGGCGTACCTCGCCGGGCGTAGCGGACTGGTCCACGCGCCCACGGGCATGGGCAAGACCCTGGCGGTTGCGCTGGGCCCGATGCTTGAAGCACTCGCGATCGGGCCCACGCCGCGCGGCCTGCGTCTACTTTGGCTCACGCCGCTGCGTGCGCTCGCCGCCGATACTGCTGGCGCGTTGCAGGCCGCCGTAGAGGGCCTAGACCTTTCGTGGCGAGTTGAGCTTCGCACCGGCGACACGCCGCAGGCCCGCAAGGCCAAGCAGCGCGCCGCGATGCCCGAGGTGCTGGTGACCACGCCCGAGTCACTCAGCGTGCTGCTGAGCTACGCCGACATCGCCGGGCCGCCTTCGATGGACCCAGATGCGCCCAGTAGCAGCCCGCTCGCCGGGCTCCGCTGCGTCGTGGTTGACGAGTGGCACGAGCTGCTGGGCACCAAGCGCGGCGTGCAAACCGAGCTGGCCCTCGCGCGCCTGCGATCACTCTCCCCTCGGCCACTCGCCCTACAGCCATTCACCCCACACCCGCGCGCCACACATCCACGCGCGACACAAGCACCCGTCCACGCGCTACCAATCCCTGGCCTGAGAGTGTGGGGTCTCTCGGCCACGATGGGCAACACCAGTCAAGCGATGGACGTGCTGGTGGGGCCCGCGCACGCCTCGCAGCGCCGCAGCACAGCCACCGCCGCCACCGAAGCCACCGCC
>Ga0335397_10007707_pt1 | contig 13662 bp, 8 predicted proteins | sample MAT04_FD_205740 | JGI IMG/M metagenome (GOLD analysis project Ga0335397, IMG submission 205740) | Freshwater microbial communities from Lake Fryxell liftoff mats and glacier meltwater in Antarctica - MAT-04 (spades assembly) (version 2) ...
GCGGCCAGGGCCGTCGCGGTCGCCGCATCCGCGGACGTGGCCGACAGCAGCGATGCCTCCCCGGCGGCATCGAGCGTGCCGGTGGCGTAGCGGTAGTCGACGAGCGCGGCATCGAGCAGGGAGCCGAGCAACAGCGCCTTGTCCACGGAGTTCCCGGCACGTGCCCAGAGCGTGCCGAGCGGCCCCCGGAGGGCACCCTCGTAGGGTTCGTAGCGGATCTCGTCCGCCACGAACCGAAAGATCCGGTCGGTGTCGTAGTCGAGACTGGCCGCCAGGTCGTCGACTGCCGGCACCGGGGCGTTGGCGGTCAGCGTTCGCCGACTCGATGACGGTCGCCGTGCTGCCATGGCCGACAGTGGCAGGGACGCGAGCGCGGCTCCGGTGCCGCACGCCACGGCGAGGAAACGACGTCGGCCGACGAGTCGGTCAAGGATGGGGGATGCGGGGCCTGTGGCCTGCTGCAGTGACACGATCCGTCTCCGTTCCGGGACTGGCTGGCGACGAGGGTAGCACCGGGCCCCGGGGGTTCACTATGCTCGACAGGGCACGTCGTCTGGCCCAGACCCGGACCACGGTGCTCGGACCACTGCCAGCCCGCACCGACAGATCGATCCGCGGCCCACCTTCTGCGTGGTGCTGGCCCGACCGCTGGCCCCGTTCGACCGATACCATAGCGCGCCTCGCCACAGTGGAGTCTGAGATGGAACGACCCGACTTCGACCTCAGCGGCCAGGTGGCCCTCGTCACGGGCGGCGGGCGCGGCATCGGCCGCGACCTGGCGCGGGTCCTGGCGGCGTCCGGGGCACACGTCCTTGCGGGCGTACGCGACGCCGACCTTGGTGATGTGGCGTGGGACGCTCCCGGCGCGGGACGCGTGCGGCCTATCCAGCTGGATGTCACGGACGTGCGCGGGACGCGGGCTGCCGTGGATGCTGCCGTGGCCGAGCACGGGCGCATCGACATCCTGGTCAACAACGCCGGCCTGGGAGCGAATCACGACGCCCTGGACGTCACCGAGGACGATTGGGACGCGATGATGGCCGTCAACCTCAGAGGACTCTTCTTCACCTGCCAGGCAGTCGGGCGTCACATGGTCGAGCGGGGCTACGGACGGGTCGTCAACCTCAGCTCGCAGGCCGGTGTCGTGGGCATCCGGCGCCATGCCGTCTACTCCGCGAGCAAGGGCGGCGTGAACCTCGTGACCAGGGTGCTCGCCCTCGAGTGGGCGCCACATGGTGTGACGGTCAACGCCATCGCGCCCACCTGGATCTACACCCCGGGGACCGCCGAGCGGCTCGACGACCCGGCGTTCCTGGCGGAGGTGCTGGCGCGCATCCCCGTCGGTCGGGTCGGCTCGACCGCGGATGTGGGGGCGGCCGTGGTCTTCCTCGCGTCACGTGCCGCGGGACTCGTGACGGGCTCCATCGTCTCCGTGGACGGAGGCTGGACGGCCCAATAGCTGCGGCCGGCCCGGGGCGTCCGGGCTTACCATGGGATCGCCGATGACCATCGCCCCGAACGACTTCACCCACCTCCATGTGCACACGGAGTTCAGCCTGCTCGACGGGCTCGGTCGCATCGACGACCTGACCGCAGAGGCGTCCCGCCAGGGCTTCGATTCGCTGGCCATCACCGACCATGGCGCCCTCTACGGCGCGGTCGCGTTCTACCAGTCCTGCAAGAAGCAGGACATCAAGCCCATCATCGGCGTGGAGACGTACGTCGCCCGTCGATCGATGACCGACCGGGAAGGCAGCAAGGACTCCCAGCCATACCACCTCATCCTGCTGGCCAAGGACTGGACGGGCTACCAGAACCTGTGCCGCATCGTCACCGATGCCCACATCGATGGCTACTACTACAAGCCGCGAATCGATCGTGACTACCTTGCCCAGCACAGCGCGGGTCTCGTGGGCCTGTCCGCGTGCCTCAACGGTGAGGTGTCGCGGGCACTCGAGACGGACGACTGGGACCTGGCCAAGCGTATCGCCGGCTCCTATTCGGACATCCTGGGTCCCGACAACTTCTACCTGGAGCTCCAGGATCACAAGATCCCCGACCAGCACCGGCTGAACGAGAAGCTGCTGCGTCTGGCGCCCGAGATGGGCCTGCCGCTGGTCGTGACCAACGACCTCCACTACGTCCATCGCGAGCAGCGCGAGGCACACGACGCGCTGCTGTGCATCGGCACCGGCTCGATGGTCGAGCAGACCAACCGGATGCGCTTCGACACGGACGACTTCTACCTCAAGTCCACGGCCCAGATGGCGGCCCTGTTCCCGGATCAGGAGGAGGCCATCCGGAATACCCGGCGCATCGCCGAGATGGTCGACATGCAGTTCGACTTCGAGACCCTGCGCCTGCCGGACTTCCCGGTGCCGGACGGTCACACGGTCGAGACCTGGCTGCGTGAGGAGTGCCAGCGGGGACTTCACCAGCGGTACGGCACGGTCACGGACACCATCCTGGCCCGGCTCGACTATGAGCTCGGCATCATCATCCAGATGGGCTACGCGGGCTACTTCCTGATCGTCGCGGACTTCGTCCGCTTCGCCCGGGAGTCACGCATCGCGACCACTTGCCGAGGCAGTGCGCCGGGTTCCATCGTGACCTACACCCTTGGCATCACCCCGGTCGACCCCATCCACTACCAGTTGCCGTTCGAGCGCTTCCTGAACCCCGACCGGGTGACGATGCCGGACATCGACGTGGACTTCGAGGACAGCCGGCGTGAGGAGGTGATCGCCTACGTCACCCGCAAGTACGGCTCGGACCACGTGGCCCAGATCATCACCTTCGGCACCATGGCGGCACGCGCCGCCATCCGGGACGTGGGGCGCGTGCTGGGCATGGGCTACGGCGAGGTCGACCGGATCGCCAAGGCGGTCCCCAACCAGCTGGGCATCACGCTCGCGGAGTCGCTCCAGAGCGAGCCGCTCAAGGAGATGTACGCCAACGACGCCACGGTGCACAAGCTCATCGACCTGGCCCAACAGGTGGAGGGCGTCACCCGCAACGCATCGACCCACGCCGCGGGCGTGGTCATCAGCCGGGAGCCGCTGACGGACTTGATGCCGCTCCAGAAGGCGACCACGTCAGACGCGCTCATGACTCAGTACGAGATGCACGGCGTCGAGGCCCTGGGCCTGCTCAAGTTCGACTTCCTGGGCCTCTCCAACCTGACCATCCTGCGCCAGGCGGTGGACCTCATCGTCGCGGAGCGGGGCGGTGACCGGATCGACATCGACCACATCCCGCTGGATGACGCGAAGACGTTCGAGCTGCTGTCATCGGGTGAGACGACCGGCGTATTCCAGCTGGAGTCCGCGGGCATGCGCCGCTACATCCGGGAGCTGCGTCCGACGTCCGTATATGACCTCGCGGCGATGGTGGCGCTCTTCCGGCCCGGGCCGATGGACAACATCCCGGCCTATATCCGGCGCAAGCACGGCCAGGAAGCCGTGACGTACCTCCACCCGCTGCTCCAGCCGTTCATGGAAAAGACGTACGGCATCTTCGTGTACCAGGAGGACATCATGGCCGCCGCCATCGCGCTGGGCGGCTTCACCGGTCCCGAGGCGGACACCCTGGGCTACGCCATCCGCAAGAAGAAGTCAGATGTCCTCCAGGGTCAGAAGGGCAAGTTCGTGACCCAGGCCGCGGAGCGAGGCGTCGACCCGAAGGTCATCGACGCCGTGTTCAAGGCTTTCGAGCCCTTCGAGCGCTACGGCTTCAACAAGGCCCACGCCACCTGCTACGGGCTCATCGCCTACCAGACCGCGTATCTCAAGGCGAACTTCCCGGTCGAGTACATGGCCAGCGTGCTCACCGCTTTCCGGGACAACACCGAACGCGTGGCAGGTGCCGTCGCGGAATGTCGGCGTATCGACATCGCGGTGCTGCCGCCAGATGTCCATAGCAGCGGCCTCCACTTCACGGTCGAGGGGCAGGCGATCCGCTTCGGGTTGCTGGCCGTCAAGAACGTCGGGCAGGGCGCCATCGAGTCGATCGTCGCGGCACGTGAGAGTGGCGGCGCCTTCCGGTCGCTCGCGGATCTATGTGCGCGGGTGGACCTGCGCCTCGCCAACAAGCGAGTCCTGGAGTCCTTGGCCAAGGTGGGTGCCTTCTCGGCATTCGGGCATCCGGCCCAGATCCTCGTCGGCCTCGACGATGCCATCGCGTACGGCCAGGCGGAGCAGCGCGACCGGATCTCCGGTCAGGGATCCCTGTTCGACGACATCGGCGCCGACGGTGGCACCCTGGAGCGGCCGCTCGGCCCGGCGACCGAGGCGCCATCACGGGAGCGTTCGCGCTGGGAGAAGGAGCTGCTCGGCCTGTACCTGTCGGACCACCCGCTGGGTGACCTGGCGGCGGAGATGGGCCGCTACGTGAACGCGTGGTCATCGGACATGACCGAGGAGTTGGACCAGCAGCGCATCGTGCTGGGCGGCGTCATCACGGGTCTGCGACGGGTCGTGACCAAGAGCAAGTCGACGATGGGTATCGCGACCCTCGAGGACCTCCAGGGCTCGACCGAGGTGGTCATCTTCCCCAAGACGTTCGAGGAGACAGCGAGCGTCTGGGCCGACGATGCCATCCTGCTGGTCGCAGGGCGTGTCGACCACAAGGGCGAGGAGACGGTCCTGCTGGCCGATACGGTCTGGACCTGGGAGCAGGTGCAGGCGCTCGGACCGGACGGATTCGGGCCCGCGGTGGCAGCCGGAGAGCGTGGTCGGCGCGGCGGGCGGCCGGGCGGCGAACGGAATGGCCCTGCGCCTGCCAACGGCCGAGGCCCGTGGAATGGCAACGGATCGGGCACCGGCAATGGATCGAGTACCGGCAACAGCCCGGCCAACGGCCATGCCCCGACCAACGGCAACGGCTATCGCAACGGCAACCAGGCTGCGCGACCGCCCGCCGCGGTGCCCATCAGCGGCGATCCTGGCGGCCTCAGCCAGAGCCCGGTCGCGGTACCGGTGCGACCGCAACCCACGGTCGTGCCCATCGAGCCGCTCATCCGGACCGTGCCCCACGTCTCACCCCTGCGCGGCGGCGGGGTGCTCGGCTCCCTGGACGTGCTCGTGCGGGCCGGGTCCGGCACGAGCCGACCGTCAAGCGACCCGCAGCCGGAGATGCCGACGGCGCCACGACCACAGCCGCCGGAGCCCATCGGCGACCTCCCAGGCCCGCCATCCCTGGGCAGCCTGGCGCCCGATGGTGGGGATGAGCCGCCATGGCCCGATGAGGCGCGCGCGGAACAGGTGCGCGAGTTGGATGCCGCGACGCCGCAGGTCTCGGCGGGCGTTGCCCAGGTGTTGCACGTCCGGTTCGGGCGAGCGCCCCAGGACCGGGTAGCTGCAGCATTCGGGACGCTGCGCGAGGTATTCGTGGCTCATCCGGGGGACACGGGCGTGGTGCTCCACGTACCGGCCGCCGGTGGTCGGCAGCAGGAGATGCAACTGCGCATCGGTGTCGCCTATGACGCGGAGCTGCTGGCGGATGTCCAGCGCCGGCTGGGTGGGCTCGCGGAGCTCAGCCTGTCCTGAGGATCTGAGACTCGGTTCCACACGCGCAGCGGTGTCCGCTCAGCGGCGCCGGATGGTGGTGCGCCAGGGCGGCTCGATGGACGACAGCCGGTGGCGGTTGCCTTCGATCCAGGCACCGAGGTGGGCCAGCGGCAGGCCGAGCCGCGCGTAGTTCGTCATCTGGGCTCCCTCGAACGCTCCCGGCCGCGGCCGCCTGGGTCGCCGCAGGAGCGCATCGCGGCGGTTGGGGCCGGCCCACCTCCCCAGCTCGAGGTACCGCAGGAGTCCGTCGGGCACGAGCCCCGGCACTGCTCGAGCCTGCTCGATATCCGCCCGCAGCCATGCCAGGGCCTCGGGGGTCGCCTTGTGGCCGACCACGCCCGCGAGCGCCGGCCGCCGGTCGTGGCTGGTCCGCAGCGTACCTGCGACTGGATCGGCGGCGGCGAGCACTTCCTGGCTGAACGCGCCCCGCGCCTTGCGCCGGATACCGACAGCGAGGGCGGCGAGGATCATCTCCGGCCGACTGGTGGGTGTCTCGACGCGTACCTCGGGCCCGAACAGCCACATGGGCATGGTGATGATACCCCGCGTATCCCGGGTCTCGATGGTCGACAGGACCAGCCCGTTGGCATCACCCTCCAGGTGTCGGACTGCCGCGAGCCAGCTCGCATGGGCGGTGTCCATGATCCAGGGCACAGCAGTCTCCGCCAGGGTCTTGCCGATGATGGGCGGCCGCTCGACCTGGGTCCGGAGTGCGATGAGTCGGGCCCGTCCGGGAGGCTGTACCAGCATCTCGGCCGTGATGTTGGCGCCCCCGATGAGCACGCCACCGATGGTGTCCGTCAACACCGGCTGGCCGTTCGATCGAAGTGCGGCACCCAGCGGTCCCATCCACGTGTGCATCGCCACCATGCCGCCGGTGCGATCACGGACCTCCTCACCGGCGACCGGATATGGCACTGCGCTGGGGTCGACGTATCGGAGCTCCAGGTCGAGCAACGCGGCCAAGTCACGGGTGATGGGCACGTCGTCCCGACCGTCGTCCTTGGACGTGCTCCACGCGGTCATGTCCGTCCCGACATCCCGGGCGGCGATGGCCACCAAGCGGGAATCGTAGCCGCCACTCAGCGCCAGGGCGTACGGCACGGGCTGCATGCCGCGCATCGTGTCTCGCAGTCGCTCCATGATCTCGACTGGGTCGCCGGCGTCCTGGTCGACCGAGTCGAGGCCATGCCACGGCGGCGACCATCGTTCGCTCCGGATTCGCCGGGTGGCACGGTCAAGGATGTGCATCCGGGAGCCCTGCAGGCGGCGGACGGCCTGGAACGGGGTCTTGTCGCCCGACGGGCAATGGAAGACGATGACCGATGCCCACGCCTCCCAATCCACGTCGAGGGGCGCCGGGTCGAGAGAGACGAGGGGCTCGATCCGGCTGGCGAACCAGAGCGCATCGCCCAGGTACCGCGTGAACAGGTCGATGAACCCCAACGCCCCCGAGTGCAGCACGACCTGGTCGCCATCATCGACCAGGCCCGGGGCCTCCGCAGCGACGGCTGCCGCTTGCCAGTCGTCGGTCGGCGCCGGGGAGCGGTCGCCGAACGCCCAGGCCCGCACTGGGCCGTCGACCCGGTACGGTGACAGCGGCGCGTTGGCCAGCAAGACGACCCCAGTCGCCTCATGGACGGTGGTCAGTCCCGGAACGGCCCGATGCAGTCGAGCGAGGCGGTCGGGCGCCACGACTCCCAGCGCACCACACACGAAGGGGCGCGCCCGGAAGTCGATGGGACTCGGTTCCACCAGCAGGTGAGGTCGCCCTTGAATGTCGGCGTCAGCCAGACTGGCGGAGCGCAAACACGGCGGACGTGCCGGGCGTCAGGTCGTTCGTGACGTCCTTGACCACGACGGCGGAGTCCTTCAGCGCCAGACCGGCACCCTTCTGGGCGTCCCGGATGGCTGCGAGGGCCGCCGGGCCGTCGGTCTCGTTGTCGAACGTGATGACCACCAGGTCGTTCATGTGTCCTCCATGCCTGCCGCCGATCCGTCGCGCGTACGCCTGCGTGCCGTGGCCGTCATGGTACCCGCGGGCCGGCACGATTGGCAGCCGTGAGCGAGGGGGCTGTGACCGGACGGGAGCTCGACAGGGAATCGCGCGGAGGCGCGGCCGTACCCCCCGTCCGGTCACCTGCATGACGGGACCTGGGCGCCACCTACGCCATACGTACTGCTGCGTAGACCCTTGTCCGGCGCCGCGGCGAGGGTCGCGCATGCGACCGACTCACAACCGGTCCTTGAGAGCCACGATGCGACGATACGAGTCGCGCAGGCGGTCCAGCGGCAAGGCGCCCTCACGCGCCTTGGCCAGGAGCGTCTCGTACAGTCGCCGCGTGGTCTTCTCGGATCCAGTGGTCAGGATGAGGTCCGTACCGGCGACCGCCGCCCGGATCGCGAGGTCGCTGACCCGCAGGCCGCGCGCATGAGCCGTGCCGTCCAGGGAGTCAGTGATGGTGACGCCGGCGAAGTCGAGATCGTCGCGCAGCAATGTCACGGCGATGGCGTGCGACCAGCCAGCCGCGTTGCCATCATCGAACGCGCTGTAGGTGACGTTGGAGAGCATGATCAGCGGGATGTCGTGATCGATGGCGCGGCGATATGGCAGCAGGTCCGGGGCGAGCACCGACCGCGGCGCCTCGATGGTCTCGACGTAGTGATCGGTATTGCGGATGGCCAGGCCGATGCCCGGGAAGTGCTTCATCGTGGCCATGACACCACTGGACGCGAGTCCGGTCGCGAAGGCATCGGCCAGCTTCGCGGTGCGCGCCGCATCGAACGAGAAGGTCCGTCCCTGCTGGACCATGAATGAGGCCCGGGAGCGCGGCACGTCAGCGACGGGCGCCAGGTTCACGTTGATGCCCAGCGCCCGGAGCGCGGCCCCGGTCCGGGCGCCCTGGAGACGAGCGATGGAGGTGCTGCCGATGCGGCCCATCTGGGGCACCGTCAGGGTCGGTGGTGCCCACGTGACCCGCTTGACCGAGCCACCCTCCTGGTCCACCGCGATCAGCAGCGGTGGCTGGCCGCCATCAGCCGCGGCACGCTGGAGCCTTCGGGTCAGCTCGACGAGACCCGTGCGCGTGCGGATATTGGACGTCAGCAGCACCACGCCACCGATGCGGCCATGGCGGATGCGTCGCAACAGGGAAGCGCTGGGTTGACGGCCGGACATCCGGACCACGAGCTTCTGTCCGATGAGCTGTTCCAGGCTCGGAGCCTGTCGATCGGCGTGGACGGCCGCAGTCCAGGCGGCGCCGATCTCACAGTGCAGGGTCTCCAGCCAGACCCGCAGGTCCATGACGGTCGACGGCGGTGCGCATGGCGACGTGGTCGCCGGGCTGGCGTCCTGGGCCTGCGCCGCTGGTGCCATGCCGTGCAGCAGCAGCAGGCACAGCGCCACGATACCGATCCGATGGATGCGAAAGCGCCGCACGAACGACCTCGTGTCCTGGCCCGATCAGGCCTCAGGGATATGGCGGGAAGGCGACTGCTCCGAGGGCGGGCTGACCGGGAGACGCCAGCCACGGGGCAATGATGCACCCTGGCGCCGCCGTCTTTGCTGCCTCTTCCAGCGGCCCAACTCGGACAGCGACAGTCGCTCATGACGAGACCTGACCATAACGCCCTGACGTGGACCCCCTCAGGACGTCAAGGACCGGAGGCCAAGTGGCCTCCGGTCCACCGGTGCGTCTATCCGAAGCCCTAGGTCAGGGCTTGCAGATGTCCGCCGGGACGGCGATCAGGCCCTTGTTCTTCCTCCATAGGTTTGCGGTGCCCGCCGTTCCTGAACCGATGGAATCATCGGAGCAGTGAACGTTGGCCACGCCCGTGACCACGTTGCGGGTAATAAGGTTGCCCAGCGTCGCGGCCGAGAACTTGATGCCCGTACCGCTGATATTGAAGATGCGATTGCCACGCACCTCGACGCCACCATTGACGTTGGTCCCGACCGAGATCCCATCACCGGTCTGAGAGATCACGTTGCCCTTGATGAGGACATCGTCCGCCGTATCCTTGACCAGGACGCCCTCGCTGTTGTTGGTATCGATGCGGTTCGAGAGCACGTCGACGTGGGCCGACGACCCGACCACGCTGATCGCTGCCTTGGGCAGGGAGACGTTGTCCTCCTGCCAGACGCGATTGGACTCGACGCTGACGCGACCAGTGACGTTGTTGAGTGCCACGAACGCCTGGTCATTCACACTGTCGTTGTAGGTGACGGTGACCTTGGCAACGTTGGCGCCGAGGCTGATCGCAGGCTTGGCGTGGTTCATGAAGGTGCTGTTCCGGATGATGGCGCCCTTGGCTCCATCAGCGGCGCTCACGATGGCGCCGTTGGGGTCATTGTCGCGGAAGCAGCTGCGCTGGATCAGCGACCTGGTGGTCCCGTTGGCGCCGAGCTCGATGCCTGTATCGTTGAACTCCAGGATGTTGGAGTCGAGCGTGTAGCCGCTGCCCGTGGCGGCAGTGCGGATGCCCCCGTCAGACCTGGCGATCCGAAGTCCTGCGATCTGCACATTCGAGGCCTGCACGTCGAACGCCCAACCCGAGCTGGGCTTGACGCTGGCTTGGCTCGGCACCGACCGCTTGGGGCAGTACCGCGCCGACCCGTCGACGAATGGGCCGCGAACCCTGATCGACTTGGTCACGACCACGTTCTCGGCGTAGATGCCGGGGCAGACGTACACGGTGTCCCCGTCATTCGTCGCTGATACGGCTGTGGCGAGGGACTGGTACACGATTCCCGGCTTCAGTGCCGGGGTGAAGCCGTCCGAGCAGTCCGGTTGGTGACCCTCGGTGATCCCGGCCAGGCCGTCATCGTCGACGACCTTCCAGCGGGTGGACTCCGCGGCGGCGACGCTGCCGAACATGGCGATGAGCAGTGCCGAACCTGCGGCGATGCTGATGACTCGTGACCTCATGGTCTCTCCTTGTGTGTCGCTTCTGGCCCCGGAAGCACCTGCCGGGGTCCATATGGGTATCGCGCGAATGTGAGACGCCTGCTCGTCCGACCCTCCCTTACTATTCCGCCGGGTCTTCGCCGCCGGCCACGATGGGAACCTCTGCCGGGCTGTGATCGAGGCCCTTGGTGTCTACGTCCGTGAGTCCGGCAAGGGCTTGGGTGATGAGGTCACCCCGCGTCGCATCGCTCGTGGGGGCAGCACGCAGCAGACCGGCCTGCTGGGCCAGGGCAGCCGTGTTCCCCCAGGACGCTGCATCAAGCGTCCCGATGCCGGCCGGCGCGGGCCAGATGAGCTTGTTGGTCTCGTTGAGTACCCACGCCTGATGGGCCGCGCCGCGCTGACCGCCGGACTCGTACGCCAACTGCGCGCAGTCCTCGAGCGCTTCGCGGCAGGTGATCATTCCCCGCAGCAACGCGCGCAGGAAGCGGACCGCCACGTCTGCGTTGTCGCCCTCAGCGAGCCACGCTGCGCGTGCATACACGCCGTCCTGGAGCGTGGCGAGTTCCGGCGTCGACAGGTCGATGAGCTGGATGCTGTCGCGCCCGGGCAGCTGGGTCGCGGTCGGGTCCGTGCCCTCCCAGACCTGGGCGACCTCATCCTCGTAGCGGACTCCGACCGCATCCAGCGTGCCTGCGGTGAAGGCATCCAGATCCAGCGGTGGTCCGCTCAGGGTGACACCGTCGGGCGAGGTGACTCCGGCGCTGGCGAGCGCAGCCTGGATGTCGTAGCCGTAGCCGCCGCCCATCAACCCGATGGAACTGCCGCGCAGTTCGGCCAGCGACGCCGGTCCATCCGGACGAGTGGCGATGCGCTGCCCGGACCGGCTGAGGAGTTGCGCGATGTTGACCAGATCGGACCCCTCCTCACGGGCGCGCATCACGGCGATGGCCGGTGCGATGAGGAACTCATCACCATCCGGCGCCGAGGCGACAGCCACCGGGTCCTCGCTGTCGTCATTCGGGGGCTCGACGGTCACGCTGAGGGCCTCTGCCTCGTACGCGCCCTGGATGTCCGCCTGGAAGACGCCGACGTACCGCGCACTGGGTTGTTGCGCGAGCTTGATCCGGATATCCGCGGGCGCCCGCAGCTCGGTGTTCGGATCGATGGTCACGAGCGTGTCACCACCGTCTGCGCCAAGGCCCGCCTCACCACTTGGCCGGGTGGTGGTAGTGCCACCCGAGCACGCCGCCGTCAGTAACAGGACGGCAATCGATACGAGCCCCGCGTGCCGCAGATGCCACTTCGTCACCCAAACCTCCCGGACATGTAGTCGGACGTCAGTTGTTCGCGAGGCCGCGTGAACATGTCCGTGGTCGGACCGGTCTCGACGAGATACCCCGCTCGCTCGGGGTCCACCAGCAGGAACGCCGTGCGGTCGCTGATGCGTCCGGCCTGCTGGAGGTTGTGGGTCACGATGACGATCGTGACCTGCTCCCGGAGCTGCACGATCAGCTCCTCGATGCGGCTCGTGGCGATCGGATCCAGGGCGGAGCAGGGCTCATCCATGAGCAGTACGCGAGGACCGATGGCGAGGGCGCGGGCGATGCACAATCGCTGCTGCTGCCCACCGGACAGCGTCGTGGCGCGTGCCCGGAGCTTGTCCTTGACCTCGTCCCAGAGCGCAGACCGTCGAAGGCTCTGCTCGACCATGTCCTCGACTCGCACTCCCGCGGGAGTGCCGCCAAGGCGTAGTCCTGCTGCGACGTTGTCGAAGATGGACATGGTCGGGAACGGGTTCGGCCGCTGGAAGACCATGCCGATGGTGCGTCGCACCCGGACCGGATCGACGTCGGCGGCGTACAGGTCGCGGCCGTCCAGCGCCACGCTCCCCTCGATACGTCCGGTCGGGATGGTCTCGTGCATCCGGTTGAGTGTCCGTATCAGCGTGCTCTTGCCGCATCCCGATGGCCCGATGATCGCCATCACCTGCTGCGGAGGGATGGCCAGTGAGACGTCTCGAACCGCTCGAAAGCGGCCATACCAGACGGACACGCCCGATAGGTGCATGTGGCCGGTCGCGACCGCGCTGGCCGCTTCGGCGGCATCCTCCAGGGGGGCGTGGGCGGAGCGCACGGCGACCGCATCGGGCAGGTGGATGACGTTGCCGGTCGCCACGCCGGACGAGTCGCCCACGCCGCCAGTCGATCCAAGCTCCGCCGGGAACACTGGTTGCATCAGGCGGCCCGTTGGCCGATGGAGCGCGACCGCACGATGAGATTGACCACAAGCACGAACACCAACAGCACAAGCGACGCCGCCCATGCCTGCGCGTTGAGGGTGTCGTCGGGCTGGCCCGAGTTGAACCAGATGAACGCCGGCAGGGAGTCCATCGGCTGCTGGAAGTCGCCGATGTTGACGGCGTCGCCGCCGACGGTGGTGAGCAGCAGCGGCGCCGTTTCGCCGGCAGCCCGAGCGACGGCGAGCATGACCACGGTGAGGATGCCGGCAGCTGCGGTACGCAGGATCACCGAGGTCACGGTCCGCCACCAGGGGATGCCCAGGGCCAGCGCTGCCTCACGCACGGATGGCGGCACGAGCCGCAGGATCTCCTCCACCGATCTCGCGATGATGGGCAACATGATGATGGCGAGTGCCACGGCTCCGGCACCTCCGCTGTACTGGCCGAATGGCGCCACGAGGATGGTGAACACGAAGATGCCGACCAGGACCGACGGCAGCCCCGCGATGGTCTCGGTTGCAAAGCGAGCCGCGTTCGCCACCCGACCATCCGAGGCTTCGGCCAGGTAGATGCCGCCGAGGATGCCCAGCGGGGCGGCGATGAGCAGCGCCAGCGGCACCATCTGGAGCGATCCGAGGATGGCGGCGAGCCCGCCGCCCGCGTTGTAGCCCTCGGTCTCGCGCGTCAGGAACTGCACCGTGAGCCCGGCGAGCCCCGCGACGAGCACGAACAGGATGATGGCGCCCAGGACGATCACGACGCCCGCCGTCGCGAGGGTGCACAGACCCGTGACCACGCTGTCGACGTTGGTACGCCGGTCACGTCGCCGGGTGATGTCCAGCGGGCTCGCTGCCGCGCCCAGTGCCTCGGTCATGCCGCCATACCTGAGCGACGACTGGCCCGGATCATCAATCGGGTCGCCACGACAGTACTGACAGTGACCGCC
>Ga0335397_10007710_pt1 | contig 13659 bp, 13 predicted proteins | sample MAT04_FD_205740 | JGI IMG/M metagenome (GOLD analysis project Ga0335397, IMG submission 205740) | Freshwater microbial communities from Lake Fryxell liftoff mats and glacier meltwater in Antarctica - MAT-04 (spades assembly) (version 2) ...
GAGGGCGCGAGCAGCGCGCAGTCGTCGCCGGGCCCCAACACCGCCTGCGGCGTCGGCCGGACAAAGTAACGCGCGATGATGTCGAATTCGGAGGGCACGGAGCCTTAATCCTTCACCACAGAGACGCAGAGGGCACTCAAGGCGCTGCCGAGGATCACCTTGGCGTCGGGGCGCAGTGTGACGCTCTTGAGCGTGATCATGCGGATGCAACTCCTTAAGAAAGACCATTAACCACAGAGGCACAAAGAAACGGAGAACTGCAAGAATTTCTTGTCTTGCTCTTCTTTGTGTCTCTGTGGTGAAGGTTTTTAGCCTTTCGCCCGCTGCGCCCGCTTGGCTTCGACTTCGACCGGGCGCAGTGTGCTGGCGAGTTTGTCGAGGACGCCATTGACATATTTGTGGCCGTCGGTGCCGCCAAAACCCTTGGCCAGCTCGATCGCTTCGTTGATGATCACCCGGTAGGGGGTTTGCCGGTAGTTGGCCAGTTCATAAGCGCCGGCGAGCAGGACGCAGGCCTCGACCGGCGACAGTTCGGCGAACGGACGGTCGAGATGCGTGACGAGTTGTTCCTGCAAGACGCCGTGCTGGGCGAGCACGCCGCGCAGCAGGCCGACGCAGAACTCACGGTCGGCCTTGTCAAACCCTGTGCTGTCGCGCAAATGCGCTTCGATCGCCGCTTCGTCGTTGCCGCCGACGCGCCACTGGTAGAGGCCCTGCAGGGCAAATTCGCGTGCCCGGCGGCGCGGTGATTTCGCGACAGGTTTTGCCGCTGGGGGTTGATCCTTGGCCGCGGTCGCGGCGCTTTTGTCGTTCATGACGCTCTCTCTCCGATGGCCTGCAGCAGGCGGCTCATTTCGACTGCGGCGCGCGCGCAGTCGGCACCTTTTTCGCCCATCCGCACGAGCGCCTGATCGTCGCTCTCACAGGTGAGGATGCCGTTGGCGATCGGCACGCCGGTGGCAAGTTGCACGTCCATCAGCGCCCGGCACGAGTCGTTGGAGACGATCTCGAAGTGATAGGTTTCGCCACGGATCACCGCGCCGAGCGCGATCAGTGCGTCGAAGCGCTGGCTGCGGGCGAGCGTTTGCAGAGCGAGAGGAATTTCGAGCGCGCCGGGTGTCGTGGCGATTTCGATGTCGCGGTCGGCGACGCCGAGGCGGCGCAGTTCGTCGACACACGCGCCGAGCAGGCCTTCGCAGATGTCGGGGTTGAAGCGACTCATGACGATGCCGACCGAGAGTCCGGCGCCGTCTGCGCAGGGGGCGTGCTCGTATATGGGGGCGTAGCGGGCCATGTCGGCGTCTTTTCGTTGGCTGGTCGGATTGATCGGTTTTACTCGAGTTCGGCTGGCGTCGCGACGTAGCCGGTTACTTCGAGGTCGAAACCGGTCATGCTCGGCATGCGCCGCGGGCTTGCGAGCAGCTTCATCCGGCGCACGCCGAGGTCGCGCAGAATCTGCGCGCCGATGCCATAAATGCGCGGGTCCCATTTGGCCGCCGGGCGCTTGGACGCGGCCGGCTCGCTGAGCGCGGCGATCAGTTCCCGGCCGGTCTCGGTGCGCCGCAGGAGGACGATGACGCCCGATTCGGCGCGTGCCAGCAGCTGTTGCGCGACGTCGAGCGAGAAAGTATGGCGACCACTCGTCGAATCGAGGAAGTCGAGAACCGAGAGCGGTTCGTGCACGCGAACGAGCGTCTCGCGGTCGGCGCGAATCTCGCCCCGGGTTAGCGCCAGGTGTACTTCGTTGGTCGTCCGGTCGGTGAAGGCGTGCAACATGAACTCGCCGTGCACCGATTGCACCGGCTTGGAGAAGGTACGCTCGATCAGCGTTTCATTGCGGCTGCGGTAGGCGATGAGGTCGGCGACGGTGCCGATCTTCAGGCCGTGCGTGCGCGCGAATTCGATGAGGTCGGGCAGGCGCGCCATCGCGCCGTCGTCCTTCAAAATCTCACAGATCACCGAGGTCGGCTCGCAGCCGGCCATTTGCGCGAGGTCGCAGCCGGCTTCGGTGTGGCCGGCGCGCACCAGCACGCCGCCGGGCCTGGCCATGATCGGAAAGATATGACCGGGCTGGACGATGTCGTCGGGCGTCGCGTTGGCAGCCACCGCCGCCTGCACGGTACGCGCCCGGTCGTGCGCCGAAATGCCGGTCGTCACGCCCTCATAGGCTTCGATCGAAATGGTGAACGCGGTGTTGTACGGGCTCTTGTTGTCGCGCGCCATTTGCGCCAGGCCCAGTTGCTTGCAGCGTGCTTCGGTCAGTGTCAGGCAGACGAGGCCGCGCGCGTGCTTGACCATGAAGTTGATCGCTTCGGGGGTGACGTGCTCGGCGGCGAGAACGAGATCGCCTTCGTTTTCGCGTTCCTCTTCGTCGACCAGGATGACCATGCGGCCGGCGCCGATCTCGGCGATGATTTCTTCGATCGGCGAAATGTCAGGGGAACTGCTGAGCGGGGCCATTATGCGTTCTCGGAAAGGTCGTTATTGAGCATCCGCTCGACGTAGCGCGCGATGAGGTCGATTTCAAGGTTGACCGGGCTTCCCGGGGCGAGCGTGCCGAGCGTCGTTGCGGCGAGCGTGTGCGGGATCAGATTGATCGTGAAATTCGCGCCGCTGACCGCGTTGGTCGTCAGACTGACGCCGTCTACGGTGATCGAACCCTTGCGCGCAATGTAGCGGGCGAGCGCCGCTGGCGCGCAAATTTCGAGCAATCGGTTGTCGCCGACCGGGTCGAAACGCACGACTTCGCCGACGCCGTCGATGTGGCCCGAAACGAGGTGGCCGCCGAGGCGGTCGGCAAGGCGCAGCGCTTTTTCGAGGTTGACCGGCCCGGGCGCGGCGAGGCCGGTCGTGCACGACAGCGTCTCGGGTGAGACGTCGACAAAAAAGCACCGTTCGTCGCGGTCGACGACGGTCAGGCAGACGCCGCTGCAGGCGATCGAGTCGCCGAGCGTAACGTCGTCGAGCGACAACTCGCCAGCGTCGACCGTCAGGCGAACAGTCGGCGTCCCGTCGTTGCGTGGCGTGAGTTCGGTAATGCGGCCGATGGCGGCGATGATTCCAGAGAACATAGTTAATCAGAGGAGGCGAAAGGGGCGCTATTTTAGCACGCTGCGCCCGCCCTCACGTCGGCCGCCGCCAGGCGTGCCCCAGACTATGCCCGAGCGGCGAGAAAATCCTGATAGTCGGCGCTCAGCTGCTTCAGGTAGTCGGCACGCTCGGGCGGCATCCCCTCGGTAAACGCGGTATTGAGGAACGCGTCACAGATCTCGTAGGCGACGCCTGGACCGACGATGTTGCCACCCATCGCCAGCACGTTGGCGTTGTTGACGACGCGGCACATTTTCGCCGAAAAAATGCTCTCGCACGCGACCGCGTAGATGCCTTCGTACTTATTGGCGTTGATACTCATGCCGGCGCCCGTGCCGCAAATCAAGATGCCCTGCTTGGCTACGCCGGCCTGGATCTTGCGACACAAATTGTCCGAGGCGGTGTAATAGGCCATATACGCCTCGGCGTCGGCGAGACCGACGTCGTCCACCTGCCAGCCTTTGCCAAGCAGATTGGTTTTGACTTTTTCCTTGAGTTCAAAGCCGGCTTTATCGCTCGCTATAATGACTTTCATTACTTGCTCCTTTGGGGTTCGCTTTCGGGGATACGCAACTACTTCAACAGCGCGTGCGGTACGAAGAGCACGAGATCAGGAATGAAGGAAACGAGCATCAGGACAGTCAGCATCACGAGAAAGAATGGGACGACCGCTTTCAGGACCGAGCTCATTTGCACCTCGGCGATGCCGCAGGCGATGAACAGGCACAGGCCAACCGGCGGCGTGAACAGACCAATCGCCAGATTGACGACGAGGATGATGCCGAAGTGAACGGGATCGACGCCGATATGCAGCGCAATCGGCAGCAGGATAGGCGTGAAAATGATCATCGCCGGCGTGATGTCCATCCAGGTGCCGACGAACAGCATGACGAGATTGAGCAGCAACAGGATGATGACCTTGTTGTCGGTCGCCGCGAAAATCATTTCGCCGATTGCTCTCGGGATGCCTTGCACGGTCAACATCCAGCCGAGCGCCGATGCGGCGGAGACCATCAGCGCGACCATGCCCATCGTTCCGCCGACCGATTTCATGATGCGCGGCAGATCCCTGAAGCCGATCTCTCGGTAGTAGTACTTGCCGAGCAGGAACGTGTAGACGGCGGCAACGCCAGCCGCCTCGGTCGGAGTAAACAAGCCGCTGATGATGCCACCGAGGATAATGATGACGGTCGTCAGCGCCGGAATCCCGCGCAGCAGGATCAGCAGATTTTCGGCGAGCGGTTTCTTCTCCTCGCGGGCGTAGCCGCGCCGCTTGGCGAGGACGCCGGCGACCGCCATCAGGCCGCCCCCGATCATCAGGCCGGGGATGACGCCGCCGGCGAAAAGCGCGCCGATCGAGGTGTTGGAGGCGACCCCGTAGAGCACCATCGGTATGCTTGGCGGGATGACGATGCCGATCGTCGAGGCGGTCGCCGTCAGCGCCACGGTGTAGTCCTTGTCGTAGCCCTTTTCGATCATCGTCGGGATCAGCAGGCTGCCGACCGAAGACGTGTCGGTCGCTGCCGAACCGGTAATGCCGGCGAAGATCATGCTCGAGACGACGTTCACATAGGCTAGGCCGCCGCGAACGTGGCCGACGAAGACCATCGAAAAATTCATCAGGTCGCGCGTCACGCCGCCGATGCACATCAATTCACCGGTCAGGATAAAGAGCGGGATCGCGATCAGCGTAAAGGAGTCCATGCCGCTGAACATGCGCTGCGCGAGCACCATCAGCGGCAACTCGCTGATCACCATGATGCCGCCCAGCGTCGCGGTGCCGAGCGCAAAACCGACCGGCACGTTGACCAGCATGAGCCCGATCATGATGCCGAATGTACAGATCGTTACTGTCACAGCCTTGCTCCTTGGCGGGGTGGGGTAACGCGGCCGGCCGATGCGCTGTTCGGCGAATCGACGCCGTTCTTGGGAAAATGCTCGGCGCGCGCGGCGCGGGTCAGCGCGATTAGATTGAGCAGGGTCAGTACGCCGACGAGCGCAAAGCACGTCGGGACAGCGGCGTAAAACCAGCGCACCGAAATATTGAGGACCGGCGAGACAGTATTTCTCGACATCAGGACGAAGAGAACGCCGTTGTAGGCGACGACGAACGAGAAAGCCAAGACCACGAGTTCGGAGAAATACGCGAGCACCTTTTGCTTGCCGCCGCTGAGCTTGCGCACGAGGTAATCAACGCCCATATGGCCTTTGAGGTGCACGGTCATCGCGATGCCGATGAAGCAGAACCAGATGAAGGACAGTCGCGCGAGTTCCTCTGTCCAGTTGAAGCCGAGAAACGGCAGATAGCGGCAGGCGATCTGCAGCACGATCGCTACGACCATGACGATGCCGAACAGCTTGATCAGCGTTCCGAGCACGACGTCGAAAATGAAAGCGGAAAAGCGTTCCATCAAAGCAGGCCTCCAGAAAGTGTTGCCAGCGGGCGACAGGCGACGGCCGGAAAACGCCACCGGCGCCGCACCGCGTTGTCCCGGCGCGCCGCCGGGACAACGCCTTGGCCTACTTGCCCTGCAGTAGCTCGAACAGTTCCGGGCCGATCTTGGCTTTGTACTCTTCACGCAGAGGCGCGACCTTCTTCATGAACTCGCTCTTGTCGGCAACCTCGTTAATCACCATTCCGCCCTTGGTGCCGAGGTTCTCGCGGGCGATCTTGACTAGCGTCGCATCGATTTCCGACCCCGCTTCGCCGGCCTGCCGACCAACCTTGATGACGGCTGCGCGGTACTCGGGCGCGAGAGCGTCAAGGAACTTCTTGCTGACGACGATGCAGCTCGGCGCGACGATGTGCTCGGTCAGAGAGAGGTATTTGGTGACCTCGTATTCCTTCGCATTGTAGATTTCGACGAGATTGTTCTCGGCGGCATCGACGACCTTGGTCTGCAGCGCAAGATAACGCTCGTTGGTCGGAATCGGCGTCGGATTGGCGCCGAGCAGCGCCATCGCTTTCAACATCGGCGGGCTCTGCATGGTGCGGATCTTGAGTCCCTTCATGTCGGCGACGCTCTTGATCGGCATTTTCGAGCCATAGACGTTGCGCGCCGGGCGCACGATCCACCCGAGCACAACGAGACCGCCGTTGTCGTCGAGATCCTTGTTGAGGATCTCGCTGGCCTTGCCGGCCAGCGCCTTGCGCAGGCCTTCTGGGCTGCTCGCGACGTAGGGAATGCCGAAAATAGAGAATTTGGGTGCCAGCGTGCTGAGGACCGAAGAGTCGATCTCGGCCATCTGGATGCTGCCCATGCGCAGGCCGTCGATGTAATCGGTATAGGAACCGAGCTGTGAGCTGACGAATACTTCGCCGGTGACCGCACCCCCCGTCTCCTTGCTGATATTTTGCGTGAAATAGTTCAGTGCGCCGGTGAGTCCGTCGCCGGGATTGCCGACGGTCGCGATTTTGATGCGCACCTTGGCGTCCGCAGCGTGGGCGCTGAGCGGCACGAGCGTACCCAACGACAGCGCGGCCAGCGCGCAGAGCAGACCGGCGCCGAACAGCCGGCGTTGCGGTGGATTGGAATTCGTCTTAATGCGCATTGCTTTCCCCTTTTGGTCTATGCGGCGGCAGGCCGCATGCTGAGCGCGCCCCTGTGCTGGTCATCAGCGCCCAAGGAGATTAGGTTCGCACCGTTGCGCTGTACAGGCGATCGGTGCGGCATTTCGTTGAAAAGATGGTGGTTTTTTGCTCAGCCGCAAATTATCGACATCTTTCGCAAGAAAGCGCGACGCGTACTTCTAGATCGCCGCGCGTCGCTCGCTGGACGCGTGCGACGATTCCTTGTATTTGCCGGGCGTCGTTCCCTCGAACTTCTTGAACGTACGAATGAAGTTGTGGATAGTGTTGAAGCCGACCGCGTAGCCCGCCTCCTTGACGCTGATCAGCGTGTTGTCGAGGAGTTCACGCGCTTTGCCGATGCGCAACCGGTTGACGAAGTCGATGAAGGTCTCATGCATCTCGTTCCGGAACAGAGTGCTCAGATAACTGCCGGTCAGGCCGACGTGATTCGCCGCCGAGTTCAGCGAGAGCTCGCAGTCGGCGTAGTTTTCCTCGACGTATTCCTGCGCCTTGATGACGTATTTGCTGTGCCGCGTCGCCTTGACATGGGCGACCGCGTGCACCGTTGCGGCGCAGAATTCGGCCGCAACCGCGGCGATGGCGGCGTTTTCCGCGGACTCCTCGATCCTTCGCAAAGCGTCTCTTTGCCGCGTCATGATGTTGTTTCCGCGATAGTTCGCAGTGATCAAAAATTGCGCGATTGCGTCGATCAGTTCAAGCGCCGTCTGTCTCGCCGAAGGTCGCGCTTCACCGGGCGAGTCGGCGAAGAGGGTCGCTACCTTGTCCGCTATCGCGCTGGCTTCGCCGGCACCGATTGCGGCGACGATGTCGCGGATAAGCGTCCGCTGCCCACGCCCGAGTGCAAGTTCATCATCGGCCGCCTCGCTGCCGATGTAGCGGCTGTAGCGGATCGCCTCGCGCGCCTCGGCGTACGAGCGCGCGATCGAGACGATTCCGCCGGATGCCTTGCCGGCGCTGAGCGTGATTTTCCCCGTCGCCACGCCGGCATTGCCGGCCCGAATCCCGTCGATAAAAGCGGTGAGCAGCAGACGGATATCGTCTTCACCCAGGCCGCGCGCGAAGCAGCAGACGATCGCGATCTCGCCGGGCTGCGACGACGCGCAGACGACGTGCTCAAAGCCCGCATCGCTGGCCTCGATCTCTTCCTTCATTTGCAGCAGCGCAAAGCGCTGTTCGACGAGGTCGAGCGGCCGCTCGCCGACCGGAGTCGCGACGCCGGCAATGAAGACCGCGTATTGATCGCCCCGATAGCTGCCGACGTCGAGGTATTGCTCGAAGAAGGCGAGGTCGCGCGGGTCGAGTTCGTCGTTGTGCAGCAGCATCGAGAAGAAGTCGATCTTGACGAACGGCACCGAACGCTCGACAAGATCTTCAAGACTCGCCTTGCGGGCGACGATGCCGGAGACGCCGGCGCGGATTACGGCATACTCGTCGCCGGCCGGCTCGCCAGCGCGCGCACCTTCCGAGCCCGTGCCGACCCTTACGAGAGCGAGCAGGCTGTCGATCGGGCCGTAGAGACTGTTGCTGAGCACCGCGGCGAAGACAAAGCTGATCAGCAGAAAAATGAAACTCGCCGGCAAGAAGACGGTAAAGGCAAGTTGCGCAAAGAGCGAGCCCCTGCCCTGCTCGATGCGGTAAACGCAGCGCCAGTCGGCGATCGCTGATGCCGAGTAAAACAACACCTGGCGCCTGTCGCCGTCTTGCAACAGGCGGTAGCCCTCGCGCGCGTCGCCCTGGCGCGCGTCTTCGCCGTACATCGTGCCGAGCGGGTAGTTGCCGAGCACGACCCGATTCGCAGCGTCGACGACGACGAGTTCATCGCTGCCAACGTCGGCATGATTGCGGATCGCTGCATTCAGCGCGTCGGTGTTGAGATTGATGATCACCTGTCCGAGACGCCAGACGCCGTTCTTCGGAAAGTCCCTGTGCAGCGTCAGTGCGTCGGCGCCGCTGGCGGCGGATGCTGCGCCGCGGACCATGATCGAGCCCGATGGCGGGCCCTTGCGCGGATCGGCAACGATCGCGCTCTTGTCGGCAAAGTCGGCGAGCGCGGTGATCGCGCCGCTCGATGAGAAAACGAAGTCGCCCGTCGGAATGAAAAGGTAGACTGATTTGACGTACGGATTTTCGGCGACGACGCTGCGCAGGCGCGAAATGATGGTGTGGTTCATCGCACTGAGGTTGATGCTCGGCACAACGGCGAGGTGGACGATGCTGCTGTCCTGGGCGAGCAGATTCGCTTCCTTGACCACATCACCGAGGATCAGGTCGAGGTAACTGCGCGTCTTCGTCACCATGTTAAGGTTGGACGCGAAAAGACGCTCTTCGAAGGTCTTGTTGTAGAAGCTGATGAACGAGACGTTGAAGACGACAAGCAGAACCGTCGATGAAACACTCAGCATCAGGAACGTCTTGATGAAGACGCTCCCAAATTGGAACTTGTTCCTCATGTGTTGGCGCCCCTGAATTATTCTGCTCGCGCCGACGCTGTGCCGATAACGAGTGGTGGCCGTGCGGCAGCCCGGTCCAGTGTTGTGCGTGCCATGTTAGCACGAGCCGCCGCACCACCGAGTGACGGAACACCCGTCCCAAGAACGGTAAGAACCGGGGCGCGTGGAGCCCGGTAGGAATGCCACGGCGGGCCGCTCCTGGGGTAAGAACGGCCCGCTGAATTGTGTACGCGCAGAACCTGGCTCAGGCCGCCTTGGCGGGGCTGCTACTTGCCTGCAGCCGATTGGCCCCGCTCAGGATCGCCTTGAGCGAAGCAGTGACGATGTTGGCGTCCATGCCGACGCCGTAGCGTTCGCCTTCACTGCCCGGCTGCGTGACCTCGATGAAGGCGCAGGCTTTCGCATCGCCGCCTTCGCTGCTGCTGCCCATCGAGCGTTCCTCGTAGCTCCTCACCTGCAGCCTGATGCCAAGCTTGCGCAGTGCGTGCACCGCGGCGTCGATCGGCCCGTTGCCTTCGCCCAGAAGAACGTGCGTCTCGCCGTCCATGCGCACGGTCAGGCGGATTCCCTGCGCCTTGTTGCTCTCGAACAGGTGATGCTCGACGTAGGCCACCGGCGCCTCCGATTCCAGATAAGTCTGCGCAAACAGCGTCCAGATGTCGGCCGCTTCCATTTCGCCGCCGTGCTGGTCGGTATGGCGTTGCACCTCGACCGAAAACTCGACCTGCAGGCGGCGCGGCATGACGATTCCGTATTCCGTTTCGAGCAGATAAGCGACGCCGCCCTTGCCCGACTGGCTGTTGATGCGAATCACCGAATCGTAGCCGCGGCCAAGGTCGGCCGGGTCGATCGGCAGATAGGGGAGGTTCCACAGCGCGTCGGCATCGTGCGCCGAGAAGCCCTTCTTGATGGCGTCCTGGTGCGATCCTGAAAAGGCCGTGAACACCAGGTCGCCGACGTAGGGATGGCGCGGATGGATCGGCATCTGCGTGCAGTGCTCAAACTGGCGGGCGACGGCGTTGATGTCCGAAAAGTCGAGATTGGGCGAGACGCCCTGCGTGTACAGGTTAAGCGCCAGCGTCACGAGGTCGACGTTGCCGGTGCGCTCGCCGTTGCCAAACAGGCAGCCTTCGACGCGGTCGGCGCCGGCCATCAGCGCTAGTTCGGCGGCGGCGACCGCCGTTCCGCGGTCGTTATGCGGGTGCAGGCTGATGATGATGCTGTCGCGATCGGGGAGATGGCGATGCATCCACTCGATCTGGTCGGCATAGACGTTGGGCGTCGCCATTTCGACGGTGGTCGGCAGGTTGAGGATGATTTTGCGCTCAGGGCTGGCGCCCCAGGCAGCGCAGACGGCCGTGCAGACCTCGAGGGCAAAGTCGAGTTCGGTCGCGGTAAAGTTCTCGGGGCTGTACTCGAGCACCCATTCGGTTTGGGGATTGGCGTCGCTGAGCTCGCGGACGAGTTCGACGGCGGCCACCGCCATATTGACGACCTCGGCCTTGCTCATGCCAAAGACGATTTCGCGGAAGGGTTTCGACGTTGCGTTATAGATATGCACGATCGCCCGGCGGGCGCCCTTCAAGGCCTCGAAGGTGCGACGAATCAGCGCCTCGCGCGCCGGCGCGAGGACTTCGATGGTGACGTCGTCGGGAATATGCTTGCCGTCGATCAGTTTGCGCACGAAATCGAAATCGGTCTGCGATGCCGACGGGAAAGCGACCTCGATTTCCTTGAAGCCGACTTCGCACAGCGTCTTGAACATGCGCATCTTGCGCTCGGCGTTCATCGGCTCGAACAGCGCCTGGTTGCCGTCGCGCAGGTCGGTGCTCATCCATGTCGGCGCCTTGCTGATCGTGCGGCTCGGCCATTGGCGATCGGCAAGCTCAACCGGTGCGAAGGCAGTGTATTTGCTGGCGGGATTTTTCAACATGGCGAACTCCTCGGGGGCGACAGACTGTGACGGTGGAGCCATCATAGCCGCAACGGCTCAGCAGGTGCTTGCGTATTGCGTCCAGGAATTAGATTTTATAAGCAGAATACGTCTTATAAGATAAAAAGTATGGCAGTATATTGCGTACTCAATCAAAAACAGGATAGATCATGGATATGGACCGCTTTGACCGGCTGATTCTCCAAATCCTCCAGCAGGATGGACGAATCAGCAACCAGGACCTTGCCGACCGCATCGGCCTCTCGCCCTCGCCCTGCCTGCGTCGGGTGCGCGCGCTCGAAGAGGCGAAGATCGTCATCGGCTATCGCGCGCTGGTCAATGCCAAGGCGCTCGGCTACAGCTTGATGGCGCTGATCTATATTTCGATGGACAAGCACACGCCCGAACGCTTCGAGCACTTCGAGAAGGAGATCAGCAAGGTCGACGAGGTTCTCGAATGCCTGCTCGTTACCGGGCAGGACGCCGATTACCAGATCAAGGTCGTCGTGCGCGACATGGACGCCTTCCAGGAACTCTTGCTCAACCGCGTGACGCGAATCACGGGCGTCACCGGCGTGCATTCGAGCTTCGTTTTGCGTCGCGTCGTTGACAAGACGGCGCTGCCGGTCTGAGCGCCGCATGACGTCGCCCACGCGAGCGGTGTGCGCGTTAAGATGTCGCGTTTTCTTTCAACCGCCCACCGAGGCCTTGCCATGCCCGTGAAGATCATCGCCACGACCCCGTCCGCCTATGCCTATCCGCTGCTCATCAAGCAGCTGTTGCACACGCCGCTGGCCACCGCTCCCGATCAGGAAATCAGCTATCAGGGCAGGATCCGCTACGCGTACCGGACGTTGCGCGAGCGCATCGGCCGGCTGGCCAGCGGACTTGCAGCGCTTGGCGTCGACGCCGGGCAGACGGTGGCGATGATGGATTGGGACAGCCACCGCTACCTCGAGTGTTTTTTCGCCGTGCCGATGATGGGCGCTATCCTGCAGACGGTCAATGTGCGGCTCAACGCCGAGCAGATTCTCTACACCTTGAACCACGCGCGTGCCGACGTGCTGATCATCAATCGCGACTTCTTTGAACTGCTCGCGCCGATCGCCTCGCGCCTCGAGACCGTCACCCGCTTCGTGCTGATCGACGACGCGCCGACGACGCCGCTCGTCAGCCCGGTGACTTTTGCCGCCGAATACGAAGAAATGCTCGAACGCGCCAGCGCCGACTTCGTTTTCGCCGACTTTGACGAAAACGCCCAGGCCACGGTGTTCTACACGACCGGGACGACGGGCATGCCCAAGGGCGTCTATTTCAGCCACCGTCAACTCGTTCTGCACACGCTCGGCGTCGCCACCTGCGTCGCCAGCGCGCCGGCCAACGGCCGCTTGCACCGCGAAGACGTCTACATGCCGATCACACCGATGTTTCATGTGCACGCCTGGGGCTTTCCTTACGTGGCGACGCTGCTGGGTCTCAGACAGGTCTATCCCGGGCGCTACCTGCCGGCGGCGCTGCTGCAATTGATCAATGACGAAAAAGTGACGTTCTCGCATTGCGTGCCGTCGATCCTGCAGATGCTGCTCAGCCATCCGATCTGCGCCGCCGTCGATCTCTCGCGCTGGAAAGTCCTGATCGGCGGTTCGGCGATGTCGCCGGCGCTCGCCAGGGCCTCGCTCGCGCGCGGCATCGACGTGCTCACCGGCTATGGCCTGTCGGAGACCTGTCCGGTGCTCTCGATTGCCCATCTTTCCAGCGCCGATATGCAGGGCTCGAGCGAGGACCAGGTGCTGTTGCGCTGCAAGACCGGCCTGCCGCTGCCGCTCGTCGACCTGCGCATCGTCGACAGCGAAATGGACGAGGCGGCGCACGACGGAAAAGCGACCGGCGAAGTCGTCGTCCGCTCGCCCTGGTTGACCCAGGGCTATCTCGACGCGGCGCAAGAGTCCGAGGCGTTGTGGGCCGGCGGCTATCTGCACACGCAGGATATCGGCAACATCGACGAGCGCGGGTATCTGAAAATCACCGACCGCATCAAGGACGTCATCAAGACCGCCGGCGAATGGACTTCGTCGCTGCAGATCGAGGACATCGTCGCCCGGCATGAGGCGGTGCAGGAAGTCGCGGTGATCGGCGTTCCCGATGAAAAATGGGGCGAGCGCCCGCTCGCCCTCGTCGTCCTCAAACCGGGTTTCGCCGGCAAGATCAGCGAGCACGGCATCCGTCATTTCGCCGCGCAACTCGTCGACAGCCTCGGCATCTCGCGTCACAGCGTGCTCTTGCAGGTGCGCTTCGTCGACGCGTTGGCCAAGACCAGCGTCGGCAAGATCAACAAACGCGAAATGCGCGAGGCGCACGAGCGACAGGCGCTGTAGCGTCGGCCACCCGCCGCCATGAGCACTGCTCCGACGGAAACCGCCCCGGCGCACGACCGCGCTCTCGTCTGGCTGGTCGCCGGCGCGTTTTTCATGGAGCTGCTCGATTCAACGGTGATCACGACGGCGCTGCCGCAGATGGCCGAGAGCTTCAATACGCAGCCGGTCGAGCTGTCGATGGGGGTCAGCGCCTATCTGCTGGCGCTCGCTGTCTTCATT
>Ga0335397_10007716_pt1 | contig 13650 bp, 13 predicted proteins | sample MAT04_FD_205740 | JGI IMG/M metagenome (GOLD analysis project Ga0335397, IMG submission 205740) | Freshwater microbial communities from Lake Fryxell liftoff mats and glacier meltwater in Antarctica - MAT-04 (spades assembly) (version 2) ...
GGGTAGAAGCTGACCCAGAGGCCGAAGCGTTCGCTGAGCGAGATCTTCTCTTCCACCACCTCGCCCGGGTGCACCTCGCCGTCCTCGGTGTGCTGGTAGCTGAGGTTTTCCTTCATGTACTCGGGCAGCAGGTGGCGGCGGTTGCTGGTGGCGTAGATCAGCAGGTTGTCGCTGGCCGCGGCCACGCTGCCGTCGAGCACACTTTTCAGCGCCTTGTAGCCGGCTTCGCCCTCGTCGAAGCTGAGGTCGTCGCAGAAGACGATGAACTTCTCGGGCCGCTCGGCCACCAGGTCGATGAGGTCGGGCAGGTCGACGAGGTCGCTCTTGTCGACCTCGATCAGCCGCAGGCCCTGCGGCGCGAACTCATTGAGCAGCGCCTTCACGAGGCTGCTCTTGCCGGTGCCGCGTGCACCCGTCAGCAGCGCGTTGTTGGCGCCGTGGCCGGCGACGAACTGTGTCGTGTTGCGCAGCAGGCGTTCCTTCTGCGGCTCAACTTCCTTCAGGTCCGCCAGGCGGATGCGCGAGACATGCTTGACCGGTTCGAGCACACCCACGCTGCCGCGGCGGCGGTAGCGGAAGGCCACCGAAGCATCCCAGTCGGGCGCCGTGGCCGCGTGGGGCAACACCGCCTCGAGGCGGCCGAGCAGGGCGTGCGCGCGGTCGACCAGCGCAGTCAGGGCATGAAGATCCATGCCGGGAGTGTACGAAGGCGCATGGCGGCGCTGCGCCGTTCAGGTCTCGGCCTCGAACCAGCCTGTGCGCCACAGGCGCGGCTGCTCGACGGCGGTCAGCGGCACGTCGTCGGGCACGCCGGCCCCTGCCCGGCGAGGACGCAGGCCTTAGCCCTCAGCCCTCTCGCGTCAAGTCGCGTGCGAATTCAGCCGGTAGCGGGCCCGGGCAGTTCGATCACCTGCCCGGCAGCCAGCGCAAACACGCGGTCGCCGGACAGGCGCTGCACCAGGTGGCTGCCGGTAAAGTCGCCGAAGGCCGGCAGCACACCGAGCTGCAGGCCGAAGTGGAAGCATGGCAGGCGCAGCTGGTCGCGGCCGCGGCCGCTCAGCCGCACCGCGGGGTGCAGGTGACCGGCCAGCGCGTAGCGGCCGGGCATTGGTGGCGCGGGGTGGTGCTGCAGCTGCAGCGTTTCCAGTGCCATGGGCTCTTCGACGGCCTGCACACGCCAGTCGGCGGGCGGGTCGCCGGCGTGGCGGTCGTGGTTGCCGCGCACCAGCACCAGATCCAGCTCGGCGTGCTGCTCACGCCAGCGCTGCACCGGCGCGACAGCGGCGTCGGCCTGGGCGTGACGCGAGTGCAGCAGGTCGCCGAGGAAGATCACGCGCCGGGCACCAGTGCGTGTGATGGCCGCGCTGAGCCGGGCCAATGAGTCTTGCGTCGGTCCCTCGGGCACCGGCACGCCCAGACGGCGGAAGCTGTGCGCCTTGCCCAGGTGGGCGTCGGCGACGAGCAGCGCGTGGGCGGCGGGCACATAGGCGCAGCGCTCGGGCAGCAGTCGCAGCAGCGTGCCTGCAAGCTCGATCTCGACCATCGTCTTCGCGGCCCGCTGCGCCAATCGCGCCCGGCGCGCTTCAGCGCACCAGGTGGGCCAGTGCCTGTTCCAGGTGTTCGGTCGGCAGGCGCTTGAAGCCGCTGCGCGCGTAGCGGTGCAGGCGGCCGATGACCAACGATACCAGCGCCGAGGCCAGCGCCTGGGCGTCGACCGTCGGCGTCGATGAACCCTCGGCCTCGGCGGCGCTGCGCAGGCTGACGCGCAGTTGCGATTCGACGCGGTCGAAAAACTGGTTCATGCGCGCCACCAGGCGCTCGTGTTCGAAGACCAGCGCGTCGCCCACCATCACGCGCGTCATGCCCGGGTTTTTCTCACCGAACTGAAGCAGCACGGTCACCATCTTCTGCGCCTGCGCCGCGCCACTGCCTTCGCGCTCGGTGATCTGGTTGATGAGCGTGAACACGCTGCTCTCGATGAAGTCGATGAGCCCTTCGAACATCTGCGCCTTGCTGGCGAAGTGACGGTAGAGCGCGGCTTCGCTGACCTCGAGGCGTGCCGCCAGGGCGGCGGTGGTGATGCGCTCGGCGCCGGGCTGCTCGAGCATGCTGGCCAGGGTCTGCAGGATCTGCACGCGGCGTTCGCCGGGCCGCGGTCGCTTGCGCGCAGCGGGTGCCGCCGCGGTGTCGGCGCCGTCGGTGTCGACCGGGGGCGGTGCAGCGTCAGCGGTCACGTCGGACATTCAGGCGGCGGCGGGGCGGGAGAGGAGGAAGCCAAACGATTCTTGCACAGCGCCCGCGGGGCACCGCTTGCAGGTAAACACTGACATACAACGGCCGCCGCCGCTACAGCAGCGCACGCAGTTCGCGCACGCGGCGCCCGACGTAGGCCGGCCGGCGGTGCTGCCGGCTGGCGCGCGGGCCCATCCAGCGTTGCATCCAGACCGTGTCCATGCCGATGCGCCGCGCCGCCTTCTGGTGCACCAGCGTGTCCTCCACCAGCACGCAGCGCGCCGGCGGTACACCCAGCCGCACGGCCACGGCGCGCAGCATGCGGGCGTCGGGCTTGGGCCGCAGGTGGCCGAACATGCGCATGTCCTCGATCGACAGGATGTGGTCGAAGAGGTGGGCGATGCCCAGTGCGCCGAGCACACGCGCCGCGTAGGCCGCCGGGGCGTTGGTCAGGATGACCTTCAGCCCGCGCAGCCGCCGCAGCGCGGCGAGGTCGGCGCGGTGGCCGCGCACACGCGCCTCCAGCCCCGGCAACACATGGGTGTGGTGCAGGAAGTGCGCGGCGTCCACGCCCTGGTGTTTCACCAGGCCCAGCAGCGTGGCGCCGTAGCGGTGCCAATGGCGGGTGCGCAGTGCGTCGGCCTCGGGGCGCGACAGGCCCAGGTGTTGCTGGATGTAATCGCCCATCGCGTCGCGTATTTGCGGCATCGACGCGTGCGTGGCGTCGTGCAGCGTGTCGTCGAGGTCGAACAGCCAGACCCGGGTCACTTTGCGCGCCCCTGCCAGGCGGCGCCCGGAACCCCCCTGAACCGGCGCTTGCGAGGCGACGACGCCCATGCCCTACTCGGGCCCAATCCGCATTTCCTATTCCCTGGAGCACGCATGAAGTTCAAGCAAGTCCTTGTGGCCGCAACGCTTGCATTCTCGGGCTGGGGCGTCGCCCAAGCCGACCAGACCTGGGCTTTCTCGTACACCGGGGCCGGCATCTCTGCCAGCGGCACCTTCACCACCGCCAGCGCGGCGCCGGTGGCGCAGGACGTGCTGTCGATCTCTGGCACACGCAACGGCGTGGCCATCCTGGGGCTGGTGCCGCTGGATTCGAACCTCACGTACCTCTACGACAACCAGTTCAACCCGGCCGCCCCGTACTTCACCGAGAACGGCCTGCTGCTGGCGATGGACGGCGGCGTCCCGGATGTCAACGTCTATTTCTTCCAGGGTGCCTACACGGACCTCTTCGCATGTGACACCACCTGCGTCGAGACGCCAATCTCCTTCAACGTCACCGCCGTGCCGGAACCTGCCACCGTGCTGTCGATGCTGGCCGGCCTGGGCCTGGTCGGCGTCCAACTGCGCCGCCGCCGCCGCGCCGCGGCCTGAGCACGCCTGGGGCACGGGCCCCGAAAAACACGAAGGGCGCCGGCTTGCCGGCGCCCTTTGTCGCTCCTGGCGCGCTCAGCCGTAACGCGTGAAGTCGCGCTCGGGCCTTCGGCAGCCGTTCGGGTCCTTCCGGACCCTCTCGCGCGGCCTCAGTGCGAGCGGATCATCGTGCCGTAGGCCTGGTCGGTCAGGATCTCCAGCAGCATCGCGTGCGGCACGCGGCCGTCGATGATGTGCACGGCGTTGACGCCGCTCTTGGCGGCGTCCAGCGCGCCGGCGATCTTGGGCAGCATGCCGCCGCTGAGGGTGCCGTCGGCGAAGAGCTCGTCGATCTCGCGCGCCGTCAGGTCGACCAGCAGCTCGCCGTTCTTGTCGAGCACGCCGCGGATGTTGGTCAGCATCACCAGCTTCTCGGCCTTCAGCACCGTCGCCAGCTTGGCCGCCACGAGGTCGGCGTTGATGTTGTAGCTCTCGTTCTTCTCGCCAAAGCCGATCGGGCTGATGACGGGGATGAACTGGTCGTCCTGCAGCGCCTTGACGACGCTGGGGTCGATGGCGGTGATCTCGCCCACCGAGCCGATGTCGTATTCCTTGGTTGGGTCGTCCTTGTCGGCCATCTTCATCTGGCGTGCGCGGATGAGACCGCCGTCGCGCCCGGTCAGGCCCACGGCCTTGCCGCCGGCGGCGTTGATGAGGCCGACGATGTCTTGCTGCACCTCGCCGGCCAGCACCCATTCGACGACTTCCATGGTCTCTTCGTCGGTGACGCGCATGCCCTGGATGAAGGTGCCCTTCTTGCCCATCTTGGCCAGCGCGTCGTCGATCTGCGGCCCACCGCCGTGCACCACGATGGGGTTCATTCCCACCAGCTTGAGCAGCACGATGTCTTCGGCGAAGTCCTGCTGCAGGGCCGGGTCTGTCATGGCGTTGCCGCCGTATTTGATGACGATGGTCTTGCCGTGGAACTTGCGGATGTAGGGCAGTGCTTGGGCCAGGATCTCGGCCTGGTCACGCGGCGTGATGTGGGAAAGGTCGGGATCGGAGTTCATGGCGGGTCGCTCGCGCGTCGGTGGGCGGTGCGGCATTGTAGGAAGGGCTGCCGGGCTGCCGGGCGGCCGGGGGAACTTCGCCGCTGCGGCACACTCTCAAGAAGGTGCCGCATCCGCGGTCCGCAAGGAGCATGGAATGACTCGAACGATGACTCGCCGCAGCTGGACCACGGCCGCCGTGCTGCTGGCGCTGGCCGGGCTGGGCAGCGCCGTGCAGGCCCAGACCCCCACTGCCGCCGGCGAGGTCACCAAGCTCGACAAGCCCGGCAAGCGCATCACGCTCAAGCACGGCGAGATCAAGAACCTCGACATGCCGCCAATGTCCATGAGCTTCCGCGTGCGCGACGCGCAGCTGCTCGAAGGCCTGGCCGTGGGCGACCGCGTACGCTTCGTGGCCGATCGTATCGACGGCCAGTACACGGTGACGGCGCTGACCAAGGCGCCCTGAAGCGTCGCCGGCGCGACGCACCGGCGCTGGCGTCGCGGCTAGCATCCGCGTCCTGCGGGCCTGCACGGGCGCGCGACGGAGAACTGCATGAGCGCGACTGCCCACACCAACCTCATCAACCACCAGGTGCGCCTGGCCGCCCGGCCGCAGGGCCTGCCCACCGCAGCGAACTGGCAGTTCACCGAAGAAGCGGTGGCCGAGCCGGCCGAGGGCGGCGTGCTGGTGAAGGTGCTGGCGATCTCGCTCGACCCCGCGATGCGCGGCTGGATGAACGAAGGCAAGAGCTACATCGCGCCGGTGGCGCTGGGCGCGGTGATGCGGGCCGGCGGCGTCGGTATCGTCGTGGCGACGCGCAACCCGGCCTTCGCGGTCGGTGATTTTGTTGCCGGCGGCACCGACGTGCAGGCGTACTGGCAGGTGCCGGCAGAGCAGGTCCGGCGCAGCGGCCTGACCCGGATCGACCTGCGGCTGGGCACGCTGACACAGTGGCTCAACGTGCTGGGCATGCCGGGCATGACGGGCTACTTCGGGCTCATGGACGTCGGCCAGCCCCAGGCCGGCGAGACCCTGGTCGTCTCGGGCGCCGCCGGTGCCGTGGGGCAGACGGTGGGCCAGGTGGCGAAGATCAAGGGCTGCCGCGTCGTCGGCATCGCCGGCGGGCCGGCCAAGTGCGAATGGGTGGTGAACGAACTCGGCTTTGACGCCTGCATCGACTACAAGCAGACCGCGCCTGCCGGCGTGGCGAAGTGGGACGCCGTGCGCGAAGGCCTGAAGCAGCACTGCCCGGACGGCGTCGACATCTACTTCGACAACGTCGGCGGCGACATCCTCGACACCGTGCTTGCGCGCATCAAGCTCAAGGCGCGCATCGTGATCTGCGGCGCCATCAGCCAGTACAACGCCACCACCGCCGTGCAGGGGCCGAAGAACTACCTCAGCCTGTTGGTGAACCGCGCGCGCATGGAGGGCATCGTCGTCTTCGACTACGCCGAGCGCTACCCGCAGGCGATTGCCGAGATGGCCGGCTACCTGAAGGACGGCCGCATGAAGAGCAGGGAGGACGTGGTCCGGGGCGACGTGCAGGCCTTCCCCGAGACGCTGACGAAGCTGTTCACGGGCGAAAACTTCGGCAAGCTGGTGCTCGAAATCGCCGCCGCGTAGCCGGCAGGTCGTGGCCGTGCGCAAGGCACACCGGCCATGGCGCTTCGAGATGAGCGGCAGCGCCAGCCGTCCGTTCGATCGAGAAGAGAACGGGGCTGCACGGCAAAGCCGTGTCAGCCCTGTTCAGAAGTGGATGCCGCGCATCAGCTGCTGCATCGCCACCGCCTCGGCGCTGAGTTGCGACTTGGCCATCTTCTCGCCCTTGGCCGCGGTGGAATCCGGGAACATGCGGAAGGTGGTGTTCATGCCGATCTGGGCCACGCGCGGCACCAGCGCGTGCAGCACCTCGCCGAAGACGCCCAGGCGCGTGGCGATACGCACCGGTTTGCTGATGCAGGCCTGGGCAATCATGTCGGCGGCCTCTTCGGGGCTCAGCGTCGGCACGTTTTTGTAGATCTGCGTCGGCGCGATCATCGGTGTGCGCACCAGCGGCATGTTGATGGTGGTGAAGGTCACGCCGACGTCGGCAAACTCGCTGCTGGCGCAGCGTGTCCAGGCGTCCAGCGCAGCCTTGCTGGCGACGTAGGCGGAAAAGCGCGGCGCGTTCGTCAGCACGCCGATGCTGCTGATGTTCACGACGTGCCCCTTGTGCTTCGCGGTCATGCCCGGCAGCAGGCCCATCGTCACGCGCAGGCAGCCGAAGTAGTTCAGCTGCATCGTGCGCTCGTAGTCATGGAAGCGGTCGTAGCTGCTCTCGATGGCGCGACGGATGCTGCGGCCGGCGTTGTTGATCAGGAAGTCGACACCGCCGTGGTTGGCGATCACGAGTTGCACGAAGCGGTCGCAGTCGGCCATGTCGGCGATGTCGGCCGGGTAGGCGATGAAGCCGTAGCCCTTGGCCTTGGCCTCCATGCAGGCCTCGTCGAGCTTGTCCTGGTCGCGGCCGCAGATCAGCGTGATGGCGCCGGCCTCGGCGAACTTGTGCGCCGCCGCCAGGCCGATGCCCGAGCTGCCGCCCGTCACCAACACCACCTTGCCCGCCACCGTGCCCTTGAGGCTGCGGTCGATGAAGAGGTCGGGGTCGAGGTGGCGCTCCCAGTAATCCCACAGCACCCATGCATAGTCATTCAGGTTCGGGCATTCGATGCCGCTGCCCTTCAGCACCGCATCCAGTTCCCGCCGGTCGTAGCGCGTCGGGAAGTTGATGAAGGTGAACATGTCGTCGGGCAGGCCCAGGTCCTTCATCACCGCGTTGCGGATGCGGCGCACCGGGGCCAGTGCCATCATTCCCTTCTTTATGCTGCGCGGGATGAAACCCAGCAGCGCGGCGTTGACGAAGAGGTTCATCTTCGGCGCGTGCGCGGCCTTGCTGAAGATGTCGAGCACGTCGCCGACGCGGTAGCCCTTGGGGTCGACCAGGTGATAACACTTGCCCTTCGTGTCCACCTTGGCGTGGCTGATGTGGTCGATGCAGGCGACGACGAAGTCGACCGGCACGATGTTGATGCGGCCACCCTCGATGCCCACGCTGGGCATCCACGGCGGCAGAATCTGGCGCAGGCGCTGGATGAGCTTGAAGAAGTAGTAGGGGCCGTCGATCTTGTCCATCTCGCCGCTCTGGCTGTCGCCGACGACAAGCGCCGGCCGGTACACCGTCCACGGCTGCTTGCACTCCTTGCGCACGATCTTCTCGCTCTCGTGCTTGGTCATGAAGTACGGGTGGTCCAGCCCTTCGGCCTCCTCGAACATGTCCTCGCGGAACACGCCTTCGTAGAGGCCCGCGGCGGCGATGCTGCTGACGTGGTGCACGTGGCCCGCGTCGACCGCCTTCGCGAACTCGACCATGTTGCGCGTGCCCTCGATGTTCACCTGGACCTGGCTGTCGGCGTCGGCGCTCAGGTCGTAGACGGCGGCGAGGTGGTAGACGGCGTCGATCTGGCCCTTCAGGGCTTTCAGCGCGTCGGCGGTCACGCCCAGCTTCTTCGCGGTGAGGTCGCCCTTCACCGGCAGCGCACGCGCCTTGGCCGCGCCGCTGAGGCCCCAGTAGCTGTACAGCGCATCGAGCTTGCCCTCACTGCCGGTGCGCACCAGGAAGTGCACCTTGGCGCCCTTGCGCGCCAGCAGGGTCTTCACGAGACGTTTGCCGATGAAGCCGGTGGCGCCGGTGACGAAATACTGCATGCGTTGCTCCTGTCGGACTTGGCTGGCGGTGGGCGCAAAGCATAGAGCCGTCTCACTAGAACTTTAGGCTGCAGACCCCAGGGGGGAACCCTATATTCATGGCCATGGTGCGGGCCCGGCATGGGCATCCCACCAGCCCGCAACCCGCGTCTTCAGCCCTGCATCCGAGGCGCGTCCCGCAAACAAGAAGGAGCCTTACATGGTCAAGAAGATGAAGTCCGCCGCCAGCAGCACCCACGCTGCCGACAAGAGCAGCCAGCTCGCCAGTTCCGTCAAGGATTCCGCACAGCAGATCTGGCTGGCCGGCATGGGCGCCTTCAGCAAGGCCCAGGAAGAGGGCACCAAGGTCTTCGAGGCCCTGGTCAAGGAAGGCATGAACCTGCAGAAGAAGACGCAGGGCATCGCCGAAGAGAAGATCAGCGAAGTCACCGGCAAGATGAGCGCGATGGCCGACACCGTGACCAGCAAGGCTGGCCAGAACTGGGACAAGCTCGAGACCATCTTCGAAGCGCGCACCGCCAAGGCGCTGAACAAGCTGGGCGTGCCCACCGCCAAGGACGTCGACGCTCTGGTGCAGCGTGTCGACGCGCTCGCCGCTGCAGTGTCCAGGCTGTCCAAGGGCGCCGCGCCCAAGGCCGCGGCCAAGGCGCCGGCGAAGGCCGCACGCAAGGCCGCTGCGCCTGCCAAGGCCCCGGTCAAGCGCGCCCGCCGCAAGACGGCCGCGGCCTGATCGTTCGATCGACGCGTCTTTGAGGGGCGCTGCGGCGCCCTTTCGGCCATGTGCACATGACAGCTGTCCGAACCGCACCGCGCCGCGGGCGCGCCGCCGCTACGCCCCTGGGCGGGGCCGGCATGAAGGGCCATGTCGCCCGCGGTGCGCGGCGACCGCGGGTCGGCCTGGCGCTGGCCGGCGGCGGGCCGCTCGGTGCCGTCTACGAGGTGGGCGCGCTGTGCGCGCTGGCCGAGGCTGTGCCGGGGCTGGACCTGAACGCGCTCGACGGCTACGTCGGTGTCTCGGCGGGAGGCTTCATCGCCGCCGGCCTGGCCAACGGCATGACGCCGCGTCAGCTCTGCACCTCGTTCATCGAGAACGACGGGCCGCATACCGATCTCATCCGGCCCAACCTCTTCTTCCGTCCGGCCTTGGGCGAATACGCGCAGCGCCTGGCCGCGCTGCCCGGCCTGCTGTTGCAGGCCTTCTACGGCCTGACGGTGCAGGGTCGCCCGCTGCTGGCGGCCACCGAATGCCTTGGCAGCGCGCTGCCCACGGGCCTGTTCAGCAACACCGCACTGCAGGCGCGGCTGGCGCGTGTGTTCTCGGCGCCGGGCCGCAGCAACGACTTCCGCAAGCTCCAGCGCCGCCTGGTGCTGGTGGCCACCGACCTCGACAGCGGCTGCGCCGCACCCTTCGGCATGCCGGGCTGGGACCATGTGCCGATTTCGCAGGCCGTCGCGGCCAGCGCGGCGCTGCCGGGTCTGTTCCCGCCCGAATGCATCAACGGCCACTGGTACGTCGACGGCGCGCTGAAGAAGACGCTGCACGCGCGGGTACTGCTCGACCTGGGCCTGGACCTGATGATCTGCCTGAACCCGATGGTGCCCTTCGACGCCAGCGCGGGCCGCTCGACGCACCGCGTACTGGGCGGCGCCAGCGAGCGCATCCCGCACCTCGTCGACGGCGGCCTGCCGCTGGTGCTCAGCCAGACCTTCCGATCGCTCATCCACTCGCGGCTCGAACTGGGCCTGAAGGGCTATGAAGCCAGCCACCCGGGCACCGACATCCTGCTCTTCGAGCCCGACCAGCGCGACCCCGAGATGTTCCTGGCCAATACCTTTGGCTACTCGCAGCGCCGCGTGCTGGCTGAACATGCCTACCAGCACACCCGAGCCGACCTGCGTTCGCGTCGCAGCGTGCTGCGCGCCACGCTCGCGCACCACGGCCTGGTGCTCGACGAGGCGGTGCTCGACGATCCGCGCCGCACACTGCTGCGCCGCCGCCGTCGCGGCTCGCACCTGGCCGGTTCACGCGCCGGGCGCACGCTGCAACGGCTGGACGAGGTGCTGAACGACCTGCAGCGGGCGCTGGACGCTCGCTGAGGCCGCGGCCGCGCCGGCGTGGCCCGCGGGTGCCGACTAAGCACGCCCCGGCGGGCGGCCGGCAGTGCAAGATGGGGCATTCAAGTCGGCACGCCGACGGTCGATACCCAGATACCCCCCTGCCCGCACCGCCATGCCCAACTCTGCGCCTTTCGTGCCCGCCGCCGCGCCTGCCAGCGGCGACCGCCTGCGTGGCCGCCTGATGGCGCAGGGGCTTGGCCGCCTGCTCGACCGCGTGCGCGGCGCACGTGACGTGCTGCCGCACCTGGCGGCGCTGGAGCGTGGCCTGCTCGACGGCGGCAGCATGGTCATCGACCGTGTGCCGCGCCAGAGCCTGGCCAAGCTGTGTTCGCAGCTGAGCAGCCTGCCGCTGCCCGAAGAAGACCCGGCGCTACACGAACTGCTGACGCGCCTGATGGACGCGCTGGAGGGCCGCAAGCCCGTCCCGGTGGCCGCAAAGCCGCCGCCGCTGCGCCCGGTGCTGCACGACCGCGACGACATGCCCTTCGACATGGAGCGCACGGTGGTCATCGAAGAGGTCAGCCACAGCGACTTCATGCGCGTGTCGCAGGCCGACACGCCAACCATACATCGACGCGAGTCCTGAAGGCGCCAGCGGTCGCTGGCGCGCCCGTTCAGTCCAGGTAACGCTGCTCCAGGTGCGACTTGAAGTGCGCCGGGTTCAGCACCTCGCCGCTGGCACGCCGGGTCAGCTCGTCGGTGGTCCAGCGGCTGGCCTGGCTCCAGATGTGGTCCTGCAGCCAGCCGAACACCGGCGCCAGGTCGCCGGCGGCGATGCGCGTGTCCAGTTCAGGCATCGTGCGGCGCATGGTGGCGAACCACTGCGCGGCGTACATCGCGCCCAGCGAGTAACACGGGAAGTAGCCGAACAGCGCCGCCGACCAGTGCACGTCCTGCATCGGGCCGTCCTTGTAGTTGCCACGGGTGTCCACGCCCAGCAGCTCCATCATCTTGTCGTCCCACAGCGCGGGCACATCCTCGAGTTCGATCTCGCCTTCGATCAGCGGGCGTTCGATCTCGTAGCGCAGGATGATGTGCGCCGGGTAGGTCACCTCGTCGGCGTCGACGCGGATGCAGCCCGGCTTCACGCGCGTGATCAGCCGGTGCAGGTTGGCCGGCGCGAAGGCCGGCTGGTCACCGAAGGCCTGCACCACCAGCGGCGCCAGGCGGGCCACAAAGCCCGGGTGGCTGCCGAGCTGCATCTCGAAGCTCAGGCTCTGGCTCTCGTGCAGCGCCATGCTGCGCGCCTGCGCCACCGGCTGGCCGAGCAGCGCCCGCGGCAGGTTCTGCTCGTAGCGGCCGTGGCCGGTCTCGTGGATGGTGCCCATCAGGCTGACGAGGAAGTCGTCGTCGCGGAAACGCGTAGTGATGCGCACGTCTTCCGGCACACCACCGCAGAAGGGGTGGGTGCTGACGTCCAGCCGCCCGGCCTGGAAGTCGAAGCCCAGCAGCCCGATGACCTGCTCGCACAGTGAGCGCTGCGCGGTCTGCGGAAACGGGCCCACGGCGGTGATGAGGGGTTCGCGCGACTGCTTGTCGATGACGCGGCGGATCAGCCCCGGCAGCCACTGCCGCACGTCGCCGAAAATCTGGTCGAGCCGGGCGCTGGTCATGCCGGGCTCGAAGCGGTCCATCATCGCGTCGTAGGGGCGCAGCCCGGTCTGTGCCGACAGCAGCGCGGCTTCCTCGCGCGCCAGCGCCAGCACCTCCTGCAGGTTGCCGACGAAACCGGACCAGTCATTGGCCGGACGCTGCTGGCGCCAGGCGTGTTCGCAGCGCGACGTGGCGATCGACTGGCGCTGCACCAGCGATTCCGGCAGCACGTTGCTCAGCCGCCACTGGCGCTGCATTTCGCGCAGGTTGGCGCGCTGCAGTTCGTCGAGCTGCTCCTGTTCGGCACGCTCGAGCTGGCTGGTCAGCGCGGGGTCGGTGCGCATGCGGTGCAGCAGCCCGGCCATCTCGGCCAGCGCCGCGGCACGCGCTTCGTTGCCTTTGGGCGGCATGTTCGCGGCGTGGTCCCAGCCGGCGATGGCTTGCAGGTGCTGCAGGTGGTGCAGGCGCGTCCAGGTCGACGCGAGGGCCTCGTAGGCCGGGGTGACGGTGCTCATGGCGGTGCGGCGTTCGATGGCGAAGCTGCGCATTCTGCCGCCGGCCGCACTACAGGGTCATCGGTCCGGGGAAGATCCACATCAGCGCCGCCGTCATGATCACGTAGCGCAGGAACTTGCCGATGGCCATGTACATCACGCAGGGCCAGAAGGGCAGCTTCAGCCAGCCGGCTATCGCGCACAGCGGGTCGCCCACCACCGGCAGCCACGACAGCAGGCAGGCCTTGGGCCCGAAGCCTTCCAGCCAGGCCAACGCCCGCATCTGCAGCCGCTTGTGCTGCATGCGTTCGTAAAGCGTTTCAGCGCCGTAGCCCATCCACCAGCTGATCGCGCCGCCCAGCGTGTTCCCGACCGTGGCCACCAGCACCGCCGGCCAGAACATCGCGGGGTTGAGCTTGACCAGGCCGATGACTGCAAATTCGCTGCCCGCCGGCAGCAGGGTGGCCGAGATCGTGGAAACGACGAAGACCGTGACGAGGCCGTACTGCGGCAGGGCGAGAAGGTCGAGCAGGTGCTGCAGCCAGGCTTCCATGGATGGCGGTGATTATGGGCACCACCTGCAGGCCCCGACGGTGCGGGACTGCACCGATGGCGTACCGGCGTGGTCGACGTCAGGTGTCGGCGTCATGGGGCGCCGGCTATACTCGCGCCTCATTTTTCAGCAGCCGGCTCCCCACTTCACACTCATGCGCATCGGCGCCATCGAACTGCCGAACAACCTGTTCGTGGCCCCCATGGCGGGTGTCACCGACCGGCCCTTCCGCATGCTGTGCCGCAGCCTGGGTGCGGGCTACGCCGTGAGCGAGATGGTGACCAGCCAGCGTGCGCTGTGGCACAGCCTGAAGACCTCGCGTCGCGCCGACCACGAAGGCGAGCCGGCGCCCATCGCGGTGCAGATCGCCGGTGTCGACCCCGACGAGATGGCCGACGCCGCGCGCTACAACGTCGACCGCGGCGCGCAGGTCATCGACATCAACATGGGCTGCCCGGCGAAGAAGGTGTGCAGCAAGTGGGCCGGCTCGGCGCTGATGCA
>Ga0335397_10007718_pt1 | contig 13647 bp, 10 predicted proteins | sample MAT04_FD_205740 | JGI IMG/M metagenome (GOLD analysis project Ga0335397, IMG submission 205740) | Freshwater microbial communities from Lake Fryxell liftoff mats and glacier meltwater in Antarctica - MAT-04 (spades assembly) (version 2) ...
CGCAGCAATCCTGGTGACTGCCGGCGGAGCATTCATCGACGGCGAAGGGCACCTCGTCGGCAAGGTCCGCGTTCGCGAGGGTCAGGTTGTTCGCGTCGACCCGTCGTTTCTACCTGTCACCGAACCACCAGCGGCTGACGCGACCGTCGAGTTCACGGTGATGCATGCCGACGATCATCTGATCATCATCGACAAGCCGGCCGGGCTGGTCGTGCACCCCGGTGCAGGCAATCCCGACCGCACCCTGGTCAATGGTCTGCTCGCCCGTTTCCCCGAAATTGCGGACGTCGGGGAGACACACAGACCTGGCATCGTCCACCGACTGGACGTAGGCACCTCGGGCCTGCTGGCCGTGGCTCGCACTCAGCGGGCGTACCACGCTCTCGTCGACGCACTTGCCGCTCGCGATGTTGGGCGCGTCTATCGCACGCTGGTGTGGGGCCACCTCGCCAACGCGGTGGGCGTCGTCGACGCCCCGGTCGGCCGCGATCATCGCGATGCCATGCGCATGGCGGTCGTTGTGGATGGTAAGCCTGCCCGCACGCGCTACCGCGTACTGCAGGAGTACCGCCGACCCACTGAAGCCTCTGCGCTGGAGTGCCGACTGGAAACCGGCCGCACGCATCAGATTCGTGTGCACCTCGCTGCCATCGGCCACCCCGTCGTCGGCGACGGAACATACGGCGGTGTTCGATCGGGCATCGTGCCCGAGCGTCCGTTTCTGCACGCAGCCGCATTGGAACTCTCGCACCCTGTGACAGGTGAATCACTCCAGTTCAGCTCACCGATGCCGGCTGACCTGGCCGAGGTGGAAGCGGCGCTCGGCACGTAGCCTCGCCATCAGGTGGGGCACCCACCGACACACATATCACCCCATTTGTGCGCGCAACGAGTTTCTGGGCGGGGTCTGTCTCACGCATGGTTCCGGGTGTCCTCCGTCCCTGGAACCGGGACGGAGAACACCCAGCTTTGACTGAACGACGACACGTAGCACACTAGGAGGGCAACGGTACGAGGCCGGTTTCGACGAATGCGTCGGGCCAGGGTGACGTGCCACGTGCTGCGTCGGCAACCGACTGCAGGGTGAACCCGTCAAGAATCAGGCGCATGTGCTCGCCGGCGTTCTTCCAGATGGCCAGCAGCACGCACTGACCTTCGTGGTTGCAGGCGCCGTCTTGGTGAGGCTCGCCGAAGTCGCCAAGGCTGATCGGGCCGTCGACTGCACTGAGAATCTCACTGATGCGAATCTCCGCCGGCGGGCGAGCAAGCACGTAGCCGCCACCGACACCGCGCTTCGAGCGCACCAAGCCGGCACCCTTCAGCGCCAGCAGAATCTGCTCCAAATACGGCTGCGGAATTGCAGTGCGCTCGGCGATATCGCGCACGGACGTGGGCCCAGGGGTGGTGTCGTGCAGCGCAAGAGACAGCAACGCCCGACACGCATAATCACCCTTGCTGGAAACACGCACATCCTCATCGTAGGGCGTGTGCAACCGCTTGCGGTAACTGCCTGAATGGCGCTGGTGGGGTGCAAGGTGATGGACTGGCGGGCGCGTGCCTCCTTTGCCCACTCTTCCTCGCTACAGCGCCGGCAATGTGCGCAGCATTGTGCCAGCCTTACTGGCGCCGAGAGGGACCAGGCAGGCGGCATGGATGCCCGATCCTGTGGCCGGCGCCAAGCAAGTGGTGCTGCTGGTCCTCGACGGACTGGGGTGGGAACAATTGCAGCCGCGGCTCGCACTCGCACCGAACTTGGCCGCGATGGCTGGTAGCGCAATCACGACGGTCGCCCCTTCCACCACCGCGACCGCATTGACGTCCATCACCACCGGCCTCACCCCTGGTGAGCACGGCATTGTCGGCTATCGCATGGCGGTCGCCGGAGAGATCCTCAACGTGTTGCGCTGGTCCACCGGTCGCGGCGACTCGCGCCGCCACATCGACCCCACGACCACGCAGCCGTTCGCCCCGTTCATGGGTGACAGGGTGCCGGTGGTGAGCAAGGCCGAGCTCGAAAACTCCGCCTTCACGGAAGCGCACCTGCGCGGCGCCGAGCCGGTCGGGTGGCGTGCCCCATCCAGCATCGCGGTCGTCGTTGGCAACCTGTTGCGCCGAGGCGACCGTCTTGTGTATGCGTACTACGACGGCATCGACAAGATCGCCCACGAGCGTGGCTTCGGTCCGTTTTACGACGCCGAACTGCAGTTCGTCGATGCGTTGGTCGGCGCGGTGCAGGCAGCATTACCGCCGAGCGCGGTGCTGCTGGTCACAGCCGACCATGGGCAGGTCGATGTGGGGGAGCGCCTCGTTACTCCCCACGCCGACGTGCTGCGGCTGTGCCGCCAACAAAGCGGTGAAGGTCGTTTTCGGTGGCTTCACGCGCGCCCTGGCGCCCATGCCGAACTGCTGGCCGCCGCCACCCAACACCACGGCAGCCATGCGTGGGTGCACAGTCGCGACGAGATCATCGGCGCCGGCTGGTTCGGCCCGACGGTCAGTCCGCCGGTAGCAGCGCGCTATGGCGATGTGGCGTTGGTGCCACATGAACCCATCAGCTTCGACGACCCAGCCGATTCTGGTCCATATCCTTTGGTCTGCCGGCACGGTTCGCTGACATCTGCTGAGATGCTGGTACCGCTGTTGGCGGCGGTCGCCGACAGCAAGTAGCCGTAGTAGATGGAGCTATCATGAATGACGAGTTTCCGCAATCAGACGGCGCCCAGGTGCTGCACCTGGCTACCCCCGCAGCTCCTTCGCCGGCACCCGAACCAGTTCCCGAGCCTGAGCCCACGGAGACGGTGACCGAGCCGGCGAAGGTGATGCGTATTGGTTCGATGGTGAAGCAGTTGCTCGAGGAAGCACGCACCAGCCCGCTCGACGAGGCAAGTCGCGAGCGGATGGCGGAGATCTACGAACGGTCGATTGTCGAGCTGGCGGAGGCGCTCTCGCCTGACCTGCAACAAGAACTGCACATGCTGGCGCTGCCCTTCAAGGACGGGGTGGTGCCGTCGGAGGGCGAGCTGCGAGTGGCCAAGGCGCAGCTCGTCGGCTGGTTGGAGGGCCTGTTTCATGGCATCCAGTTCAGCCTCATGGCGCAGCAGAATGTTGCCCGTCAGCAGTTGGAGCAAATGCGGCAACTGCCGCCAAGTGGCCCGGGTGCGGGTCAGCCAGTGGAGACGAGCGAACGTCCGGGTACGTATCTCTGAACCGACCGCGGGCCCAGTTTGGAAGATCGCCAAACGCGGCTAGGGTCGTGCGAATCACAGGCGTGTAATCCGTCTGTTCCAGTTGTTTCACCCTATGTCCTAGTTCTACAGCTCGAGGAGGTCTGCGCCGTGGGCGACTCGTTCACCCACCTGCACGTCCACACCGAGTTCTCGATGTTGGATGGCGCAGCCCGCCTCGACGAATTGGTCGCGAAGGCCGTCCAAGATGGCCAGCCGGCCTTGGGAATCACCGACCACGGCAACATGTACGGGGTGCTCGACTTCTACAAGGAGTGCCGTAAACAGGGCGTCAAGCCCATCATCGGCACCGAGGCGTACATGGCGTACGACTCGCGCCACGAGCGCCCGGCGCGCCGAGGGCGCGTCGACGACTCCGGTGGTGATACCGAGGGCGGCAAGAAGCTCTACTACCACCTGACCCTGCTGGCCGAGACCGACCAGGGCTATCGCAACCTCATCCAGCTGGCCAGCCTGGCTTTCCTGGAGGGCTATTACTACAAGCCGCGCATGGACTGGGAGCTGTTGCAGAAGTACTCCGGCGGGCTCATCGCCACCACCGGCTGCCTGGGAGGGCACGTGCTCCAGGCATTGCTGCAAGGCGATCAGAAGCTGGCCACACAACACGCCGGGCGACTGCAAGAGATCTTCGGTAAGGACAACCTGTTCGTCGAGCTGCAGGATCACGGGTTGCAGGCGCAGCGCGACACCAACCCGCAGCTCATCGAGATTGCGCGCAAGATCGGTGCGCCCCTCCTCGCCACCAACGACTCGCATTATGTGCATCGCGACGATCACGAGTCGCACGGCGCGCTGCTGTGTGTGCAAACCGGTGCCTTGCTCAGCGACCCCAAGCGGTTCAAGTTCGAAGGCACCGAGCACTACCTGAAGAGCAGCAACGAAATGCGTCAGCTGTTCCGCGACTTCCCCGAGGCTTGCGACAACACGTTGTGGATTGCCGAGCGTGCCGACGTCACCATCGAGTTCGGTAAGCCGCTGCTCCCCAACTTTCCGCTGCCGGAAGGCTTTGAAGACGACGCCGGTTACCTCGACCACCTCACGTGGCAGGGTGCCAGGCAGCGTTGGGGCGATGCTTTGCCGGCAAGTGTCGTCGAGCGCGTCGCCTACGAGTTGCAGGTCATCAAGAACATGGGGTTCGCGTCCTACTTCCTGATCGTGTGGGACCTGATCAAGCACGCGAAGGATGCGGGTATCCGCGTTGGGCCGGGCCGTGGTTCCGCTGCTGGCTGTGCGGTCGCGTACAGCCTGCGGATCACCGACCTCGACCCCATCAAATACGACCTGCTGTTCGAACGGTTCCTCAACCCCAGCCGTATTTCCATGCCCGATATCGACATGGACTTCGACTCGCGGTATCGCGATGAGATGATTCGCTACGCAGCGGAGAAGTACGGCCGCGACCACGTCGCGCAGATCATCACCTTTGGCACCATCAAGGCCCGCAACGCTGTGCGCGACGCGGCGCGCGTGCTCGGCTACCCGTATGGCATGGGCGACAAGGTTGCCAAGCTGATGCCGCCGCTCGTGATGGGCCGCGACACGCCGTTGAAGTACTGCTTCGAAGAGAACCCGAAGTACAACGACGGGTTCAAGGCGGCCGCCGAGCTGCGCGCCACCGTCGAGGCCGACCCCGACGTCAAACGGGTGGTCGATGTAGCCAAGGGTCTGGAGGGCCTGAAGCGAAGCGACGGTATTCATGCCGCAGCCGTGGTGATCACCAAGAACCCGCTCACCGACTATCTGCCGGTACAGCGCAAGCCGGTGGCCGGCGGCGACCCCAAAGATGCTCCCATCGTGACGCAGTTCGAAATGCACGGGGTCGAGGAGCTCGGTCTATTGAAGATGGACTTCCTTGGTCTACGCAACCTCGACGTCATCTCCGACACGGTGGCGATGGTGCGTGCCACGAAAGATCCCGAGTTCGACATCGATGCAGTCCGCCTCGACGATCAGGCCGTTTTCGACCTGATGGCGCGCGGCGACACGATGGGTGTGTTCCAGCTGGAGTCACCGCCGATGCGCGCGCTCCTGCGGTCACTGGCGCCCACCTCGTTCGAAGACGTCTCTGCCGTGCTCGCCCTCTATCGGCCGGGGCCGATGAGTGTCAACATGCACTACGACTACGCCGACCGCAAGAACAACCGGCAGCCGGTGGAGTACTTCCACCCGGATGCGGAAGAGGTACTGGGCGACACGTACGGACTGATGATCTATCAGGAGAGCGTGATGCGTGTGGCGCAGAAGTTCGCTGGCTACTCGCTGGCCGAAGCCGACAACTTGCGCAAGGCGATGGGCAAGAAGAGCCGCGAGGTGATGGCGCAGGAACGCAGCAGCTTCGAGGACGGCTGCGTGCGGATGAACTACACCCGCGAGATGGGCGAGAAGCTGTTCGACATCATCGCCAAGTTCGCCGACTACGCCTTCGGTAAGAGCCACACGTTCGGGTACGGCTTGGTGACCTACCAGACGGCCTACCTGAAGGCGCATTACCCAGTCGAGTACATGGCCTGCTTGCTCACCAGCGTCAAAAGTAACCTCGACAGGGCAGCGGTGTACCTCAGCGATGCACGCACGACGGGCGTGAAGGTACTCACCCCGGACATCAACCGGTCGATCACTGACTTCGCGGCACTCATGCCCAACGAGGTCCCCGTCGATGTGGTGCTGCCGGCGGGAAGCCCGGGCGCCATCACCTTCGGTCTCTCCGCGATTCGCAACGTGGGGGAGGGCTTGGTTGAGCTGCTGTTGCGTGAACGCGACGAGAACGGCCCGTACGACTCGTTTCACGAGTACGCCGAGAGAGTGCCGGAACCCGTGCTCAACAAGCGCACGGTGGAATCCTTGATCAAGGCCGGTGCCTTCGACTCGCTGGGCCACCCGCGCAAAGGATTACTGATGGTGTTCGAGCAGATCATCGACGGCACCGTCGTGCGTCGCCGCGAACGCGACCAAGGTGTGATGAGCCTGTTCGGCGATGTTGGTGACGACTCTGTTGGTGGGGGCTTTAGCGAACGGGTCAACATTCCGACGCTGGAGTTCGACAAGGGCGACCGTCTGAAGTTCGAGAAAGAGATGCTCGGCCTCTACATCAGCGACCACCCGCTGTTGGGCGTGGAGGCAGCGCTGCGTCGCAAGGTGGATTGCAGTGTCGCGGAGGCGGCCGAGAAGGACGACGGGGCGATCGTCACGCTGGGCGGGGTTATCACCAACCTGTCGCGCAAGTTCACAAAGAAGGGCGATCAGATGGCCGTCTTCATCCTGGAAGACCTCGACGCCGCGATCGAGGTCACCGTCTTCCCGCGGGTGCTCACCGAGCAAAGCCACAAGTTGATCGACGATGCAATTGTCACCGTGAAGGGCCGCATCGACCGTCGCGACGAAACCCGCCTCGGTTTCATGGCGCAGGACGTCCAGATTCTGGAAGGCCTCGACACCGGCAGTTCCGCGCCACTCAGGCTGAGAGTGCCAGCCAGCTCACTGACCGAGCTCAAAATCCACCAGATTCGCAAGATTCTGCGCGAACACCCCGGTGATTCACCCGTGTATCTGCACATCGGCCAGGGGAAGATCCTGCGCCTTGCCGACGATTTCTTCGTCGATCTGGATCGCGTGGTGGGCGAACTGCGGATGGCGCTCGGCCACGATGCGGTCGTTCTGTAGCGCGAAGTGACTCGTCAGGGCAGGAATCGGGCCGAGTTGGTGGCAGAATAGTCAACTCAGGTCACGCCTCGGTGTGGGGTACGAGTCGACAGGAGCTTCCGGGCAATGCCAATCCATGTGGTCACCAGGGATGCTGCGGCACTGAACGATGCCGACCTCGACGAAATGGCGTCGATGGGCGGGGCGTTCGATATCGGCATCCTCTCGAAGGCGAAAGAAGACTGGGTCCTCAGCACAGCGGCGCGCGTCGATGGCAAGCTGCACGGCTTTGCGTTCGCCACGCTCGAGCGCATTGGCGGCACGCCGTGCGTGCTGGTCGGTTTGCTCAGCGTGAAGCGTTCCTCCAGGCGCGACCAGGTGCTGAAGGGCGTCATGCATGAGGCATTCCATCGTGCGCTGATGGCATTCCCCGACGAAGACGTGGTCGTTGGGTCACGGTTTGCGCTGCCCGACGGGCTCGAGGCGTTCAAGCAGGTCGACGAGCTGATTCCGCGCCCGGGCCACCGTGCCGTCGGCGAAGAGCGTGCATGGGGCCGCCGACTTGCCAAGCGTTTCGGCGTCGACGGTCAGTACGACGAGCAGACGTTCGTGGTGAAGTCCAACGCCCACGGCTTCTTGGATCACGAGTCGCTGAAGGCAGACCGCATCAAGCCCGAGCTGGCAGCACTCTTCGCCACCGTGTCGGCCAAGACCAGCGGCTCGCTGGTGGTGCACGGTTGGATCATGGCCGAAGATCTCGTCAAGCTCGGCGCCCGCTGAGCCCTCGTTGGGCCCATCCCCGTGACTGAACCCGTCACGACCGAACGGCAGGAACGCTCAATCCTCGATGCCGTCATTCGCCGCCGGCGGATGACCCGCCGCTTTGATGCAACGCCGCTCGACGTTGCGCAGGTCGACGAGCTGGTCGACCTCGCCCGTCGTGCGCCGTCGGCTGGCTACAGCCAGGGTGTCCACTTTCTGGTGCTGTCCGGCGACGCAGCGGCGTCGTTCTGGACCATCACCGGCAGCGACGAGTGGTTCGACGACGAGACACGCGCAGCGCCGGTATTGATTCTTCCGCTCGCCGATCCGGTGGCCTACACGTCGCGATACTCCGAGGGCGACAAGGCAGGGCATGGCTTGGAGCAGGCCTCCAACTGGGAGGTGCCGTTCTGGCTCACCGACGCTGCGATGGCTACACAAAACTTGCTGTTGTTGGCGGAGGATCGTGGTTTGGGCGCGCTGTACTTCGGCATCTTCCGCAATGCGCGGCTACTGCTCGACGAGTTGGGCGTGCCACCGCACGTCTTGCAGGTGGGTGTCGTCGCCCTCGGGCAGCGGGCAGCCGACGATCAGCAGTCCGGCTCCGCCCGCACGCGATCGCGACGGGCCGTCGCCGACGTCGTTCATCACCAGCGCTGGTGATGTAGCGCCGCTCCGGCTCGGTGCGCAACCCCTCCTGCTGGCTAGGTTGGCGCGCACAACGATGCACATTGGAGATGTTCGCAATGGCCAACCAGATCCCCCTTGTCGACTACCTCGTGCTGGGCGACACGCCGCACCTGACGGCCAACGAATGCACCGGCTGCGGTGCACGCTTCTTCGGCCGCCGCAATGCGTGCGCCAGTTGTAGCGGTACTGATTTCACGACCGTCGCAATCGACACCACCGGTGAGGTCAAGGCATTCACCATCGTCACGTTCGCTGCTCCCGGTGTACCCGTGCCGTTCGTGTCGGCCATCGTCGACTGCGGCGGTACCAGCGTGCGCGGCAACGTCATCAACGTGGAAGCGTCCCCCGAGCATGTCTCGCTCGGTATGAAGGTGGCCCTGGCCACGTACACCATCGGCACCGACGACAACGGCACCGAAGCCATCGGCTTCGGTTTCGCACCGTTCAACTGAACGACATTGACCTGACCGCGACTCGAACCACATTGGACTGAAAGGCACACCATGAGCGACGACATCTGGATCCTTGGCATTCACATGACCAAGTTCGGCAAGTACCCGGACCTCGACACTGTCGACCTTGCGTCGCAGGCAACGCTCGCTGCACTCGCCGATGGCGGCGTGACGATGAACGACATTGGCGTGCTCGCCGCCGGTTGCCTGATGGCGTCCAACGCCGGCATCGGCCAGCAGCTGCAGAAGCAGATCGGCCAGACCGGTATTCCGGTCTACAACGTGGCCAATGCGTGCGCTACGGGCGCCACCGCGCTGCGTACCGCGATCATGGCCGTCAAGTCCGGCGAGGTCGACATGGGCCTGGCGGTCGGTGTCGAGAAGCTGGCTGGCGCCGGCCTGTTGGGTTCCGGGGGCCGCCCGAAGAGCGACAAGAACGAATGGAACCCGTCGGGCCGCGTCGGCGCCGTCACCAGTACCGACGGTCGAATCGGCACCGACAGCATGCCTGGCGTGTTCGCCCAGGTGGGCATGGAGTACGGCCACAAGTACGGCGGCACCAGCTTCGAGTTGTTCGCCAAGATCAGCGAGAAGAACCACGCACACAGCACGCTCAACCCGCTGGCCGCCTACACCAAGCGGATGACGCTCGACGAGATCATGAACGACGTCATGATCGCCTACCCCAACACCCGCCCGATGTGCAGCGCCAACTGCGACGGCGCGGCGGCGGCGGTGGTCGTCAGTGGCGCCAAGCTGCGCACGATGTCGTTCGAGCAGCAGCGTCGCGCCATCAAGGTATCGGCATCCGTGCTGACCAGCGACCCGTACGAAGAGGGCTGCCAGGTGTTGCCCAACGTCAACACTCTCACCCGCAACGCAGCCAAGATCGCCTACGAGCAGGCTGGCATCGGCCCGTCGGATCTGGACCTGGTCGAGCTGCACGACTGCTTCGCCACTGCCGAACTGGTGCACTACGACAACCTGATGCTGTGTGAGGAGGGTGGCGCTGCCGACTTCTTCAACTCGGGCGCCACCTGGCGCGACGGCAGCATGCCGGTCAACGTCTCGGGCGGCCTGGAGTCCAAGGGTCACCCCATCGCTGCTACCGGTATCGCCAACATCTGGGAGGTCTGCCATCACCTGCGTGGTGAGGCCGGCGAGCGTCAGATCCAGGGTGCAAAGGTGGGCTTGGCCCACGTCATCGGTCTCGGCTCGGCGTGCGGTGTGCACATCCTGGAGAGCTCCGGGCTGTAGCACCCGGAGCCCTCACCAGGGCGGTGGAAGCGTTCTCAGCCCCGCGGGCAGGCGGTTTCGAAGTAGGCGTTGAGTCGTTCGCTCGCGGCCTGCACCTCGGGCGTGCTGAGCTCTTGCATTGCCTTCGTGATCTCCGGGTTGGCCATATCGTTGTCGTACTGCTGCATGACTTCGCCGAGCTTGGTCATTGCGGCCGACATGACGTCGACGTCGCCTTGCAGTTCGTCAGGGACATTGGCCGAGACGTCGCCGAATATCTTCGCCAGATCGACCTGTTCGCCTGCTGGGGCGAAGGCCTGGGCCATCGCACCGATCATCTGGGCATAGATGGCCTGGCAGTCGCCCGTCAAAATGCCGGGCACGCTCAGGTCCGACGGAATCGACAAGTCGGATGGAATCGTGAGGTCGGACGGGATCGTGAGGTCCGCGGGAATGGTCGCGTTGCTGACCGACGACTTGGTGTCGCTGCTGCAGGCGCCAAGGCCGACCAGCGTGGTCGCCGCGAGGGCGAGGGTGAAAATGCGCTTCATGTCGTTCTCCTTGATGCGGTGGGGTAGCCCGACACAGCGACTCGGTAAGGAGTGGCCGGGGTGGTTGAAGTGTCGCAGGTGTCAGAGCAGCTGTGCAGTGAGGTCTGTCACTTTTTCTGCGGGCAGCTGGCACACATGATCACGGCATACGAAGGCAAAACCGTTGGGACGGTCGCGCCAGAGCGGGCTGTCGTATGGCTCGCCCCACGCGACGACGGCGTCGGGCAACCAGTGTCGACGAACTTCGGCCAACAGGTCGCGACGGTCGCCAGTGATGACGATCTCGGTGGCGCCCGCGAGCCGTGTGGCGATGGCCGTCAGCGCCTGTGAGAACGCGGAAGGCGATTGAGGGATTGCCCGAGCGAGGAGTCGAATGATCTGGTCGGCATGGTTGGCATAGCGGGCCTCGCCGGTGAGCGCCCCCAGACGAGCGAGCGCCACAGCCGCCGTCGAGTTGGCGGACGGTGTTGCGTTGTCCAGCAGTTCCTTTTGTCGAGCTACCAACTGCTCGCCATCGTCGGGAGTGGTGAACAAGCCTCCGCGATCGACGTCCCAGAAGTGGTCCAGCAGAACATCAACCAGCTCGCACGCACTGTCGATCCAGCGCGCCTGGCCGCTGAGCTCAGCGAGCCGTGTGAAGCCATCGATGAGCGTCGCGTGATCGGCGGCCAATGCGGCATGGCGAGCCTGGGGTGCGCCGTCCGCATGCCACGAGCGATGCCAGCGTCCGTCGGCGCTGCGCAGTTCGCGCAGCAGGAACTCCCCGTTGGCGATGGCTGCCGCCGCCCAATCCTCACGATCGAATGCGGCTGCTGCTTCACACAGCGCTGCCAACATCAAGCCGTTCCACTCTGCCAAGACCTTGTCGTCGAGCCCCGGATGCAGACGCAGTTCGCGAGCCTCGAACAGCCGTTGTCGAGCTTGTTCAATGTGGGGTGGTCGAGCCAACTCTCCACGATGATGAAGCCGAGCCGGGATCGTGCGGCCCTCGAAGTTTCCATCGTCGGTGAACTCGTACCATGCAAGCGCAGCATCGGCGTCTGGGCCAAGAACGGCGCGTACCTCGTCGATCGTCCATGTGTGGAACAGCCCCTCGTGGCCGTGACCGTCGGCGTCAGGGGAGTCGGCATCCTGTGCCGAGTAGAAGCCGCCGCCCGCATCGCGCAGGTCGCGCAGTACATACTCCACTGTCTCCTCCACCACCTGGCGATAGCGAGCTTCGCCGGTGAGGAGTGCCGCGTGCGTGAAGACGCGAATCATCAACGCCTGGTCGTAGAGCATCTTCTCGAAGTGCGGCACCAGCCATTGGGTATCCACCGAGTAGCGGGCGAAGCCGCCGCCGATGTGGTCGTAGATGCCGCCACTGGCCATCGCATCCAGCGAAGTGGTCAGTGATGTAAACCGCTGGGCGTCTGGCGTGGTGGTCAGCGAGCGGGCGATGAGATCGAGGCTCATCGTGGAGGGGAACTTCGGTGCCGTTCCGAAGCCGCCCCAACTGGGGTCGAACTGGGCGGCCAGCTGGGCCAGACCGGACTCGACGATCTCGGTTCCGGGATAGTCCGCCACCGGCAGCACGTTGGTGGAGCGCTTGAGTGCCTCGTCGAGCGCTGTGATGTTTTGGCGTAGGTCGTCGGGGCGGGTGCGCCAGACATCGTCGATCGCTGCGGTCAACTGCAGGAACGCCGGCTTGGGGAAGTAGGTGCCGCCGTAGAACGGCTCGCCGTCGGCGTTCATGAACACCGTCATCGGCCAGCCGCCACGGCCAGTCATTGCCTGCACGGCGTCCATGTAGATGGCGTCGACGTCGGGGCGTTCCTCTCGGTCGACCTTCACGTTGACGAACAGTCGGTTCATCTGCTCCGCAACTTCGGTGTCTTCGAAGCATTCATGCGCCATGACGTGGCACCAATGGCACGCGCTGTAGCCGACGCTCAGCAAGATGGGTACGTTGCGCTCCTTGGCAGCCGCGAACGCCTCGGCTCCCCACGCATACCAATCCACCGGGTTGTCGCGGTGCTGGCGCAGGTAGGGAGAGGTTTCCTGTGCAAGCCGATTGGTCATGCGTCCACGGTATCGCTGGGTTCCGGCACAGGGCAGGGGCAGCCGGGTTCATCCCGGTACTTCCGTCACGGTGCGTCACGCACCTACCGCGTGGTAGCCGCCGTCCACGTGGACGACTTCGCCAGTGGTGGCGGGGAACCAATCACTCAGTAACGCCACGCACGCCTTGGCGACAGCTGAGGAGTCGGTGACGTCCCATCCCAGCGGAGCGCGATCGTCCCAGATGTCTTCGAACTTCTTGAAGCCGGGAATGCTCTTGGCGGCCATCGTCTTCACGGGACCGGCCGCGACCAGGTTGCTCCGAATGCCCTGCGGGCCGAGCTCGCGGGCCAGGTAGCGGCTGACGCTCTCCAGCGCCGACTTGGCAACACCCATCCAGTTGTACGCCGGCCAGGCAACTGTGTTGTCGAAGTCGAGCCCGACGAACGCGCCACCTGACGACATCAATGGTACGAATGCCTCGGCCAGCGCCTTCAGCGAGTACGCGCTGACGTGCAGCGCGACGGCGACGTCGGCCCACTGCGGTGCGAGGAAATCTTCGCCAAGGCAAGCCTCGGGTGCGAAGCCGATGCTGTGCAGCACGCCATCCACGCGGCCCCACTTCTCCGCGAGCGCCTCACGTACGGATACGAGGTGCTCTGGGTTCGTGACATCCAACTCGAAGACGTCGACGGGCTCTGGCAGCTTGCGCGCGGTGCGCTGCGTCAGGCTGAGCGCCCGGCCGGCACCCGTGAGGACGATGTTGGCGCCCTCCTGCTGTGCCAGCAACGCCACGCCGTATGCCAGCGAGGCGTCGGTGAGGACGCCAGTGATCACGATGTTCTTGCCGGTGAGAAGGCCCATCTCGGCGACTGTAACCGCGAGCGACCGGTGTGCAAGGCTGCCCGGATGCGCATTGGCATTCTTGGAGGTACCGGCCCCGCCGGCAGCGCGCTGGCAGCGCGGCTGGCGTCGGTTGGTTACCCCGCGGTCATCGGTTCGCGTTCGAGGTACCGGGCAATGGAAGCGTGC
>Ga0335397_10007720_pt1 | contig 13643 bp, 14 predicted proteins | sample MAT04_FD_205740 | JGI IMG/M metagenome (GOLD analysis project Ga0335397, IMG submission 205740) | Freshwater microbial communities from Lake Fryxell liftoff mats and glacier meltwater in Antarctica - MAT-04 (spades assembly) (version 2) ...
TTCACAGTCGACTTGAACTGGCCAGTGCGGTGCGACGCCGCCTTCGTCACCATGTACCGAACCGACTACTGCGAGGACCCCGAGCCGTGGAAGGACGAGTACCCCGGATGCGCCACCAACTGACTCCCACCCCAGATCCCCGCACTGCCGCCAGGGGCCACGACCACGGCAGGCTCGCCCGGCACGGGCGTGGACTCGCACGTACCGCCGCGCTCGGCGCCGGAGCCATCGCCGTGGTGACGGGCACAGTGGTGCTCGCCGGCTGTGGGAACCTCTTTGACGCGCATGCCGGGATGCGGCTGTCGGTCACCAACAACACCGATCAGGAGTTGACCGCTCGTCGAGGTCGGCGACGGGCGTCCCGGCCTGGACCGCGGAGCTGCCAGCGTCGTCGGCCGTGGGGTGCAGGTGGGGTGCAGCAGGCCCATAGCCCTTGCACAGACCGCCATGGCGGCGGGCATTTCCGCAGATCAGCGCGTTTCACGAGGGGGTGCAACGAACTCCTAAAGCGGGTGTCGGCAGTTCGAATCTGCCCAGGCGCACTGTTTATGCAGGTCAGAGGGATGTTGATCGTGGTTGCCAAGATCGGGATGCATCGCTTTGGGTAGAGCGGTGCTCGCCTGATGCTGGAGCGTTTGCCCAGGTCAGCGCGCTGCCTGGGAGTGGACTCCTGGCGCTCCTGGCGGGTGTTGCACGCTCTGCAAGCCGTGAAGTCCGTGTCTGGGCGCCGTCTCGTCATTGGCGCGTTCTCCCAGGTCAGCACGCTGCGTCAGGCTGACGCAACCCGGTCGATGACCATGCCGGGTCCGTGTCGGGTCCGTGCAGCTCGCGGGGCGCTAGAGGGCGTGGGCCGGCGGACCATCTCGGCCACCGGGCGAAGGTGCTGCCCCGGGCCTCGAGGGCCGACGACGCGAGCTCGATCAGGGCTCGCGGCCGCGCGGTCATGGCCGATGAGCGGTCGCCAACCGCGCGAGCAAGGGGGCTGCTGCTGCGTCGTGCACCGAGCATCGGTTCGCGAGCTCGCCGTCCCCAGAAGCCACCCCGGGAAGGACCGGCCTGCCGTGGTGCACATCCGGATACCCGACACTCGGGATCGACCGGCCGCGGAGCCAGCTCCCGCCTCATTACCCCGCGCCGTCGGGCTGGTTGTCCATCGCGACCGCGCGCCCCGCGGTGCCGAGCGCCGAGCAGTTCGCCTGCCAGTTCGCCACCCCGATGCCCAGCGCCACCGGCGCACAGATACGGGTGCCTCGGGTGTTCGCGCGTGGGCCCCGACCGGATGGTGGTGCGCCGTGACTGGCAGGTTCGGCGGCCGCGACCCGGGCCGGTACGTTCCTCGCATGGTTCTGCTCGACCGTGGGCGTGCGTGCGACGCCGTGTTGACCTTGGTGCTGAACGTCGTGCCGACCGGGGAGCGGTCGTGAGTGCCGGCGGGTCCGACGGGGCCAAGGAGCGTTGGCTGACGCCCGGTGTGGCGTCGGTCGGTGTGGCGTCGTTCGGCAGCGATGTGGGGCACGAGCTGGTCACGAGCCTGCTGCCCGGCTTCGTGACCACGACCCTGCATGCCGGGCCTGCCGCGTTGGGCGCCATCGAGGGCGTCTCTGACGCGCTGATCGGGCTGAGCAAGCTCGCAGGTGGGGCCCTCGCCGCCGACCCGCACCGCCGGGGCCGGCTGGTCCAGGGCGGGTACCTGGTCACCGGCTTGGCGACCGCGGCGATCGGCCTGACCGTCGCGGTGTGGCAGGTCGCGGTGCTCCGGGCGGTGGCCTGGGTGTCCCGTGGCATCCGCTCGCCGGCCAGGGACACGGTCCTGATGTCCCTTGTCCCTTCCGGGGCATACGGACGGGCCTCTGGCCTGGAACGCGCGGGGGACAACGCAGGGGCGTTGGTCGGGCCGCTGCTCGCGTCCGCGCTGGTCGCCGTGATGGGCGTGCGGCACGCGATGCTGTGGGCGTTCGTGCCGGGCCTGCTGGCCGCTGCCGCGATCGGCGTCGCCGCGCGCGAGGCGCGGGCCGCGCTGGCCGGTGAGCAGGCCAAGGCCCGCCTCCGGCTCAACCTGAAGGACCTTGCCGCTGCGGGCGTGCCACGGGCGCTGGCGCCGGTGGCCGCGTTCGAGCTCGGCAACCTCGCCGCGACCCTGCTGATCCTGCGTGCGTCGGGCCTGCTGACTGCGGGCGGCCGGTCCGCCACCGCGGCCACCAGCCTCGCGATCCTGCTGTACGCGGGGCACAACGCCGCCGCGATCGCGGGGTCGCTGGTGGGCGGGCACCTCACCGACCGGCGCGGGCCGCGCGCGGTGTTCGGTGCGGGTGCCGCGCTCTACCTGCTCGCCTACGCCCTGTTCGCCTGGTCGGGCGGCACGGTGCTGGTGCTCGGCGTGGCGTTCGTGCTCGCGGGCGTGGGAATCGGGTGCGCGGAGACCGCGCAGTCGGCGGTGGTCGCCCGCTTGCTGCCGGATGGGCTGCGCGGCAGCGGCTATGGGTTGCTCGGCGTCGTGCAGGCCGGCGGTGCGCTCGGCGCCTCGCTCGTCGGGGGGCTGCTGTGGGCCGGGTTCGGCGCTCCCGTCGCATTCGCTTGGGCCGGCGCATGGATGGCCGTGGCCCTGGTGATGCTCGCGGCGCAGCGCCGCGATGCGAGGCTAGCTGAACCCTGATCCTGCCGGGGCCGGCGGGGTGGACCCGACTGAACGTCTCAGGTCGTTACATGCAGCGAGGCGCAATGGAACCCGGGGTGGCTCAGTGTTGCCCAGCGTCGTGCGTCTGTTCGATCACGGGTAGCTGCAGGGACACGGTGGTGCCGCCGCCCGGAGTTGACGAGAGCGTGGCCCGTCCGCGGTGGGCACCGGCGATCTGCTGAACGAGGGCCAGGCCGAGGCCGTGGCCGGGCTGGGAGCGGGATTCGTCGCCGCGCCAGAACCGGTCGAAGGCGTGTGCCGCAGCCTGCGGGCTCATGCCCACCCCGGAATCGGCGACGCTGACGGTGGCGGTCGCGCCGTCCTTGGTCACGGTGACCCTGATTGTGCCGCTCGGAGGGGTGTGTCGTCGGGCGTTGTCGAGCAGGTTCCCGACTGCTCGGGTGAGCAGCTCACGCGAGCCGTGCACGACCGCCTCGGAGCCTATGTCGATGGTCACTGGGGGTCCGTCGGCGACGGACCTGTCCGAACGCGAGGCCGCGGAGCGCACGACGGGACTGAGAGAGACCGCCTCGAAGGCGTCGGTCAGGCCCGATGACCCTCCGCGAGCGAGCAGGAGGAGGTCTTCGGTGAGCCTGGTGAGGCTGGCGACCTCCTCGAGGCTTCCCTCCAGGACGTGGACGTACTCGGGGGCGGTTCGCGGTCGGCTGAGCGCGAGCTCCATCTCGACCTGCAGGACGCTCAACGGGGTCCTGAACTCGTGCGAGGCGTCGTCGACGAACCGCTCCTGGGCCTCGTAGCTCGCCTTCACCGGAACGAGGGCGTGGCGTGCCATCAGGTAGCTCAGGATCGGCACGACGACCACCAGGAGGCCGAAGCCGAGGAGGAGGCCCGTGCGCAGGTGGGCGAAGCCGAGCTCGACGCCACCGGCTCCGACAGCTCCGTCGCTGGTCACCGTGTCGTAGTCGAAGGTGCCGGTGACGAAGGCGTAGACCCCGACCGCCAGGGCGCTGTAGAGGGCGAGCAAGATCGCGGTGTAGGTGAACGTGAGTCTGAGGACCGCGCGGCGGAGGATCATGCGTCCGCCGCGATCAGGTAGCCGTAGCCGCGCCGTGTCTCGATGACGTCCGGCAGGCCGGGCTCGGCAAGCTTGACCCGCAGGTAGCGGATGTAGGTCTGGACGACGTTGCTCACCCCCTGGTAGTTCGTGTCCCAGGCGTGGTCGATGAGCTGGCTCGAGCTGACCACGTGACCGGCGTTGCGCATGAGGTACTCCAGGACGGCGTACTCCTTCGCGGTGAGCGGGATCGAGCGCCCGACGCGTCGGGCGGTGCGGGTGGCCGGGTCCAGGGTCACCCCCTGCGCCTCGAGCACCGGCGCATCGGCGCGGGGGGCGCGTCGCATCAGCGCACGCACCCGCGCGAGGAGCTCGGAGAGGTGGAAGGGCTTGACGAGGTAGTCATCGGCGCCCGCGTCCAGCCCTTCCACCTTCCGTCTCGGCGAGTCGAGTGCCGTGAGCATGAGGATCGGCACGTCGCTGCTGTGCCGGCGCATCACGCGGCACACCTGGATCCCGCCGCCGGCGATCCCGGGGAGCATGAGGTCGAGGACGACCAGGTCGTAGCTCTCGATCTCGAAGGCCTCGAGGGCCGCCGGCCCGTCATGCGCGACGTCGGCTGCGTAGCCTGCCTCGCTCAGCGCCCGCCGGACGACGTCGGCAAGCCTGGCGTCGTCCTCGACGATCAGGACTCTCACGTCGCTCGCCTCCGCCGTGGGGATGGGTCGTCGGTCCGCTGTCAGTCGGACTTCTCGCCGGTCCCGACGGCCTTGGTCGCGGTACCGGTTGCGATCTTCGCACCGGTGGCGCTGACGTCGATCGTGAAGTCGACCTGGTTCGTCGAGCTGCGGTAGATGCTGAACGTGTTCTCGGAGTAGTGCCCGGGCCCGGTCTCGTTGTCGAAGTAGATCGTCTGCTCCTGGCCGGCGGGGATCGTGAGCCCGTCGAGCTTCTGGTAGTAGCCCTCCGTCGCCTTCGTGGTGACGTCGGTCATCTGGTAGTAGACCTCGAGCCCCGTCAGCGGTTGGGTCCCGGTGTTCTTCAGGGTGACCTCGAGGCGGTCGGTGATCGCCTTCTTCGTCGTGGGGTCGACGTTGTCCTCGACGGCCGCGTAGGTGATCTGGAGCGTCGGATCGGTGGCGGTGTTGACGATCGGGTCGTTGGTGGCGGGGAGCACCGTGCCCGGGGCGGCGGAGCCGCCGGTCGCACCGGCTGTGGCCGCCGCTGCCGACGAGGCGGGGGGCGTGGTGCCCGACGTCGTGCTCGCGGTCGAGGCGCAACCGGTGAGGGCTGCCGCGGCCAGCAGGACGGACACGCCTGTGGTGGTCAGCGTGGTGCGGTTCATGAGGTCCTCCGGAGAAGTCGCTTGCGGGTGGTGGTGACGAGCGCGAGGACGACCGCCGCGGCGGAGGCCAGCACGAGGGAGAGGGAGTAGGTCAGGGTCTGGCGTGCGACAGTGGCGATGGGCAGCTGGTTGAAGGTGTCCTTGATGCCGAGGAGCGCGAACGAGAGCCGTTCGTAGTGCTTCGTCACGGACGTGACCTCGAGGCCGTTGCGCACGGTGTCGTAGCCGGCGAAGTGGGCGAGGACCGCCTGCTCGTCCGGCTTGGCGATCTGCAGGCTCGTGAAGAGCCCGCCGGGAACCTGGTTGTCCGGGTCCATCGTGTCGCCGATCTGCGGGACGATCAGGACGACGACGAGCCACAGCACGAGGACGGCGATCAGGCCCGTGCTCAGGCGTGTCGAGGTGGAGGCCAGCGCCATGGCCACGCTGCTCCACAGGAGCAGGTACGCCCACGCCACCGTGGCAGCGATCAGGAGTCGTCCGGCGTCCACGGGTTGCAGCGGCGCGCGGCCGACGACCAGGAGCACCCCGATGACGGCCGCGAAGACCACGACCACAGCGACGAGCCAGGTCACCGCGAGGGCGAGGAGCTTGCCGCCGGCGACGGAGTAGCGGCTGACCGGTCTGCTGAAGAGCAGCTCGATCGTCGCGCGTTGCTTCTCCTTGGCGACCATCCCGTAGCCGACGACGATCGCGAAGAGCGCACCGATGAGCTCGATGTACTCGATGCTCCCGCGCAGCAGCTGCAGGGGAAACAGCTGGGGTGCGGCGGCGGTGACCGTGCTCCCGCTCGCCTTGAGGGCGGCGACGTACTGGTGGAACTCGTCGAGCTTGACCCGGAACTGGGCGGCTCCCACGATCACCGAGAGCGTCACCGCGACGAGGATGAAGCCGAGCAGCAGGGCCATGAACCGGTTGCGGCGCAGGTCGAGCAACTCCTTGCGGGCCACGACGAGGGTGCTAGTCACGGAGGTCTCTCCTCAGGTGGTCGCGCTTGGTCCCCAGCAGAGCCAGGAGTCCGACGGCGAGGGCGATGGCGAGCGCTGCCGCGGCGGTGCCGACGCTGCCGGCGCCGCCCGTGCCGAGGAGCGTGCCGCTCAGGGTCTTGAACTGCTCGGCGAGGGCGAAAGGGCCGACGACCTGCTGCACGAGGGCGAAGCCGGCGCCTTGCACCGGGACCGCGGCCACCGGGTTGAGCAGGGAGACCGGGAGTGCGGCGGTGCCCAGCTGGGGCAGGACGAACGTGATCACGCTCCAGGCGACGATCGGCAGCAGGAGCGCGGAGGTCTCCCGCGAGCCGTGGACGCCACTGAGCATCCCGAGGACCACGAAGATCAGCAGGAAGGCCCAGGCCAGGGCGAAGAAGGAGACCAACCGGGCCGTGTCTCCCGCCCCGAGAGCGCCGCGCAGGATCAGGGAGATGCTCAGCCACGTGAGGGTGGCAGCCATGGCGAGCACGACGCCCAGCCACAGCGCCATGCCGGCCAGCTTCGCGCCGAGATGCACCGCCACGTCGACCGGACGGCTCAGGATGAGGTCGGTCGTGCGGGATCGGCGGCCGCGCAGCGTGGAGCTGACCCCGAGGACGATCGCGAGGAGCGCGCCGATGAGGATCACGTAGATCACGACGTTGCCGACGTAGGACAGGGGCGTCGCCTGGGCGAACGGGTCGGGTGCCGTGGTCAGGCCCGCGGCCACGGTGGTCTGCCAGACGCTGGTGACCGTCCGGTGCGTGAGCCAGCCGATGAGGCTGGAGATGGTCACCATGCCGAGGAAGACGACCAGGAGCGCCTGGGGCATCCGCTCACGGCGCGCGCTGAGCACCTCGTGGCGCACCGTGGCGACGAATCCGCTCATGCGACCCTCGATGAATCGAGGTGCAGGTAGATGTCCTCCAGCGAAGACTCACCGGGGAACGCCCGGAGGGTGGCCTCGAGGGAGTCGTGGTAGCGGAGCTGGCCGGCGGTGAGCACGCCGATGCTCGTGCAGGTCTTGGTGACTTCGGACAGCAGGTGGGTGTTCATGAAGATCGTCATGCCGAGGTCGTGGTTGAGGCCGACGATGATCTCGCGAAGCTGGCGGACGCCCTGCGGGTCGAGCCCCGAGGTCGGCTCGTCGAGGAAGAGGACCTGCGGCTCGTGCAGGATCGCCTGAGCGATCCCGACCCGCTGGCGCATCCCCTTGGAGAAGGTGCCGACCCGTTCGTTCTCGTGGCCCGCGAAGTCGAGGTACTCCAGGACCTGCCGGATCCGCGCGTCGGGCTTGTGCAGACCGGACAGCCGCCCGAAGTACCGCAGGTTCTCCAGGGTGGTGAGGTTGTCGTAGAACTGCACGTTCTCCGGGAGGTAGCCGATGATGCGGCGCACGCCGTCGGGGTTCGACGAACCGTCCAGCCCGCCGATCATCATCCGGCCGCCGGTGGGCTGGAGCAGGGTGGTCAGCAGGTTGACGGTGGTCGTCTTGCCTGCGCCGTTGTGCCCAAGGAGCCCGAAGACCTCGCCGGCCGGGACCTCGAGGTCCAGGCCGTCAAGGGCTTGCTTGTCGCCGTAGGACTTCGAGAGCCCTGTGGTACTGATCGCGATGTCGTTCATGTGTTCGACGGTAGGGAGACCTACCTGAGATCAGCGTGAGAGCCCTCATCCTCTCCACAGGGGCAGGCGCAGCTCGAGCTGTGCCCCGCCTGAAGGAGAGTCCCTCAGCTCGAGCGATCCTCCGTGTGCGCGCGCGGACTCGCGGCTGATGGCAAGTCCGAGGCCACTGCCTCCCCGGTCGCGCGCCCTGGCCTCGTCCAGCCGGGTGAAGCGCTCGAAGACGCGTTCGCGGTCTGCCGGCGGCACACCGGGTCCGTCGTCGGACACCCGGACCACGGCCCAGCCGCCCTCAGAGGTCAAGGACACGTCGAGCCTGCTGCGCGCGTGCCGTTCGGCGTTGTCGAGCAGGTTGCGCACGATCCGGGCCAGCTGCCCCCCGTCCCCGCGCACCCGCAGTGCCGGGAGCGGGGTCACCGAGACGGCGACCGATCCGTGCTGGCGCAGCGTTGTGACCGCGTCGTGCACGACGTCGTCGAGGTCGACCTCGTCCTGGGCGACCGGGACGTGGCCGTCCAGCCGCGCGAGCAGGAGGAGGTCGTCGACCAGGTGCACCATCCGACCCTGCTCCGCGGCCAGCTCGGCCCCGGCGACCCGCCACAGGGGAAGCTCGTCGCGGGTGGCGGCGACCTCGACGACATCGCTTCGGGTAGCCGAACGTGTGCTCATCATCTGCGGAAGTCCGGCCATCGCTCGCCCAGGAGAGGGGGTCCGGGATCTGGGAGCGACGTCCGTCGTGAGCTCCGAGTGACCGCGACATGAGACCGTACTGGCTCAGTCGTAGCTCTCCCCTAGGGGCACGCGGCCCGCAGCCCGCGCCACTTCGTCCGAGACAGTAACGGTCTCAAGAAGCTCCTCGCGTCCCGCCCCGCCGGAGATGCCGAGCACGAGGACTGGACCGACGCCGCGGGCGTAGAGCTTGTACTCAAGGACCGCAGGCCGAATGGTGATGGTGTCCTTCGTCAGCAGGACCTGGTCGTAATGGCCGGCCGGGACCTCGGCCTGCTCCTGGACGCTGAGCACCTCCCCGTTGTCCTCGGCCTCGCCCGCGTAGTACTCCTGTCGGTAGGCCATGCCCACCACGGGATCGGCCGGCAGGACCACCCCGGGCAGCGCACCGTCGACGCCGGCCTCGAACGAGCCCCCTCGCGACGTGACCTCGCCGGCCTCGAACTCCGCGGTGTCCTCGCCGAGGTACCAGATGGTCCCGCCGGAGTCCTGGGCGTACCAGTCGAACGTGTCCTCGACGACCTCGCCGTCGCGTGTCACGGTGTCACGCACCACGCGGACCGTGACGCCGTTGGCGATCTCCTTCACCGCGTCGGTGACGGTGATGACCACGCGCTGCTCGACGCCCTCGGCGTCGGTCTCCCGGTAGACCCACTGCGTACCCGGCACCATCGGCCAGTACGGATTGTCGATCTCGGTCGTGAAATCCGCCGGGTCCAGATTCACCTGCTCGTTGGTCTTGGGCAGGTCCGGGCGGTCGGCGGGTCCCGCGGGTCCTTGCGCGCAGCCGCTCGTGAGGAGCACGCCAAGGCCGACGAGCACCGCAGCGGGGGCGCCGAGGGCGGTGCTCCCTCGGGGGCACGACTGATGGCGTCGCGCTTCGGCGGCGCCCGCCCGCCGGTTCACTACTCGTCGCCACCCTCTTCGTCACCTTCCGTGGCAACGACGCGGAAGTTCTCGTCGAGCTGCACGTCGACCTGGCTCCCGTCGATGGTGACCTCGACCTCGTACATGCTCTCCTCGTCGCCTACCTCGGACCCGGTCACGGTCCCGCCGCCGGTCGATGCGAGCGCCGCCTCGGTCGCCTTCGCGAGCGCGTCCCCGCTGATGGCCGTGTCCGACGCGTCGTCGTCTCGCGCTTCGACGGCGCCTCCCGATGCGACGGCGGCACCGACAGCAGACAGGCCCAGCACGGCAACCCCGCCGATGATCATCGTCGTCCGCTTCGGCGCGCTCATCCTCTTCGCAGTCCTGGCCATGGCTGTCTCCTTCGGTTCGTGGGCTGCGCGACTTCGGTTCGTGGGCCGCGACGCCCTTGTCCTTCGACGGTAGGCGGGCTAGATGAGCCGACGATGAAGGCCGCAGAACCCGCCTACGCACGGCGGGTCGCCGGCCCGGTCAGCGGGCTGCGACGGCGGAGCCGCCGCGCCTACGATGATCTGGATGCGCACCCTTCTTGTGGAGGACGAGGCCAAGCTGGCCCGCCTGCTGCACCGCGGCCTGACCGAGCGAGGCGATGTGGTCGAAGTCGCCCCGACCGGCGAGGTCGCGCTCGCGATGGCGACAACCAGCGACTTCGACGTGATCCTGCTCGATGTGAACCTGCCCGATATCGACGGGTTTGAGGTCTGCCGACGTCTGAGGGAGCACCGCGTGTGGGTGCCCGTCCTCATGCTCACCGCCCGCACCGCAGTCCGCGACCGTGTCCGCGGACTCGATTCTGGCGCCGACGACTACCTGCCGAAGCCGTTCGCCCTGGAAGAGCTGCTCGCCCGGATCCGCGCTCTGGTGCGTCGCGGCCCCGTGCCGCGTCCGATGGCGCTCACCGTCGCGGACCTTACGGTCGACCCCAGGACGCGGCGGGTGCGCCGCGGTGACCACGAGATCGAGCTGTCGACGAAGGAGTTCGCGCTGCTGGAGACCTTCGTGCGGAGGCCCGACCAGGTGCTCACCCGTGCCCAGCTTCTCGAGCACGCCTGGGACATGGCGTACGAGAGCCGGTCCAACATCGTTGACGTCTACGTACGGTGCTTGCGGGAGAAGATCGACCGGCCGTTCGGCCGACGGACCCTGGAGACGGTGCGCGGCGTGGGCTACCGGTTGCGGGCCGACCGGTGACCAGCCGGGTGCCGCTCCGCCTCAGGGTCACGGTGGCCTTCGCTCTCGCGATGACGATCAGCCTCGTCGGGCTCGGCGTCTTCGTGTACTACCGCGTCGAGGCGACGTTGTTCTCTCAGGCGCGGGCGGCCCTGGGCGCCCAGATGGCCATCCTCGAGGGTTCGTCCCGGACGGATCGCGCTGGCGCGACATCGGCCATGAACGGCGAGTTCTTCGGGCAGGTGCTGACCGGGCAGGGGGACGTGGTGGTGTCTTCCCCCCATCTGGTCGGGCCCGTCGTCGAAGCGAACCTGCTCCCCCGACCCGGAGGGCCAGAGGTTGTGGTGGAGCAGTCCGTGGCGCTGGAACGCGGAGACGACCCCGAGGCCGCCCTCGTGCTTCTGCGGCGCGAGGGCGACCATGTGCTCGCCGTCGGCACATCGAAGGAGGACCTGGCAGACGCCCTCGGTGGGCTGCGCACCCAGCTGTTCGTCGGCGGCCCGCTCGCCCTGGTTCTCTCGGCGTTCGCGGGCTACCTGGCGGCCGGGACTGCTCTACGCCCGATGGAGCACATGCGCCGGCGCGCGGCCGCCATCTCCGCGAACAGCTCGGGCGAGCGTCTGCCCCTGCCCGCCGCCCGTGACGAGGTCCATCGTCTCGGCCGGACCCTGAATGAGATGCTGGACCGGCTCGACGCCGGCCTGCACCGGGAACGGCGGTTCGTCGCCGAAGCCAGCCACGAGCTGCGCACGCCGCTGGCGCTGCTGAAGCTCGAGCTGGAGCTGGCCCTCGCGCGGCCCCGATCGCCCGAGGAGCTCACCGCAGCGATTCGCTCGGCGGGCGAGGAGGTCGACCGCCTGACCCGGCTCTCCGAGGACCTTCTGCTGCTGGCCGCCTCGGACGACCGAAGGCTGCTCCTCGACCGGTCCGACATCGCCGTCGGACCGATGCTGGTTGCGCTGGCCGAGCGGTTCGCCGCACTGGCTGACCAAGACGGACGGCGGATCACGGTCGCGTGTGACGGGTCGCTCGCCGTCCAGGCCGACGGTGCGCGCCTGGACCGGGCGCTGAGCAACCTTGTCGACAACGCGCTGCGTCACGGCGCCGGAGACGTGGAGCTGTCCGCGCACCTGACCGACCGGCGCGTGTCGATCCGCGTCGCGGACCACGGCCGTGGCCTGCCCGCCGTCGGCGACGGCGCCAGGGCCTTCGAGCGCTTCAGCCGCGACTCGGCAAGCAGGTCCCGGGGAGGGCGAGGGCTGGGCCTGCCCATCGTTCACGCCATCGTGGCCGAGCACGACGGCACGGTGACAATCGCCGATCGCGCAGATACTCAGGGCGTCGTCGTGACCGTCGAGATCTCCGGACGCCGCACCGCCTGACGTCTCGCCCTCGGCCATTGCACCGCTTGGCGCCATCGTCGGCGCTCGACGAGGCACCTGAGGAATGGACCGCAGCAGGAAGCGGGCGGAGGAGCGGGGCCAGCCTGCTGGCCGCGCACGCTTCGCCAGCGCCTCGCTGGGTGTGGCGTGGCAGGAGCGCAGCCTGGGCGATCAAGATGTCGAGGGCGCGCCTGGCGCGCGACGTCGTGGCTGGGTACCGGGGGACGGCGAGCTGGCGCGGCCTTTCTCGCCCGGTACGCGCCTGGCGACGATCCCCGACCAGAGCCGGATGGGCGACGTCGCAGGCGCACTTGGCGGCCGCCCCTTCAGGTCCCGCCCTGGAGTGCGAGCCGACCCGTCGGGCACTACCGGGTCCGTGTCGGGTCCGTGCAGAGCCCGGAACCCTCGCACCCAAGGCATTGGTCGCGGGCATCGCCGCAGGTCACGCACGCACCGTGCGGGGGTATGCCCTTCTCTTCGCCACGACAAACACGTCGACCTGCGACCTCTCCGAGGCCAGGCCGTGCTCATGACTTGCGGTCGGGCGGAAGCAGTAGTGGTCGTCGTAGGCCGCGCGCCATGCCTCGACAGCCTCCTCCGGCTCGAGCCGCACCGCGAAGGCCCTCGTCACCAGGGCGAACTTGTCCTGGAACACCCCACCTCTCGACGCCTCGTCCACGCCGCCCAGTGGTACTGCATCGACCGGGGGCACGAGAGCAGGCTCCTCCAAGAGGCCGTCAGGTGCGGCTTCGGCGCCGTGCAGCCAGCCAGCAGCAGCACGGTGAGGGCAACGACACCGAGTCGACGTGCGGCCCCCGATGCGGCCCTCTGGCGACCCTACTGGTCGAGCGCCCGGCGCACGGCTGGCGGCTCATGCGTCGACCGTAGCCACCGGCGCCGACGCGGGCGGAGGCCGGTCGAGGGAACCGGTGCCACGATGGGCCCAACCGGCTGCACGAGCCGTCGTCGGCCCCGCGGAGGTGCGCGTGGAGATGCCCCGGATGCTGCTGGAGGCGTCGGCCCTCTTGGCCGTCGCCGTGTTCGTGGGTCTCGCAGCCAAGCGCGTCCGGGTCCCGCTCAGCGTGGTCCTCGTCGTGGTCGGGCTGGTCGCCGCGGCGATCGGCCTCAGCCCTGAGGTCGGCCGGATGGAGGGCGAGGCCTTCGAGCAGGTCGTGGTGTTCGTGTTCCTGCCGGTCCTGGTGTTCGCCGCCGCGCTCGGGCTCGACCTGCGGGCCTTTGTCCGGAACCTCGGTTCGATCCTGGCGCTGGCGATCCCGGCGTTCCTCGTCTCGGCCGTGCTCGTCGGGATGACGTTGCACCTTGCGCTGGGAACCGCTCTCGCCGCCGCGCTGCTGTTCGGCGCGCTGATCTCCGCGACGGACCCGGTCGCCGTCGTCGCGGTCTTCCGCCAGGTCGGCGTCCCGAAGCGGCTGCTGACGCTCGTCGAGGGCGAGAGCCTGCTCAACGACGGCGTCGCCATCGTGCTGTTCGCGATCCTCGTCGAGGCGGCGCTCGGTGCGCCGGTGAGCGTGGCGGCCGGGCTGGTGGACTTCGTGGTCGTCTTCGCGGGTGGCGCGCTGATCGGCGTCGTGCTCGGGCTGCTCGCGGCCCTGGCGTTGCCGTGGCTGGACCGGCTCGCGGCCGCCGCCCTGTCGCTCGCCGTCGCGTACGGGGGCTTCGTTCTGGCCGACGAGGTGCTGGGCCTCTCGGGAGTCATGGCCACGGCGGCGGCCGGGATGGTGCTCTCGGGACTGGCGCCGAGCCGCGCGTCGGCCGAGGTGCGCCAGATGTGGGAGCAGCTCTGGGAGGGCCT
>Ga0335397_10007721_pt1 | contig 13641 bp, 11 predicted proteins | sample MAT04_FD_205740 | JGI IMG/M metagenome (GOLD analysis project Ga0335397, IMG submission 205740) | Freshwater microbial communities from Lake Fryxell liftoff mats and glacier meltwater in Antarctica - MAT-04 (spades assembly) (version 2) ...
CCGTCTACGACGCCGACCGCCGCGTCGTCGCAGCGGCCGACGACACCGACGGCAGCCCCGACCCCGTGTTGACGGTAACGCCGCCCCGCGACGGCCCCTTCTACGTCACCGTGATCGACGCCCACGATTTGGGTGGGCCGACGTTCGGGTACCGGCTGGTCGTGAAGAAAGAGAAGTAGTTCTCACGCCGCCCGCTTCGCCCGCTCGAACGTCATCACTTCGGGAAGAAGTTCGCGGCGCAGTCGCCGTTCGTCCAGCACCCGCAGCAGGGCCGGCAGCCAGACGAGCGCCGCGACCATGCAGAAGGTGACGCCGAGGGTGAGCGCGAGGCCGAGGCCCGCCATCCCTTGGTGGCGGGCGGTCATCAGGGTGCCGAACCCGAGGATCGTCGTCAGGGCCGCGATCAGCACCCCGCGGCCGGTCGCCGACCCGAGCCGGTACGCCCGCCGCCCGTGCCGCGCGCGGTAGTCGTGCAGGACGTGGACGCCGTTGTCCACGCCGACGCCGACGATCAGCGGAAGGGCGATCATGTTCGCCGGGTTGAGTTCCACCCCGCACAGGCCCATCACCCCGAGCGTCAGCACCACGCCGACGCCGAGGGGGAAGAGGACGAGCAGCACGTCGGCCGCGCGCCGCAGGTCGAGGACCAGCACCGCCACGATCACGCCGAGGGCGTACACGCCGGCCCACTCGAAGCCGACCTTCATCTGCCGCAGCCCTTCGAGCGTGCGGTACGACTTGCCGGTCGCTTCCGGGTCCACGGCCGTGGTCGCGGCGGTGAACCGGGCGAGGGCGGCGTAGTCCCACAAACTCTCTTTGGCGAACGCCCGGACGAGGAACTCGCCCCCCGCCCCGACGTAGCGCTCGCGCAGTTCCGGCGGCAGGTCGGCGAGGGTGATCGGCTCCGGCCGCGACACGGCCTTCAAGTGGTTCAGGTCGGCGGCGAGGTCGCCGGCGAAGCGGCGGTCGAACGCCTGGAGGCGGTCGGCGACGGCGTCCGGCGGGGGGGCCGCGAGCGCGGCACACAAGTCCGCCGCGGCCGTTGACAACTCGCTGTCACTCCCCGCCAGGTCGCGGACGCGGGCGGCCAGGTCGCGGACCCGGTCCGGGGCCGACCCGTGCGGGCGGGGCAACTTGTCGGCCGGCGGCAGGTTCGCCAGTCGGTGGTGGATGGCCCGCACCGCCGGCAGTTTCGCCCCCTGGTCGGCCGGGACGAGCGACGCCACCTCGACCACCCGCCCGACTTCCGGCAGCGCATCGTACTGCTTGCGCAGGGCGACCGCTTCGGCGGGCGTGCGGGCGACGCTCATGGCGTCCCACGTCATCCCCGCCCCGAGGTCGATGAGCTTGTGTTCCCACGCCACCGAGTCGAGGTCGCGGGGCTGGAGGTGGAGCAGGTTGTGGTCGTACCCGACGCGGGCGGCGAACACCCCGCTGCCTGCGAGCAGGAGTGCGCCGACCGCGAGGACGAGGCGCGGCCGCCCGGCGAGGGCGGGGAGCCAGGCAGAGGCAGGCACCGGGAACGGGAGGATGGTGGGAGTCGCTATGGAAGAACCTAACCCCCCAGCCCCCTTCCCTAGGAGGGAAGGGGGAGTCAGAGGGCCGCCGTCTTGTTCTTGCTCCCCCTTCCCTCCTAGGGAAGGGGACTGGGGGGTTAGGTTGCCTTTGAGCCGGCCCTCCACCCTTTCCACCAGAACCAGCGCCGCCGGCATGAGCGTCAGACAGCTCGCGGCGCAGAACAAGACGCCCCAGCCGGCGATCCAGCCGAGTTCGGACACGGCCCGGAAGTCGGCCAGCATGGTGGCGAAGAAGGCCAGCGCCGTCGTCACCGCCGCCGTCACGATGCTCGGGCCGGCGCGCTCGGCCGTGTGCCGCATCGCCGCCCCGACCGCCCCGCCCGCCTTCCGCGCCGCGTCGTACCGGGCGACCCACAACACGCCGTAGTCGCCCATCCCGATCAGCATGACGGCGAATGTGGACGACAGGATGTTCAGGTGCCCGACCGTGAGGGTCGCCCACCCGAGTGCCCAAATCGTGCCCGCAACCAGCGAGGCGATGGTCAGCAGCGGGTAGCGGAACCCGCGGTAGACGACGAGGTACAGGACGGCGACGCCGAGCAGGGCCAGCCCCGACGCCCGCTCCGTGTCCACGTCGGACAGCGCCATCTCGTCGGTTTCGAGGACCGGTAGACCGGTCAGCCCGAGGGCGACGCCGGGGAAGGCGGGGCCGGCGTCGGCCAGGATCGCCCGCATCGCGGCGTTGGCTTCCTGCGCCGGGGTGAACGACTGGTCCGCCTTCTTCGGCCGGCAGACGAGCATCGCCAGCGTGCCGTCGGGGGTGAAGAAGTATTGCGGCTCGGACAGCTGGCGTTCGGCGGCGCGGTCGGCGGTCGGGGGGCCGGCGACGGCCCACGGGTTGACGTACCCGGCCGGGTCGCGGACGGCGGCGGCCGCGGACCGGGCGACGGCCGGGAGTTGGGCGAGGAGGTCGTCGTCGGCCGGGTTGAGCGGCCGGCCGGCGGCCTTCGCCTCCAGCGCGCTCGCCCCGCTCCCGAGGAGCGATTGCAGGTTCAACCGCTTCCACGCCAGCGGCCCGACCTGCCCGAGCAGGGGTTCCATCCGCTCGACCCGCCCGCTCACGCCTTCGAGCTGGTCGAGCGGCATGAGGAAGAGCGCCCTGTCGTGGATCGGCCGCAGATCGACCCGGTGGAAGACGCGGTCGAACAGGTCGGGGCGGCACCGGACGCGGGCGGCGACGGCGTCGAGGGCCGCCGTCATGCGCCCGCGGTCGGTCCCTTCGGCGACGACCACCATGTCGTCGTCGTCGCCGAAGGCGTCGACGTACTTCTGCCACCGCTTCTGGCAGTCCTTCTCGGCGCTGAGCAGGTCGTTCCGCTGGGTGTGGTATTCGAGCCTCGTCGCCGCCAGCGCGAGCGACGCCGCGGCGAGGGCCAGGCAGCCGAGTAGTACGGCCCGCGGGCGGCGCGTGGCCACCCCCACGACCGCGACGACGGCCCGGGTCAGCCGGTCGGCGTAGGGGTCGGGCGGGGTCGCGGAATCCGGGGCCATCAGCGGTCCTTCGCCATCGAGACGGGCGTGGAACGGCGGGTATAGGGCAAAAGGGGCGGGCGACGCAAGATCAACGGGCGGGGGCGCACGAAAAAACCTCACCGTCCTTCGACTTGCGTCTCGGAACGGTGAGGCCGGAACTGAGAAGAGGCTGGACGGGGGCTATCATGGTCGGCGGCGGATCGGGTGTCAACCGCAATTTTTCGTTGTGTGTCGCCGACCAGAAATTCTTCGTCGTTTAGCCGCGACGCGGAGTCTTCGGAGCGGAGCGCGACGCGGGTCACAAGGTCGAAAGGGCGATAAGGAAAGGGAAATGCTTTTGGAGGTTGGAGACCAGTTTCGCGTCGGCGGTCACGAACTCGCACCCTTCCCGCTCCGAGAGGGCGACGTACAGGCAGTCGTACGCGCCGATCCGCATGGTGGACGAGATCTCGATGGCCCGGCGGGCGAGCGGGGACGACGGGAACAGGCGGGGCGGGGTGGTCATCACGTCGTCCCAAAACAGCTTCGCTTGGCCGACCAGGATGCGCCCCTGCCGCTCGGCCCGAGTTAGGGCGTGGGCCAACTCGGCGGGGAAGATGTCGGGGGCGAACGTTTCGTGGACGGCCGCCCGGACGCCGTCGCGGAGCCGGTCGGCCTTGTCGGAGTCCGTCTCGGGGACGACCCACTTGAACGCCACGGAACTGTCGAGAACGTACTTCATGCGGCGGGGAGTTCTCCGCGGAGTTCGCGGATGATGCCGACGCCGATGTCCTGCACCCCGCGTGCGGCGAGCAGTTTTTGCCGGGCGGCCGCGGAGCGTTCCCCCACCCGGCGGGCCACCTCGGAATCGACGGGCCTCCCCGCCCCGACGGCCTCGGCCACGGCCACGGCGTCCAGGTCGGCGAGAATATCGGGAGGGGTAGCGGTATCGGTACTCATACGGTCATTGTTACGAGTTAAAATCGGTGGTCAAGGCCCTTGGCGGCCCGCGCTCCGCTCCGAAGACTCCGCGTCGCGGCTGAACGGGCTGGATCGAAGCCCCGCGCCGTCTACAATTCGCCTCACCACCGCCCGCCGCCGTCCCGCCCCGCGAAAGGTCGTCGCATGGTCGTCGCCCGCCAAGCCGTCATCACCGAGCCGTTCAAGGCCGGGGTCCGTGAGGTCGAGTTGGCCGACCCGGCCGCCGACCAGATTCTCGTCGCCGCCGAGTATTCCGCCGTGAGTGCGGGCACCGAACTCGCCGTCTACACCGGAACCCACCAGTGGCTGCAAGACCCGAACCTGCCGGACTGGAAGTTCCCGTTCCGGTCCGGGTACTCGGCCGCCGGGCGCGTGCTGAAAGTGGGCAAGGAGTTCCCCGGCGGGTTCCGGGAAGGCGACCGGGTGAGCTTCCCGGGGAACCACGCCTCGGCCGAACTCCTGACTGTCGGGCACGAGCGCTGCCGGGTGTGGAAACTGCCCGAGAACCTGTCGTTCGAGAAGGCGGCGGTCGCCGTCATTGCGCGGTATGGGTTCGGGGCGTCGGTCCGGGCCGGACTGACCCTCGGCCGCAGCGCCGCCGTCCTCGGCCTCGGCATCATCGGCCAGTTCGCCCTGCGCTGCCTGATCGCGGCCGGGGCGTCGCCGGTCGTCGGCATCGACGCCGTGAAGATGCGCCGCGACGCGGCGCTGGCGGCCGGGGCCGACTTCTGCATCGACCCCGCCGCCGGCGACCCGAAGGCCCAGCTCGCCGCCTTCCTCGGCACCCGCGGGGCGGAGGTCGTGGCCGACGCGACCGGGGTGCCGGACGCCATCCCGACGGCGATGGGGCTGGCGTGCGACGCCGGGCAGGTGATCGTCGTCGGCAGCCCGCGCGGGAAGGCGAAGGAGGTGAACTTCTACGACGACCTGCACCGCCGGTACATCGAGGTGAGCGGGGCGCACGGGAACATGCTCTTCGAGCCGGCCCACACCCGCCTGGCCGGGGCGTGGGACGTGAACAAGGCCCAGGTGTGGCTGCTGCGGGCGCTCGCGGCCGGGCGGCTCAGCCTCGCCGGGCTGGTGACGCACGCCATCGCCCCCGAGCAGCTCGGCACCGCCTACGAGGGGCTGCTCAAGGACAAGGACAACTACCTGGGCGTGCTGGTGAAGTGGGTGTGACGTGAAAAACAAAGCCCACCCGTAGCTATGGGTGGGCTTTGTTCTGATTCGCCTGGAAGATCAGTCGCCCTTCGTGGTGTTCGGCCGGCCGCCGCCGAAGCCCTGGAACAGCTTGGCCGTGTCGAACGGCTCGCCGGTCAGTTCCTTCCACTGCTTCTTCTGCTCGGAGGTCAGCACCTCATCGACATCGGCCATCGCGTTCTTGGTCAACTTCTCGCGCTTCTTCTGATTCTCGGCCATCTTTTCCTTGTCGAACCCGCCCTTGCCGAACCCGCCGCGGAGTTCCTTGGCGTCCTTCGCGTACTCCTCGCTGATGCCCCTGATCTTCGACTTCTGGGCGTCGGTCAGCTTGAGGTCGGCGACGACCTTCTCGTCGGCGAACGCCCGCACCCCGTCCCGCTGCCGGTCGATCTGGGCGAGCCGATTCTTCTGTGCGGTGGTCAGGGTGTCGTCCAGCACGTTCTTGACCTCGGCCTGGACCTTCTCGCCGTCGGTCTTGAGTTCGGCGAACTTGTCCTTGTCGAACCCGTCCTTGCCGCCCCTGATCATCTCGCCGAACTTCTTCCGCTGCTCGGCCTGCTTCTCCGCGACCGCCTTGAACTTTTCCTTCTGGGCGTCGGTGATCTTCAGCTCGTCCTGGAGTTCCTTGTTCGACACGACCATCGTGCCGACGCCGCCGCCCCCGAACCCGCCCTGCCGGCCCGGCTGGGCCTCGACGACCGCGACCGCCCCGGCCGCGAACAGCACCGCGGCCAGCATCCGCGAAATCCGCATGGCTCTTCCCCGTGGAGTGAGTCGGTGGCGGGACAGCCCCGCCGCCGTCGCTTCTACCCCATCGTTACGTCGCGCGGGTGAAAAGGCCGTGAGAGATGGCGGACCGAGATGGGGCTGAAAGCCCACCCATCGCAATGGGTGAGCTTCACACGTCCGACCGTTACGGCTTCACCGCCCCCGGGCCGGCGGGCAGGCCGGTGCCGCCGGGGAGGACCGGCGCGGTCCCGCCCGGCCCCGGGAACGCCGGGGGGGGCGGGGCCGGCGGGGCCTGCTTGAACGTCCACCCCTTGATCTCGACGTACTGGAACGACTTGGCGTCCACCCCGGGGATGTTCGTCTGCTGCCCGCCGAACTTCCACAGCTCGGTGTCGCCGTTCGGCTTGAGCACCCACACCTGGGCCGGCATGTACGGCGTGAACGGGGCCTTCACCCCCGGCCCGAGCAGCGCGAAGCGGACCTGCTCGAACTCCTGCTTGTCCTTCCCCAGCACCGGCTTGATGTCGAGGTAGACGTAGGTCGCGTCTTCCTTGAAGAGGGCGATCTGGAAGCGCTGCTTGGCGACGGCCGCGTTCATCCCCTTGAGGAAGTCGAGCATCAGGTTGTCGGCCCCGGCGGCCCCCGCGGCCGGGTTCAGCTTGAACTCGGTGACGGACTTTTCGAGGCCGTTGTAGGCGTAGATCGCCTTCCCGTTGCTGATGTACGCCTCGTAGTCGGCCTTGTCGGTCTCGCTGTCCTGGCGGAGCCGGGCGAAGTCCGGCTTCATGCACAGGACACTCCCCTTGTACTGGCGGTTCTTCTTGAACACTGCTTCCGTCTTGGTCAGCTCGAAGGTGGCGTGAAAGTTGGTCAGCCCGCCCATCGTCTTCTGCCACCCGTTCAGGTGTTCGTCGAGCCTCGGGTCGGCCGGCACCTGCCCGGCCACCGGCGGCGGGGCCGGGGGTTGGGCCGGGGCGGCCAGGGCGGCGAGGACCAGCGCGGCCAGGGTCATGCCGACGGGTCGCATGGTGTGCGTCTCCTCTTCACACGGCCCGGACGGCCCGCCGCCCGGAAGTTGCGCCCCTTATATCGCCGGACGCGAACCGGGAAAAGCCCGAGTCGGGGCGTCGGCGGGCGGGTTCCCGGTAAAATGGGGTGGAAGCCGGCCGGGGGGCGGGCGACATCCACGCATTCAGGGGCGGACCGGTCCACCATGTTCGAGAAAACGCAGATTCGCATCGTCGCCGGCTCGCTCCGCGGGCGGAAGCTGACGTGCATCGTCCACGAGGGCATGCGGCCGACCCCGCAGATGGTCCGCGAGGCGCTGTTCAGCATCCTCGGCAACGCCGTCCCCGGGCGGGTCTTTTACGACGTGTTCGCGGGCACCGGGGTGGTCGGGCTGGAGGCGGTCAGCCGCGGGGCCACGTCCGCCCGGCTGATCGAGAAGGACGGCCGGCAGGCGACCGACATCCAGAAGTACGCCGACGAGTTCGGCATCGCCGACAAGGTGCAGGTGCTCAAGGCCGACGTGTACCGCTGGGCCGAGCGCTGGGTGCCGGCCGGCACCGACCCGGTGAACCTGTTCCTCAGCCCGCCCTTCCCCGACCTGAGCGAGAAGGGCGACGAGTTCCTGGCGCTGGTGAACGAACTACTCGGCAAGGCCCCGGACGAGTCGGTGCTGACGATCCAGGCCGAGGACGGCTTCCCCCTCGACCGCCTGCCCGACATCGACAAGTGGGACGTGCGCCGCTACGGCCGCAACATGCTCGTCATGCTGGTGATCGACCGCACACCCGTGCCGGCGGTCGAGGTCTAGCCGAAAGCCCACCCGTTGCAACGGGTGGGCTTCGCCCCTTCACGCCAGCAGCTTCTTCACCACCTTGCCGCCCACGTCGGTGAGGCGGAAGTCGCGGCCCTGGAACTTGTACGTCAGCTTGAGGTGGTCCAGCCCGAACAGGTGTAGGACGGTGGCGTGCAGGTCGTTGACGTGGATCGGGTCTTCGGTCACGTTCCACCCGAACTCGTCGGTCCGCCCGACCACCTGCCCGCCCTTGATGCCGCCGCCGGCCGCCCAGATCGAGAAGGCCGACGGGTGGTGGTCGCGGCCGGTCACGTTCGGACTGCCGCCGCGGTTCTCGCCGAGCGGGGTGCGGCCGAACTCGCTCAGCCACAGCACCAGCGTCGTGTCGAGCAGCCCGCGCTGCTTCAAGTCTTTGATGAGCGCCGCGACCGGCTGGTCGGCCATCAGGCAGTTGTGCGGCAGCTCGGCGTCGAGGTTCGAGTGGTGGTCCCAGGAGGCGTGGAAGAGGGACACGAACCGGACCCCGCGCTCGACCATGCGGCGGGCGAGCAGGCAGTTGGCGGCGAACGCCCGGAACTCCCCCTTCCCCCCGCCGCGGGAGGCCTTGATCTCCGGCTCCGGCCGGTCCAGCCCGTAGGCGTCGAGCGTCGTCTTGTCCTCCTTCGTGAGGTCGATGAGTTCCGGGGCGGCGGCCTGCATCCGGTGGGCGAGTTCGTAGCTGGCGATGCGGCTGTTGATTTCCGGGTCGCCGACGGCGGCGTGCCGCACCCCGTTCAGGTCGCGGACCGCTTCGATCGTTCTGGCCTGTATCTCGGCCGACAGCCCGGCGGGGTTGTTGAGGTTCAGCACCGCCTCGCCGCGGTTGCGGAACAGGACGCCGGCGTAGGTGCTCGGCAGGAACCCGCTGCCCCAATTCGACGTGCCGCCCGACGTGCCCCGGCCGGCGGTGAGGACGACGTACCCGGGCAGGTTCTTCGACTCGCTGCCGAGGCCGTAGTTCAGCCACCCGCCGGCGCTCGGCCGGCCGAACGCGGTGCTGCCGGTGTTCATCAGCAGCTGGCCCGGGTGGTGGTTGAACGCGTCGGTGTGCATCGAGCGGATGAGGCACACGTCGTCGGCGACGGAGCCGAGGTGCGGCAGCAGGTCGGACAATTCCATCCCGCACCGGCCGTACTTCTTCCAGGTCCGCTTGCTGCCGAGGACGGCGGCGGTTTCCTTTTGGAGGAAGGCGAAGCGGACGTTCTTGGTGAACGACTCGGGCAACTTCTGGCCGTGCAACTCGTTGAGTTTCGGCTTCGGGTCGAACAGGTCGAGCTGCGACGGCGCGCCTTCGAGGTAGATGCAGATGCAGTTCTTGGCCTTCGGCGCGAAGTGGGGCGGCCGCGCGGCGAGGGGGTCGGGGGCGGCGGCGAGGCGGCCGTCGTCGCGCAGCAGCGACGCGAGGGCGAGCAGCCCGACGCCGTTGGCGCTGGTGGCGAGGAAGTCGCGGCGGTCTTGCCGGGCGCGTTCGGCGAGCGGGTGCATGGGTGGGACCGCGGGTGGGAGGTGGAGTCGATCAATCCCGGGAGCGGACCAGCTCCGACAAGCCCCAGTAGGCGGCCGGCAGTTTTTCCCGAAGGCGGTTGTAGGCGACTTCCGCCTCGTGCCGGAGCATGAAGCGCAGCTTCACGCCGGACGGCGTCGCGTACCCGCCCTCGTCGAGCATCGCCCGGCGGACCTCGTCGGGGTTCACTTCGCCGGCCCGGGCCGCCGGCTCGACGGCGAATTTGAAGTAGGCGTTCGAGTCCGCCTCGCTCCAGGTCAGCCCGGTCGGGATCGCCAACGACGGCGTGCGGGGCGGCTGGTCCGGGTGGGTCGCGTCGCACTCCCGGTAAGCGTCGGCGATGACCCGCGGGCGCTCGCCCCAAAGCACCTGTTCCCAGGCGGACCAAACGACGACGACGAATAGGCGGTCCGTCGGGGGAAGTGGGTTCTCGAAAATCAGCGGCTCGCCGTTCGGGTTGGCCCCCGGGGCGGCGGCGAGTTCGTCGGCGAGCCGGCGGACGAGTTCGTCGCGGGCGTGCGCTGGGGGTGGGGCCGACCGGATGACGGGCATGGTTGTGTCCTTTAGAACGCCGGCCCCAAGGTCATCACCCACCGCGTGGAGGTCTGGACGGCGAGTGCGGCGTCGAACTCGACGGCCAGGCGATGATACCGCATTTCAGGCGACCAATTCGCGTCGATCACATGGGCGTGAAACATGAAGTCGATCGTCAACCCGAGCGGGTAGGCTGCGCCGGTCAGCGCCGGCTTGCTCAGCAGCAGCCATTCCGCCCACCTCAGAATATCATGCGGGCCGCGGGGTTTCAGGGCGTCCCGTCCCATCATCCACTCGACACTCCTGCGAAAGCCGGCTTCGACTTTCGCGCTCGGGCCGAGGCCGAAGAGGCGGTAGGTCGCCGCCTTCACCACCAATTCCGCGACGTAACCGAACAGGTAAATTGCCCCGCCGTGGTTGCCGGACGCGAGAAGGTGAGACCCTTCCGCGAACCGCTCGGCGGCCGCGGCCGTATACCCGTTGGTCGTTTCAGCACCCAATAGGAGCATTGGTTCGATTCCGCCCCTGGGAGCGTTTACCCCCGCGTCACGAACTCGTCGAGGTTCAGCAGGGTGCGGGCGAGGGCGACCCAGGCGGCGGCCTCGGCGGTGGGAACGCCCTCCGCCTTATGCAGCCCGACCAGCTTCGCGGCTTCGGCCGGGTTCGCCGCGACGAGCGTGCGGAAGTCGCCGACGAGTTTCACCAGTCGGTCGCGCTCGGCGGCCGACGGCACGCGGCCGACGCAGTGGCGGAAGGCGCGCGTCACCTTTTCCGCGTCGGTGCCACCCTTCCCTTCCGACAGCACGCGCCTGGCGAGTGCCTGGGCGCACTCGACGAACACGCCGTCGTTGAGCAGCGTCAGCGCCTGCAACGGCGTGTTCGAGCGCTCGCGGCGGACGACGCAGACGTTCGAGTCGGGGCTGTCGAAGGTCGTCAGCATCGGGTACGGGCTGGTCCGCTGGAACCAGACGTACATGCCCCGCTTGTACTTCTCCGGGCCGGCCGTCTCGGCCCACTTCGCGGCCCCGGCGTAGGTCAGCTCGGAAATCCCGGCCGGCTGCGGCGGGCGGACCGACGGCCCGCCGACGGTGCGGTTGAGCAGCCCGCTCGCGGCGAGCGCCCCGTCGCGGACGATCTCGGATTCGAGCCGCAGCCGCGACTGACGAGCGAGCAGGACGTTCAGCGGGTCGCGGGCGGCGAGCGCCGGCGTCAGGTCGGACGAGCGGCGGTACGCCGCCGACGTGACGATCAAGCGGTGCAGCTTCTTCATCGACCACCCGCACCGCGCCGGGTCTTGGAACTCGGCCCCCAGCCAGTCGAGCAATTCCGGGTGGCTCGGCTTCTCGCCCTGGGTGCCGAAGTCCTCGGGCGTCGAGACGAGGCCGCGGCCGAAGAACTTCGCCCACACCCAGTTCACGGTCACGCGGGCGGTGAGAGGGTTGTCCGGGGCGGTGATCCACTTCGCCAAGTCGAGTCTCGACGAAAGCCCACCCGTCGCAACGGGTGGGCTTGCGCTCGGTAACACCGCCGGGGTGCCGGCCTTCACCTCCACGCCCTTGCGCAAGAAGTCGCCACGCAGCATCAGGTGCGTCGGCCGGGGGGGGCCGGCGGCGAGGGTCATGACTTTGCTCGCGGCGGGGGGCTTCGCCGCGTGCGCCGCCCGCGCCTTTTCGCGCTTCGTGATTTCGGCCGCGGGGAGTTTGTCCGCCTTCGCCGCGTCCACCGCCGCCTTCAACTTCGCCTGCTCTGCGTCGAATGCCGCCTGCTGCACCTTGAGCTTCTCCGCCTCGCCGGGGCGCGGGGCGGGCAGGTCGGTTTCGCGGTCGGAGTTGAAGAAGGCGAAGAACTGGTAGAACTCGCGCTGCGAGAGCGGGTCGTACTTGTGGTCGTGGCACTGGGCGCAGCCGACGGTGAGGCCGAGCCACACCTGCCCGGTCGTGTTCACGCGGTCCACGCACGCGGCGACGCGGAACTCCTCCTGGTCCGCCCCGCCCTCCTTGTTCGTGAGCGTGTTGCGGTGGAACCCGGTGGCGGTCTTCTGGTCGAGGGTGGCGTTCGGGAGCAGGTCGCCGGCGAGTTGTTCGGTGGTGAAGCGGTCGAACGGCAGGTCGGCGTTGAGCGCCCGGATGACCCACTCGCGGTAGCGCCAGGCGAACGGCCGGCCGGTGTCCTTCTCGTACCCGTCGCTGTCGGCGTACCGGGCCGCGTCGAGCCAGTGCCGCCCCCACCGCTCGCCGTAGTGCGGCGACGCGAGCAAGTGGTCGACCAACTTCTCGTAGGCGTCGGGGGCCGCGTCCGCGACGAACGCATCGACCTCGGCCGGCGTCGGCGGCAGGCCGGTCAGGTCGAGCGACACGCGGCGGACGAGCGTCGCCCGGTCCGCCGGCGGCAGCGGCGTGACACCTTCCTTCACCAGCCGGGCGAGGATAAAGGCGTCGATCGCGTTGCGGATCGGCGAATCGGGCTTGGCGATCTCGGGCGGTGTCGGGCGGCGGATCGGCTGGAACGACCAATGCGTCGATTTCGCGGGGCCGGTCGGCGACGGGCCGGTCTGCGTGCCCCACGCCGCCCCCCGGTCGATCCACGCCCGCAACTTACCGATCTGGATGGGGGTGAGCGGGGTGCCGCCTTCGGGCGGCATCTTGGCGTCCGGGTCGGTGCCGGCGACGGCGTGAATCAGCGGGCTGTCGGCGCTCTTGCCCGGCGCGATCGCCACCCCCGAGTTCCCGCCCGCGAGCGCCGCCTTGCGGTCGTCGAGGCGCAGCCCGCCCTTCTGCTTCTCCGGCCCGTGGCACTTAAAGCAGTGGGCCGCGAGGATCGGCCGCACATCGGCGTCGAAGTCGATCTCGCCCGCGGCCGGCGGCGGGAGTTTCGGCGGGTCGGCAGCGGTAAGGAGAGCCGCCGCACCGACGAGGAGGGCCGCGGCGGGCGCGAGGTGGCGTGCGTTCATGGCGGGTGGAAAATCCGGCGGGGCGGCTACAAGAATACCCGTTATGCTAAACCCCCCGCCCGCACGGAGCAACGCAATCCGCCCCGTCCCGCCCCCCGCCCGCCCCCCCTGGTCGGCCGTCGCCGCCTATCTGCTCATGCTCGCCGCCGCCGCCGGGGCGTTCGTCGTCGTCCGCCACTTCGGGGACGGACTGACGGCCCCGGAACCGCCGGCCGGGGCGCTGTCGGTCGCGACCCCGAAGGCCGGGCAGGTCGATGTCGTCGCCCACGTCCTCGCCACCCTCGCGGCCGTCGTCGCCCTCGGGTACGTCCTCGGCCGGGCGTTCCGCTACCTCGGCCAGCCGCCGGTCATCGGCGAGGTCGTCGCCGGCATCCTCCTCGGCCCGTCGCTGCTGGGGGCGATTTCCCCCGCCGCGATGCACGGGCTAATCCCGTCGCCCGACGCCGACCCGAGGGGGCAGGTCGTCGCGGCGCTCAAGGCCGTGGCGCAGCTCGGGGTGGTGCTGTACATGTTCCTCGTCGGACTGGAACTCAACGGGGCGAAGTTGCGGCACCGGGCGCGCGCGACGGTCGCCATCTCGCACGCCAGCATCGTCGCCCCGTTCGTGCTTGGGGCGGGGCTGGCCCTGTGGCTCTACCCGGTCGTGTCGCACCGCGGGGTGCCGTTCACGAGCTTCGCCCTGTTCATGGGCGTCGCCCTGTCGGTGACGGCCTTCCCGGTCCTCGCCCGCATCCTCGCCGACCGCGGCCTCGACAAAACCGAAACCGGCGTGGTCGCCCTCGGCTGCGCCGCCACCGACGACGTGACGGCGTGGTGCCTCCTCGCCTTCGTCGTCGGGGTGGCCCAGGCCCAGGTCGGGGCCGCGGCGTGGGTC
>Ga0335397_10007725_pt1 | contig 13639 bp, 11 predicted proteins | sample MAT04_FD_205740 | JGI IMG/M metagenome (GOLD analysis project Ga0335397, IMG submission 205740) | Freshwater microbial communities from Lake Fryxell liftoff mats and glacier meltwater in Antarctica - MAT-04 (spades assembly) (version 2) ...
AAGATCCCGGGATGTTCGCCTCAATGGGGCCGGTGACATAACACCGGATATCCTTGGGCGCAGCCGTCGCACACGATCCGAGGCGAGCAGCTTCAATGGGGCCGGTGACATAACACCGGATATCCTATCCAGCCAGCCCTGGTATGTGTCTGGCCTTTACATGCTTCAATGGGGCCGGTGACATAACACCGGATATCCACGTGCCGTTCGACGCCGCGGGCGAACACCGAGGCCTCGCTTCAATGGGGCCGGTGACATAACACCGGATATCCTGGCGTAGGCGGCTTTCACCTCGGCCAAGGCCTCGCCGCGCTTCAATGGAGCCGGTGACATAACACCGGATATCCTTTGAGCGTCGCCGACAAGGTCGAGATCCTGCGCATCGCTTCAATGGGGCCGGTGACATAACACCGGATATCCGTTCGCAGCGCCGACACCCTCAGCGAGCAGAGCCGGCTTCAATGGGGCCGGTGACATAACACCGGATATCCGAGCGCATTGCGCTGCAGTCGGTCGTTGTGGATGGTGCTTCAATGGGGCCGGTGACATAACACCGGATATCCGTTGACAGCCACTTCCTCGGGGGTGCAGTCCTCACGGCTTCAATGGGGCCGGTGACATAACACCGGATATCGTACCCGTAGCCGCACAGAGCGCACTCGCGACACATGCTTCAATGGGGCCGGTGACATAACACCGGATATCGGGCCCTCGAGCAGGCGCGCACGACCACACCCGACATCGTGCTTCAATGGGGCCGGTGACATAACACCGGATATCGGGCTCTGCCCGCCCTCCGCGCCGCCGCCCGAGTCGAGGCTTCAATGGGGCCGGTGACATAACACCGGATATCGGTGCTCGAGCTCACGCGCGACAGCAGTGTCGGCACGCTCGCTTCAATGGGGCCGGTGACATAACACCGGATATCGGTTCTCCGGCCCGATCAGCGCCAGTTCCCGCGTCATGGTGCTTCAATGGGGCCGGTGACATAACACCGGATATCGGTACTGCCTCGATATGAGCGGACCACGATTGCGGTCATGCTTCAATGGGGCCGGTGACATAACACCGGATATCGGGGGCGCTGTGCCTGTGCGGCCGTCCTGGCCAGTGACGCGCTTCAATGGGGCCGGTGACATAACACCGGATATCGGTGCGGGTCCTTGTCGCCGGGGAGTGGGTCCCCGTGTGCGCTTCAATGGGGCCGGTGACATAACACCGGATATCGGTACGCAGCGAGGCGTGGCGCCCCCGTGCGAAGGAAAGCTTCAATGGGGCCGGTGACATAACACCGGATATCGGGCGCCCGCTCCTTCGGCGTCTGCTCGACGCGACGACGCTTCAATGGGGCCGGTGACATAACACCGGATATCGGGCGAAAGGGGACGGAAGTGGCGGAAGAAGACGACGTGGCTTCAATGGGGCCGGTGACATAACACCGGATATCGGCACGGTCGTAATCGAGGAGGCAATGGGGCCGTCCCGCTTCAATGGGGCCGGTGACATAACACCGGATATCGGCCGAGTCGGCGACGGACGCGATAAAGGCGCCCGGGCCGCTTCAATGGGGCCGGTGACATAACACCGGATATCGGCCGACACCCGAGGCCGCACCGACGCCCGAGGACGCTCGCTTCAATGGGGCCGGTGACATAACACCGGATATCGGTATCGCAGAAGGTGCAGGCTGTCGTGACAGCGATGACGCTTCAATGGGGCCGGTGACATAACACCGGATATCGGGGCCGGCTGCGGCGCAGCTATTGCGCCGACCTCCGCCGGCTTCAATGGGGCCGGTGACATAACACCGGATATCGGTACTTCAATTTAGCGATCCTGGTTGCGTGTACGGATGCTTCAATGGGGCCGGTGACATAACACCGGATATCGGCAGCGGGTACAACGGCAACGTCGCGGCGCTGCTCTAGCTTCAATGGGGCCGGTGACATAACACCGGATATCGGGGCGCGTCCACGGGATGCGTGCGGCAGCTCCGCGCCGCTTCAATGGGGCCGGTGACATAACACCGGATATCGGTGTCTTTATCACGCTCGCGGCGGGGACGGCAGTGGGCGCTTCAATGGGGCCGGTGACATAACACCGGATATCGGATCTGCGCTGCGCCCGGCACCGGCACCGGAACGCGGCTTCAATGGGGCCGGTGACATAACACCGGATATCGGCCGTGGAAGTCTCGGGCGGCCGCGCCCCTCTCATATCGCTTCAATGGGGCCGGTGACATAACACCGGATATCGGCTGGCCAGCGCCGTATCCAGCGAATCCGGATTGCCTTGCTTCAATGGGGCCGGTGACATAACACCGGATATCGGCGGGGGTGGACCCTTACCAACGGCACGCTAGACCTGCTTCAATGGGGCCGGTGACATAACACCGGATATCGGTCGTGCGCTTGTGCGCATTCGACGAGACATGCGTTGCTTCAATGGGGCCGGTGACATAACACCGGATATCGGACGGAGGGCTACGTAATTCGAAACGGTGATGTTTTTGCTTCAATGGGGCCGGTGACATAACACCGGATATCGGTCATGCGCCTCATCGGCTGGGCACTTCGTATCATCGGGCTTCAATGGGGCCGGTGACATAACACCGGATATCGGGACCTGGGGTTCGGGTGCGTCGCGTTCGCAAAGGGAAGCTTCAATGGGGCCGGTGACATAACACCGGATATCGGCCGGGAATTCCCAGGCCCCCCTCGACAACGATACCATCGCTTCAATGGGGCCGGTGACATAACACCGGATATCGGTGCCGCAAGGTCGGAATCAAGCCGACTATGGCCGGCTTGCTTCAATGGGGCCGGTGACATAACACCGGATATCGGTTTTTTGTGCTCATGGATTGAGCATGGTGCACAATGCTTCAATGGGGCCGGTGACATAACACCGGATATCGGGGCGGCCCCCGATCTACATAGACTAGATGGAAGGGAGGCTTCAATGGGGCCGGTGACATAACACCGGATATCGGAGGCGCTTGTGCCACGGCGTGGCGCGCTCGATGATCGCTTCAATGGGGCCGGTGACATAACACCGGATATCGGCAGGGGGCGTTCGCTAGCTTCTACCAGGTGACGGCGCTTCAATGGGGCCGGTGACATAACACCGGATATCGGGCTGCGGGCCCTGCTCCTCGTAGAGCCAGACCGAGAGCTTCAATGGGGCCGGTGACATAACACCGGATATCGGACCTCACGGGCGCCAACCTCACGGGCGCCAACCTCAGCTTCAATGGGGCCGGTGACATAACACCGGATATCGGACCAGCCGTCGCACGCCGGCAGCGACCTCACTCCGAGCTTCAATGGGGCCGGTGACATAACACCGGATATCGGCACCGCGACTGCGATCGTCGCGACCACGGTCATCGTGCTTCAATGGGGCCGGTGACATAACACCGGATATCGGAAGCGCCTGCCGCAGATCGAGGCCGACCTCCGGGCGGCTTCAATGGGGCCGGTGACATAACACCGGATATCGGTCTATCACTCGCCCACCATCGTGCTGGACGGTGGGGAGCTTCAATGGGGCCGGTGACATAACACCGGATATCGGGCCGGCGCTAAAAGTCATGCCCGCAAAAAAACGCGTGGCTTCAATGGGGCCGGTGACATAACACCGGATATCGGGGCTCGTGCGGGTCGTAGCCGGCCCCTTCAAGGGCGCGCTTCAATGGGGCCGGTGACATAACACCGGATATCGGGGGCCTTGGCAGCCTTGACCCACGCGCCGCCGAGCCAGCTTCAATGGGGCCGGTGACATAACACCGGATATCGGACCCAGTTTCTTTTGGATACTCATTGTCAAAAATGTAGCTTCAATGGGGCCGGTGACATAACACCGGATATCGGAGCACGAGCCTGACGAGCACGATCCTAGCGAGCCTGGCTTCAATGGGGCCGGTGACATAACACCGGATATCGGGGGCGCGGACCTTGAGGGCGCCAGCCTCAGGGACGCGCTTCAATGGGGCCGGTGACATAACACCGGATATCGGGAGACTGTCTGCCGACAGTCATCGACCCACACGCCGCTTCAATGGGGCCGGTGACATAACACCGGATATCGGACGTGGTTGGACACCGCGAGCCACCCCAAGGGGTGGCGCTTCAATGGGGCCGGTGACATAACACCGGATATCGGTACAGCGGACAGTCACTATGCTAGACCTGAATGGTGGCTTCAATGGGGCCGGTGACATAACACCGGATATCGGTTGCTCGCCTCGCTTCGATGGCCAGTGACCGCGTGTGGGCTTCAATGGGGCCGGTGACATAACACCGGATATCGGACATACATAGTCTCGGGGAAGGTCCTTGGCCAGTGCGCTTCAATGGGGCCGGTGACATAACACCGGATATCGGCCGGGCCCCTTGGCGGGGGCCCGGACTCATTCTAGCGCTTCAATGGGGCCGGTGACATAACACCGGATATCGGCCCATTAGGCTGCCCTCCGCTCTGACGTGCCGGTGCCGCTTCAATGGGGCCGGTGACATAACACCGGATATCGGGCTACTCACCGTTCGCGGCCGCCACCACGCGGTACGCGCTTCAATGGGGCCGGTGACATAACACCGGATATCGGCGTCACGCTTTGATCCAAGGACTGGCTCATGAACCCGCTTCAATGGGGCCGGTGACATAACACCGGATATCGGGCCCGCTGTTGCGCGAGCCGCACATCGCCGAGATCGTGCTTCAATGGGGCCGGTGACATAACACCGGATATCGGTTGCGCGAGCCGACCTGCTCCTGAGCCCAGGCCTCGCTTCAATGGGGCCGGTGACATAACACCGGATATCGGGATCAATCTTGGGCGCTACCTGTCCGCTGGTAGCGAGCTTCAATGGGGCCGGTGACATAACACCGGATATCGGGCCGGAGGAGCACGACGCACGAGAGCGTCGGGGAGTCGCTTCAATGGGGCCGGTGACATAACACCGGATATCGGATGGCCCGCGCTCACCACCGGGTTGGCCAGCGTCGCGCTTCAATGGGGCCGGTGACATAACACCGGATATCGGAGCGCATGTCGCCTCCTGGTCGATCGCCAGGAGGCGCTTCAATGGGGCCGGTGACATAACACCGGATATCGGAGCACCACACCACGCCCAGAACCAGCCCATCATCTGGCTTCAATGGGGCCGGTGACATAACACCGGATATCGGGCGGTAAGCTCAGCACGGATAAGTTCTTCGACATCGTGCTTCAATGGGGCCGGTGACATAACACCGGATATCGGACGTTCCGACGGTATCGATTCGATGCGTACACGGTCGCTTCAATGGGGCCGGTGACATAACACCGGATATCGGCTGCGAGCAGCACAGCGCAAGCCACGCCGTTACGAGGCTTCAATGGGGCCGGTGACATAACACCGGATATCGGACTGGGAGTCGAGCGCCTCATACGTGCAGGAGTTTGAGCTTCAATGGGGCCGGTGACATAACACCGGATATCGGGCGCAAGGACCTCAGCGCGGCGCTGGCTTCTGTAGCGCTTCAATGGGGCCGGTGACATAACACCGGATATCGGGCCCAACGGGCTGTTCATCTACATCACGTCGAAGCGGCTTCAATGGGGCCGGTGACATAACACCGGATATCGGCACCTCGCACATCGGCCATCTAGGCGGGTGCGGTAGCTTCAATGGGGCCGGTGACATAACACCGGATATCGGCTGCGCCTCCTTGCCCATCGCGTAGGTCAGCGCTTCGCTTCAATGGGGCCGGTGACATAACACCGGATATCGGCTTAGAGGCGCTTCGCAACATCAGCCGCGACAACACCGCTTCAATGGGGCCGGTGACATAACACCGGATATCGGGCCGAAGCCGCGTCAATGCGATGTGTAGCGCGTCGGTGCTTCAATGGGGCCGGTGACATAACACCGGATATCGGGATGGCGCTCCTACGGGACGACACGATTAGCGCGTTGCTTCAATGGGGCCGGTGACATAACACCGGATATCGGCCTTGGCGGGGGGCCGGACTCATTCAGCCCTTCTCGATGCTTCAATGGGGCCGGTGACATAACACCGGATATCGGCACCGTAGAGTCCTGCGACCAGATCGCAGGCTTCTGTGCTTCAATGGGGCCGGTGACATAACACCGGATATCGGTGCGCAGCGGCGACCGCGAGCGGGTCGTCTTTGGCGCGCTTCAATGGGGCCGGTGACATAACACCGGATATCGGGCCCACCACTCGCCTGGCCCGGGCTCGGTGCCGCGCAGCTTCAATGGGGCCGGTGACATAACACCGGATATCGGCCGCGGGCCAGTAGACGCTCGGCCCATCTCAGAACGGCTTCAATGGGGCCGGTGACATAACACCGGATATCGGAGCCGACGCCGAGCGAAGACGAGCGGCGGAACATTGCTTCAATGGGGCCGGTGACATAACACCGGATATCGGAACGCGGACCTGTACAAGGCCAACCTCAGCGGGGCGCTTCAATGGGGCCGGTGACATAACACCGGATATCGGGGGAGATGCAGCTCCTCATCCAGGTCATGGAAGTGGGGCTTCAATGGGGCCGGTGACATAACACCGGATATCGGGCCGCTCTCTGCTTTTCCCGCTCGTCGTGCGCCGCTTGCTTCAATGGGGCCGGTGACATAACACCGGATATCGGGACTTGCCAGACGGTTCTCCCCTTGCGGTCGACGTTGCTTCAATGGGGCCGGTGACATAACACCGGATATCGGACCGCGAGCCGCCTCGACCATAGGCAGAGAGCAATCGCTTCAATGGGGCCGGTGACATAACACCGGATATCGGCCTCCGGCGTCGGCGCTGCGACGGGCGTAGGCGCTTCGGCTTCAATGGGGCCGGTGACATAACACCGGATATCGGGCCACAGGATCTGGAGGTTCGAGTGCGCCGGGGTCATGCTTCAATGGGGCCGGTGACATAACACCGGATATCGGGAGGCATGGCCGGCACGTTGGCGGAGCGAGAGTGGAGGCTTCAATGGGGCCGGTGACATAACACCGGATATCGTTTTGCTGTCCCCGCTCGTCCACTGCCGATCACCATGCTTCAATGGGGCCGGTGACATAACACCGGATATCGGTTCGTTGATATCCATCGTGTCCCCTGTTTCGTACGATGGCTTCAATGGGGCCGGTGACATAACACCGGATATCGGGAGCGTCGTCCAGGCGCCGACTTCGCGCCGGTTGTTGCTTCAATGGGGCCGGTGACATAACACCGGATATCGGTCCCACGTCAATCGTGGTCACGCTCAGCGCGAGAATGGGCTTCAATGGGGCCGGTGACATAACACCGGATATCGGTCGCCCGCCTCGCCGGGGTCGGCCGTGTGAAGCGAGAGGCTTCAATGGGGCCGGTGACATAACACCGGATATCGGCGCGATATTCGCGTTGACGGCCCCGGCCGAGTCGCTGCTTCAATGGGGCCGGTGACATAACACCGGATATCGGCCGCTCACGCTCATTCACGGTGGTAAAGAGTGAGAAGGCTTCAATGGGGCCGGTGACATAACACCGGATATCGGCCTGTACTCGGCGCGCACGACGAACTCCACCGGGTGGCTTCAATGGGGCCGGTGACATAACACCGGATATCGGGCATGTCCGCCAGCTCGTCGACCAACGGCATCGACGAGCTTCAATGGGGCCGGTGACATAACACCGGATATCGGGACAAGATGATCGTGACCCGTCGTGTCTTCGAGAACTGGCTTCAATGGGGCCGGTGACATAACACCGGATATCGGAGGCGAGCGCCAAGGCGCGGCTCTACGAGCGCATCATGCTTCAATGGGGCCGGTGACATAACACCGGATATCGGACGTCGGCCTCGATGTGCTCGTCGCGCTGCTACCGAGCTTCAATGGGGCCGGTGACATAACACCGGATATCGGGACACGATGCGCGACATCAACTCTCTCGGCCCGGTGGCTTCAATGGGGCCGGTGACATAACACCGGATATCGGGTCTTGCCGGCGCCATCGATGCCTTCGATGGCGATGATGCTTCAATGGGGCCGGTGACATAACACCGGATATCGGTGTCGCGCCGATCAGCGGGATCCCGCCAGGCGAGATGTGCTTCAATGGGGCCGGTGACATAACACCGGATATCGGCTCCGGCGTCTGCTCGTATGCCCTCCGGCGCTCCTTGCTTCAATGGGGCCGGTGACATAACACCGGATATCGGTGCAGGACTTGAAGTGATGGCCAGACCAAAGAAAGTAGCTTCAATGGGGCCGGTGACATAACACCGGATATCGGGGCCGGAACAGTCCCGGCCCGCTCCCCTCTGGGTCCCGCTTCAATGGGGCCGGTGACATAACACCGGATATCGTTATAAGCCCCCGTCATGTGTACCTCCTCATAAGCGGCTTCAATGGGGCCGGTGACATAACACCGGATATCGGCTGACGTAGCCCATCAGCCACGCCGCCGGCGGAGCCCGCTTCAATGGGGCCGGTGACATAACACCGGATATCGGTCGCGCGCGCTGCTCATCCAGCAGGGCCTCTGGTCGCTTCAATGGGGCCGGTGACATAACACCGGATATCGGTCCAATTACTTTACTCCCATGTCGAGGTCATGCAGGCTTCAATGGGGCCGGTGACATAACACCGGATATCGGTTGGATGTGGGTGTGGGACTGGGTGGGTGAGGAAGCTGCTTCAATGGGGCCGGTGACATAACACCGGATATCGGTCGGCTTGGATCGTGAGCTCTTCCGTCTCGCCGTCGCTTCAATGGGGCCGGTGACATAACACCGGATATCGGTGCCTTTGATCAGCGTGCCCGGCACTTGGCAGTCGAAGCTTCAATGGGGCCGGTGACATAACACCGGATATCGGCGCCGCCGCTCGCCCGCGAGAGCCGCTTGCGTCGGCGGGCTTCAATGGGGCCGGTGACATAACACCGGATATCGGATGCTCGCCGAGCAGGGGCACCACACGCCCTTCGAGCTTCAATGGGGCCGGTGACATAACACCGGATATCGGGGCATTCATTTCGTCGCGCCTGCCGCTTCGGGGTCCAAGCTTCAATGGGGCCGGTGACATAACACCGGATATCGTTTACGCCTAGCCACCATCACCCACCTCCCTGTTGAGCTTCAATGGGGCCGGTGACATAACACCGGATATCGGGCTCGAAGGTCGAGCAAGCCATCGGCCGGGGACGACAGCTTCAATGGGGCCGGTGACATAACACCGGATATCGGGGCCAGGGAGCTCTCTGCTGTCTGCGCCGGCTACGGCGGCTTCAATGGGGCCGGTGACATAACACCGGATATCGGGCCCGCGAAGGGCGCGCCCACATTTACCGAGCAGCGCGCTTCAATGGGGCCGGTGACATAACACCGGATATCGGATCAATCTTGGGCGCTACCTGTCCGCTGGTAGCGAGCTTCAATGGGGCCGGTGACATAACACCGGATATCGGGTAGCGCGTGAGCGCGTCGCCGCGCGCCGTGTCGAGGCTTCAATGGGGCCGGTGACATAACACCGGATATCGGAACGCGGTGAGCGCGTAGTCTACCGCCCCGGCCATGCTTCAATGGGGCCGGTGACATAACACCGGATATCGGTCGAGCAAGTGCTGGAACTCTCGCAGGTCGAGAAGAGCTTCAATGGGGCCGGTGACATAACACCGGATATCGGGCTTGAAGCCCGGCAGCCCGTTGTCGAACAGGATCACGCTTCAATGGGGCCGGTGACATAACACCGGATATCGGCGAATGAACGTCGCAACGCGCGGGCTTGTGTACGACGCTTCAATGGGGCCGGTGACATAACACCGGATATCGGCTTCGTCGCCGGAGTGTCGCCTTTCGAGATTCCCAAGCTTCAATGGGGCCGGTGACATAACACCGGATATCGGTACCACGTACGCTCACAACGGCGGCGGCCGAGGCGAGGCTTCAATGGGGCCGGTGACATAACACCGGATATCGGTGTGGCGGTTGCTCACGAGTGACACCGCGCGCACGAGGCTTCAATGGGGCCGGTGACATAACACCGGATATCGGACGTAATCTGACCGCCAGCTAAGGTGCCGGCATCGGTGCTTCAATGGGGCCGGTGACATAACACCGGATATCGGTGTAATGAGGCGTACCGCCGACCTCCACCCAGTCCAAGCTTCAATGGGGCCGGTGACATAACACCGGATATCGGGTCACATGTGTTGTGGTCGCTCTTGTCAGGCCCGCTGCTTCAATGGGGCCGGTGACATAACACCGGATATCGGACGGCTCTCCCGGTCCCCAGGGACGGCAGGGAGGTTGCTTCAATGGGGCCGGTGACATAACACCGGATATCGGAGGCTCTCCGATCTGGAGGCCGAGGTCCGCCTGATGGCTTCAATGGGGCCGGTGACATAACACCGGATATCGGCCCTCGAGGCGAGCGGCCTCCGCCACCTCGTCACGCAGCTTCAATGGGGCCGGTGACATAACACCGGATATCGGTCACCTCCTCGCCGTATGCCTGCACGCTCGCCTGGTGGCTTCAATGGGGCCGGTGACATAACACCGGATATCGGGAACGGGTGGTACCCGGCGCCAGCTGGTGTATCAGGGCTTCAATGGGGCCGGTGACATAACACCGGATATCGGCCCTCAGGTTGGCGCCAGGCGCGATGGTGTAGTTGAGCTTCAATGGGGCCGGTGACATAACACCGGATATCGGTCGACCGGGCGGCGGCCGAGAAGCAGGCGAAGGAGCAGCTTCAATGGGGCCGGTGACATAACACCGGATATCGGTCGAGACCAGCGCGCTCTTGCGCCCTGTCTGCCACGCGCTTCAATGGGGCCGGTGACATAACACCGGATATCGGGAGCGACTCAAGGTCGCTCGCTATGCCGTGAATGATGGCTTCAATGGGGCCGGTGACATAACACCGGATATCGGGGGCGCCAGCGACTCCGCCCTCTTCGGCATGATGGCGCTTCAATGGGGCCGGTGACATAACACCGGATATCGGGGCCGTCCTGGCCTACTACCGCGGCGCCGCCAACACGCTTCAATGGGGCCGGTGACATAACACCGGATATCGGACGCTCTCGTACACCATTGCGGACAGGCCCTCCCCGGGCTTCAATGGGGCCGGTGACATAACACCGGATATCGGACCCGTGGCGACGCTACCGCAACATCGCGGCCTTGATGCTTCAATGGGGCCGGTGACATAACACCGGATATCGGTGCCGAGAAGGTCTGCTGGAGTGGCTCGACAAGGGTGCTTCAATGGGGCCGGTGACATAACACCGGATATCGCCGCCAGCGTGCTGAGCGGGATCGTCACCTTGTTGGTAGCTTCAATGGGGCCGGTGACATAACACCGGATATCGGGCGCGGTGGTGCTGGCGTTTGGGCGCGGAGGAAAGCGCGCTTCAATGGGGCCGGTGACATAACACCGGATATCGGGAGTCGGCGAATGCCGCCAGTTGTGCATGTGATGTGCAGCTTCAATGGGGCCGGTGACATAACACCGGATATCGGCGGGTAGCGGTCGAGGCGGCGCGCGCGCCGCTCACAGCTTCAATGGGGCCGGTGACATAACACCGGATATCGGAAGCGGTGGGATGACACACCCCGGCCGCGAAAAGATGCTTCAATGGGGCCGGTGACATAACACCGGATATCGGACGCCTAGACCAGCTGTACGCCGCTGTCCGAGCCATGCTTCAATGGGGCCGGTGACATAACACCGGATATCGGTGTCCGACCTGCTCGCGACTTCGGAGGCGCCCGGCCTCGCTTCAATGGGGCCGGTGACATAACACCGGATATCGGTCTCATCCCCGTTGACTCCTAGCTTCCCTCGTCGCTTGCTTCAATGGGGCCGGTGACATAACACCGGATATCGGGCGGGTTTGCGCGGTGTCCGCTTGTCGCCAGAGTTGCTTCAATGGGGCCGGTGACATAACACCGGATATCGGGAGTCGGCGAATGCCGCCAGTTGTGCATGTGATGTGCAGCTTCAATGGGGCCGGTGACATAACACCGGATATCGGTACTGGCTCACCCCGAGGTCACCGACGACCTCATTCAGGCTTCAATGGGGCCGGTGACATAACACCGGATATCGGGTACAAGATCCAGGTCGAGAACGATGACAAGATCGCGCTTCAATGGGGCCGGTGACATAACACCGGATATCGGAACGTGGCTGGCGCCCATCCGGGGCACTTCATTTTAGCTTCAATGGGGCCGGTGACATAACACCGGATATCGGAACCCGCACCTGTCGCCCGACGACGTCGCGACCATGCTTCAATGGGGCCGGTGACATAACACCGGATATCGGATGAGCCGTGGATACCCGAGCCTCCCGACAAGGCCGCTTCAATGGGGCCGGTGACATAACACCGGATATCGGCCGCAATAATACTTTCATAAACTGTTGGAGTTCTAGCTTCAATGGGGCCGGTGACATAACACCGGATATCGGGAGAGAGAGGGATTATGTTTTTAGGTCAATCCAGAGGCTTCAATGGGGCCGGTGACATAACACCGGATATCGGAGCGCAAACCTGACGGGGGCAAACCTGTCAGGTGCGCTTCAATGGGGCCGGTGACATAACACCGGATATCGGGTGGGCAGTGTTTTCGCATACTTAGCGGTCGACACAGCTTCAATGGGGCCGGTGACATAACACCGGATATCGGAGGCGCCCGCGACCAGGGATGTGCGGGCGATGGCGGCTTCAATGGGGCCGGTGACATAACACCGGATATCGGTTGTCCGACCAAGTTCATACGCGCATCAAGGAAGTGATGCTTCAATGGGGCCGGTGACATAACACCGGATATCGGGTTCGATCAAGCCGATTATTTGCGATGCGTGGTGCAGCTTCAATGGGGCCGGTGACATAACACCGGATATCGGGCCCAGCATGGTCGCGCAGATGTTCGCGCAGGCGATGCTTCAATGGGGCCGGTGACATAACACCGGATATCGGGCTCTGCCCGCCCTCCGCGCCGCCGCCCGAGTCGAGGCTTCAATGGGGCCGGTGACATAACACCGGATATCGGTTCAGCGGCCTTCCAGCGTGCCTTCACCAATCTCTCGCTTCAATGGGGCCGGTGACATAACACCGGATATCGGTATCATCTTCTGCTCAGGTCGTGAGGATAAGTACAAGGCTTCAATGGGGCCGGTGACATAACACCGGATATCGGGGGTTGCCCAGGCTCTTTACGACGACATTGAAGGAGCTTCAATGGGGCCGGTGACATAACACCGGATATCGGCTCGCTTCCTTCCTCCTTCATCTAGTCTATGTAGATCGGCTTCAATGGGGCCGGTGACATAACACCGGATATCGGCCGGTTAGCAGCGCGCTTAGCCTACCTGAGTAAGGTAGCTTCAATGGGGCCGGTGACATAACACCGGATATCGGCTATCTGGGTTAGTGCTTCGCTCGCGAGCAGCGTGAGCTTCAATGGGGCCGGTGACATAACACCGGATATCGGTTATTACGGCAGGGTACAGAGTCTTGTTTTCTATAGCTTCAATGGGGCCGGTGACATAACACCGGATATCGGGATCCGACACATGTCGTCGTCGCAGCCTGGGCACTTGCTTCAATGGGGCCGGTGACATAACACCGGATATCGGT
>Ga0335397_10007726_pt1 | contig 13637 bp, 7 predicted proteins | sample MAT04_FD_205740 | JGI IMG/M metagenome (GOLD analysis project Ga0335397, IMG submission 205740) | Freshwater microbial communities from Lake Fryxell liftoff mats and glacier meltwater in Antarctica - MAT-04 (spades assembly) (version 2) ...
CGTCGTGGTCAGTCGGTAACGCTGTCAATTTCAGACAGCCATAAAGCGCAATTAGAAGCGATCGCCCTTGAACAGGGAATGACCTGGGGCGATCGCCCCAACATTTCGCGGTTAGTGGAAGCGATCGCTCGTCGAGAATTGTTGATTGGTCGCAACAACGATTGGTCAAACAGTCGCATTTTGGCACTCCAGCAGGCTATGCGATCGCTCACCGATAATGGGCAACTCGACGAAGCTCGGCTAATTGCTCAACTGTTGCTGGAGCGCAGTGAATTAACGCTGCCCTTACGTAGCGAAATCGAGCACTTGCTCACCACACCTAGCATTCCCTGGCGAACAGAAATCGACCAGTATATCCGCCGTCATGAGCCGTTCCGGTTGACCTATCGAGATGCTGCCGACCACCCGTGGGTATTTACCATTCACTATGCCAGAATTACTTTTCGAGAAAAGCGACAGTATCTAGAATGCTGGTGTGAAGAAACCGAGGGTAACCAGGATTTACCAGAATTGCAGCACAATTGGACTTTGCGGCTCGATCGCATTCCCGAAGCAGCCCTTTCATCGGTTCGTGGAAAATGGCGATCTGGCTTAGACACGATCAATGCAGAAATGCAGATTATGGGTGGCTTGGCGTTTGCCTATCAATCTCGACCAGAAGACATTTTGAATGAATGGATCACAGAGCCACCTAATACTCGCCGAGTGGTGCGATCGCTCTCGAATACCTTCTGGTTCTTTCGGGAAATTCTGCCCTACGGTGAAGACTGCAAGATTATTGCGCCGGAGAGCCTACAAAACCGATTGATTACTAAGCTGCGATCGCTGTGTGAACAGTATGGGCTTTAGAACTGTTGTTGATTCATCAGATCAATCAAGGTTTTCTTACTCCAAAGGGCAGACGATTTGAGGAGCGGGTAGCAAGGTAAGCGATCGCCCTTTTAGCTGTTTAGCAAACCGGGCGATCTACCCCTACTCCTGCCATGTTGCTCTGTCACGTTCTAGTGGTAACTGAGTGACAAAACCCTCTGGCACTGAGAGGGCAGTTAGGGGACGATGGGTTGTGCTATGAGAACCAAATTCAATGCCTTGCGCTTGCAGTTGACGAATCTGAACCCAATCCATCAAGGGCACAGATTCGCCATAAATTTCATCCCATTGATTGGACTTTCCAACCCGTTCGGCTACCAAAAACACAGTGGCAGAAAATCCGTAGGCTTGCAACAGCGGATGGGCATAGGTGAAGAAATCAAGATAGCCATCGTCAAACGTCAACAGAATGGCGCGACCGGGTAAGGGAGTTTTGGTGGCGATCGCCTGCTGCCAGGTTTCCATGCCAATCGTGTAATAGCCAGCGTCACGGAGATAGTGCAAATGTTCCGCAAATGCCTCTGGCGTAACGCGCCACTGACTCATGGCCTTACACCCTTCAGGCGCAACCCGGTGGTACATCAAAATGGGCAAGCGATCTGTGCAAATCGGCGCTGCATCTGAAGGTTGAGGCCGCCCCCCGTACCACAAAATCGTAGCTCCCACTCGTTCTGGAGGAGGCGTGGGTTGGGGCAACTGTACCAGAATTGGCGCTTGTTGTTGTGCAGCTATCCAGGTTGGCTGTTCTTTTTGAAATAGTTGAATGCGATACAGCGGAGTTCGGATTTCTTTGACCAGATGCATTTCGGCAGCGTTCATAAATGCGTCACTGATCCCTTTGGCACCAAAGGGATGATCCCAGTTGTAGCCAGGGTGATCAGGTTCATCCACAACTAGATGGGCGTGCGCCGTGAGAAAGTAGCCTCCAGGTTCAAGCGCATGAACCACTTTTTGAACAAAATTATGTAAGGCTTGCCATCCACCGATGTAATAAAGCACTTCACTACAGATAATAAGTTGGAGCGACTCTGGCAGTGGATCAGCAGCCATATCCAGTTGCTTGAATTGGATATGCGAAAACTGCACACATCGTTGAGCCGCACGCTCAACCGCAATTTGAGAAATATCCGTTGCCATGAGAGACCCTATATAAGGCGCAAGTTGTGCCGTGAAATGCCCTTCAACACAAGCAAGTTCTAAACCACGCTGAATTTTCTGGGTCGGTAAGAGGGAAAGAGTTTGTTCATATTTGGTTTGTTCGTAAGCAGTGGTGTATTTCCAGGGGTCGGGTTGGGTCGCAAAAAGCGTTTCAAAATGGTCGCGGTTATTAAAGTGAGTTTGTACCAGTGCAGGGCTGTTAGAATGATTTTTAGATGCTGTCAATTGGCTTTGAACATAGCTGAGGGCATCAGGTGCATAAATAATTTGTTTGATGGGTTGATGCGGATCTGGAGTTTGGGCGATCGCCTCTTGAGTCATTTGGGTCATGGCAAGCAAACTCTCCGCCGCCGCCACAGGCAGCATTGCCCAACGCGATCCACTGCTACCAATCGCCTGATGACGGTGCCCCAAAATCAGGGTTTGAGCGCTGTCTTTCAGTTCTCCAGAGACGATTGGGGAAACAACTGCTGGAATCCTACCAATGTGCTGCATCCGCTGCTGCGCTGCCATTGCTAAACGCTGCCTAAGCGTCCCAACCTGTGTAATCGGTTGTTCAAGCAATGCTTCTCGTACCACAACACGACACAGTTCCAGCCCACCTGCCATTGTTATCGCAACTCTCAGCGCCTGAGCCGATATGTTGCCCTCATTTACCGGAACAGTAAACTGCCCAAAAGTGATTCCACCTACGGTCAAAATAACGGTCAGGTTAGAATCAGCAACAAGCACATGTGGAAAGGGATGGCTCACTTCGAGGGTCAACGAATTGGCTGCTAATTGCAGCGTTTCATCAATGGCATCAAATCGAGACGCATTATAGAAAGCTTCTCCAGCCCAGTCAGGGCGATCCCACAAATCTTGTAAAAAGGTCGTCCAGCCAATTTGATTGTGCTGCGATCGCCAATCATTTTCTTGATCTTCCGCCTGAGCGTCTCGGCAATAGACCGTTTCCTGATAGAATTGACCCAAAATTTGCCAACAAAACTGATCAGCGATACTATCTTTCAAAACTATTTGAGACACTCGTCCGTCACAAACCGGTAACTCCAGTGTTCCTATGCGTTGCCCTGCAACTGTTACCGTACCGTGCAGCCGCTCAATTTCTGGGGGTGGAGCAATCTCTCTGAGCGGCTGTGTTACGTCCAACTGTACTCCGTAGGTACGCCCCACTTGCAGCGGCAATGGAGCATCAACAGCATTTTCCAGCACCATCCGTTCCAAAATGATGCTGACACGTCGCGCTAACCCACACGCTTCAGCGGCCTGCTCTAAAGCAATCAAAAAATCCTGAAGCGATGAGGATATAGAATTCCAAAGCTGCCATCCATTCGTCGGGGGACAACAGGTGGGCAACAGCACAGATTCAAATAAACTACTGGCGATCGCGTCAGGGTCTAAGCCTGGTGCATGACCATTGAGCAATTGCAGTAAGGGACGGGCATCTTGCCCTAAGCCGATCACCAAACCTGCAGGCCATACCGCCCAATGGAACTGGAGACTACTCAGTTTGTCCGCAGGGAGTCCGTCTTTGTAAGCGGGATGAGGGGCGGGTACCCGTAGATCAGGCGCATAACCTTGACGAAGTACTCGCAGCCCATCAATGAAAAATTGTGTCCCGTTGTCTGAAAGCGACTGAGAACGCATCCGGTAATAGGCCAAGACTTCTGGAATGCCGCCAAAATAAGCACCCTGACGAGCAATCCGCTGCCACAGATCCCAATCTTCACAGGTTATAAGCGAGGTATCAAACCCTCCCACCCGCTCAAAAACGAACCGTTTAACCATACAAGCATGTATCGCAAACGGACAGTAATGAGCCAATATGTCGAATAAGTCAACGGCTTGAGGAGGGTGTTTTTCACCCACCAATGAAGCATCAGGAGCCATGCGCACCCAGCCACAGTGGACAACATCCAATGAGGCATTCTGCTCAATTCTGTCCATCATGCGAGCGCAATAGTCCGGTGCGATCCAATCATCGGCATCGAAAAACATTAGCCAGTTCGCCTGCGCGGATCTAGATCCAGCATTACGAGCCGCACTTACACCCTTTTGGGATTGGCTAATCACACAAATCCGGTTGTCTTGAGCAGCGAATTGGGCGGCGATCGCCCCGGTTTCATCCCTAGAGCCATCGTCTACAATAATGGCTTCCCAATCGGGAGTAGTTTGACATAACAGCGAAGCAATAGTTTCAGTCAGTGTCTCTGCTGCATTGTGTGCCGGAACAATAATCGAAACGCTGAAAGGGGTCATAGAATTTATTACCAAAGTTTAAAGCTTGAAAACCGCCAGTCTGTTTCGCTGAGCCAGAGTCAGTTTTGTCAGCGATCGCAGTCCAACGGCACAAACTATGCAAACTTGAAGCGCGATCGCATACAACAAGAGCACCCGAATTTTGATTCTATTCGCTCTAACATACTGATCCTTAAAGAGCCGCATAAAATGAATCAACCAAAAATGCAGCCCCACGACCCAGCAGGTGGCGAAACCTCGAATTATATCTAATTCTTTAAACCGGTGAGAAGCCACGGGTGGTGAAGGGCTAAAAAATTCAATTGATCATGGACAGATCTCTAAGAACTGGCAACGTGTTGATTTCCCAACGCATCGGTGGAGCCAAAATTCCCTTATTAGAATAGCTAGAATTGACGGTTAAGAGATATGTATGCCAGTGAAAATCATAAGCATAGGCCCAATCTTTTTCGTAAATCCCTACATCCACAAAGTAATTGCCTTGCTTCAGATCCAGGCGCTCAATTTGTAGCTTGAGATTGCCTTTTCCCTGAACTATTGTCATCGGCACCTGCATATCCAAGGTGTTGATATCTAGACAAGTTTGGCCATCTTCCTGGCTAATTGCAATGCTAAAAATGGGCGATTTAATTGCCTGAGGCGCATTATATTCAATTTCTACACAAAGCGATTCTCCTGACTCAATCGTATCCAGCGGCAACAGCTTTACGTTAGTAATCTCCATTTCTAGAGAACCAAACCGATTTTCATTGATGCGCAATTCTGCGCCAGAGTCCGTCAGTTGGGCAGGACGGTTGGGGGTGCGCTGCTGGGTTTGCGATCGCATCTCACTGATATACTGCCCTGCTACAACCTCCGGTTCTCCGTAGGCAACCACCTGTCCTTGCCGCAGCCAGAGGGCGCGATCGCACAATTCTTGAATCTGTTCAGCACTGTGGGAAATCAGCACAATCGCACAACCTTTCTCTTTGAGTTCTGCAATTCGCTGCAAGCACTTGGCTTGAAAAGATAAGTCGCCCACCGAGAGAAATTCATCCACCAACAGCACCTTGGGGCATGTATGAACGGCGACAGAAAATGCCAATCGCATTTGCATACCGGTGCTGTAAGTGCGAACTGGGCTATCGATAAATTGCTTGAGTTCAGCAAATTCTACGATGGAGTCAAACCGTTGTTTCACTTCAGACTCGGTTAAACCTGCCACTATTGCTGTGACCAATACATTTTCTCGTCCAGTCAAATCACCGTGAAACCCAGCGCCCAAATCCAGTAAGGCTCCGACTCTGCCACGCACCTGAATTTTGCCTTTATCTGGATAACCCACACCGCCAATTAACTGCAATAGCGTAGATTTTCCAGCACCATTATGCCCAATAATCCCCAACATCTCGCCCGGAGCCACGTTAAAGCTCACATCTTGCAGTGCCCAAAATTGCTCAATCGGCTGCATTTGACGTAATCCGGACAGCATCGCCTCCATAAAAGTGGTGGGCTTCCCGGTGTGATAACGCTTGAAGCCCTTACTCAAGTTGCTCACCGTAATCGCATGACGCATTACAGTTCCTCCACAAAGCGATGACTCTGACGTTTAAACAACCAGTAACCCAGCGGCCACAATATCGCCGTAAATCCGGCAATAATGGCGATCGCCATCCAATCGGGCGGCACTCCCCACATCAAAATTTGTCGATAGGAGGTGACAATATGCACCATAGGGTTGAGGGCATAGATGTACCAGTACTCTTTGGGAATCGCTTTTAGATCGTAGAAAATTGGCGTGAGGTAGAAAAAGAGCTGCAAAATTACCCCTAGTGTGTGCTGGGTATCTCGAAAGGTGACATTTAGTGCTGCCAGAAAATAGGCGCAGCTCACCGTGAACGCAAACTGTAATAGTTGCAGGATTGGCAAAAAAAGAATTACCGGAGTCAGCTGAATTCCATCAATCAGCAAAAATGCGATTAAAATCGGCAGCGCCAGCATGAAATGAATTAATCCAGTTGTGACAGTGACTATCGGTAAAATGGCAACTGGAAATCTCGGCTGACGGATCAAAGAACGGCTGCTGATAATTACCCCGGTTGCCTGATATAAGGCTGTTTGAAACCAGTTCCAGGAAAGCAGTCCCGCAAAAACGTAGGAGGCATATTGAGGAATTTTAACTGGCAATACAATTTGAAAGACAAACGCAAACACTAACAGCTGAAGCAATGGATTAATGAGCGTCCAGGCAACCCCTAAAACCGAGCGTTTATAGGTCAATTTCATGTCGCGATCGACGAGCGATCGCAGCAAATCCCAAAGATAGGGCAGTCGCCAGCGATGTTGCAACCCAGAGTCAGCAGATCGAGTCACCATTCTTTATAACTCCTTGCCCACTAGAGATAACGCGTTTGCTCCCAAACTTGGTGAAGATAATTCGTCTAATGAAAATGGCAGAGCGATCGCGTCTACATCCGATTGCACACGGCTAGAAGATATCACCGCCGGAGTGCTCCGCCCTAAGCGTTTAACCCGTTGCCGCGATCGCCACAGTACCCAGGGACCCGCCAAATTTCCAAGCATTTCGATCAACACGAGCGACATCGGATATTCAGTCCACCCTCTCAGACGACGGTAAATACGCAACAGGTAAATTTGTGGCAAACCGACCAATAACCGAGCTAGCACTCGAAAATCCCCATCGTTTAACAGCGTGGTCAGGTGGTAGGCAACATGTCCTTTGCTGTAACTATAAATTTGCCGACGCAGAGCGGCCATATGGCGTCGATGCTTGTGCCACACAAACGCATTGGGTTCATATAGCACGGTATACCCCGCTTTTAGTACCTTGTAAAAAACGTAGGTGTCTTCACTACAGCCAGTTGCGGTGCCTGCCCCCAACGCTTCATCCATTAGCCCAATCTGGGGATGCTTAAAAATGCTGGCTCGGAATGCCGCATTTGCGGTTGCGCCGAGATCCCAAGTGGGGACTGTGCGGTTAGAACATGCCTCAAACCACTCCCCATTCACTTCAAAGAGCTTATAGCCGCGTCCCAGCCCCCCGTAGGTTTCAAACAGCTTTTGCGCATCGGTTTCTAGCTCCACTGGCAGCACATTGCCCGTGACCACCATCACATCCGAACGACCGAAGGGCGTTACCAGGGTTTCTAGCCAGTCTGCTGGCATCGTGACATCATCATCCGTAGCAATAATAATGTCACCCTGGCTAATCAGAATTCCAGCATTACGGGCATAGGAAAGCCCCTGCTTTTCTTCAGTTGCCAACACAACACCGGGAAACTTGGCCACGACTGGAGCCGTTAAACCGGAGGCTGTATGGTTATCCACCACAATAATTTCGATCGGGCGGGGCGATCGCTGCGTGGTCAAACACTGCAAACAGTTCTGCAAGTCTTCCGGGCGATCGTAAGTTGCAACGACTACTGACACAGAGATATCTGCGGGTAGTGGAGATGCAGCCGCTCGGATAACTTCAGTGGGGCTGTAGTGTTGAGCCACAACATCATTGATGCGTGCCCACACTTGATCGCCACTTAAATGATGAATCTGCTCAAACAGCTTTAAGCCAAAACTAGGAGCCAGCTTATTTCTGAGTTGACTAACGCTGAGATTTTGGTAAGCCGTTTGAATCTCAAGCTCGCCCAGCAACTGCTGCTGCCAAGTCAGGAAGAGGCGCACTTTGAGGTAATCGGCCACATCCGTCAGGGGGCGTAAGGGCTGACTCAAATCAATGGTGCGGATAGCAATCTCTTTTCGGTCTTCAGTCGCAGGTTGGGGACGAGGTTGGCGCGCGACTGTCGGCACTTGGGGTTCCAGAGGATACTCTTTGGTGATGTTGGCGGCATCGCGACAAGCCTGCTGGTAGCGACCAAAATGTTGAAAAATTCCCAAAAATTCTGCCACCATCAAATCTCTTGGAAAGCGCATGGGATGAATCCAAGAGATCAACAGTCGGCGGATATGCCACCACCAAAACCACCAGATCCCAATGTAGAGAACGTTAAAGATCTCGTCAGAATACGTTTGGGCAATGCAGGTGAGATAGGCATAAAGCCCAACGCCGTTATAGGCAATTTGTCGCCGCAGGGCTTCATTCTCCCGCCGGTGACGATGGCGAATCATTGCTTTGGGTTCGTAGACTAGGGTGTAGCCTTCTTTCAAGACGCGGTAATACATCTCCAGATCGCCACCGCCATTAGTGACCGTACCGACATCTAATGCCGGATTAAAGTAGCCGATCGTATCAAATAGCGATCGCCGAAACGCCATATTTGCCCCGGTGCCGAACTGTCCGGCTCCCAACCACTGCCGGGGTGTGATGCTGTCTACTCTGCTATACCACTTTTGCTCAAAACCCCGCCCAAAGCCGCCATACAGTTCAAATAAAACCTGAGCCTCGGTTTCCAGTTCATAGGCCACCACTAAGCCCGTTACTGCCATTACTTCAGAATGCTCGGCAAAAACCTGTGCCAGTGCCTTTGCCCAACCGGGATCAACCACCACATCGTCATCGGTGTAGGCAATAATTTCGCCTGTTGCCTCCAAAATGGCGCGATTTCTTGCCCAATTTAACCCAGGGCGAGGTTCTCGCACGTAGCGCACTTGGGGATATTGGCTGGTAATTAGCTCTTGCGTTGCGTTATTGCTGGGCGCATTGTCTATAACCAAGATTTCTAGGTAGGGATAGTCAAGGTTGCTAAGGGCATCCAGACAAAGCCTCATATCAGCGGGGCGATCGCGCGTACACACCGCCACCGTCACCAGGGGCAGATCTCCTCGATATTCTGCAACGGGCAGATCCACTAAATCTTCAAACTGCAATTCTTCCAGCTGTTGTGAAGCCGCTAAGCCATCTTTGAGGAGTTGAGCAATAATATTCCAGCTCTGGTGTTCGCGAATTAGTTTACTGATCGTTTGAGCAGTGCATTGTCCCGATTCAATTGGTGCTTGAATGTAGCCAAGGGGAACCCCCTTCAGACGCACCAATCCTTTGAGGGCAATGTATTGCTCTAAACCCTCTAAGGTTGAAATTGGCTGACTTAATTCAATATCAACAACTTTAATCGGACTTAGCATCGACAGAAATTCCTCTTTTATAAGTATGAGGTAATTGGTGCAGGTGACCTCTAAGCTGACTGCATGACTCAGAAACAATTACCCTGCAATCCAAGCGATTGCAAACTGTTTTAATATCCTTAGATCTAACTTAGAGTTTGGGTCTCATGTTCACTCTACCCAACCTGCAGAAGATATATCATTTGGCCTTACAAAGGACTGATTAAAATGTTAACTTCTGCATTTACATGGCGCAGATAAAATCAACATTCTCTTAGGTTCTCATGCTGGCTATTTGTATACCTTTAGACTAGGATCAGGCAAACGGCTCTACCTCAGAGTTCCCTTTCTAATTAGAAGGTGCAACATATTGCCTCCAAGCAGTTTAAGTTTCACTCTGAACGACAGTTCCAGGGATTGAACCGAACGCTCCCAGTTTGGTTGATGTGCAATGTCTGGATGCATAGTTTCCTGCTCAATCTTTTGTGTATTGTCTTGCAATATATTTTTTTGCAATATATTATCTTGCAGCATATTGTCTTGCGCGTACTTGGAGACTTGATTTAGAATCTTCTATTGAAAGATTCGCAAACTAATTTGGAGCAACAAACTATAAAAGCTGGGTCGTATTAGCGGAGATACATCTGCCTTAAGTGCTTGCCATAACCAGAATAGAGGTTGTTGTTCAGTTTGAATTTCACTCCGCGAAGTGGCCTCCAAATTACCACATTGATGCGCCAAGTAGAGGTAAAAACTACTGCTCGACAACCTGCAAAGGGCTTCAGGAATTTTGGGATCACGCCGTTTTGCGGCTTGCAACATAAAATGATGCGATCGCGCCATCTTCAAGTAGTCACACGACATGCTCTCTTGCCGTTTGCGATAACCCACCAAAAAGTCGCGAACAGCAGCAAATTCATACTGCTGGGCAAGCCGCAGGTAAAGATCCCAGTCTTCGCAACCCTGTACATTTTGTGCTTTTAGCTGTGGATCGTAGCCCCCCACTTGTTCCAGGCAAATACGCCTAATTAAAGTAGCGCTGGCATTGCCTAAAAAATTGTGACAAAGCAAGGTGTAATACACATCTCCCGTAATAGCTGCTGCGTGAATATCCCCGATCAATATCTCCCACTCATCAATATCCACAGACCAGGAATAGACGATCCCAACAGCGCTCCCAGATGATTGCATACAAGCGACCTGTTTTTCCAGATTTTGTGGGTGCCATAAATCATCTGCATCAATAGGCGCAACAAACTCACCGTTGGACTGTGTGATGCCCCAGTTACGCGCTACTGCAACGCCCGCATTCGCTTGGCAAAAAAGTATAATTCTCGCATCTTTACTAGCAAAGCTTTGGACAATTTCAACGGTACGATCACTCGATCCATCATCCACAACGACCACTTCAAGGTTCGGGTAGGTTTGCTGTAGAACAGAGTTCAGAGTTTTTGCAATAAATTGCTCTGCATTGTATGCCGGGATAATGACCGAAACTAAAGGATAAAAAACTGTAGTTGACGCAAAAACTAAAGAGGATTTTGACCTAAAAGGCAACATTAGAAGTGAATTCACTATCGGTAAATAGTGGGGATCTAGCCATCCCTCACCACGAAACATTTTTTATAGGGAAACTAAGGGTGTGTTTTAAAGAGAAGTACTATGCACTCAACTCTGGATTGCGAACTAAATTAGGTTGCTGCTGCGATCGCCAGTAATAGAGGTGTCCTAAAACAAATGCCACCCCGCTGTAAAAGAAATAGAGCCAATGTAAAGGAATAGTTTGCAATAAAAAAACAATGCCTCTCTTTTTATAAAAGAATCGATAAATAGGGCAATTCATAATAAAGAGGGCAATCGCTGATATTCCAGCCAAAAAAATAGATTCTACTCTCAAAAAGCTAAGGCTGCACAGAATCACAATTAAAAAGGAAAATGCGACGCTAACACGACTGGAGACCTTGAGGTTGAGGTCATTCATTAAGCCATTTTTTTGGCTCAGTAGCAGTTGCGTCCAGGGGATGCCGCGATCGCACACATCAGTTTTGATTAGATTGAATAATGTCCAGGCTTTATGGTGTTTTACCTGTGCCTGTTTTGCCAGTGCGATAGTGCCACCGCTCTGACGCAGACGATAGCCCAAATCAATATCTTCAATACTGGGTCGCGGATAACGCTGGACGTCAAATCCACCCAGATTTAAAAATACTTCGCGGCGGATGGCACCACATCCAGCCCAAAATGTAGAACAAGTTTCTTGTGCTGTTTGATGGACGTAGTGATGCATTAGGTTTTTGAATTGAGCTACACAATTTCTGGCTTTAGGCGCATCATCATAGGAACCAAAAACGGCGTCAATCTGGAGGCAAGAATCTAGTTTATCTGCCAACCTAGCAAAAGTTTCTGGATAGACTTCGCAATCTGCATCAATAAAGCAGAGATACTTTCCTTTGGCAATAGTTGCTCCCAAGTTGCGCGCACCACCAGGCCCCTGTTGATCCAAGTTCCTGAGCACTGTGGCCTGATAGGATGCAGCAACTGTAGCCGAGTCATCTGTCGAACCATCATCCACTACAATTAATTCCCAATCTTTAAATTGAGATTGCTGAATGGCATCTAGACAATGCACAAATGCAACCCCGCCGTTATAAACCGGGACGATGACAGAGAAATAGGGGATGGTCATATATCGCTAGGGATCTGAGCAATTTTGCATGAAAGATTTCGGAGGGCGATCGCCCTGTTGGCAGATAGCGATCGCTACATCCAACGACCACTGACGATGAGTGGCTGCACGGCTATTGCCTCTTGTGGAAATAACTCTTCGATCAGACGAAACACATCTTCGATCACTCCGTCGCTATTCATATAGTGAAACGACCCAGTTCTACCAACCAAATGCAGATTACTCCACTGGCTTAGATAATCCTTCACGACTGTTAAGTTTTCGGCGTAGCCTTTGCGATAGACCGGATAAGCGTAGGGCACCCGTAACACCCAGCTCTTGTGAACATCAGCTTTCTTAATCCAGCCAATTTGATCCATCTGATCGACCACCGTTTTCAGGATTTCATCATCCGGCAAATTCCAGCTGCCTTCTCCTCGGCTTGAAAAGATCTCAATGGCCAGTGAGGTATAGGACGGATCGGGCACCATTTCGGGTGACCAGTTTTTGGGTTCGTGGGTGCGCCCAAACATGAGATTGCGATGTGGGAAATAAGTCCAGCTATCGGTGCTCACTTGCTCTTTTTTCAGGGCGATCATCAAGCAAATCAGATCCCGATATTCCAGTTTGGATTGAGCCAGGATCTCATGACTCCCCAGATGTTCGGGAATGCTTTGCAACAATGCGTTTACAGGAATCGAGGAAACCACGCAATCTGCCTTAATGGTGCACTGAACGCCATTCTCGAGCACAATAGAAACCTGAAAACCTGCTTCTATAGGCTCACAAGCAAGCAGCGTGGCACTCGTGTGAATCATGCCGCCCATGTCTAAAATTTCTTGCTCTAGGGCAGCGGGAATCATGCCAAATCCCCTGCGAGGATAGTAAAATTCAGAAATCGCGGTGGCGGGTGTGTTTTTGGCAGGGGCGATCGCGTGCTTCAGCATTTCCCACATACTGGGCAATCCAATCCGTTGTGATGCCCAGGTTGCTGCTAGCTCTTCACAAGCAATACCCCATACTTTTTCGGTATAGGGTTGAAAAAACACTTCATACAGCGCTCTGCCGTAGCGTTTAATCACCCAATCTTCAAAAGAAACATCCTGCCGATTGCGCTCTGTTACCTTAGCAGAGAGGTAACTGGCAACCATGTGAGCAGCTTTTGCAGGCGAAAAGATCGCCAGCGCACCAGGAAACTGAATAGGATAGTTAACAAATCGTTGATTCAGATAGATATGGCTGTGGCGAGGTACTGTGAGTAAATCTGTTTTGAGCAGATCTTTGAGCCATTGAACCACCGTTGGGTTATTGCTATGAAAACGGTGACCCCCAATATCAAACCGAAATCCATCTTGCTCAAATGTGCGTGCCAGACCGCCAACTTCAGATCCTTTCTCAATCAGAGTGACGCTATGACCCCGCGTTAAAAGTTCACGAGCGGTCGCCAATCCAGCTAATCCTCCACCCAGCACCACAAAACGTTGTCCGCCGTCAAATCCGCATTGGCGAAGCTGAACAGTTGGTGAACGCTCCACAGAATCATACGTGATCATCTGATCTCCTCTCCATCCAAAACTTTACAACAATGAAATCCTCGTTAGGATATCTATAAAATTACTGATTTTATTCA
>Ga0335397_10007727_pt1 | contig 13637 bp, 14 predicted proteins | sample MAT04_FD_205740 | JGI IMG/M metagenome (GOLD analysis project Ga0335397, IMG submission 205740) | Freshwater microbial communities from Lake Fryxell liftoff mats and glacier meltwater in Antarctica - MAT-04 (spades assembly) (version 2) ...
CGCGAGCGTGAGCCGCTCGTGCGCGGGCGTACGCTCGGCGGCTGGCTTGGTCGGCTTCTTCATACGCGCAGTGTAGCGTGAAGAAACAGCGTTTCAGTGTCGTTTCAGCATGCGCGCAACGGGTCGCTCGGACCGCGCTTCGTCCGGCCCGTGCGCGGATCGTCGACGGTGCGTTTGAGTACGAGCGCAGCCGGCCGCTGGCCCTATAGTTCGCCGTGGCCAACGCGCTCCCACCGATGCCCGAGCGAGAGACTCTGCGGCTGCATCAAGCCAACGAGCGCACGCTGCTCGCATGGATCCGCACGGCGCTGTCGATGATGGGCTTCGGCTTCGTCGTCGCGCGCTTCGGGTTGTTTTTGCGCGAGCTCGCGTCGGTCCACGGAACCACGGTCACGCCCCCTGGAGTGCCGTGGTCGCTGTGGACGGGGCTCTCGCTCGCGTTCCTCGGCGTGCTCACGGTGGTCGGCGGGCTGCTGCGCTTCCGCGCGGCGACGCGCTCGATCGAGCGCTACGAGGTCGGCGCGCCCGGTGGGGCACCTTGGATCTACCTCGTCGGCGTGCTGGTCATCGCCGTCGGCGTCGCTATCGCGGCGCTGCTGCTCGCGACCCGCTGAGGCGCAGCGGCCACAGCTCCTGACGCAGCGGATCGGTCGGGAACGTCTCGATTCCGTCGAAGCCGAGCTTCGCCGGCACGGCATCCTCGGGCGGCAGATAGGCCGTGCCGAACAGCCAGTCCCAGACCGCGAGGTTGATTGCGAAGTTGACGTTCTGCGGTCCGGCGCTCGGGTGCGCGTGATGCCAGACGTGCATCTCGGGACCGTTGAGCAGATAGCGCAGCGGTCCCATCCGCACGCGCAAGTTCGCGTGGTTGAAGTGCCCGATGGCGGTGGACACGATCGCGATGACGAACAACGCACGATGGTCGAAGCCGAGCAGGGCGAGCGGCACGTATTGCAGCGACTTGTAGACGACGATCTCGCCGAAGTGAAAGCGCAGGCTGCCCCAGAAGTCCATCGCTCGAATCGAGTGGTGGACCTTGTGCAACTCCCACAGCGCCGGCACGCGATGCAGCAGGTTGTGAATGGACCACTGGATGAAGTCGATGGCGACGAAGGCCACGATCAGCTGCAGCGCCCACGGCCAGTCGGCGGCGACGCGCAGCTGGAGGCTCATCCCGTGCAGCGCGAGCGCGCCATCGAGAGCGCGGGAGAGAGGCTCGGTCAGCACGGCGAGCAGCACACCGAGCCAGTGACCGTTGAACACCAGATAGAAGAGATCGGTCGCGAGACCGGCGCGCAGCAGCCCCTGGCGCGTGTCGCGCGGCCAGAGCCGCTCGAGCAGCACGAACACCAGCGAGAGCGCGCCGAGCCACGCCCAATACGTCATCCACCCCATCGCGACATCCCGCCGAGATCGCGCACGTCGTAGCCAGCGGCGCGAAGCGTCGCGGCGGCGCGAGCGGAGCGCGTGCCAGACGCGCAATAGACGACGACTGGGCGGTCGCGCGCGATCTCTTGCAGCCGCTGCTCGAGCTCTTGGACCGGGATCAACACCGCGCCATCGAGGTGCCCGTCTTGCCACTCCGCCGGCGTGCGCACGTCGACGAGAGTCGCTCCCGCCGCGACGAGCGCGTGCGCCTCGGGGCCATCGATCACGGCGGCCGCAGGAGCACCGCCGCTGCACGCGGACGCGGTGACGGCGAGCACGAAGAGGGCCCAGGCGACGGCGCGCCGCGGCGAGGTGACGACGCTCACTTCTTCAACCCGAACATCTCGCGCAGCGCCTGGCCGACAGGCTTGCTCTGCGCGCCACCCGAGCACTGACAACGTTGCGCCTTCGGCACGCCAGCGAGCACTTGCTCGACGTGCGCGCCGCAGCCACGCCAGCCCGTCTTCTCGCACTTCGCACACTTGACTGCCTGACACATCGGGTCCTCCTCGGTCTTGGTGACTGCGCTCGGCGGCGCGGTCACCTCACACTGAGCATCGTTCGTGCCAGCACCGGGGGGCGCGCTTTCTACTCGAAAATGCCTAGCCGCGAAACGTTGCGCAACGTTGCCGTAGCGCGTTTCACGACTGGTGAAACGTTGACGAAACGCCACCTCCGCAGACGCGAAGCGCGCGGCGGCACGGCGATCATCCGCCGTGCTCGAGCGCCGGTGTCAGCCACGCTTGCGGACGAAGACGGTGCCGGCGGAGTAGCCGGCGCCGAAGGAGCAGATGAGCCCGGTCTCGCCCTCGACGAAGTCGGCGTTGTGCAGGTGAAACGCGATGATCGAGCCGGCCGACGAGGTGTTCGCGTACGTGTCGATGACGACGACGTTCTCTTCGGGTGTCGGCTCGCGCCCGAGCACGCGCTTGCCGATCAGATCGTTCATGTTGATGTTCGCCTGGTGCAGCCACATGCGCTTCAGCTTCGAGCGATCGAGGCCGAGCTCCGCGGCGTGCTCGACGATCATCTCCGCGACCATCGGCACCACGTCCTTGAACACCTTGCGGCCCTGCTGGACGAACAGCTTGTCCGGCTGGCCGATGCCCTCCGGCGCCGCGTTGTTGAGGAAGCCGAAGTTGTTGCGGATGTTGTTTGAGAACGACGTCTTCAGCCGCGTACCGAGGATGTCCCAGCCGCGTGGGCCCGCCTGCGCGGAGGACTCGACGATGACCGCTGTCGCGACGTCGCCGAAGATGAAGTGGCTGTCGCGATCTTTGAAGTTGAGGTGCGCAGAGCAGATCTCGGGGTTGACCATCAGCACCGCTTTGCTCGAGCCGGTCGCGATGAAGTCCGCGGCCGCCTTCAAGCCGAACGTCGCCGACGAGCACGCGACGTTCATGTCGAAGCCGAAGCCCTCGATGCCGAGCGCGTGCTGGATCTCGACGGCCATCGCCGGATACGCGCGCTGCATGTTCGAGCACGCGCAGAGCACGGCGCCGATCTCGCTCACTGGCTTGCCCCACGCCTCGATCGCCTGGCGCGCGGCGGCGACCGCCATCTCCGCCAAGATCGACAGCTCGTCGTTGGAGCGCTCGGGCAACACCGGCCGCATGATCTTTGGGTCGAGGATGCCCGACTTGTTCATTACGAAGCGCGACTTGATGCCCGACGCCTTCAGCACGAACTCCGGCGACGACGTCTGCAACGCCTGCATCTCCCCCGCGGCGATCGCCGTCGCGTGCTCCGCGTTGAAGGCCGTCACATAGGCGTTGAACGCCTCGACGAGCTCTTCGTTGGAGATGGAGTACGGCGGCGTGTAGAGCCCGGTGGCGGCGATGACTGCGTGTTGCACGAGCAGAAGCCTCTTTCGACGTATGGCGGACGACGTTGGTAGCACGCGGCGCGCGCGGGCGGCAGATCGCCGCGAGCGCTTTGTCTTGCCAGCGAGCGAGCGTCTGCCGCAGTGCGTCAGCGCAGCAGCACGTCGACAGGTACGGTCGAGACTGGGCCGCCGTAGCCAAAGCCGCTCGACTCGAGTCCGATGCACTGCATTCCTGAGGCGGTGGTGCGCGTACACGTCGCGCCGTTGCCGCAGTGCACCTCGACTGCGTTCGAGAAGACGCGCTGCGGAACAGCGACTGCTGCGGGCGGGAAGATCGCCGGATCAAAGCCGCTCGAGAAGCCCCAACACCACACCTCGCCGTCCGCGAGGCGCGCGCACACATGGCTTTCGCCCGCGTCGATCTCGACCGGCAGCGAGGGCAGTCCGAGTACGGCGGCTGCGCTCGCGCGCGTCGTCGTGGTGCCGTCGCCGAGCGTGCCGAAGGAGTTCGCGCCCCAACATCGCAGGTCGGTCGGCGTCAGCGCGCAGCCGAAGTCGTTGCCGAGCGCGACGTCGGTCGCGGTGGTGATCGTCGGTCCGGTCGGGCCAGGGCGGCCACCGATGCAGCTCAGCGTGCCGCCGACGATCGCGCACGTCTCCGCGAGGCTGCCCGAGACGACGCTCGGCGTGGTCCAGGCGCTCGGCATGATCGGGCTCTGCACGTCGGCGAACACCGTGCTGCCGTCACCGATCGAGCCGTTGTTGCTGCGGCCCCATGCGCGCATGCCGCCGCCGCCGCCCCAGGTGAAGAACGTGCCGTCGGCGCCAGCGATGTTGTTCGCCATTACCAGCGACACTGGTGTTGGGATGGCGGTCGCCGCCGCCGTGCTGCCGTTGCCTTGCTGGCCGTAGGTATCGGAGCCCCAGCACTCGACGCGGGTGCCGCGCACGATGCACGTCGCCGAATCGGCGGCGGCGATCGCGACGACGGTGGTGCCCTCGAGCGGCGCGACGCGACGCGCACACTGCTCGCTCGTGCTCGCGCCGAACAACATCGAGCCGACAAGCGCCGTGCCCCAGCATGCGACCCCCGGGACAGCGCCGCCGATGACGGCACAGCTATGCGTTGGGCCGACGTCGAACGCGGTCACGTTGGTGAGCGGTCCGCCGAAGCAAGTGCTGACCGGCGCGCCCGCGTCGGTGCCGCCATCGACTCCGCCATCGAACGCGCTCGCGTCGAGTCCGCCGTCGAGCGCGCTCGCGTCGAGCCCGCCGTCGAACGCGCTGGCGTCGAGGAGCGCTGCGTCGCTGCTCGCGTCGAACACGCCGCCATCGCTCACCCCGGCATCGCTCGCGGCGTCGGCACCGGCGTCACGCACACCCGGGCGCGGCGGCGGATAGCAGACTCCGGCGTTGCACCAGAACTGATTGCGACAGTCGCGATCGGCGAAGCACTCGCGTCGACAGCGGCCGCCGAGACAGCGCTCACCGCTGAGTTCGGGCTGACACTCGGCGTCGTAGGTGCACGCGCGCTCGCTGCGATCGATGCACGCGAGGCCCTCCGCCGCGCGCTCGCAGCGGGTGCCGCCGGGGCAGTCGCGGTCAGTCTCACACGCGTTGGTGCACTCGTTGAATCGGCAGAGCAGCCCCTCGGGACAATCGGTCGCGAGCGTGCATGACGTCTCGGCGGGGCGCTGGCACGCGCCGAGTCCGTCGGGGTCGAGTACACACGAGAGACCTGCCGCGCAGTCGGCGCTCGTCGCGCACTCCTTGCGGCAATACGCGAGTCGACAGACGAGCGGCGTGTCGCAGTCGCTGTTGAGCTCGCACTCACCGCCGAGCGACGCGCGACGTGCGGGTGCACACGCAGCCGCCGAGACGGCGACCAGCAGCGCGGCGGTCGACAGCCACGCATAGCGCGCGCTCATGGGCCGTCCGCCCCGCCATCCGGCAGGCAGCTCGAGCGATCGGGCGCCACCGGGATGACGCAGAGAGAGCCCATGATCATCGCGCCGTTCTCCTCGAACGCGAGCTCGCGACAGGCCTCGCCGAAGCGGCAGTCGCAGTCGCCGCGGCACTCGAGGCGGCAGCGTCCATCGAAGGCGCAGACGAACTCGGAGCTGCTCGCGGCGCACTCGCTCGAGTAGACGCAGCTGCGCGTCGACGGATCGAAGCAGCCGAGCTCACCGTCACTGTCGAGCACACACTCGGCCCCTGGAGGGCAATCACGACACGGGCCGGGCGCCGTGCAGCTGCCACACGCATTGCTGCACTCGCCCATCGTGCACACCAGCGGTGCGGGACATTGGCTGTTGTTCGTGCAGGTCTTCTCGACGGGCAACTGGCATGCACCGAGCATCTCGTTGTCTTGTACGCAGTTGAGCCCAGCGCCGCAGTCGCGTGCGGTCGAGCACTCGTTGCGGCAATAGCCGATGCGGCAGACGAGCGGCGCATCACAATCGCTATTCAGCTCACAGCGCGTGCCGAGCGAGAGGCCATAAGGGGACGAGACACAGGCCGTGAGCACGAGCGCTGCGAGCGAAGAAAAGAGGTAGTGACGCATCGGTCCTCGAGAGCCGTCAGGGAATGGAATAGGCCTCGACGAGCAGAGCCGTCGCGGGAAGTGCCTTGCCGATCACGAACAGTGTGGTGCCGTCGCTCGCGAGCTGCTCGATCTCGAACTCGACGGTCCAGCTCGTCCACGCGCCGGTGGCCAGCTCGAGCGCCTGCATCGTGTCGTCGACGCTGCGGAACAGGAACCTCGGCGAGACCTCGAGGTTCACCGCGCGTGCGTCGGGAACGCTCGGTGGCGTGAGACTCGACCAGGTCGCGCTCGTGAGATCGAGCACCTCGACGAGCCCCGCGCTGATGTCGACGGACGCGATGATATCGGTGCCATTCGGCAGCTGCGAGCCGACGAAATACGCGTTCGTGCCGAGCACGGCGCCCTCCATCTCGCTGTAGTAGTGCGGCATCGTCGACATCGTCCAGGTGCGCGTGGTGCAGTCGAATACACGCACATCGTTGGTGGCGTAGTCGGTGCCATACATCAGATCGCGCGTTCCGCCGACGAAGAGCGCGCGCGTTCCGTCGACTACCACGCCGAGGCCTCGCATCGGTGCGGGCAGAGTGTCGGCCGTCGTCACGGCGGGCGACGCGCTGAGCTCGATGAGATCGACCGCCGCTGAGCCGCTGCCGATGGAGTTGTAGGGGAACCCGCCAGCGACGATCAGCAGATCGCCGCAGACCAGCATTCTGCTGTTGTCGCGCGGCTCGCTCGCCGAGACGCCGAGCAGGCTGAGCGCGTCGGTCGCGGGGTCGAATCGCACGATGTCGGTGAGCGGATCGCCGCCCGGAATGCTGTAGGAGCCCCCGGTGATGTACACGACGCTGCCCGACACGACCCAGCTCATGTGGAGGCGCGCCTGTGCGAACGGCACAGCGCGCCAGCTGCGCGTCGTCGTGTCGAGTACGTGGAGCGAGCCGCCCGCGCCGGTGATGACGTCGAGCGAAGAGAACACCAGCTGATCGCCGACCAGCGCCGCAACGTAGGTGAACGCGCCAGCGCGCGACTCACGCCAGAGTGGCGTCGTCGGGAAGACTCCTGCGCTGCCACCGTCGGCGTCGCCGCCATCGGGGCGCGCCGGACGCGGCGGTGGCCAGCAAGTGCCGCCCTCGGCGTCGTTGCACCAAAAGTCGTTGCGGCAGTCGCGATCGGAGAAGCACTCGCGTCGACAGCGACCAGCGATACAGCGCTCACGCTGGCCGGCGACTCCGCTAACGTCACACTCGCTGTCGAGCGTACACGGCTGTGTGCTGCGATCGACGCAGGCTTTGCCCATCGGAGACGTCTCGCAGCGCGCGCCACCGAGACAATCGCGATCTTCGGCGCAAGCATTGGTGCACTGCGCGAAGCGACACACCAGGCCCTCGGGGCAGTCCGACTGGTTGACACAGCGGGTCTCGGCCGCGAGCTGACACGCGCCGAGCTTCGCCGCGTCGAGCAGACAGGAGCTCCCGGTCGTGCAGTCGGCGCTGGTCGCACACTCGTTGCGGCAGTAGCTCAGCCGGCAGACGAGCGGCGCCGCGCAGTCGCTGTTGATCTCGCAGCGCGTGCCGACGCTCGCGGGGCGCGCCGGTGCGCAGCCAGCGCCGATTGGCAGCGTGAGCGCGAGCAGCGTGAGCACGGCAAACGGCAGCAGGCGCATCAGAAGGTCCCCACGAGCTCGAGCCTAGCAGGCCCGACGCGCAGTGATGCGTGCGCCGCGGAGCGGATGGCGTCGTCGTCGGGCGCGTCGGCGAAGAGCCACACGCCGATCGGGATCGCGATCGCGCTGGCGACGAGCAGCGGAATGCCGAGGCCGTAGCCGATGTCGACGGCGAAGGACGCCTGCGCGAAGTTGCCGTCGAGCTCAGCCCTGTTGAACGGGCTGCACTCGGGCGAAGACGTGTCGAACTCGCAGCGTGCAATGACCGCGGCAAAGCCGTCGTAGCGGGGCACCGCGACCAGCGCGCCATAGAGCACGAGCGTGACGCCCGCGGCGAGCGCCGCACCGCCGGCGCCAATCACGACGCCGCCGATCATGCGCTGCCCACGGGCGCTGTCGTGTCGGTGCGCGAAGGCTTCGTCGCTCCAGCGCAGCGCGGGCGTCTCGGTGCTGGTCTCGCCTGGGCGCAGCGTGATCGCGCCGTCCCAGTCTTGGCGCTCTTCGACGTCGAGCGCGAGCGCGTGGCGGCCTTCGGGCAGGCGAATCGGCGCGTCGAGGTCGACCTCGCGGCCGTCGATCGTCAGCTCGGCGCGCGCTTCGGGGAGTCGCAGCGCGAGGGTCCCGAGGCGCGCGTCGGGATCCGGCTCGAGCACGACGTCGACGGTCTGCTCCGCGCCGAGCTCGACGGCGAGGGTACGGCGCAGTCGTCGATAGCCCGCGCGCTCCGCGATCAAAGCATGCGTGCCTGGCGTAAGCGCCGCGGTGCCTTCGAGCGGCGTGGTACCGCGCACCTGATCGTCGATGGTGATCTGCACATCGAGCAGCGCACTACGAATGCGCACCTCGCCGAGCGCCGTCGCTTCGAGCTCGAGCTCCACGCGCACGTGCGTCTCGGTCTCGCCAGCGACGCGAATCCGGCGGGCGCCGGTCTGATAGCCAGGCGCGCTCACCTCGACCATCACCTCGCCGGCGGGCACGCGAATCGCCGCTGCGAGTGGCGTCGTGCCGCGCACCTCGCCGTCGATGAGCACGCGGGCCGACGCGACCTGCGTCTCCACCCACACCGACGCGACGCGCGTGCGCAGCACGGCCGCGAGCGCCTCGGCCTCGACGCGTCGCGCGTGTCCCGCGGGTGCGCCGGCCAGGAAGCGCTCGACGTGCTCGAGCGCGCGCACCGGCCGGCCGAGCTCCTGCTCGACGCGCGCGAGGTTCCACTCGATGAGCGTCTCGCTCTCGAGGCGATTCGCTTCGTCGAGCTCGGCCAGCGCCGCCTCGAGCTCGCGTCTGCGCAGGTCCGGATCGGTCGTCTGCAGCGCCGCTTCGAAGCGCGCGATCGCGCGACGCACACGGTCGCGCGCGCTCGGCGCTTGCGCGTGAGTGTGCGGTGGCGTGACAGCGATTACCGCGCTGATCGGCAACAACAGCAAGAAACAGAGGCTCAGCGTCGCCCGCACACGTTGGTAGCTCATCCGTCATCTCCGTAGATCTCGTCGACGCCAGCGAGTCCGCCCGGCGCGCGACGTCGACCCGCATCCGGTCGGCGTCGTGGCGGCGCGTCCGGCACAGCCGTCGACCTCACTCGTGCGTCGGCGCCCGCGTCGATCGGCTGCGCGTCGGTCGGCTGCGCGACGCCGGCGTCGCTCTCGATGCGCGGCGCGCTCACGCTGACGCCCGCGTCATGCGCTCCGGCGTCGACGCGCGCGGCCGTCGCTGCGCTGGTGCCGTCGCCGAGCTGCGTGGCGACGAACGCGAGCAGACTTACGCCTCCGAGCAGCGCGAGCCCGCCGCCCAAGAGCGCGCGACGAGAGCCACCGCGCGCGATCGCCGCCTCGGCCTGCGTCGGTGATTGCGCGCTCGCGGGCGCATCGATCGGTGGCTGCGCGCCCGGCGTCGGGAACACCGAGGGCACCGTCATCGCCAGCGGATCCGCCGGCCGCTTGAACGGCTGCTCGAGCTCGTGCAGCGCCGCGCCGAGCTCGGTCGCGCTCTGGTAGCGATCCTCGGGCTTGCGCGCCATCGCCTTCTGCACGACCTCGTAGACCCGCGGCGTGAGCCCAGGCGTCGTGTGCTCGAGCGGTGTCGCGCTGCCGTCGAAGATGTTCGCGACGAGCTCGGCGAAGCTGCTCGCGCTGTACGGCTTTCTGCCGGAGAGCGCCTCGTAGAGCACGACGCCGAGCGCGTAGACGTCAGCGCGACCGTCAGCGACGTTGGCCGTCCCGATCTGCTCGGGCGCCATGTAGAGCGGCGTGCCGAGGATCGCGTTCTCCGCGGTGAGTGCGCCGAGCAGATCACGCTGCTCGCGAAAGCGCGCAATACCAAAGTCGAGCAGCTTCACCGACTCGCTTCCATCAGCGTGCCTGACGACGAACAGGTTGTCCGGCTTGATGTCACGATGGACGATGCCCTTCTCGTGCGCTTGGGCGAGCGCCGCGCAGGCCTGCCCGAGCAAGCGCGCGATGCGCGGCAGCTTCATGGGCGCCGCCGCGATCAGCGCGTTCAGCGGCGTCCCTTCGAGCAGCTCCATCAGCACGTAGAGCGAGCCATCGTCGAGCTGGCCGCTGTCGAGCGTCTCGACGACGTACGGGCTCTTCAGCGTTGCCGACACCGTCGCCTCGCGCAGAAAGCGCGCGAGCGCCTCCGCGTGCAGGCGGATCTCCGGGTTCATCACCTTCAGCGCGCGCTGATGCTGCGTGCCGAGGTGCGTGACGCGATAGACCGTGCCCATGCCGCCGCGGCCGAGGACCGAATCGACCTGCAGCTTCCCGAACAGCAGCGCGCCGACCAGCGAGCTCTCGCGCACCGTGTCTTGCTCGGTCTCGTCCACGTCGCGTGAAGGCTACTCTACTCGCGCGCGGCGACCACGGCAGTCGAGCGTGCTCAGTCGCTGCCGACCTTGCCGCGTCCTGCCTTCTTGATCGCGTCGTGACGCTTGCCCTCGAGGCGGCGCTCTTTCGAGCCGCGGCTCGGCTTCGTCGCGCGGCGCGGCTTCGGGACGAACAGCGCGCGGACGATCAGCTCGACCAGCTTCCCGCGCGCATCCGCGAGGTTCTTCACCTGATCGCGCGTGCGCTGGCTGGTGAGCAAGATGCGTCCGTCGGCGTCGAGCTTGCCCGCCGCGATCACGCGCAGCCGCGCCTTCACATCAGGCGGCAGTGCGCGCGTATTCGGCAGGTCGAAGCGGAGTTCGACCTTCGAGGCAACCTTGTTGACGTTTTGCCCACCGGGGCCGCCGGAGCGCACGGCGGTCCAAGTGAGCTCGCCAGCGGGGATGGTGACGCGCGGGTCGACGTAGAGCGGGGCTGTCATGGCGAAGGGTCCGGTCGTTGGCGCTGCGCGAGCTGGCGGTCGTGCACGCGCGAGAAAAGGTCTGCGCAGCGGTCGCGCCGATCAGCGCGCAGAACATATCCCACTGCGTGTCCCAGACATCGCCCTGCGTGCCGAGAAACGCCTCGGCCGCTTCGCCTGAGGTGGCAGCCGTCCACCACTCGATGAGCTCGTAGAACGCGCTGAACGCGGAGATCACCAGCGCGAGCAGCACCACGCCGAGCAGCGTGAGCGGCAGCGCGCGGCCCTGCGCGGTCGACGTACTCATTCGGCGTGCGGCGGGCGCGCGGCGTCGTTCGTCTGCGCCTCGCTCGGTGCATGCCGAGCCGCGCCGCTGAGCGTGCAGTCGGCGCGCGGCGCAAATTCGCGCGCCGGCGAGCCGCGCCACATGACGACGTCCGCGGACGCGCTCGCGGCGACGTTCAGCCGCGCCGCCTGCGCGTTCACGCTGGTGGTCACGCTGCACACCGCGTCACGCTCACAGCCGTTGCGCACCGTGACGATGTGGTCATAGCCGTACGCGCCGTAGCGCGCTGTACCGCTGACGACGATGCACGACGGGTGATCGCCGGTCTCGTCGGCGCGAACCGCGGGCGCAGCGAACACCAGCGCGATCGCAACCGCGAGAGCAGCGAACAGCGTGGCCGGTGCGAGCAGGCGCGTCATTCGCAGAGCGTGGGCTCGTCGCGCGACCGCCGCAACTTCGTGCGGGCGCGAGCGAGTCAGGGTGATTCGCCGCTCAGCGCGCTGGGCCGCTCAGCGCGCCGCGGCGATCGAGGAGGCGTTGTTCTCACGGAGTCGCGGTGGGCGCCGCGGCGGCGGGCGGCACGACGCGCTCGCTCGCGGGCGGACTCGCAGCAATCGGCGCAATGACCACGTGCAGCGTACCCATGGAAATTCCTCCCCCGCCCCCATAACCGCCCAGGGCGCGCGGCGGAGCGGACGTCGCGATACCGACGCCGTTTGCACTTTCCAGCACATCGGCCGCGGAGCCCCGTGACGATCCGAGCACATCGGCGAAGGCCCGCGAAGCGCCGTCCATACCGCCGAAGATCTGCAGGATCCCAACATTGGCGTCGCGCATCCACTCCCGCGAGGTGTTCATTCCGACCCCGAAAGCGCCCATCACCTGCAGGGTGTGCTCTATCTCGCGCTGCGTCTCGCGCTCGCGCGCGATCTGCCGCTCGCGCGTCAGCGTCGTGACGCGCGCCTCGAGCGCCGCGAAGAGGACGCGCTCGCTGCCCTCGGCCGGCACATGCGCGCGCACCTCTGCGAGCCGCTTTTCCGCCAGATCCAAGCGATCGGCGCGCAGCTGCAAGCGCACCAGCGCGAGCCGCGGGAGCACGGCGCTGGCGTCTGCCGTCGCGGCGCGCTCGTACGCAGCGAGCGCATCGTCCGGCTTGCCCATCTGCTCGCGCAGCGCGCCGATGCTGAACGCGAGCCGCGCGGTCTGCGTCGCGTCGAGCGCGATCGCCTGCTCGAACGAGGCGAGCGCGCCGTCCTTCTTGCCGGTCGCCAGCTGTGCCCGCGCGAGCAGCTCCGAATAGAACGACGAGCGCGGCGCGAGCGAAGCCGCACGCAGCGCCGCCGTCTCCGCGTCACGCGCGCGCCCCTGCGTCAGCCGCACTCGCGCAAGCCGCGCGAACGCCTCGTGCAGCCGCGGATCGAGCCGCGCCGCCTCGGCAAAGCTGGTGCCGGCCTGCTCGAGCGTGCCCGCCGCGGCGCGCGTCTTACCGAGTGCGAGCGCCTCCCGCGCCTTGGTCGCGTCGCTGCTGCAGCCGAGCAGCAGCAGCGCGATGGCGAAGCAGAGCGATGACGCCGCGGCAGGAGCTCTCATGCGCGCCACTATACGCGCGTTCGGGCGCAGGTTTCCCAGCGTCGGTGGCGCGACGAGCCGAATGCGTCGTGATCGCGCCGCTGTCGCGGCTGTCGTGATCGTGCGGCTGTGGTGATCGTGCGGCGCTTCGTTCGGCTCAGCCAACCTCGTGCTGCAGCGCCTCGTTGAGCGCGCCCGCGAGATACTCCGCTTCGTCCCGCGAGAGGCAATCGACGACGACCGTGGTGTGCAGCTCTCGGTCGAGCACGCCGACCACACACAGCGCGCTCGAGCCCTGATACGCCGCATAGAACGAGTCGATCTCCGAGAGCGCGATCGTCACGTGCCGCGACCAGGGCAGCGCGCTGCGCTCGATCACGCTGAGCCCGCCCGCGCCGAGCTCGATCGTCGAGCTCTGCTGCACCCAGAGATACGCGAGCAGCAACAGCAGCCCACCTCCGGCCGCCACGAGCAACGCGCCGCGACTCGGCTGAAGAACCACGGGCGCCATTGCCGCCACTCCCGCGAAGATCAGCGGCAGCATGTGCACCGGTCGCCAAGGCCGACACGCCCAACGCCTGCCCCCCGCGATCGCCGTCTCGCGATACGTCTGCACGAACTCCGGCGCCGCGACCGCCGCAAACCGAACCCCGCGCGGAATCGCCTGACGCCGCGCAGCTCCCGTCTCCGTCGCCACCACACTCTCGGTCGCCGTGCCGCCCTCACCGGCGACCGCGGCCGCCGAAACCCGCGCCCCACACGATGCACAACTCGCCGCCTGAGTCGCCACATCGACGCTCGCCCACTCGACCCGCGCCCCGCACTGACGACAGCGCAACTGCATTCGCCCGAGCATACGCCGTCAAGCACCGCCCAGCCGCTCCTCGACTTCGGCTCACCAAAGCCGCCCCAAAGTGCAAAGACGCGTTCCCGGCGCGTCTTTTAGCCGTTGTTTTTGACGGGGCGAAACGGCTGCAAGAAAGCCGCAAGGCTCGACGGGTTGCGCGTCGAGACCCACACGCGGCCTTGTCCGCGG
>Ga0335397_10007731_pt1 | contig 13634 bp, 8 predicted proteins | sample MAT04_FD_205740 | JGI IMG/M metagenome (GOLD analysis project Ga0335397, IMG submission 205740) | Freshwater microbial communities from Lake Fryxell liftoff mats and glacier meltwater in Antarctica - MAT-04 (spades assembly) (version 2) ...
GCGTGCGTTCATGTCGTAGCTTTTGGGCCCGACCCCAACGCCACGGCCACATCCTCGTCGCCAGGCGTAGCCAGCAGCGAGGCTCGATAGGCGTCTGGCTGGCTGACCGGATCGGGTGACTGCTCCAAGGCGCTACTCCCAAGCGGTGTGCCGATGCATCTATCCCCAACGATGCCGCATCCAGCGAGCGATCGCGTCGTCGTCACACGAGGCGTTCGCCGTCCAGAGCACGCTGAGACGGCGGGTCCCAGTCGGTCGTGTCGCCAGTATCGACCGTGCCACCAGCAGCCAGCGGCGATCCGGGTCTATCATCGCTGTCCGGCACCGTGCCCAGCGGCGCGTCGGACGTACCCAGGATGATCGACCCTGTGACCCAGGATGCACCCACTGGTGTTGGCGAGCCCGTGAAGCCGGGCGTCGCCGCCCCCGCCCCCGCCCCCGCCCCCGCCGACGGAGGCGTGAACGCGATCGACACACGGCCGCCCCCACAACCGCAGGCCGAGTCGGGCTGCACCCAGGCCCAGTTGCGTCGCTTCATCAAGTCCCGTCCGTACGTGCCCATGCACGAGTTGCGACGGCGATTCGAGCTCAACGGCCAGGCGGACGACGTGTCGCCGATGCAGGGACCAGACGGCGTCATCTATGTGGGTCTGCCAGGCCGCGAATCGCGATTCATGGCCGAGCTGCTGCGCCAAGGTGATATCGGCGTGGAGCTGTGTCGTGACCCCGCGGTCCCCATCGTAGTGGGCGTCTTCGCCATCAAGCCGGTGACCCGCTAGCCGCTCACCGGTCGCCGGATGCCCGGCTGGTATACTCCTGGGGAGTATCCAGACAGTGTCGTCAGGATGCCATACCGCGAGTCCCACCGTGTCTACTCCCGCCGCGACCCCCATCACGCCACTCCCCGCTATGCCCATCGAGATCGTGCTCGATGTCCAGGGCATGACGTGCGCCTCCTGCGTCAATCGCATCGAGCGCTACCTGCGCCGGACCGATGGGGTGCTGGACGCGAACATCAACCTCGCCACCGAGCGCGCGACGGTCCACATCGATGCCCAGCTCACCGGGCGACGCGAGCTGATCCGTGCGGTGGAGGCGGCCGGCTACGACGTCCGGCCCGAGATCGAGGGGGTTCGGGACGGCGCGCAGGGTGTGCTGGGGACGGAAGCAGCGGCCCCCGACCGGGACGCCGAGCGTGCAGCCGAGCAGCGACAGCTGGGCATCCAGGCCGCTGTGGCCCTCGGCGTGGCCTTCGGCATCATGGCGTTGATGGCGGTCGGCGAACGCATCGGGCTGTCGATGGAGGCCGTCAACCGGTTGGCGCTCATCCCGGCCACGTTCATCCAGGTGTGGGCCGGCGGCCGGTTCGTGCGGGCGGCAGTGCGAGCCGCGCGCCACCGCACGGTGACCATGGACACGCTCGTGGCCATCGGTACGACCGCCGCGTGGGGCTACAGCGTGGTCGTCACCCTGTGGCCCGAGGTCATGCACCAGGCAGGCCTGATGCCGGCCGCGTACTTCGACTCCTCGACCATCATCATCGGCCTCATCCTGGCCGGCCGTTGGCTGGAGGCACGAGCTCGCTCGAGCACCGTGGGTGCGGTCCGGGCGCTCATGGCCCTCCAGGCGCCCACGGCGCATCGCGTCGATGACCTCGATGGATCCGTGCGTGAGGTCGAGATCCCGGTCGAGCAGGTCCGCCCCGCTGACCTGCTGCGCATCCGCGCCGGCGAGACCATCCCCGTGGACGGAGTCCTCGTCGACGGTGCATCGAGCGTCGATGAGTCGATGCTCACCGGAGAGTCCATGCCCGTGACGCGTGTCGTCGGCGATCCGGTCATCGGCGCGACACGCAACGGCACCGGCACCTTCGTGATGCGCGCCACGCGTGTCGGTGGCGACACGGTGCTGGCGCAGATCGTGCGCATGGTGGAGTCGGCGCAGGGGTCCAAGGCGCCCATCGCGCGTCTGGCGGACACCATCAGCGCCCGTTTCGTGCCCGTGGTCCTGGCGCTCGCGGCCCTCACGTTCGGGGTCTGGTTCGCGGTCGGGCCCGAGCCTGCAACCACGCACGCCCTGGTCGCGGCCATCTCGGTCCTCATCATCGCCTGCCCGTGTGCCATGGGGCTGGCCACGCCGACGGCCATCATGGTCGGGACCGGCCGCGCGGCGGAGTCGGGCATCCTCATCCGGGGCGGCGCTGCGCTCGAGGGTGCGGGTGGCATCGACACGCTCATGTTCGACAAGACGGGCACGCTCACCCTGGGTCGACCCGAGGTGATCACGCTCGAGGTCATGCCGGGCATGTCTGGCGATGACCTGATCGGCCTCGCAGCTGCCGTGGAGTCCGGCTCCGACCACCCGCTGGCAGCAGCGGTCGTCGCCGCAGCCAGCGCCCGGGGACTGGTCGCGCCGCGCTCCAGCGCGTTCGAGTCCGTGGCCGGCCACGGTGTGACGGCCACGGTGGGGGAGTCGGTCGTGCTCGTTGGCAGCGCCAGATATCTGCGGGAGCAGGGCGTCGACATCCGGGGCATGTCGGACGGGGCGGCACGCATCGCGGCTGCCGCGCAGACCGCCATCTTCGTGGCCCGCGACGGGCAGGCCGTGGGGGTCCTGGGTCTCGCCGATCCGGTCCGGCCGGGTGCCGCAGAGGCCGTCTCGATGCTGGGCTCACGGGGCATCGAGGTGTGGCTCTTGAGTGGCGACAGCCAGCCGGTCGTGGAGGCGGTCGCGCGGGCAGTGGGCATCACGCACGTCCTGGCGGAGGTCCTGCCCGCAGACAAGCAGGCACGCATCGCCGCGCTCCAGGACGCCGGCCGACGCGTGGCGATGGTCGGCGATGGCATCAATGATGCGCCGGCGCTGGCCCAGGCCGACCTGGGCGTCGCCATCGGCACTGGCGCGGACGTCGCCATCGAGGCGTCTGACGTGACGCTCGTGGGCGGGGACCCGCGCCTGGTGGTCGGGGCTATCGACGTGGCCCGGGGAACGATGCGGGTGATCCGCCAGAACCTGTTCTGGGCATTCGCCTACAACGTGCTGCTCATCCCGGTCGCGATGGGCGTGCTCTACCCCTTCACGGGTATCACCCTGGACCCGGTCCTGGCCGCTGCGGCCATGGCCCTGAGCTCCATCTCGGTCGTGGGCAACTCGCTCAGGTTGCGTCGTCTCAGGACAGTCTCATGGAGTTCCGGTACCGTCGCGTAGTGTTCCCGAGTCAGCGGGACCTCGCGTCTGGTGGCGCGGGACCGCTCCGAACGTCCGTGCAACCCATGAGCCGCCCTGGCCGGGCGGTCGTCGGCGCGCTGCTGGCAGTGCTGCTGGCAGGACCGGTCGTGGCGCAGTCGCCCTCGATCCCGCCTCCGGTAGGTCCGTCCGCGCCGGTCGCGCCCCTCGCGTCGGCGGTGCCTCTCGCGTCGGCGGTGCCTCTCGCGTCGGCGGTGCCCAGTGGACCGCGTGTGCGCGCCCTGGCCGAACGCGAGGTCTTTGGCTTCCTGCCCTACTGGAAGCTGTCGGACGCGGCGCAGACGGTCGACCTGGACCGGCTCACGACGCTGGCCTGGTTCGGTATCGAAGCGGGTCCCAGTGGGCGGCTCATCCGCCAGACCTCGACGGGCGGGATCCCCAACGGGTATCTCGGCTGGATCGACCCCGACTGGAAGGCGCTCATGGCGGAGGCACAGGCGAAGGGCGTCCGAGTCGTCATGACCGTGGAGCGCTTCTCGTGGGACGCCGGCGCCGCCCGGCGGACCGTCAAGTTGCTGAGCAATCCGAAGGCACGCACCCGGCTGGCCAACGACATCGCGGCCGAGCTGGTCGCCACTGGCGCCGATGGCGTCAACCTGGACTTCGAGCCGATGCCGTCGGAGGTCCGCGACGAGTTCACGCAGTTCGTCCGGGAACTTCGCAGCGTGCTCGAGGTCGCGAAGCCCGGGTCGCAGATCACCTTCGACATCACGGCGTCGGTCGACAGTTACGACATCGCGGCCCTCACGGCGGATGACGCGGCGGACGCGGTGTTCCTCATGGCCTACGACTTCCGGAACGGGTCGGCCAGCTACGCCGCCTCCCTGGCGCCCCTGGTCGATGCCGTGACCGGTTTCGATATCCAGTCGACGACCGCGAAGCTGCTGTCCGTGGCGGAGCCGGGCAACGTCATCCTGGGATTGCCCTGGTACGGCAGGGCGTGGACGACGAAGGGTCCCGAGCCGTTCTCGCCGACCCGCAGCGGTAGCAACCTGATGGGTCCGTCCACCCCGACCTACGAGGCGGCGCTCGACGTGGCCCGTCAGAACGGGCGTCACTACGACCCCATCGCCGCGACGGCATGGTCGGTCTATGTCACCAGGTATTGCGACACCTGTCCCGAGACCTGGCGCCAGGTCTGGTACGACGACGTCGATGGGTTCGGGGACAAGATCCGGTTCGCTCTCGACGAAGGTCTGCGCGGCGTCGGCATGTGGGCGCTGGGCAACACCGGCACGTTGCCCGGGATGTGGACGGTCATCGACCTGACCATCGGCGGTCTGGTGGACACCGTCGCGCCCAAGGGTCAGGCGGACATCCAGGCGGGCTCTCTCGGCCGGAAGCAGGCATCGCCGGTCGTCGATGGTCCCATCACGGTCCAGCTGTCCGCACAGGATGACCAGGACGGCAGTGGCCTCGCCTTCGTGCGCCTGTCCAATGGCACCGACGTGGATGAGCAGGGCGCACTCGTGGAGGGCAGCACGTGGCCCGCGACCGGGAGCGTGCTGTGGTCCGTCGAGGAGGGTCAGGTCGTGGTGCCCCCCGCTCCGAAACCAACCAACAAGCCCCGGAAGACACCCAAGCCGAGGGTGACCCCCGAACCCAGCGAGGGATCCCCGGTGTACCAGGGCGCCCGGACGATCAGCGTCCAGTGGCGTGACGTCGCTGGCAACTGGAGCGAGCCGGTCGGCGTGGACGTCTGGTACGCACCGGACGGATCCGTGCCTGCACCCGAGGCGGGCACGAGCCCGTCAGCCGACGCGTCCACGGTCCCGGCCTCGCCGGCAGCCTCGGATGGCACCGGGTCCGCCGAGGCGTCTGATGCGCCCGCAGGCCCGACGCCCACCCCAGGCGCCACCCGGACGGCCGCTCCGCCCTGATCCGCGGCGCACGGGGCGCTAGGCTCTGCTGCGCATGAAGCAACACGTCGGCCATATCGTCGTCTGCGGTCTGGAAGAGCTCGGACTGCGGGTCCTCGAAGAGCTGGACCGACTGGGTGAGCCGGTCGTCGTCCTGGCACGCGAGCCGGAGCCACGCTACGTGGCCGTGGCCACACGCCTGGGCGCCACCATCGTCGACGGGGACCCGGCCGACCCGGTCGCGTTGCGTGCGTGCGGCATCCCCGGCGCCCGCGCGGTCGTGCTCACGGCGGATGGCGACGTCGCCAACATCCACGGTGCCCTGGCCGCGGTGGCGCTCGACCCGGGTATCCACGTCGTGTTGCGCGCCTTCGATGAGGAGTTCGGGCGCAGCGTCGAGACGCTCATCCCGGGAGCGGTGGCGCTGTCCGCCTCGTCCCTCGCGGCACCCGGTTTCGTGTCCGCGCTCGTGGATGCCGAGACGGATCGTCGCCTGGACATGCTCGGCCGCGACCTGGCGCTGCGACACGCGGACCCCAGCGACCCGGCCGTGCTGGCCGTGCTGGCCGATGAGACCCAGCGACCGGTGGCACTCTTCCCGGCGGTCACGCCGCGACCCGACGCGGAGGAGGATGTCGAGCCCGCGCGCGATGCCGGCCATCGGCTGTGCATCGTGGACGCCTCCGGTGACCCTGCACACGCGGTGGCGCCTCGCCGGGCGAACCGCCTGTTGCGGATCCGGACGCCACGGCCCTCGATGGTCCGGCGTATCGACCGTCGCTTCTGGGTGCTGACGGCGGTCCTCCTGCTGCTCGTGCTCGCCGCATCCGCGGTGTTCGAGGTACTCCTCGGCATCGACCCGGTGGAAGCTGTGTACCAGGCGACCAAGGGCGTCCTGGGCGGTGCCGATGCGTCGGTCCAGACGACCCCGGAGCTGCGCTATTTCGCGCTGGGCCTGGCCGTCGTGGGCGCCATCTTCCTTGCCGCGTTCTACGGCCTGGTCGTGGATGTGCTGATGTCCACGCGTGTGTCGAGCATCCTGGGCCCGCATGTCGGGGACGCCCGCAATCACGTCATCATCATCGGCTTCGGGTCCCTGGGCTATCGGGTGGGGATGGCGCTCCGGGAGCGTGGCGTGGGCGTGGTCGCAGCGGACGCCCATCCTGATCCGCGGTTCGCGGCGACCGCCCGGGAACGCGACATCGCCCTCGTGTCGAGCGACGCACGCAGCCCGGACATGCTCCGGACCCTGCGCATCGAGCATGCTCGTGCCTTGCTCGCGGCCACCGATGACGATGCCGCGAACCTCGCCATCGCGCTTCGCGCCCGGGCCATGCGACCCGACCTGCGGGTCACGGTCCGGTTGTTCGATCCGGACCTTGCGGCGCGCCTGGAGACGGCGTTCGGGGGCTTCGAGTCGCGCAGCATCCATGCACTCGCCGCGCCAGCCTTCGCCGCCGCCGCTGTCGGCCGCCAGGTGCTCGCCACCATCCCCGTTGGCACGGCCCGGGTGCTCATCGTGGCGCGAGTGCCCATCGAGGAGGACGCCCCGGCCGATGGCTCGACCATCGCAGTGGAGGAGAGCCGGGCGTCGTCCGTGGAGCTGGGTGGCTGTCGCGTGCTGGCCATCATCGACGGCGACACGGTGCGCTGGAAGCCCTGGCCGAGCGAGGGACTACGGGCGGGCCACGAGCTGCTCATCGTGGCCACGCGGCGAGGCATGGCCACGACCATGCGCCGCGGCCGGGCCGGCGCGGATGAGGACTCCCGCCGCCCAGCGACATCACCCCGGCAGGGTCTGCGCCTGCCGTCACTGGCCGACCTCGGTGCCTCCGTCCGACACCTGTTCGCGCGACTGACCCGTCACTGAATCGGCCGTCCCGGACTCAGGTGTCCTGCCGGACTCGGATGTCCTTGCGGACCACCAGGAAGTGGGACAGGCCGAATGCCTGGAGCGGCGTGTGCTCGGCGGTGTAGAGCGCTCGTCGCAGCACCGGACCCAGGGTCGCGTGTCGGGCGGTGATGTTGTCGAAGCCCGGATAGATGATGCCGTGGTGCACCAGTCGCACGGGCTGGCCCCGGAACAGTGACCGGATGCCGTGGCGGGTGTAGGCCCGGACATGGGGCACGAATCGGTCGCGGAGCGGGTCTGGCAGCCAGTTCACGAGCGGGATATTGCCGAACCGATAGTGCCCCGCAAGGTACGCGCCGTGCGTCTCGAAGGGGTACAGCCGATTTGGCGCGAACGTGACGATGGAGCCACCCGGCTTCGTGACCCGAACGGCTTCCGCGATCGTCTGCCGGTCGTCGTCGACGTGCTCGATGACCTCGTTCGAGAACACGAGGTCGAAGAAGTCGTCCTCGAAGGGAAGTGCCTCGCCATACGCCAGCTGGATGTTGGGGAGTTCCTGGCTGGCCTCCGCGACACGCTCGGCCTCCACCTCGATGCCGTACACGTCGTCGCTGTACTGCCGGAAGCGACGGACATAGGTGCCGATACCGCAGCCGATGTCGAGTACTCGCGCCCCGTCCAGGTCGACGTACTGACGCACCATCTCCAGCCGCCGATCCTGCCCGAAGCGCCAGGAATAGCTCGGCCGGCCGCGGCTGATGGCGGTGGGGGAGGCGGTATCTTCCGGAGCAGCTGTGGCGATATCCATCGCGGGCGATGGTACCCGCTCCGCTCCGACGCGGACCCGCGCTCCACTTCGACGCGGACCCGCGCTCCACTTCGACGCGGAACCGGTGACAGCTGCGCCGCGCGCGTGAGAGACTGCGGCTGATCACGATCGTGTGTGCCGGACCCAGACCACCGAGCACCCTGGATCCCGAGGAGGAACCGTGGACGACCCGACGACCGGCGACGCTCCAGCGTCCGAAGCCGTCCCGCCGCCGACCATCGAGCCGCCGACCATCCGCTGCGACCAGTGCGGGCAGGACGTCCCGAGCCTGACGTGGTGCGTCCGTTGCGGTGACCCGCTGGGCCCCGAGCAGCGCAAGGGTCGCTCCGGGCGTGTGCGTGATGCGTACGCGGCGGCACCCGGAGAGCGAGTCACCTCCGTCCGCATCGTATCCACGCTGTACCCATCCCTGCCGCGGGAGGAGATCCGGACCTTCCAGACGGCGCTGCTGGGCGGCACCATCCTCATCCTGGCCCTCGGCCTGCTGGGCTTCTTCCCGGTGGCCATCGTGGCAGCGGCCATCCTGGTGCCCCTGGTCACGGTCATCTACCTGTACGACGTGGACGTGTACGAGGACGAGCCCATCCGGGTCATCGCGCTCACCTTCCTGTGGGGCGCGCTCGTGGGCGTGCTCTTCAGCTACGCCCTGGACACCCTCGTGCCGGCCTCTGCGGCGAGCATCGTGGGCAGCTCCGTGACAGGCGCCGGTGGCGCCGACTTCCCCTGGATCCGGGGCATCGTGGCGCCCATCCTGGCGGTGCTGCTGATGGTCGCCGGGCCGCTCGTGCTGCTGCCCTACAAGCGCTTCAACGACGTCCTGGACGGCGCGACCTTCGGTGTCGCCTCGGGGGTCGCGTTCGTGGGTGCCCAGACGTTCATCACTGCTCTCGACATGTTCGACAGCGGCCTGCGGCCGGTCGGCGATGTGATGCCCTGGGTCGTGCGCCTGCTGGTGCTCGGCGTGGCCATGCCGGTCGTCGCCGCGGGTGCCATCGGCGGTCTTGCCGGCGTGTTCTGGCTGCGCTACCGGGCGCCCATCCACGATCGGGCCGCTCTGGGGCCGCTGGGCCAGCCTCTCATCGCGGCCGTGGTCGCGGCCGCCCTGATGCTCATCGCGTCCCTGGCGGAGCTGCTGCTGCAGGACGTCGGCGCCCTCATCGTCACTGCCGTCCTGGCCGTGGTGTCACTGCTGTGGCTGCGACGGATCATCCATGTCGGACTGCTCCAGGAAGCCGACGAGATCGCCATCGGGCCGGCGATCGCCTGCCCCGAGTGCACCGTCGAGACAGCCCACCACACATACTGCGGCAACTGCGGCACCTCGCTCAAGGCGCTCCCCAAGGCGCGCGGCGTGACCTCCGCGGCCGCGGTCGCGGGTGGTCTCGCGGCACCCCACCAGGAGGCCGCGACCATGCCCTCGTCCGCGGGCACGGATACCACGGCAGGAGCGGCGGTCGCACTCGCGGCAGACGGTCGCGCCACGTATGGCCGGAGCGCGATGGCGAGCTCGCCACGCGCGGGACACGGCCGTCTCGGCCCGCGGGTGCTGCTGACCTTCTTCGCGGTCGTGATGTTCATCGCGGTCGCCGTGGCCGCTGCCTCGGCGTTCGTGACGTCCCAGGGTCGCGACAAGCCCGACTGCCCCGACAGGACATTGCCCTGCGCGGGTTCGGCCCTCGAGCTGGCCCCTGGCAGCCTGACGCTTGACGTGACGGCGGCAGAGGCGCCGACGGGCTTGCCGTTCGCGGACCGGGTGCGCTACCAGGACACGGCCCTCGGCTTTGGCCTGGAGTACGACCCGACCATCTGGAGCATCAGCCAGCAGGAGGATGGGTTCCTCATCCTGTCTGCGGGCAACGGCTCGGTGGCGCTCATCTTCGAGGGCGGCAGTGCTGACCAGTTCGACGCGCAGGCGCTGTTCGATGCCCGCAAGAACCTGATGCGGGACCGGCTGCTGGGCTATACCGTTGACGATGACAAGGCCCGGGTACTCCTTGGCCACCCGATCCTGGGCTATCGTCAGGGCGTCGGAGGTCTCTTCGGCGGTACCCTCGATACCTCCCAGGGGCCGTCCACCGACTTCAGTGTCGCGTCCGTCGCCGCTACTGACGGCACCATCACGATGGTCGCCACGGTGCTCGCGCCGGTGTCCATCCGGGAGGCCGGATTGGCCGTCGCGGACTCCATCATCAACAGCTTCACGTGGCCTGCTGACGAGGTCGTCCAGTGAACCAGCTTCGAAGCATCACCCGGCCGCGCGGCGGTCGTCTGGTACTGCTCCTGGGCCTGTCGCTCGTTGCGACAGCCATCGCGCCCGGGCCGATGGCCCTGGCGCAGGGGAGCGACCCAGCCGCCCCGTCGTCGTTTGCCCCCGTGAGCCTGGGTACGGCAGATCCCGCAGACCGGGTCGAGGTCAACCTGTTGCTGGCAGAGCGCGATCCGGCGGCCGCCACGGCGTACCTGACCGCCCAACGCGACCCGGCGTCACCCGACTATCGCCACTTCCTCACCGCCGCGGAGAGCGGCACACGTTTCGGCGCCACGGACGAGGCCATCGCACGCGTCAGCGTGGCGCTGTCCGCCGCCGGCCTGGACATCGTGTCCATGCCACCGCAGCGCAGTCGCCTGGTGGTCGGTGGCTCGGTGGCCGCTGTCGGCGCATTCCTGGGCCTCGCCATCGAGTCGTACCAGGACCCTCGCACCGGCATCGTGTACCACGCGACGACGGGTGAGGCCACCGTGCCCGCAGCGCTGGCCGACGTCGTGGTGGGTGTCACGGGGCTGTCCCGATACCTGCCCGTGTCGGCCATCGATCCGGCGGATGCGCCGCCTCCGCCGGCACGTGGCCTCAAGCCTGCCGACCTGGCCAAGGCCTACGGCTTCCAGTCGCTCTGGGACCAGGGCATCGATGGCACCGGTACGACGGTCGCCATCCTGCAGTTCGGCATCGACACGGACGCGGACCTCGCGGTCTTCGACGCGACCTTCGGCATCGAGGGGCCGCTCCCCGAGCGCATCCCCGTCAGCGGTGGCCTGGAAGGCGCGCCAGCGTCCTTCGGGGTCGAGGCGACCCTGGATACCCAGGTCCTGCGGGCCGTAGCCCCCGGTGCCCAGATCCTGGTCTACGGGTTCCCGTCGACCACGACCTTCGGTTCCGCCATGGACGCCATCGTGGCCGACGGTCGGGCCCAGCTCGTGTCGGTCTCCTACGGCAAGTGCTATGCGCCGGGCTACGTCGGCCTGGACGAGATCATCGAGGCCCAGGCATCCCTGGAGAAGGCGGCCATCGCCGGCGTCAGCCTGTTCGCTGCCTCCGGTGACTGGGGCGCCTTCTCGTGCCACGCCTTCGACAAGACCGATGGCCAGGTGTCGACCTTCTTCCCCGCCTGCACGGATAACGTGGTGAGCGTCGGTGGCACCCTCCTGGAGGTCCGCGAGGACGGCACCTACCTCCGCGAGACGGGCTGGGAGGACTACCTGACGACCAGCGGCACCGGTGGCGGTGCGGCAGACGTGAACGGCCCGGACGGGCCACTGGAGCCATTGCCTGACTTCCAGAAGGGTGTTCCGGGGGTCGACCAGAGCGGCGCGCGCCAGTGCCCCGATGTCTCGGCGGCTGCGGACTCGGATACCGGCTACCTGCTGTTCTACACGGACCCGGCGACCGGTGTCGCTGGGTGGCAGATGGTCGGCGGCACCAGCGCGTCGGCGCCTTTCTGGGCAGGGGCGATGGCGCTCGTGCAGCAGCAGACGCAGGCGGCGGGCATCGAGCGGCTGGGCTTCCTGACGCCGCTCTTCTACCAGATCGCCCAGACGCACCCAGCGGCATTCCATGACGTCACGCGCGGTGGCAACCTGCTGGACAGCGCGACGCCCGGCTGGGACAGGGCCACGGGTCTGGGGTCGCCGGACCTCGCGGTGCTGTCGCAGGCCATCCTCGAGACGCTCGGCGGCATCGCCAACTGAACAGCCGGATCTGGTGGCTGTGGTGAGTTCGCGCGGTCGACCCATCGAGGGTGCGTGCCGATACCGGCATCCGGTCGAGGTGCGCTACGGCGACACGGACGCGCTGGGCCACGTCAACAACGCCACCTACCTCGCCTACTTCGAGGCAGCGCGGGCGGGCTACTACGCCGCGGTGGCGGGTCGCCCGTTCGGCACCGGGCCGGATGCGCTGCGGCACACGTTCGTCATCGCGGAGGCGCGCATCGTGTACCGCCAGCCGGCGTTCTTTGGCGAGCCGCTGGTCGTCGAGGCGCGAGTCGGCTGGGCATCTCGCTCATCGTTCTCGCTGGAGTACCGGGTGCTGTCCGAGGGCGGGCCCATCGCGCCCGCTCGCCTGGTCGCGGACGGGGATACCACCCAGGTGATGTTCGACATCGGCTCCGGCCGCGCGACACGCATCCCCCCGGATCTGCTGGAGGCCATCGAGGCGTTCGAGGGACACCCGATACCGGCGCGCCCCTGACGACTGGTCCGGCCAAGGCACGCCCCTGACCGGCCGGGGCTTGCCGGACCCCCACCGTTCCCGCGCGAGTGTTGCCCGGCGTGTTCTGCCCGGTGTGCTTGCCCGCTGACGGGGTGATCAGGCCGGCACGTTGTTGCCCGCTGACGGGGTGATCAGGCCGGCGAGGCACCCGGCGAGGGTTGCCCGTCCATGGTCCCCGGCCGGCCGACCCGCTTAACGGGCAGCACGGCCGGAGAGGTGCCTCTGCCGCACGTGGCGCAGGATCCGCGGTGAACTCCCCGGCCTGATCACCCGCTGGGTGACCCGACTCCGTCGGTCGGCAGTCGGAAGGTGATGGTCGTGCCCTCACCCGTTTCGCTGGCCGCCCTGATGGTGCCGCCATGTGCCTCCACGATGGCGCGCGCGATGGCCAGGCCCAGCCCGCTGCCGGTCGAATCGGCGGAGCGGACGAACCGCTCGAAGATCGTGGGCAGGAGTGCCGGATCGATGCCCCGGCCGGTGTCCCGAACAGTGACACGCACACCGGATGGCACGTCGTCTGCGACCGTGACCACGATGTCGCCGCCCGCAGGCGTGTGCCGGACGGCGTTCGCGATCAGGTTGCGGACCACGCTCGCGATACGACCCGGGTCGGCCTCGACCGGCGGCAACCCCGGCGCGCGCTGTACGACCAGCGCGATGCCGGCCGCATCGGTCGACACCCGGAAGCCCTCGACCACCTCGGTCACCAGCGCGCCAAGATCGAGTGTCTGGCGAGTCAGTCGCAGGGTGCCGGAGTCGCTGAGCGCCAGCGTGCGCAGGTCCTCGACCAGCCACTCCAGGGTGCGCACCTGATCCAGGGCCGGCGCGATGTGGGCGGCGTCCGCCGGGTACACGCCATCCCGGATGGCCTCCAACTGACCCTGGATGACCGTGAGCGGGGTGCGCAACTCGTGGCTGACATCGGCCATGAACGACCTGCGCCGCGTATCGGCCTCACCCAGTCGCTCACTCATCTGGTTGAACGATCGAGCCAGCAGGCGTTGCTCCGCGGGGCCGATCTCGGGCACCCTGGCGGTGTAGTCGCCCTCCTGGACCCGCGCGGCTGCAGCGATGATTGGCGCGGTCGACACGGGCTCGCTATTGGCGCGCCGGAAGGTCCAGCGGATGAGTAGGGCGACTCCGGTGATGGGCAGGCCCACGACCAGCAGGGTGAGCGCGGACCAGCTGAGGTTCGGCTGCACTAGCAGCCAGCGCAGCAACAGCGCGGTCGTGATGAAGACCACCACGAGCAGGCAGCCAGTGCGCCGCCAGGAACCTGCCGCGTTTGCCCATGGCGGACGCTGTGGCGGCCATGGCTCGTCGACGGGCCACCAGGGCGGCTTGCGTCTCGGCCGCGCT
>Ga0335397_10007733_pt1 | contig 13633 bp, 10 predicted proteins | sample MAT04_FD_205740 | JGI IMG/M metagenome (GOLD analysis project Ga0335397, IMG submission 205740) | Freshwater microbial communities from Lake Fryxell liftoff mats and glacier meltwater in Antarctica - MAT-04 (spades assembly) (version 2) ...
CACCTGCGGCCACGACCGGGTGTCGAAGATGCGCTTCGAGTTCGAGCTGGGCGACCCGTCGCACCTGGACACGCTCCTGAACCGGCTGCGGATGATCGACAGCGTGTACGACGCCTATCGGGTGGTTCCGGGCGCTGTCGGCTGAGCTGGCTCAAGAGGAGCGCGGGACGCTGCCGGGGTGGACGGATCCTCGGTCGGGTCGACCCGAATCGGATCCATCCACCCGTCAGCGTGACCCGGTCACTTCTTCTTCGCCATCTCACCCCCCCGGGTGTCGCGGAATCGAACCGAGGGTAGACGGGAGATGTCGGGTCGCGTCGTGCCGATGGTGTCGGGGTGTGCCGGCGTCGCCGGGGTTCGTCGCCGATAGGGTGTCCGACGGGTCCGGCGTCCGCCGGGACGCAGAGCGTCCGAGTCGACCCATGCGTGTCGACCAGGGTCAGGACAACTGAGATGGCATCACGACGAGATCGGGACGAGCCGCCAGAGGACCGTCCCCCACTGCAGCTGGTGAGGGACTCCGAGTCGCCGTCCGGCGTCCCGGCAGCGTCCGATGGCGACAGCGGTGACGCCGGCGATGGCCCCCTGCCCGGCGCGTCCGCTCACGGCGCTTCCGGGGGACACGGCACCCGGAACGACGGCGCAATGGTCCCCGAGGACGTCATCCGTCCCTCGGGTCAGTCACCGACGGAGGAGGCGCGAGCCGTCCTCGCCGATGCGGACCCCGCTGCGTACTACCGCATGCTCAACGGACTGGTGCGGTCCTCACACTCCTCGGTGCTGCAGCCGCTGCCGTACACACCCTCGCTCGCGTACCACGACCCCGCCTGCGTGGTGGTCGACCCCGAGCCGACGAACATCGAGACCATCGAGCTCTACGCCCGCGCCGCCTACCCCGATTTCGACAAGGTCCTGCTCGCAGCATTCAATGACCCCGCCCAGGACCACCTGCTGACCTCGCTCTACCACCTGCTGATGAACGAGGTCGAGAACGTCGCGCTCGTCACCAACCACGGTCAGATCATCGACATCGCCCTGGTGATCGGGGCGTTGCAGACCGCGATGCTCAGGCCCGGGCGCAGCTTCGGAGTGCTCGGCGAACACACCTCGATGGAGGCGCTCGCGGATGCGTCCAACATGTTGGTGTCACGGATGGTCACGACCCGCCAGGCATTCAGCGTGCCCGCGATCCAGGTCCTGCAGAGCGGGGCCAGGATCTTCTTGTCGGTGCCCCAGACGGCCAGCAGGCGCCGGGCGAAACTCGAAGCAGCACTGGTCCGGGCGAACAACGTCCTCATGCGCTCCGAACTGGATCGCCGTCTCTCCGGTGGTGGCCAGTTGCTGGCGATGGCTGCCAGTGGCAGCCAGGACCTGACGATCCCGAAACTCATGCACAAGGCGCGTGCGGCGTGGCGGCAACGACGGGGCGACGACCCGGGCGAGGCACAGACGCTGCACCTGCAGCCGCTCTACGACGGCACGATCGGACTGATGCAGTCCTGTCGGTACGTCCTGCCCATCGCGATCTGTCTCGATACGGCGACACCGGCCTGCGTGATCGGTGGCCTGACGCGTCTGACCGAGAAGGACGACTGTCATCGGATCATGGACTGGATCGCCCTGGCCCATCAGGAGGCGACGGGCATCCCGACGCTGTACCACTGGCACGAGGACGATCTGCTGACCCAGGTGCGAGCGCTGCTCAACCGCTGAGCCGGCCTGAGCCGGGTGGTGCGGGTCGGGCCCGTTCGGCCACCGATGCGCGGCGACCGGTCCGCAACGGGTTCCGGACCCCGGCCGTGCCTCCGGTAGCGTGCTCAGCCGTGACCGAGAGCCGACGCGAGCAGTTCCAGACCCTGCGGGGCATGCGCGACGTGCTGCATCCGGAGTCCGCCCGGCGGCGTGCGCTCGTCGCGAGTTTCGCCCGACAGAGCGAGCTGGCCGGCTACCGCGAGGTCGTCCCGCCGCTGGTGGAGGACCTGGGTGTGTTCCTGCGGGTGGGGGAGTCCACCGACGTGGTCACCAAGGAGATGTACGACTTCACCGACAAGGACGGCAGCCGCATCGCGTTGCGTCCGGAGATGACCGCCGGGGTCATGCGGACCTTCGTGCAGCACCGTCCTGTCCTGCCATGGAAGGTCTGGTACTCCGGGACGAACTTCCGCCACGAACGGCCCCAGAAGGGGCGTTACCGCATGTTCGACCAGATCGGTGTCGAGGCGCTCGGCGTGGACGACGCCGACCTGGATGTCGAGGTCATCGCGCTGGCGAGCCGCTTCTTCGAGTCGCTGGGCCTGCGTCAGGTGCGGCTGTTGGTCAACTCGCTCGGCGACCACGACGATCGCGAGCGCTACACCGAGGCTGTGCGGGTGTTCCTCGGTTCCCGCCTGGACGATCTGTCCGACGCCGCCCGGGCGACCCTGGAGCGCAACCCGCTGCGGGTGCTCGACTCGAAACGGCCCGAGGACCAGGTCGTCATCGTCGACGCGCCGCTGGTGGCGGACCATCTCTCCGAGGACTCCGCAGCCCACTACGCACGGGTTCTGGCCGGTCTGGATGCCCTCGGAATCAGCTACGAGCAGACGCCTCGCCTGGTGCGCGGCCTGGACTACTACCGCCGAACGACCTTCGAGTTCGCGGCCGAGGCACTCGACTCCGCACAGAATGCCATCGGCGGCGGTGGCCGCTACGACGGTCTCGCCGAAGCCATGGGCGGTCCCGCGACCGACGGGATCGGATTCGCCCTCGGCGTCGACCGCATCCTGTTGGCCTGCGATGCCGAAGGAGTCTTCCCGGCGTCCGACACATCGATCGACGCCTTCGTGGTCGACCTCGTCGGGGGTGAGTCCGCGCGTGACCTGACCCACGCGCTGCGCGCTGCCGGCATCTCGGCCGACCGCCGGTTCGGCGGTGGATCGATGAAGGCCCAGATGAAGTCGGCGGACCGCTCCGGCGCACGGTTCGCGATCCTGGTCGGCGAGGATGAACTCGCCGCCGGCGAGCTGACGCTGCGCCCGATGCTCGGCATCGCCGCCGACGGCGAGCAACGGCGGGTCGCCCGCGACGACCTCGTCGTCGAACTCACCCGCTCACTCACGCCAACCGACACCTCTTCCGACCAGCACAGGACGAACCAGTGACCTCCTCGACCAGCACCTTCTTGCGCACCGACCAGTGTGGCGAACTCGGAACCGAAGACGTCGGTCGCACCGTGTCCGTCTGCGGTTGGGTCGCCAAACGGCGCGAGCACGGCGAGCATCTGGCCTTCATCGACCTGCGCGACCACACCGGTGTGGTGCAGTGCGTCGTCGACGGTGCGGCGGACCTGCGCAGTGAGTACGTGGTCCGGGTCACCGGAGTGGTGCGGCCACGGCCCGAGGGCACGATCAACCCCAATCTGGCCACCGGTGCGGTCGAGGTGGGGGAGTGCACCGTCGAGATCCTCTCGGTCGCCGAGGCGCCCCCGTTCCCGCTCGACGACCGCGCCGCGGACGTCGACGAGACCGTCCGGCTCAGGTACCGCTACCTGGACCTGCGCCGTGAGGACATGCAGCGCAACCTGCGGACCCGGGCGAAGGTGAACTCCGCGATCCGCGCAGCGATGGACGCCCAGCGCTTCGTCGAGATCGAGACACCGATGCTGATCGCGTCGACTCCCGAAGGAGCGCGTGACTTCGTCGTCCCGGCGCGCACGAAGCCCGGCAACTTCTACGCGCTGCCGCAGAGCCCGCAGTTGTTCAAGCAGTTGTGCATGGTCGGAGGCGTCGACCGCTACTACCAGATCGCCCGGTGCTTCCGGGACGAGGACCTGCGGGCGGATCGCCAGTTCGAGTTCAGCCAGCTCGACGCCGAGATGAGCTTCGCGAGCCAGGACGACGTGCTCGGTGCGATCACCGTTGCGGTGTCTGCAGCGGTCGAGGCCGTGACGGGCTCGGGTATCGACGACCTGCCACGGATCACCTGGCGCGACGCCATGGACCGCTTCGGCTCCGACAAGCCCGACGTGCGTTTCGACATGGAACTCACCGAACTCACCGACGTGTTCGCGTCGACGGAGTTCAACGCCTTCAAGGCGCCGAGCATCAAGGGGATCCGTCACCCCGGTGCGGCCGCCGACACCACACGTCGCCGTCTCGACGACCTGACCGACGATGCGAAGCGTTGGGGGGCCAAGGGCCTGGTGTGGATGCGTGTCGAGCAGGGCGAGGACGGGTCCGTCACGCTCAACTCGCCGGTCGCGAAATTCCTCTCCGACGCCGAGCAGGCCGGTCTGGTCGAGCGACTCGGCGCTCAGGTCGGCGACGTGGTCTACATCGTCGCTGACGAGTGGGCGAAGGTCTGCCACGTGCTCGGCCTGTTGCGACTGGCGCTCGGGCGCCCGCCGGTGAACGAGGGCGGCTTCAACTTCTTGTGGGTGGTCGACTTCCCGTTGTTCGAGTCGGTGGACCCCGTGTCGGGGCGCCCGGTGTCGGCGCACCACCCGTTCACCATGCCCCACGAGGAGGATTGGGAGCTCTTGGACGGGAGCCCCGACGAGTTGCTGTCGGTGCGCTCGCAGGCGTACGACCTGGTCCTCAACGGGTGGGAACTCGGTTCGGGCAGCGTCCGGATCCACCGTTCCGACATCCAGAGCCGCATCTTCGAGCTGCTCGGAATCTCCCAGGCCGAGGCGCAGGTGAAGTTCGGCTTCCTGCTCGACGCATTCAAGTTCGGCGCGCCACCTCACGCCGGATTCGCGTTCGGCATCGATCGTCTGGTGGCCCTGCTCATGGGCGAGGAGAACATCCGCGAGGTCATCGCCTTCCCCAAGACCCAGTCGGGTGGCGACCCGTTGACCGGCGCACCCACGCCGATCGATCCGGTACAGCTCGACGAGCTGGGCCTGCGTCTCCTGCCGCCGTCGACCTGATCCTCGGGCCCACTGACTGGCTGGCGGCCCCGGGCCGGACAGTCGCAGTGGTCGGCCCCGAGAGCTACGCTCGCCCCGACGTCATCCAGTCCTGAGGTGGGGGAAGCCGGTCCGAATCCGGCGCTGACCCGCAGCCGTGGGTGATCGATGGGCTCTGCCCGTCGATCACGAGCCGGAATGCCTGTCTCAGGAGTGGCTCCGACAGCCGTCGTGGTGTACGGCCTGGAGTCCGGACTCGTGCTGCGCCCAACCCGTGCTGCATCGATCTCCGGCCGCCCGGTCAGATCGAGGAGTCCAGTGCATGTCCCAGGAACCAGCATCCGTCCAGGTCGCGTCGCGCGCACGTCGCCCGGTGCAGTGCGTCGTGGCGGTCCTCGTCACGATCGCTGCAATGGCGTTGCCAGCGCTGAGCCCGACCGGCGCCCAGACCGCAACGCCCACGCCGACCGCTGCGAACGGCGCAGCATGGCTCGCCGGGCAGATCGACGCCGGCATCCCGATGCAGAACTTCGGCTCGGGTGACTGGGGCGTGACCCTGGACGCTGCGATCGCACTGGCGGCGGCCGAGGTCGGCGCAGGGCAGATCGACGCGGCGTGGTCGGCGATGGTGACCGAACGCGACTCGGTCATCGACACCTTCGGGTCCGGCGACTCGCCCGGACGCCTGGCCCGCATGATCCTGCTGGCTCATGCCATCGGCGAGGACCCGACTGCGGTGGGCACGGCTCCCGGGTCGGACCTGGTCGCACGTCTCGTCGCGCTCGAGCAGACCGCCGGTGATGATGCGGGGCTGTTCGGGCCGTCGTCCGATGCCACCTACGACGGTGCGTTTCGACAGGGCTACGCGCTCGCCGCTCTGGCTGCAGCGGGAGTGCAGACCGGCGTCGCGGCGACACAGTGGCTGATCGACCAGCAGTGCGATGACGGCTCATGGATGCCGTACCGCTCCGACCTTGCGGTCCCGTGCGCCTTCGATGCCGCCGCATTCCTGGGGCCGGACACCAACTCGACCGGAGCAGCGATCACGGGGCTGGTCGCGCAGGACCCGGCCGCTCCGGCCATCGACGACGCCGCGGTGTGGCTCGAGGGCATCCAGAACGCCGATGGCGGGTGGGGGTTCTTCCCCGGTGACATCAGCGAACCCAGCTCCATCGCCCTGGTCTGGCAGGCGCTCGTCGGCGCCGACAGCACGCAGGTCGCCGCCACCCAGTACGCGCCAGCGACACCGTTGACGGCGCTCGCGTCGTTCCAGCTCGGCTGCTCGGCGCCCGACGCGGATCGCGGGGCCTACACCTACCCCGGCAGCAACGACGCGCCGAACACCTTCTCGACGGCCCAGGCAGTGCCGGTCGCGGCGGGAACAGTGATCGGGTTCGGGCCGACGGAACCATCCGCTGACGCGCCCGTCCTGGACTGCACCGTGCCGACAACGACGACGACGACCACGTCAACGACGACGACGTCAACAACGACGACGACGGCGAGTCCGGCACCGGCGAGTCCGACCGTCGTCGTGACACCGCCTGCGCCTGCATCCGTCGCCGGTGCCGCGGTCGCCGGTGCCTCGGTCACCGGCGCAACGGGCTCGGTCAGCGGGCAGTCCGCCACGAGGACGATCAGCTTCACGGGATGACACGAGTCCGCCGCTATCCGACCGATGGATCGAGTCGTTCTCGTGCTCGTGCTCGTCCGCGTCGCGGCGTGGTCCGCCTCGTGCGTGCCGGCGCGCTCGTCCTGGCTGTCGGCTTCGCTGTCGGCCTGCCCCTGACAGCGGTGGTTGCGTCGCCGGTGTCCGCGCAGACGTGCGGTCCAGCTCCAGCAGGCCGTGTCGCCGTCGCGATCGTGGTGGACGACGGTGCAGCATCGCCGAGTCGGCGGTGCGTCGAGGTGGGCCAGTCCGCCACCGGGTACGACGTGCTGATCGCCGCCGGGCACACCCTGCGGATCGAATCCGGCTTCCTGTGTGCGATCGACGGAGTGCCCGCGACCGGGTGCGGTAATCGGCCCGACTTCGGCGGCGCCTATTGGCGCTACTTCCACGCGTCACCGGGCGGCGGCTGGACCTACTCGACGGTTGGCGGCGGCGGGTACCGGATGCCTCCGAGGTGCGCGATCGAAGGATGGCGGTTCGCCACCTCCGCCACCGAAGTGGTGATCCCGCGCCTGTCGCCGCCGCCGGTCACCTGTGACACCCCTGTGGTCACCTCACCACCTCCGACCGCTCCTCCCGCGTCAGCGGTCCCGCCGGGCGTGACGGGTGACGGGCCCGCGGCCGGCGCTGGATCGGTGCCCGGCAGCGGCGGCGGGGGAGCGGCCCCCGCCCCGGCAGCCCCCGGCCTGCCAGCGACCACGCAGCCCGCTCCGGGCGTCCCGGACACGCCGGGAACGGTGCCGGCGGACGACGCCGCGACGACCGACGGCCAAGCGCCCCTGCCCGACGCCGCGGAGGTTGGCGGTGCGGAACAGTCACGGACCGATGCTGACGGCACATCCTCGGCGAGCGAGGGCCCCAACGGCGGACCCCTTGATCGGGAGTCCGCAGCGGCATCCACGGCCGATCGGGGGACCGGTCCCGGGTCCGCTCTCGGACTCGTCGCCGCACTCGCCCTGATCGGCGTGCTCGGCCTGGGTGCAATGGCGCGATCGCGATCGCGCACCGCAACGGTCACGGAGCCGGGGAGTGGGCACCCAGGAGCGACGTCCGGGGAGATTCTGTCCGAGGGTCCTTGAATCGAACGCCTGTTCGGAATTACACTGATGTCTCGTCCGGCGTCCAGTGTCCATCCTCACTGTCACACCCCGTCGGTACGGTCACCACCAACGGATAGGGCACGGCGCCGACCCCTGCGATCGCAGAGTCTGCGTCCCTTCCGAAGCACCTTCCCCCAGCGGAACGACCCCAGCAGATCACCCCCGGGTGACCGACATCGGAAGAGGACGACACATGGCAGTGGAACGAGACAAGGCACTCGAGATGGCGCTCAGTCAGATCGAGAAGCAGTACGGCAAGGGTTCGGTCATGAAGATGGGCGAGAAGACGTCCATGGATGTCGAGTCCATCGCCACCGGCGCCCTGTCGTTGGACATCGCCCTCGGCATCGGTGGCCTGCCCCGCGGGCGTGTCGTCGAGATCTTCGGCCCGGAGTCCTCCGGCAAGTCGACCCTGGCGATGCACGTCGTGGCCGAGGCGCAGCGCAACGGCGGCATCTGTGCCTACGTCGATGCAGAGCACGCCATGGACCCGACCTACGCCGCCCGCATCGGCGTCGACGTCGACGAGTTGCTCATCTCCCAGCCGGACACCGGCGAGCAGGCGCTCGAGATCACCGACATGCTCATCCGCTCGGGTGCGCTCGACGTCATCGTGATCGACTCCGTCGCGGCGCTCACACCCCGTGCCGAGATCGAAGGAGAGATGGGCGACACGCACGTCGGTCTCCAGGCCCGCCTCATGTCGCAGGCGCTGCGGAAACTGACGGCCAACCTGAACAAGAGCAACACCATCTGCATCTTCATCAACCAGCTGCGAGAGAAGATCGGCGTGATGTTCGGCTCACCCGAGACCACCCCGGGTGGGCGTGCGCTCAAGTTCTACTCCTCGGTGCGTCTGGACATCCGCCGCATCGAAGCGATCAAGGACGGGGTCGAGGTCGTCGGCAACCGGACCAGGGTCAAGGTCGTCAAGAACAAGATGGCCTCGCCGTTCAAGCAGGCCGAGTTCGACATCATGTACGGCAAGGGCATCAGTCGAGAAGGCGGCGCGCTGGACCTGGCCGTCGAGTTCGACATCGTCAAGAAGTCGGGTGCCTGGTACACGTACGAGGGCGAGCAGCTCGGCCAGGGCAGGGAGAACGCCAAGGGCTTCCTGATCGAGAACCCCGAGGTGATGATGGACATCTCCGACCGGGTGCTCGCCGAAGCCGGCATCGGCCAGCCCGCGGACGAGCCTCTCATCGAGCTCGTCGATCCCGACGACGTGCCCATCAGTCTCGACTGAGATTGGCTCGTCACAAGTCTGGTGTCGGTGTCGGGATCTGGGGTCCTGACACCGACACCTGAGTCCACCGGGTCCCCGATCCGGTTCGCCCCGGTTTCAGGGCTCGTCGGCCGGCACTCGTAGACTCCCTGCGATGGCCGGCAAGTACGTGGTGCGCACCTTCGGGTGTCAGATGAACGAGCACGACTCGGAGCGGCTGGCCGGCCTGTTGGAGGCCGACGGTATGGAGCCGACCACCGACGCGGCCGAGGCCGACGTCGTCGTGCTCAACACCTGTTGTATCCGCGAGAACGCGGACAACAAGCTCTACGGCACCCTCGGGCACCTGAAGAGTCTGAAGGACGCCCGTCCCGGCATGGAGATCGTGGTCGCCGGATGCCTGTCTCAGAAGGACCGCGGGTCCATTGCAGAACGCGCGCCCTACGTCGACGTCGTGCTCGGGACACACAACGTGCACCGGGCCGTCGAGCTGCTGCACGAACGTCGTGAGTCCGGGCGACCGGTCGTCGAGATCCTCGAAGCAACCGTCGCCGAGGACCACGAACTGTTCCCCTCGGCCCTGCCCGTCGTGCGCCAAGCTGGGTACGCGGGTTGGGTGACCATCCAGATGGGTTGCGACAACAGCTGCGCGTTCTGCATCGTTCCCGCAGTTCGCGGCCCAGAGATCAGCCGTCCGTTCGGCGACATCGTCGCCGAGGTCGAACGTGCCGCGATCGACGGTGTCACCGAAGTCACCCTTCTCGGCCAGAACGTGAACTCCTACGGCAGGGACCTGACGTTGCGCATGCGTCAGCAGGGGTCGGATCCCGATGGTGACTCTGTCGGCGACGTGGATCCGGGTCGTCCGGTCCTCGAGGACAGCTTCGTGGTGGGCGACACGTGGCTCGACGCCGACAACGCACGCATCCGACCGTTGTTCGCCGACCTGCTCCGCGCCATCGGAGCGGTCCCGGGTATCCGACGTGTGCGGTACACGAGCCCGCACCCGAAGGACCTACGCCCCGAGACGATCGCCGCCATGGCGCAGGTCGAGTCGGTGTGCGAGCACCTGCACCTGCCGCTGCAGTCCGGCAGCGACTCGATCCTCGCCGCCATGCACCGTGGGTACACCGCGGAGCGATACCTGGAACGACTGCGTGACGCCCGAGCGGGAATATCGGATCTGGCCGTGACGACCGACATCATCGTCGGGTTCCCCGGAGAGACCGACGCGGACGCCGAGTCGACCCTCGAGGTTGCCGCCGAGGCGCGTTTCGACGGCGCGTTCACCTTCGTCTACTCGCCACGACCGGGAACCGAGGCCGGAGACATGGCCGACCGGTTCGTCGACCATCAGGTCGCCGTCGAGCGCATGGCGCGGCTTCGCCAGGTCGTCGAACGGTCCTCGCTTCTCGGCAACCAGGCCAGGGTCGGTCGCACCGAGGAGGTCCTCGTGTTCGGTCCCAGCAAACGCGACCCCGAACGGGTCTCCGGCCGGACCCGTCAGAACCGCCTGGTGCACTTCCGGCCGCCGGCGCCGATGCGTCCCGGCACCTACGCGCAGGTGCAGATCGTCGGGGCCACCACCACCAGTCTGCTCGGCGAGTTCGTCGAGGTCGTGGCCGCGCCCTCGCACCGGACCCGCATCCCGGTCGCGTCGGGGTGAACTCCTCTGACGCCCCGGGTGGCGGTACCTCACCCGTGGTTCCGGGGGACCGTCTCGGTGACCTGATCCGAGTGAGCGGCGCGGACGCCACCGGTCGCGGCCGGTCGTCCATCGAACCCGAGTACCGACTCGACGCCGAGCGCACCATCTGTCGGCTGGCGACCACGCTCGCGCAGGTCCACGACGTCGCTATCGAGCCGCTGGCGCTTCGCGTCGACGTCGAGGTCGTGCGACAGCCCGCCGATCTGGTGCGCCTGGCGGCGTCATCGGCAGGGGAGCCAGGTCCCGCCTATCGGCACATGACCAGGGACCGACTGCTCGACGTGCTCCGAGCCGGTGAGGCGACGGCGGTGTGCAACCCGCAGGACCTGGTGCTCGTCCAGGGCTCACCGACTCTCGCCAACCTGCACTTCGACGGACCTGACGCGATCGGCTTCGCGGACTGGTCCGGCGCTGCGCTGGGTGACCGCTATCTGGACCTGGCGATCGCAGCACGCGACGTCGCAGCGGTGTTCGGTCCCGCCCCGGTCCAGGCCTTCTTCGGCGAGTACGGCCTGCAGCGTCCCGACCCGGTACGTCTGGACTGGTACCTGTTGGCCGTCGAACTCGTCTCGTGAGCGACCAGGGTCGTCGCAGCGGCGCGGCCGGGACGTCAGCCAGGACACCAGCCAGGACACCAGCCAGGACACCAGCACGGACACCAGCACGGACGCCTGGTCGGCACCTCGCGCTGGTCGGCCCGACGGCATCCGGCAAGTCCGCGCTCGCGCTCGCGCTGGCGGAGCGGCACCTGGCAGCGGGCCGGCTGGTGGAACTTGTGACCGTCGACTCCATGCAGGTCTACCGCGGCATGGACATCGGTACAGCGAGTCCCACAGTGGCGGAGCGGGCCCGGGTGCGTCACCACCTGGTCGACATCGTGGAGCCATCCGAGGAGTTCTCGGTGTCGGAGTTCCGCGATGCTGCGAACGCTGCACTCGACGACATCGAGACCCGGGGCGGGAGAGCAATACTGGTGGGCGGCACCGGCCTGTACCTTCAGGCGATCGTCGACGACCTGGAGCTCCCGGGCAGGTTCCCCGAGGTTGCAGCATCCCTGGACGCCGAGCCGGACACCGCCGTGCTGTTCGAGCAGTTGGCACGGCTCGACCCCGTCGCAGTCACCCGCATCGAGCGCGGCAACCGCCGCCGCATCCTGCGAGCGCTCGAGGTCACTGTCGGCTCCGGGCGTCCGTTCTCCGACTTCGGGCCGGGCCTCGATGCGTACCCCGAGACGCCCTTCACCTTGGCGGGTGTGCGCATCGACCGGGCGTTGCTCGCCGATCGTGTCGCCCACCGGTACTCCGAGCAGATGCACGACGGGTTCCTGGACGAGGTCCGTGCGCTCGTGCAGCGACCGGGCGGGCTCTCGCGCACTGCTGCGCAGGCGCTCGGCTACCGCGAGCTGATCGCCCACCTGCACGGCGAGTGCACCCTGGACGAGGCCCTCGCCCTGGCCGTCGACAGGACCCGACAGTTCGGCGTGCGACAGATCCGCTGGTTCCGCCGCGACCCGCGGATCCGCTGGTTCGATCACGACGGCGACCCCTCGACCGTCCTCGACGCGCTGGACGAATCCTGGTCGTGAGCGTGGGGAGTGGTCGGTAGCGCCTCGTCACCGATTCTCCTCACCAACGGTGTGCCGGATACGCGACGGCAGCCTTCGCAGCCGGACTCGCCTACCGATCTGGGCAGCTCAGATCGCGATCGTCGTGGTCCCGGCGTTCAGCGGCAGTGCGCTGTGCGAGTTCGCTCCGACCAACACAGGGTCTTGGAGAAGTAGGGCATCTTTGGTCGCGGGACGACCGCTGATGCCCTGCTCGACCCGCTCGACCTGCGAAGGGTGACTCAGCGGAATCGTCGAGCGTGGCCGATGTGCCGCTGTGGGACAGTCGCCGGCCGAGGCGGTTTCGTTCGTCGGCTGTAGCGGGCGACGCCCGGGTCGTCGGCGGACGCGCATGCACGCAACGCCACTGGACGCACCAAGCGCGCCGAATTCACCCGGCGCAGTTGACGCAGACCGGTGTGGCGGGCAGCGCATCCAGTCGCTCGACTGCGATCTGTCGCCCGCAGGCCGTGCAGATGCCGTACAGCCCGTCGTCAAGGCGCTGCACGGCGAGCTCGATGTCGGTGAGCTGCATTCTCGTCTCGCCGAGGAGCGCTGCAATCTGCTGACGTTCCCAGGCGATCGTGTGGCCTTCCGGATCGTGTTCATCATCGGTGGCGACATCGCTCGCGGCCTCGACGATGTCGTCGAAACTGCTCTCCAGGTTGACGGCGCGCTGCAGAGCCGCGACGCGGAGTTCGTTCAGGAGGGAGTGGGGATCGCCCGATCCGGAGTGCAGGGTCATTGAACGATGCAGTGTTGTGTACCTCATCGAGTCTGACGACTCGGAGGAGTCACACGGCCGCGGTGGCCTCGATCTCGAACATGAGTCCCGGGATGGCCAGCCGGGTGACACCGAGCAGGGGGACCCGCAACCGCCGAACGACGCTTGGCACGGCGGTGCACTCGATGGGCCCGGAAACTGCGTCGGGAGTGGTCCGGGCCGCCGCTACGGTGGGGCCCACCCGGCGCCGGAGGATCCGCTCGTCGCCACGACGGAGCACCACTTGCTGAGACTGACCAAGCACCACGGGCTGGGCAACGACTTCCTGGTCGCGCTGGCCGACCAGAACTCGGACCTGCAGCCCGACGCGGCCCGGGCACGGGCGGTGTGTGACAGGCGTAGTGGCGTCGGCGCCGACGGACTGATCCTGGCGCTCGCGCCCTCCGAGCCGGAGAACGACGCGTGCATGGTCCTGTTGAACGCCGATGGCTCGGAGGCCGAGATCTCTGGCAACGGCATCCGCTGTCTCGGCCAGGCCCTGCTGCGCCACGACGGTCGCAGCGAGGGTGACCTGCGTATCGAGACCGCCGGGGGAGTGCGCGAACTGCGCACCGTGCGCGGCGACGCCGATGCAGAGATCTGGATGCAGGTCGACATGGGCGCTGCCGGCGACGGTCCAGAGCCGGGCCCTCTCACCCTCGGGTACGGGGCGC
>Ga0335397_10007736_pt1 | contig 13631 bp, 10 predicted proteins | sample MAT04_FD_205740 | JGI IMG/M metagenome (GOLD analysis project Ga0335397, IMG submission 205740) | Freshwater microbial communities from Lake Fryxell liftoff mats and glacier meltwater in Antarctica - MAT-04 (spades assembly) (version 2) ...
CTACCCGTGATGATGCTACGCGGGTTCGCGTAGTTCGGAACAAGCATCGCCGCGGGGCTGAGCGTCACTGCACCCGCGACGTGTACCGCGCCCTTTGTGACTGGGCTTCCCTGCAAGCGGGTCGCCACTTCGATGATACCAGCGGCGCCTCGGCTGTCTCCGGTCAAGACATAGGCGCAGTTGTCAGGGTCATAACAATCCTTTCTGGTGCGCAGATGCTGAGCACAGTCATTCCGATAGCGCTGAGCGATGGCGGTCACCGCATTCTCCATGGCGTAGCCAAGACCGCTACCAGTGGTCGCTGGTCCGCGGAAGTAGCGCGAACTGTCGCCCACGTTGCAGAGCTGCCGCACAAAACTCCTGGCAAATTTGGCGTCGTAGTCGCGCTGATTCGCCTCCATGTTGTTCTTGATTCCCAAGAAATGGTCGACCGTTCCATCGATGCCGCAGATGAAGTAGCGATTAAATCGCATCGGTAACGTGGACATGGCGGTATCTCGCTGCGAGACGGGGGGAAAGTGAGACGTACGAGCTCAGCCAAAACCATCATTTTCAAACCACATCGCGCACGACCGCATGAACAATGTCGAAGTACGCCGCCGATCAGATGCCAGGCGACGAACCTCGCGTCAACGCAGCTAGCCGCCGATGAACACCGTCGGCGCGCCCGTGATGATGACACCACCATGCGCCGTGCTATCGCCGATCCGTGCCGCGCAAAGACCACTGAGGAAAACGGTCGACGACCCCTTCACGACGACGTCCGGTGGACCGACACAGACACACAGGCTGGTGATGGTCGCGGCGGGCAGTCCCGCGATGATGACCGTCGGGGCACCTGGTGTGATGATCGGTCCACCAACGTGCGGCACCGGCACCACCGCGGGGGTGACCATCGGACAGACGTGCATGTCGGTAATGCGAGCAGCGGGCTGACCCATGGCAATTACCGTTTGGGTGATTCGGTGGCGCGCGCGTAGTCCTGCTCGGCCCGCCTGTACAGTTCATGCGCGTGTTTCATGGCCTCATCCCAGCCGCCCAATCGCTTGACGACTTCGAGCCCCTGCGCGGCGAACGCGATCATGGTGGTCTCGATGTTCTCCGCTCTGGTATTCAACGCGGCCGCGAGCAGGATCGCGCCGGGCACAATAGGCACGTACGCGCCTGGCGGTGGAGGCGCCGGCGGCGCATTGGCGGGACCTACCGACGTACCGCTCAGAAACACGGCGGTCCCCACCATGCCGATTGGTGTATCGAGTCCCGCTTGGTTCGCGCTCTCCCAAGTGGTCCGACGCGTCTCTTCATCGGGACGAATGATCCAACGTTCGACATGGCCAAACGCCGCATGCTCACCAGCCGTTGGGGCCGTGCCGCCGATCATCTGCGTGGCATGCCTCGCGGACACCCACGCCCACCAGATGCCCTCGCGCGGCGGGAGCACCGCCGCAATGAGGCGAATGGCCGACGGGAACAACCGCTTTTCCATCCACCCCGCGTAGAGCGATTCGAGTGTGGCGTTCGGCGTGACCAGTTCGAGCGCTGCCGGTTCCGGCTTGCAGCGCTCCATCAACCAGCGTGCGATCTCAGGGAGCGACGCCAGTGGGTCGGGCGCAATGACGTTTGGCGCAGACATATGACGCGCACTCAGTTGATCAGCGTGACGCCACCCTTGATCACGACGACACCATCGCCGGTGATCTGAGTGACAGGGGCCTTCACCCGCGCAAGTCCATCACCCTCGAGCGTGACCATCGGACCCTTGATCGTCACACCGGCCGGCCCGATCACGATGGAACTGCCGCCGACCTTGATTTCGATCTGTTGCATCGCTTCGATCGTGACAGCGCCCATGCCGGCGCTGATCGAGATGCTACCCATCGACGCACCCATCGCCATGCTACCCTGTTGCACCGTGAGCGATGAATCGCCGCTGGTAATGGTCTTGGTATCGTTGCTGGCGACCGTACAATCCTGCTGGCCATCGATCGTCGTCGAGTTGTTGCCCTGAATTCGGTGAGACTGGTTGCCGTCGATCGAGACGTTGCGGTCTTCCTTGACCTTGATGATCTCACTGCCGTCGACGGTGATGTTGTTGTCTTTGTTGACATACAACGACCGCTGGTTCTTGAGGACTTTGATATCCTGCTCGCCCTCACTTACGGTCGTGAAGTCATGACCCGTGTCGACGGTTTTCTCGTCGTTCACGTGAATCGTGGTCGCGCGATTGTTCTTGACGAGGCGCGTTTCATTGTTCTTGACGAGCGTGTCCAGGTCCTTTTCGGCCTGCACGTAAATCTGCTCCTCTTTGCTCTTATCTTCGAAACGCAGCTCGTTGTAGTTCTCCAGCGTGGTCCCTTTCAACGAACTGTGGGTACGCACGCCCGTCTGGGTCTTGTTCTTGGGCAACTCCCATGGCGGGAGATTGTCGGCATTGTACAAACTGCCGACCACGATCGGATTGTCGGGGTTCCCGTCGAGAAACTCGACCATCACCTCGTGACCGATGCGCGGCAGGAACACCATCCCGTAGCGATTACCCGCAAACGCCTGCGCGACACGCATCCAGCATGCATAGTCGAGCGTGGTGTTGTTGTCGCGGTCCCACTTCATCACGACCTGCACGCGGCCGTGCTTGTCAGTATAGATCTCTTCACCCGGCGGACCCACCACGACGCCCGTGTGCGCCCCCCCGACTACCGGCCACGGCGTCACCAGCGCTGGACGATATGGCACACCCGCCGGAATCGCCTCGAAGGAATTCTTGTACGTGGGTGCGACCGTGTCCCCGGCGTCGTAGGAACCGTTACTCCCGCTGTGCTTCACGCCCGTGATGAACAGTGGAACGTTGAGCTTCGCATTGGGGTGATCGTCGACCTTCACCCGCGCACCGGGTTCCATTCCCACATAACGCGAGTCGCCGCTATACCGTACCGCATGTGCCTCGACCTGCTCCTGCCGCAGGCGCGAATAGACGTTCGTGTCCGGTTGCAGCTTCGACACGTCGGCCGGCGTCAGGCCACCGCTATGATCGATGCCGGTACGGTGCTCCGTCATCTGCTGCTCGAAGCGGTATGCTTTCAGATCAGCCGGCGGCTTGAAGTCTCCGGATGCAGGCGTCACACCTCCCACATTCTGTGACGGAAGAAACTCACTTGCGCTGCGCACGCGCGTTTCAGATACGAAGGGGACGGCGTCCATACGCAGATCCGTCAGACGATGCTCCTTCACGTCGGGACCCGTATACTGCAAGTTCGTCACGCCCCACTGCGCCTTCGCCGAGGCAACCGAGTCGGCGAGCACGAGTTTGTCACTGCTGCCCTTGTGCTCGAACCGATACCAGATCCCTTCTTGTTCGAGCAGCCGCGCGACGAAGTTCCACCGGCTCTCGCGGTACCGGAAGCAATACGGCCGAGGGTCGAGGGTGCGTAACATCTTCCATTCGTGCGACGTGCCCTTCAGCAGCTCATCGACAATGTCTCGCACACTCTTATTCTGGAAGATCGCGAATCCGGTATCCAGCGTCATCACCCATTGCTGCGGGACGATCTCGATCTCGTACGCTGAATAGCCATATGGAGCCGTGCTCCCGCGTGTCAGCCGGCTGACAATGCCATGAATGGTGCGATCCGACTTGTCCGACAGACGGAGGGTGAGGTGCACCGGCTTGAGCAACAGCTCTTTGGGCTCGATATCCGCGCGTTTGCTGATCGCGGAGACCGTATAGCTGTAGAGCTGCGAAATTCGCTCCTCACCGCGAAACGCGGTGAGCAGCAACGCGTCCGGGCCCAGGGTCGTATAGACGCGAAACGGCCGGCCTTCTTGTGACCAATCTGGCATGCGAGGCCTCGAAGGGAGTGCCCGGGGAACTGCGCCTTATGCAGGCGCAGAGTTCACCACAGGCGCGTACGTGAAGTCGCCATCGACGCCCACGTCCACGCGCAACGCCGACGGGCGTAGCCCTTCAGCCATCGACGCGAGCAGCAGACGCGAAATCTCCGGAAGAACGGTATTGCTCAAGATGTTGTCCACGTTGCGCGCACCGCTCTCGACTTCCGTGCACCGTGCGGCAATCTGCACGATGAGCGTTTCGTCATGCTCGAGCTCGATGCCGTGCGTTTCACGTAACCGCCGCTTGATCTTGCCGACCTTGAGTCGAACGATCTGGCGCAGGTTCTCATCACGCACGGGATAGTAGGGCACGATCACCATGCGACCGAGGAATGCCGGCTTGAACACCGCATCGAGCTCCGGCTTCAACGCCTTCGCCATGGCGTCGGGAAACGGCATGGTATCCGGATCGGCAGTGAGCTTCATGATCGTCTCTGTGCCGGCATTCGTCGTCAGGATGATGACGCTGTTGCGGAAATTGATCGTCCGCCCCTCGCCATCGTCCATCACCCCTTTGTCGAAGACCTGAAAGAACAGCTCGAGCACATCGGGGTGCGCCTTCTCGACCTCGTCGAGTAGCACAACACTGTAGGGACGCCGACGCACGGCTTCGGTGAGCACACCGCCTTCCCCGTAGCCGACGTACCCGGGCGGTGACCCCTTGAGCGTGGAAACAGTGTGGGCTTCCTGGAACTCCGACATGTTGATCGTAATGATGTTGCGCTCGCCACCGTACAGGAGATCGGAGAGCGCGAGCGCTGTTTCAGTCTTGCCGACGCCGCTGGGACCGACCAGCATGAAAACGCCCTTGGGCTTGTCCGGATCCTCGATGCCGGCCTTCGAGGTGCGCACGCGACGTGCGATATCGATCAGCGCGTGCTGCTGCCCGATCACCCGCGCGCCAAGATGCTGCTCGAGTTCGAGCATGGTACGCAGTTCGTCACGCATCATCTTGCCGACAGGAATTCCCGTCCACCCGGAAATCACTTCGCCCACGATCGACGCATCGACGAATCCGCGCACGAGCGGTGTTTCGCCCTGCAGCGCGTCCAGTTCGAGGTTGTAGGCGGCAAGCTGTGAGCGAAGGGTCTCCGTAACGGGCTGATCGCCGCTACCCTGTTCCGCCGTAGCGGCATCATTCTCCAACTGCTCACGTACGATGTGGATCTTCTCGACAAGCGCTCGCTCAGTGGTCCAGCGCACTTCGAGTGCCAGCAGCGTCGCCGTGACGAGTTCTCGCTGTTTGGCAATGGAGGCGAGGCGCGTGGTATGATCAGCGCCGGCCCGTTGCTCGCGTGACAGCACACGGTTCTGGAGGTCGAGGTCGTCGAGCGTACGTCGCGCGTCCTCGATAGCGCCTGGGGTGCTGCTGTGACCAAGAGCCAGGCGTGCGCAAGCTGTGTCGAGCACACTCACGGCCTTGTCAGGCAATTGGCGATCCGGCAAATATCGATGGGATAACCGCACGGCTGCCTCCGTGCCGCTGTCCAGAATGCGCACCTGATGATGCTTCTCGAGCGCCGGCACGACGCCGCGCATCATGAGCAAACAGAGGTCTTCGGTTGGCTCATCCACTTTGACCAGCTGAAACCGACGCGACAGTGCCGGATCCTTCTCGAAGAACTTCTTGTATTCGCTCCACGTGGTAGCGGCGATCGTGCGCAATTCGCCGCGGGCCAAGGCCGGCTTGAGCAGGTTGGCGGCGTCGTTCTGCCCAGCGGCACCACCGGCGCCGATCATGGTGTGCGCCTCGTCGATGAACAAAATGATCGGCGTCGGCGAATTCTTCACCTCGGCGATCAATCCCTTCAAGCGATTCTCGAATTCACCTTTGACGCCAGCACCCGCTTGCAGCATCGCCAGATCGAGGGACCGCAGCGACACATTGCGCAACGGAGGCGGCACGTCGCCCTCGGCGATCCGACGGGCGAATCCTTCAACCACCGCCGTCTTGCCGACGCCGGCTTCGCCAACGAGAATCGGATTGTTCTGACGCCGCCGCGTCAGGATATCGACGACCTGGCGCACCTCCACGTCGCGGCCCAGCACCGGGTCGATCTTGCCGGCCTTGGCGTTGGCCGTGAGGTCGACGGTGTACTGATCGAGATTCGGGGTCCGCCCGCCGGCTTTCGTCGGCTCGCCGCTTGGCGAAGCACTCGCGGTGGATGCCATCGAGTCGATGGACCCGATCTCCGCCGACGCTTCGGCCGACCCGACCGTGATCGCGAGAAAATCCTTCTTCAGCACCTCAGCGGCGATCTTCTCGAGTTCGTGGCTGATGTCGAAGGCCATACGCGACAGCTCCGGCACCGAGACCAGTGCCAGTACGCAATGCCCGGTTCGCACGCGCGGCGCTCCGAACTCCACCGATCCCTGCAACCATGCCTCGCTGAGCAACCGCACCAGCGATGGACTCAAGTTCGGCGTTCGCGCATTACCCGACTTCAACTTGTCGAGCGCACGCGACAAGTCGTCAGCGAGCCGCGAACGATTGACGCCAAAGTGCTTGACGATCGTGGCAAGGTCGGAATCGGTGACATCGAGCAGCTTCAACAGGAAGTGCTCGATTTCGATATCGTAGTGCGTGCGTGAAAGGCAGACGCCAGCAGCGGCCTCGATGCCGCCGCGCGTTTGTGCATTCAGCTTCGCGATCAGACCACGTAGGTTCACACTCATGACGTATCCGCGGCGTGTGCCGATGAAGGGAAGTGTCAGCCCAGTTTGAATTGCACGTCGTCGGCATCGCGCATCCGATGTTTTGCGCGAAGCCACGTCCCGAACCCGAGCGACGGCGCGCCGAGGGAACTCAATTGTGCACCGGGAACCTCGTCGCGCGCGAGCACGAGCTGCACAGAAATACCGACCTGATCATCTGCGTAGAAGCGAGCCAGCTGCTGGAGGGTGGCGTGATCACGTCCTCCCGGAAGAAACGCGTCGAACTGCGTGCGCGTAAGCGGTCCGAGGCGAAGTCGAACCAAGGCCATCGGATCGTAGACGGCGTCGCCCATCACGCCGGCACCTAGCCGTCCATCCAGATCTTCCGCCCCGACGCAGACCTGGCCGCCCCCGCGAATCGGCTGCCACTCTCCCACGAACTGCTCGATCGCGGCGGGAATGCGGAAGTAGTCTGCGACCAGCTGCGCGAGCCCCACCGCAGGCCGCGTTCGCATCGCCAACAGGCCCGCGTAGTACGCCAGTGTGCCGGTTGACAGCGTCGAGCGCTTGCGTGTTTCCTCGGTGCCGACACCGACGAGATCCAGCAAGTGATGCTGCACCCGATCCTCGGCGCCCCGCTCCGCTGGCACGGTCGTGTGGTGCCGCTCCCACGCCCGGTAAAACAGCGACAGCGCCCGATGGTGAAACAGGTCGAGGAAGTCACGAAACGCCGTATCCCGTGCGCGCGCACGGAATGACGCGTGCTCGGTGTAGACGTGAGGCAACACACCTTGCGGACCAGTGAGGCCGAAAAATCGTACCGCCATTTTGGCCTGCTCGCGTCGTTCACGACCGAACGAAAGCGGATCGTCATCGTCATCGTCGGGTTCGTCCGGTAACTCCAAGCGCGCGATTTCAGCGGGCGGAAACGACAGCGTCGGCGGCACGGAGAGGCGCACCACCTCACCGCGCGGATCTTCCCACGCGCCGAGCGCGCTGCGGTCGGGGTAGAGGCGCATGAGGAGCCGCATTGCCTGCACAAAATCGAAGCCGGACGCATCGCGCTCGAGGCTCTTTTTGAGCGCGTCGGCGGCCGGGCCCGTGGCAGCACGTGGCACCGGCTCCGGCAGCGCGTGCTCCATCGACTGCGTATTCACAGCAACGCGCGCCACCCAGCGCGCGCTGGCCACTCGGCCACCTGACGGCGACGTTGCCGCGATTGCACCGTGACCTGCGTGAAACTGTTCATCGAGGTGTAAAGGGCAAGAAAGCGCTCCAGCACACTCGCAAACAAGAACATGCCGCCACCCGGATACTTCTCTTCGTCGAATTCGAGCGCTATGCGGCGTCCGCGTGCGAACGCAATGCCGTGCTCACTCGAGACGCGGGCAAACGCCGGCGACCCACGCACACCGATCAGTCCATCGATGCGCTGGTCGGCACTCAGCGCATTGCTCACGTTGTGCAGTCGCAGCAGCTCTTGCAGCGCGTTCGGCGAGCCGTCGGCGATGGAAAGGTGGTTGAGCGACAGTGACGAGATCATGCGCCACAACAGCGGACTACCGAGTGCCGGCTGCACCGAACGCGTGGGAGTGACGATGCACGAAATATTGGGAATGGGTCCACCGCCCACCAATTCAAAGTCCCCACGCTCATCGACGCCGAATGGCAAGCGACTGGGCAGATCACCGTTGAAGCAGGTGACCTTGAGAGATGCCACGTCGACGTCCGGTACGCGGATCTCGCCGCTGAGGTCCATGAACGTGAGATGGAGATCGGTGCCGCGATCCGTGCGCCACTCGGACGCGCGCCGAGTCGCATGCCAAAAGACCTCGTTCTCCGAACCCGTCGCACCGTGCTTGTGGGAATACAGCGGCGCCACTTCGCGCACGGTGGTGGCCCCGTTCTCGACCAACTTCACGGTATCGATCGACCACACCTCGACTTCGAGCCGGCGCCGCAGGTCGGCGATCACCACATGCTCGAAGGTTCGCTCGGTCAACAGGATGGGCTCTGCCGTCTCCTCGAACAGATTGACCGCGGGCACGGCGGCTGTGCGAAACAACTTTGCCGATATCCCAAGCTCCAACGCCTGTCGTCGGTCGGCGCGTTCGAACGGCGAGAGCACGAACGTCAGTTCGACGCGCGACATGGCGCCAAGCGTGCGGAGCGCCGCGCCAAACCCGCTCACTTCGGCGAAGTGAAACTTCTCGGGAAAGGTGAACAACTCCAGCAGCAGACTGTATCCGGCAAACGCACGGTTCGGATACGGCAGCATCAGCTCGTCAGGCTCGAAGCCGAGCGGCGTGACGCAGCGACTCCCGAGCAGCACCGGTGACTGCGACGGGCGATCGGGATTCCGCACGACCACTTGGGCGACGTTGTTGAGCAAGAGCTCGTACGTCGTGTCCGCCACGGCGGCGTCACCGGCGAAATGCAATCGCAGCGCGTCCATGGAAAGGTCTTTGAGATTCATGCCCTCATAAGCTTGAATCTCGAGTCGGATCGCGCCGACGGCGTCCCGAACACGGACACCAGGCGCCGCGCGGTCCACCGTCGTCCACTCGGCGGACGACACGCGCAGCGGCCAAATCGTGGTGTCGTAACTCGTGCGAAAAGCGCACGGCACACCTTGAACGGGGCGTGACAGCAACGTGCTGCCGCGTTTGACGCGATAGCCATTCGGGAGACGGCCCAACGCCGGATCGAGCGGCATATCGACGATGCACATCGACGGCACGGGACGCACGAGCTGCGGATGGAGAATCTCGAGCAGACTCTCCGAAATCTCCGGAAAGTCATCATCGAGTCGACGATGCACGCGGGCGGCCAGAAACGCGAAGCCTTCCAGCAACCGCTCAACGTGCGGATCCTCCGTCTTGCTTGCCTCGAGCTGCAGGCGCGACGCCACCTTGGGATACCGTTGCGCGAACTCCGCTCCCATCTTGCGCAGATAGGTCAGCTCGCGTTCGTAGTACAACAGTAGATCGTCTTGCATCAGGACTTGTCGTCCACTTCGTAGACGCCGGTTGCCACTTCGAGGACCGTATCGAACAGGACCTGCTCAGGACTAGGGTCCATGAGCAGCGTGGCCGAGATGGAAAAACGCAACTGTGGCACCAAGCCTTCCGTCTGATCGCTGAGCAGAACCTGAATATTGGCCAGTCGCGGCTCAAAACGGCGAAGCGTATCGAGCACTTCTTCAGAAAGGCGCTGACGACCCGCCATAACCGACAGCGGAATTCCGATCATATCGGGGAGACCGTACTGATGCACCGATTCTGTGACTTCCGGCTGATGCTCCGTCGGATGCACCATAGTGCGGCGCGTGTTGAGCAGCGCTTCCACATCGCGGTGTACAGACGCGCGGAAGGCGCGCGCGGAGGCCTCGCGTGTGGTCGCCCGGTCGGCCAGCTCGCGGGGGGCTTCGTCCGTGAGCCGGTCCAGGAGTGACGGTTGGACCGCGCGATCGAGCTCTGTTCTGGCCATGAGCTAGCGGCTCACGATCATCGTGCCGGCAACGACAGCGCCTGAAGCGGATCGAGTCGACATACCCGGAGATACAAGTCGTAACGCGTGGTTTCGTCGCCACCGGTCCGATCGAGGACGCGGCACATGAGCGCCATCGGCTGTGCCACGAGTGGTCCGGATTCCCACTGCTCGAGATTGCGTTCGTCGATGGTTTCGATAATGCGCTGCAGGATCGGTTGCGCAACCGCATCGAGGCCGGCCTCGACCATGATGTAGGCGATCTGGGTCTGCCGCACCATGCGTCCGCGCGCCGACTGATCGCGTGCGAGTTCGAGCATCAAGAGCTCAATCGCCTTGTTGGGTCGGTTCTGCGCCAGTTCGCCGCACGCCATGTCGAAGGCATCACGGCCGCGCGGCGTGGATCGACGAATCGCGCGGGACCGAAAAAAGCCGCCTTGTTGTGCCGCCGACGAGTCGTCTTCGAGGGCGTGCGCCAGCACGTTGGCGGTGTCGCTGGTGGTCGAGCCGTCTTGCGTTGCCGCGTGCTCGACGCTGGCCGCATTGTCGGCCACCACGTCGCCGGATGACTGCAACCCATCGGCCGACAACCACGCACGCGTTTCCTCGTTTGCCGTTGGCGTATCGTCCATGAGCGTCATCCTGGAGAGCTGCGGGAGCGCCACGAGCAGGGCGCGAAGTTCACTGCGAATCACGGCCGCGGTCGCATCATAGTTTCCGCCAAGATTCGCACACGCGGTCAAGACGTACCGCTGCAGATCGAGCCAGCCGCGGCCGGCCGCCAGTGCCATGAGCGCTTCGGAGTGTTCGAGAAGTTCGGCCCACTTCCCATCGAGCAGCAGCGACTTGAGGCGCGAACGAGTCGCCGTGGGCGGGGCTTCCAGCAGCTTGGGATCGATCGCTGGCGCGTTGGCACGGAGTTCGCCCCATCGCACACCGCGCACCAGTAAATACGGTGCGGGATTGGTCGCGTCATCGGCACGCAGCCAGCGGGCGATGACCCCCAAGCGATGCATCGCGTCAGCGCGGTTCACAGGTTCGACGCTGATGGGCTGGCCCTCGGCGTCGACGCCATCTGCAATCTCAGCCGCCCCGTCGACGATATCCGGATCAGGATCTGCTTCGAGCTTTCGAGCGAGTTGCGTGGCGCAGAATCGTTTGATTTCGTCGGCCGTATTGCGAACGCTCAGGAGCGACGGCGCCTCGGATCCAAATCGGGCGTCGGCAATCTTCTCGAGCGCAAGGGCGGCTAAGCGCAGTGCATCGAGGTCGGCAATGATTGCGCGCAGCGCCACTTTGTCGAGCGACGCCAGCGCCGCATCCACCATCTCAGGCGGAAACTTTCCCTGCGCCAACGCGGACGCGCGTGTGTCGCGCTTCTCTTGGCTCTGCTCCGCGTCGATGTCCGTCGGAATTTCACGGGACGTGTCGATTTGCAGAAACGACAGGTTGGTGGGGCCAAACCGTGCCATGCGCAAGGGAATCGGCAACTTGGCGCCGATCCATTCCAGAGGACCCATGCGCGCTTCATCGTCGCCGTCTTCCGCCAGTGGAAACACGGATTCCCAGAACTGATCGAGCAATCCGTGTAACACGGTCAGACCGCTGGCAAATCCCGCATAGCCGTCGACATGCAAGAGGCCTTCAGTGAGCCACGCGGCGAGTTGCAGGTCCTTCGTTTCCTCCGTCAGCAGCTTCGTACTGAGGGCAACCACCTGCGGCCACTCCGCGAGCTTACGTCTGGCCTCGGCGTTGTTGCTCGGGATATCGAGCTCTTCGCGGCGCGCTTCCTTGATCGTATCCACACGCCCATCGTAGCGCAGATCAACACCCGATGGCGCATCGCTGCGAATGGGTTGGAGCAAGCGCGCTACGAGCTCGCTGTTGACTGGCATGACGGTGGGTTCAGTGCGAAGTGTTTCGTGGCGACGTTGCCGGCGAGTTGATCAAGACGGTGCGGTGAACACGAGCGTGCGCACGTCCACGAGCGGCACGATTTTTTCGTCGATGCGCAGGACCTTCTGGCCGAGTGGAAGATAGTCACCGTCGCCCCATTCTTCCCAGTCGGTGGCGCGACCGAGCTGGAGTTCTTTGTCCTGATGACGCCAAATCGCCGGTGTCACAGCCGGGAGCAGGACTTCACCCAGCTCGAGGTTCTTGACGCTGGCGTTGGTCGCGATGCGCGCGGAGAGCCAGCGCAAGTCGCGCAGACGGGTCGGCGCCTCGATGACCACGGAGGCGAGATGCGCGAACGGTATCCAGAGATACCGTCCACCCGCAATCACTTCGAGGCGTGGACCAAGACGAGGATCGCCATCGACGATGTCGCCGAACGCGGCGCCTTCAAGAGTACCACCCCCGGATGCCGGCGCATCGCCACGTGGAAAGTCGCCCGTGTCGAACATGTGTTCGCGAATGCGCTCGCCTTCGAGAGCCGCGCGGTACATCGCGACACCTGCTTCGACATTCGGGCTGCCCGAAGCAAGTGCCGCGAGTTGCTTGTCGGCGCGGGTGTAGTCGCCGACAAAGCTCAACAGCTCAAATAGAAAACTGCGAAGTTGCGGATCCGTCGGGTGACTGCGCAGCTCATTGCTGAGCTGCGCAATCGCCTCTTCCACGCGACCACTCGCGAACAGGGATGCGGCGACCGCTGTGGAAGTGTTCGACATGGCTGCTTACTGCGTGATCTTGGTGATATCCCACTGCGCACCGTTACCCGTCTCCATAAGGCCGGTTTTCATGTTCTGCTGCATGTTCTTGATGCTGACGGTCGCGAACGCGAATGAAATAGATTCCATCGGTGTGTCGTCACCGCCGGCCGAACCCGACCAGTGAATACTGTCCACCATCACATGCGTGAAATCGTACTGCAAGAACGTCATCTGCTTGTTCGCCCCACCAGCGGCTTTGCGCATGATGAGCGAGGCCTTTTCGATATGCTGGCCGGTGCAACAGTTCTGAAAGAGCACCGGGCTCGCGTTCTCGCTCTTCTTGTTGACGTTGAATGAGCTGATCTGCACTTTGCCGGCGGACAAACCGCTTTTGCCGGAGCCGACTGTCGACGGATTCGACGCACCGAAGCTCCAGCTGGTGATTTCAAACGCTTTACTGGGAAGCGGCGGCTGGGCTATCGTGGCGGTGGACTCGCCGTCGACGCCCAAGAGGAAAAGGAACGTATCGAATGCCATCGTTCAACTCCGTGTGAGAGGAATGTTGGGGAGGGCGTGCAACAACGCGAACAGAACTACTTGGCTGGCGCTGGCAGATCGGCCACCAGCCGCATCGAGATGCTCATCTCGTCGAGCTGGAAATGCGGCTTCAGGAACGCCACGGCGCGATACACACCGGGTTTACCCGGCACATCCATCACGTCGATGCGAGCGTGCGAGAGTGGGAGCTTTGATTTCATCGCCGCGTTGGCGTTCGTCGGCGCCACGTAGTTCTGAATCCAGCGATTCAGGAATGCTTCGGCATCAGCGCGGGACGTATAACCGCCGATTTTGTCGCGCATCATCACCTTGAGGTAGTGCGCGAAGCGCGACGTGCTGAAGATGTAGGGCAGTTGGGCGGACAAGCGTGCGCTCGAGCTCGCTAACGGA
>Ga0335397_10007737_pt1 | contig 13629 bp, 8 predicted proteins | sample MAT04_FD_205740 | JGI IMG/M metagenome (GOLD analysis project Ga0335397, IMG submission 205740) | Freshwater microbial communities from Lake Fryxell liftoff mats and glacier meltwater in Antarctica - MAT-04 (spades assembly) (version 2) ...
ATCACGTTCGCCGAAATCCTCGCCACCAGCGACCTGCCCGGCGGCGTGGTGAATCTGCTCACCGGCAACCGCGCCGAACTCGCCTCGCACTTCGCCAGCCATCTCGACGTGAACGCGATCGTCGATGCCTCCGGCAACGCGGCCATCGGCGCCGTGCTGCACGGTGGCAGCGCGATCAATCTCAAGCGTTACACCCGCCGCGAACCCGACGCGGCCGAGAGCCCGTACGCGATCCTCGATACCGTCGAGCAAAAGACCGCCTGGCACCCGATCGGCCTGTAAATGCGCGCCCTGCTGCTGGTGCTCGATAGCGTCGGCTGCGGCCACGCCCCCGATGCCGCGGACTACGGCGATGCCGGCGCCGACACGCTCGGCCACCTCTACGCCGCCACGCCCGACTTTCGCCTCCCGAACCTCGAAGCGCTCGGCCTCGGCAGGATTCTCGGCCGGCCCGGCGCGCCGGACCCGACGGCGAATTGGGGCCGGATGCGGGAGACCTCCGCGGGCAAGGATACCACCAGCGGTCACTGGGAAATCGTGGGGGCAGCGCTCACCGAACCTTTCGGGGTCTTCGAAAGAATTCCCTTCGAACTCGTCGGGGCCATCGCCGAGGAAACCGGGGTCAAATTCCTCGGCAACTACCCGCAGAGCGGCACCACTATTCTCGAAGAACTGGGCGCGGATCACGTTACGACCGGCTCGCCGATTCTCTATACCTCCGCCGACTCCGTGCTCCAGATCGCGGCGCACGAAAGCGTTATCCCGCTCGAACGCCTCTACGCCATTTGCCAAGTCGCCCGCCGCCTCGCCGACGCTTACCGGATCGGCCGCGTGATCGCGCGACCTTTCACCGGAGAGGCGGGCGCGTGGCAGCGCACGAGCGGCCGGCATGATTACTCGATGATCCCGCCGCCCACTGTGCTAAACGCGCTCGCCGACAGCGGTCGCGCCGTGGCTGGAATTGGAAAAATTTCCGACATCTTCGCCGGCAGCGGCATCACGCAATCCACACCGACCGCCTCGAATCGCGAAGGAATGCGCGTGATCGGCGAGCAATGGGCCGCGCTCGGCGACGGTCTGCTCTTCGCCAATCTCGTCGATTTCGACATGCTCTTCGGCCACCGCCGCAACGTCCCCGGCTACGCAGAGTCGCTGCGCGAGTTCGATGCGTGGCTACCGACGTTGCTGAAAAGCGTCACGCCCGACGACGCGGTGGTCATCACCGCCGACCACGGCAACGACCCGACCTGGCGCGGCACCGATCACACCCGCGAAGAAGTGCCGCTGCTCTTTCTCCACGGCGGCACCGCCAACGCCCTCGGCACGCGCGAAACCTTCGCCGACATCGCCGCGACGCTCGCCGCGCTCTTCCATCTCGAAACGTGGCCGACCGGCCGGAGCTTTTGCTGATCCGCATGCACGTCCCCACCTTCATCGAACGCAAACGCGACGGCGGCGAACTCTCCGCCGCGGAGATCGGCGAGTTCATCGCGGGTTACACCAGCGGCGCGATTCCCGATTACCAGGCGAGCGCGTGGGCCATGGCCGTCTTCTTCCGCGGCATGACCGCCGTCGAGACCAGCCACCTCACTCGCGCGATGATGAACAGCGGCCGGGTTCTGCAATATCCCGCCGGCTCGCCGCCGAAAGTGGACAAACACTCGACCGGCGGCATCGGCGACAAGGTCTCGCTCATCCTCGCTCCCCTGCTCGCCTGCGACGACTTGTGGGTGCCGATGATCTCCGGCCGCGGCCTCGGCATCACCGGCGGCACGCTGGATAAGCTGGAAAGCATTCCCGGCTTCAACGTGAGCCTGAGCGAAGACGCAACGCTGCGGCAGCTCGCAAAACTCGGCGTGGCGATGATCGGCCAGACCGCCGACATCTGCCCGGCGGACAAAAAACTTTACGCGCTGCGCGACGTGACCGCGACCGTCCCCTCGCAGCCGCTCATCACCGCCAGCATCATGAGCAAGAAGCTCGCGGAGTCGCTCGACCGGCTCGTGCTCGATGTGAAATTCGGCTCCGGCGCCTTTATGAAAACGCGCGCCGAAGCCGAGCAACTCTCCGCGGGATTGATCGCCGTCGGCCACGAAATGGGCGTTCAGATGCACCACCTGCTCACGCCCATGGATGAACCGCTCGGCACCGGCGTGGGCAATGCGCTGGAGGTCATCGAAGCCGTCGAAATCCTGCAAGGCCGCGGCCCGGCGGATACCATTGCGCTCACGCTCGACCTCGCGGAAAAAGTCGCCACCACCGATCGCGCGACGCTCGCTCGCTGGCTCACCGACGGCACCGCGTGGCGGAAGTTCGTCGCGATGGTGGAAACGCAAGGCGGCGACAGCACCGCGCTGGAGCGCCTCGCCGAAATCCACCGCGCGCCGGTGATCCACGAACTCACCGCACCCCACGCCGGCCGCATCACCGCCATCGACGCCGGCACGCTCGGCCGCGCCTGCGTCGCCCTCGGTGGCGGACGCGCCAAGTCCACCGACGCCGTGGATTTCGCCGTCGGCTTCGATCGCATCCGCAAGGTCGGCGAACCCGTCGGGGCCGGCGAACCGCTGCTGCGGATCCACGCCCGGAGCGCCGATTCTCTGGCCAGCGTGCTCCCGCACGTCACCGCGGGACTCACCGTCGCTTAGCTAAGGAAACTAGCGGAACGTGCATCATCCGGGTTACATGCCCGTCCGATGAAGCGCCTCCTTCCCACACTTTTCGTTTTCTGCGCCGCTCCCGCCTTCGCCGCGGAGAGCCCGGTGGATTTTAACCACGACATCCGGCCGATCATTTCGTCGAAGTGCTACCACTGCCACGGGCCGGATGAAAAATCGCGCGAGGCCAAATTGCGGCTCGACCTGCGCGACGAGGCGATCAAGGAACGGGACGGCGTGCGAGCGATCGTCCCGGGCGATGTCGCCGCGAGCGAGGCGATCATCCGGGTGCTCTCGAAGGACAAGGATGAGGTGATGCCGCCGCCGAAGGAAGGCCACGCGCTGGATGCGCGGGAAGTGGCGCTGCTCAAAAAGTGGATCGAGCAAGGCGCGGAGTACAAGGAGCACTGGGCCTGGGGCAAACCGGTCCGGGCGGAAGTGCCGCGCATTGCCGATCTCCGGCTGCCGAACGCCGACTGGAAAAATGGCGCGGACGGCTTCGGCGACTGGAGCGCGAATCCGATCGATGGATTCATTTTGCAGAAACTCGCGGCGGCGAAAATGATGCCTTCACGGGAGGCCGAGCCGGAGACGCTGATCCGCCGACTCACGCTCGATCTCACCGGCCTGCCGCCGACTCCGGAGGAAGTGGCTGCTTTCGTGAAGACGTGGAGCGCCGATCCCTCAATCGCCAATCATCAATCAACAATCGGCAATACCGCCGATCGCCTCCTCGCCGCGCCCGCCTTCGGCGAACGCTGGGCGCGCATGTGGCTCGACCTCGCGCGCTATGCCGATTCCACCGGGTACGGTTCGGACTTCTTTCGCCTGACGATCTGGCCCTACCGCGACTGGGTGATCAACGCCTTCAATCGCAACCTGCCTTACGATCAATTCACGATCGAACAACTCGCCGGCGATCTCCTTCCCAACGCGACGGCCCTGCAGATTTCGGCCACCGCATTCCACCGCAATACGATGACCAACGTGGAAGGCGGGACGATCGACGAGGAATACCGAGTGGCCGCCGTGAAGGATCGCGTGGCCACGACTGGTCAGGTGTGGATGGGGCTGACCGTGGGCTGCGCGCAGTGCCACACGCACAAGTTCGACCCCATCCCGCACACGGATTACTACCGCTTTTTCGGCGTGTTCAATCAGACCGAGGACAGCGACCGCGCGGACGAGGAACCCAAGCTGCCGCTGCCCACGCCGGACGAGCAGCAGAAGATGGACACGTTGAAAACCGAGATCGCCGCCCTCGACGGGCAAATGCGCGGCACGCCGCCCGAATTGCTCGAGGAACTGCGCGGCTGGGAACCCAAAATGCGCGCGCCGGTTGCCTGGACCGTGCTCGAGCCCGCAACCGTGAAAGCCGGCAGCCTCGCGGAGGTGAACGTGCGCCCCGATCATTCCGTGTTCGCCGCCGGCATGCAGCCAGCCACGGATTTTTATACGGTGAAAGTGCGCGGCGGACTGCGCGCGATCACGGGCTTTCGCATCGAGATGCTGCCGGACCCGGCGGATGCGACGAAAGGGCCGGGACGATTCGCGGCGGGCGCGGCGGCGTTGAGCGACTTCCGCGTGAGCGTGGTGCCGGCAAATCGCGCCGCGGCGACCGCGCGCTACGTCCGCGTGGAACGCACGGGAGGCGGGTTCATTTCGCTGGCGGAGGTGCAGGCTTTTTCGCGCGGGGAAAACGTGACGCTGAAAGGCAAGGCGTCGCAATCCTCGACCTACGCCACGGCCGCCGCGGCGCGGGCGATCGATGGCAAGACGGATGGGAACTACGCGAAGAACTCCGTGCAGCACACGGGCGACGGCGACCAGGCGCCGTGGTGGGAAGTGGATCTCACGGCCGACAAGACGATTGAGAAGGTAGTGCTGTGGAACCGCACCGACGGCGGCGTCGGCAACCGGATCGCCGGCGCGCGGCTGGTGCTGCTGGATGCGCAGCGTCAGCCAGTTTTCGAGCAAAAGCTGGATCACTTTGCCAGCGACCTCGCAGTGTCTGTGGATGGCGCAAAGGCGGTGACGCTGCGCAATGCCAGTGCCGATGTGGAGGAAGCCGGCGGCGAACCTGCGCGGGCGATCGATGCGACGAGCGAGACGGCGTGGACGATCCCCGGCGGCGGGCAGTCGCGGGTCTTCGCCGTGGAGACGACGCAGCCGGTGGACGTTCCGGAAGATGCCGAACTGGTCTTTACGCTGAATCAAAGGCAGCAGGAAAAGACGATCACGCGCTTCCGGCTGTCGATGACGACGCAGCCGAGCCCGGTGCGCGAGCTGACTCCGGCGATCCGCACGATTCTCGCGATCGAGCCCGCGCAACGCTCGGCAGCGCAAGCCGCGCAGTTGATTAACTATTTCCGCCCGATTTCGCAGCAGTTCGCCACCACGCAGCGGGCACTGGACGCCAAACGCGCCGCGTTGGCGGCGATCAAGCCGCTCGCCTTGCCCGTGCTCCGGGAGCTGGCCGGCGACAAACGCCGCGAAACGCATTTGTTCACCAAAGGCAACTACCTCGCGCCGGCGGAGAAGCTGGAGTCGGGATTGCTGTCGGCGTTTGCAACCTTCATGCCCGCGGAGGCGAAGGTGGATCGGCTGACCGCGGCGCAGTGGATCGTGAATCCGGAAAACACGCTGACGGCGCGGGTGGCGGTGAACCGCTTTTGGGCGCAGCTTTTCGGCACGGGGATCGTGGAGACGGAAGAGGATTTCGGCACGCAAGGTGCGCTGCCATCGCATCCTGAGTTGCTCGACTGGCTGGCGGTGGCGTTTCAATCGCCGAAGACGGATTCTTCCTCCCAACCATCAACTCTCAACCATCAACCCTCCCTCGGCTGGGACGTGAAGGCGCTGTTGAAGCTGATCGTGACCAGCGCGGCGTATCAGCAGTCGTCACGCGTCACGCCAGAGACGCTGGAGAAAGACGCGCGCAACCGGCTGGTCTCGCACGCCCCGCGGCGGCGGCTCGATGCGGAGGCGGTGCGCGATCAGGCGCTCGTGCTCAGTGGTCTGCTGAGCAGGAAAATCGGCGGCCCGAGTGTTTACCCGCCGCAGCCGGATGGGCTGTGGAAAGTGGCGTTCAACGGCGGGCAGAACACCTATCCCACTTCGAAGGGCGAGGACCGCTATCGCCGCGGCATCTACACCTTCTGGCGGCGCACGATGCCGCCGCCGAGCATGGCCACCTTTGATGCTCCGAGCCGCGAGAGCTGCACGGTGCGGCGCACGGCGACGAACACGCCGCTCCAGGCGTTCGTGACGTTGAACGATCCCGTCTTCGTGGAATGCGCGCAGGCGCTCGCCCGGCGCATCATTCGCGAAGGCGGCGCGGACCTGCCGGCGCGGCTGCGCTTTGCCCTGAAACTCTGCCTCGCCCGCCCCCCGGCGGACGCGCAGGTGCAGGCTCTCGCCTCCCTTTACGAAAACGAACTCGCGACTTACCGCGCCGACCAACCCGGCGCGCTGAAACTGGCCACGGACCCGCTCGGTCCCCTCCCCGATGGCGCCGATGCCGCGGAGTACGCGGCCTGGACCGTGGTGGCGAATGTGCTGCTCAACCTCGACGGCGTCCTGACCAAAAACTGATCCCGCTATGAACCTCCGACTCCAACACGCCCTCGCGCTGACCCGGCGCGAATTTCTCCGCGACGCCGGCAAGTTCAGCCTCGGCGCGATCGCCCTGCAGGCGCTGACTTCGCGCGGGGTGGCTGCCGTTTCCGCGGCCACCGCGCAGAACCCGCTCGCGCCGCGACCAGCGCCGCTGCCGAGCCGGGTGAAGTCCGTCATCTATCTCTCGATGAGCGGCGCGCCGCCGCAGCACGATCTCTTCGATTGGAAGCCGGAGTTGGTGAAGCACCACTTGCAGGATTGTCCGGAGGAGCTGCTGAAAGGCCAGACGTTTGCCTTCATCAAAGGCCGGCCGAAGCTCCTCGGGACGAGCCAGAAATTTGCGCAATACGGACAGAGCGGCGCGTGGATCAGCGATGCGCTGCCGCACTTCACGAAGATCGTGGACGACGTGGCGATTGTGCGTTCGATGAACACGACCCAGTTCAACCACGCGCCGGCGGAACTCTTCCTCTACACGGGCAACATGCTCGCGGGTTCGGCCTCGCTCGGCTCGTGGCTGACCTACGGGCTGGGCTCGGAGAATCAGGATCTGCCCGGCTACGTCGTGCTGCTCAGCGGTGGCTCGGACCCGACCGGCGGCAAGGCCTGCTGGGGTTCGGGGTTTCTGCCCGGCGTGTATCAAGGCGTGCAATGCCGCGCCGCGGGTGAGCCGATCCTTTACGCCAACAATCCGGCGGGAATGACGCGCGAAACGCGGCGGCGCTCGCTCGATGCGCTGAAGACGCTGAACGAAGCGGAGGCCGCGCAGTTTGGCGATCCGGAGACGCTCACGCGTATCCAGCAGTTCGAGCTGGCGTATCGGATGCAGTTGGCGGTGCCGGAGGTGATGGACATCACCCGCGAAACGCCGGAGACGATCGAGGCCTACGGGGCAAAACCGGGCGAGGCGTCCTTTGCCAACAACTGCCTACTGGCCCGGCGGCTGGTGGAAAATGGCGTGCGCTTCGTGCAGCTTTTCGACTGGGGCTGGGACATCCACGGCACCGGAGCGAGCGATGATCTGGTGAATAAATTTCCCAAGAAGTGCCTGGAGATCGATCAATCGTGCGCGGCGCTGGTGCAGGATCTGAAGCAGCGCGGGATGCTCGATTCCACGCTGGTGGTGTGGGGCGGCGAATTCGGTCGCACGCCGATGAATGAAGCGCGCGGCGGCTCGACCTTCCTCGGCCGCGATCATCATCCGCACGCTTTCTCGATGTGGATGGCCGGCGGCGGCGTGAAGCCGGGCATCGCTTACGGCGCGACCGACGAGCTCGGCTACAATGTGGTCGAGAACAAGGTGACGGTGCGCGATCTCCAGGCGACGCTGCTGCACCTCTGCGGCTTCAATCCCTACAAGACGAGCTACCGCTACCAGGGACTGGATAATCGCTACATCGGCCCGAGCAACGAGGGGCAGATCGTGAAGGGGCTGCTGGGGTGATTTGAACCGCGGAGGCGCAGAGGCGCGGAGATCCAGCAGAATGCTGCAGCAGATCACGCGGCCACCGGAAACCGGGTTGTCCCCTTTCAGTCCTCCCTGCCTTCCCTCCTCTGCGCCTCCGCGTCTCTGCGGTGAGATAAATCCAGCGTTGAAGGTTGTGAGGCGATCATCGAAAACCGCAGGATGAAGCGTCTCCTCCCCCTGCTCTTCCTCCCCGCGTGCGCTCTTTTTGCCGCGGAGCCTGAACCATTCAAGATGAGCATCGAACGGCTCGCGCCGGAATTCGATGCGCTGATTCCCGCGGCTGCGCAAATCGAGAAGCTGGCCGAGGGCTTCAACTGGTCGGAAGGTCCGACGTGGTTTCAGGGTTCGGTCGTCTTCTCGGATGTGCCGGAAAACATCATCTACCAATGGAAACCGGGGCAGACGGCGGCGACGATTTTCATGAAACCGAGCGGGATGTTGACCCCGCGCGAAGGCTTCCGCGAACAGGGCTCGAACGGGTTGGCGGTGGATGCCCAGGGCCGGCTGATCATCTGCCAGCATGGCGAACGGCGGCTGGCGCGCGTGGAGAAGGACGGCTCGCAAACGGCGCTCGTGGATGGCTTCGAGGGCAAACGCTTCAACAGCCCGAACGATCTCGCGCTGCGCCGCAACGGCGACATCTATTTCACCGACCCGCCCTACGGCTTGGCCGGCGGCAACAAATCGCCGCTGAAGGAACTGGCGTGGAACGGCGTTTACCGGCTCGCCGCGGATGGCAAGGTGTCGCTGCTCGTGAAGGACCTCACATTTCCCAATGGCATCGCCCTCTCGCCGGACGAAAAAACGCTCTACGTGGCGATCAGCGATGGCGCGGCGCCGCGGGTGATGGCCTACGACGTGCAGGCAGATGGCTCGGTGGCCAACGGGCGCGTTTTTTTCGACGCCAAACCGCTGGCCGCGCAGGGCCGCAAAGGCAGCCCGGATGGGATGAAGGTGGACGCGAAGGGCAACATCTTCACCACCGGCCCCGGCGGCGTGCTGGTGATCAGCCCCGAGGGGAAACACCTCGGCTCCGTGCTGACGAATCAAGCCACGGGCAACTGCGCGTGGGGCGACGACGGCGGCACGCTCTACATCACGGCGGATATGTTCCTCGTGCGGGTGAAGACGGCGACTAAAGGCGCGGGCTGGTGAAGTCAGATCAGCGCGAGCAGGTCGCGCAGGCTGTTCTCCGGACGGTTTAGTTCAAAGGTGCGCAGTCCGGCCGCCGCGGCGCCCTGCCAGTCGCAGGCCGGATCGTCGCCGGCGTGCAGGGCCTCGGCGGCGATGACGCCAGCGGCTTCGAGCGCGCGCTGGAAGATGAGCGGCGCCGGTTTATCGGCGCCGACCTCACTGGAGATGATGACGTGGCGGAAGTGCCGCGCGATGCCGAGATCCTCCGCAATCACGCGGTAACGGCCGTCGAAGTTCGTGATCACGCCTAGCTCGAAACGACCGGCCAACGCGGCTAGCACTTCCGGCACCTCCGGGTAGAGCCGCCACACGGCCGGGCGGACGAACTCGGCGTAGAGCTCATCGAAAAACGGCGCACGGTCGAGTTCACCCGCCGTCACACCGCAGCGGTCGAGCACGCGATGGACCAACTCTCGCCACCAGCCGCGGTCGTCGTCCGGACGCGGTCCGGCGCTCGACGATGGCGGCTCGATTTCCGCCCACGCTTCGCGAAATGCGGCGCCGAGTTCGCGCGGTTCGCGCTCGATTCCGTGCCGGGCCAGCACTTCCCGATAGTGATGCCCGACGCCCTGCGGCAGATGAAACAGCGTCCCGGCGGCGTCGAAAAAAATGACTTTCAGCATCGGCGTTCCTCAGAGGCCGGCGGCCGGCAAGCATCGGTGATCGCCCGGCGTCCCAGCGGTTTCGCCCCTTGACGGGCTTCGGGCCGGCGGATAGGTTGCCCATCGCAAATCCCGGCGCATCCAGAAGTGGGCCTAACACCCCACTTTTTTTTGTCCCCTGAAACCAACCTGAAACTATGAACAGCGAAATCCTGGCGGCACTCGAGTATTTCGAGCGCGAAAAAGGCATCAAGCGCGAAGTCTTGCTCGAAGCAATTCTGAACGCGGTGCTTCAGGCTGCCCGCAAGGCAGTGGGGCCGGCGAAGGATCTCCGGGTGGAATTGGACTCCAAAACCGGCGAGATGAAGGCTTACGCGAAGCTGACGGTGGTGGAGAAGGTCACGAACAAACACGACGAGATTCGTTTCGAGCTGGCGCAGAAATTCAAGGCGGATGTGCAACTCGGCGACGAACTCGAAGTGCCGGTGACTCCGCGCGACTTCGGCCGCATCGCCGCGCAAACGGCCAAGCAAGCGATGATGCAGCGCATTCGCCAGGCCGAGAAGGAAATGATTTACGACGAGTTCAAGGATCGCGCCGGCGAGATCGTGAGCGGCACGGTGCGGCGGTTCGAGCGCTCGGATGTGCTCGTCGATCTGGGAAAATTCGAGGCCTTGATGCCGAACAAGGAACGGGTGCAAACCGAAGATTACAACGTCGGCGACCGCATCCGGGCCTACGTGGTGGCGGTGGACAACGGCGCGCGCGGACCGGAGATCATCATCAGCCGCAGCCATCCGAATTTCGTGCGCCGCCTCTTCGAGACGGAGGTCAGCGAGATCAATGACCGCACGGTCGAAATCAAGGGCATCGCCCGCGAGGCCGGCTACCGGACGAAGATCGCGGTCTGGAGCGCCAACGACAAAGTCGACCCGGTGGGCGCCTGCGTCGGCATGCGCGGCGCACGGGTGAAGAACATCGTCCGCGAACTGAACAACGAGAAAGTCGACATCATCCGCTGGAGCGCGGACGTGAAGGAGTTCGTCCTCGAGGCACTCAAGCCCGCGAAGATCAAGAGCGTCACGCTCGATGAAGCGAAGAAATCCGTCCTCATCCGCGTAGATGAAGACCAGCTCTCCCTCGCGATCGGCAAGCGGGGCCAGAATGCGCGCCTCACCTCGCGCCTGACCGGCTGGGAAATCAATATCGAGCAGGACAAGACGGCCAAGGAACTGGTCGAGAATAAGAAAGAAACCGCCGCGAACTCGTTCGCCGCCGCACTCCAGGTCACGCCGGAAGTTGCGTTGAAACTGGTGAACTCCGGCATGAACAGCGTGGAGGTCATCGCGACCGGCAGCGAACCGCAGGACATTGCCGACGTGCTCGGGATCGAGCTCGAACAGGCGACCGCGATCCACAACGCGGCCAGGCAGGAGTATGATAAGAGCATGGCCCCTGCGCAGTAGGCCATGAAGACGATTCCCGAAGGACCCATTTTTGATGCCCACCAAGACGACCCACAAAACCAGCGCCAGGAAGGCCGAACCCGCGAAACCCGCCGGGAAGTCTTCCACCGCGCCCAAGACCCCGTCGAAAGCCGCCCCTGCTGAAAAAGCCAAGGGCGCTCCGGCTGAAGCGCCCGCGGCACCGAAGGTGCCGAAAGAAGTCGTTTCGCTCATCGAGCCGAAACAAAAGACGGTGCGCACTCGCACATCGCCGAAGCTGGAGCACAAGCCCTTTGGGGCGCTCCCTTCCATCTCGAAAATCCTCGAGCCGGAAACCCCACCCGCCCCTGCTCCGGTCGCCGAATCCGAACCTGCGGCTGTTTCGGCGGAGGTCGCACCGGTCGTCGAGGAGGAAGCGGCGAACGAAAAGATCGTTCACCTCAAGCCCCCGTTCACCGTCAAAGACCTCGCCACCGCGATGGGCCTGCGCCCTTTCGTGCTGATCGGCGACCTGATGGAGATGAACATTTTCGCCTCGATCAATCAGACCATCGAGCCGGATGTCGCCGCCAAGGCCTGCACCAAACACGGCTTCGTCTTCGAGAAAGAGAAGCGCAAGGAAGGTGGCGGCGTCCACAAACCGGTCGTCGTCGTCAAGGTGCCCGTCGAGCCCGAAAAACCGGCCGTCAAGGAACTCAAACATCGCGCGCCGATCGTCACTTTCATGGGCCATGTCGATCACGGCAAAACGACGCTGATGGATGCGATCCGCAAGACGCGCGTCGCGGCGGGTGAAGCCGGCGGCATCACCCAGCACATCGGCGCCTATAGCGTCGAACACAATGGGCAGCACGTCACTTTCCTCGATACTCCCGGCCACGCCGCGTTTACCGCGATGCGCGCCCGTGGCGCCACGGTCACGGACATCGTGGTGCTCATCATTGCCGCGGATGACGGCATCATGCCGCAGACCATCGAGGCGCTGAACCACGCCAAAGCCGCCAAGGTAAAGATTCTCGTCGCGGTCACGAAAATCGACGTGCCGGGGGCCAACGTCGACAAGGTCAAAGGTCAGCTTCAGGAAAAGGGATTGGTGCCTGAGGATTGGGGCGGCGAAATCATCGTCTGCCCCGTCTCTGCCGTCAAAGGTCAGGGCATCGACAAGCTGCTCGAAGCCATCACGCTCGAAGCGGAGATGCTCGAACTGAAAGCCAGCCAGGAGCAGAACCCGCGCGGCACCGTCATCGAAGCGCAAGTCGAGCAAGGCCGCGGCCCCACGGCCACGATCATCGTCAAAACCGGCACGCTCAAAGTCGGCCAGGCGTTCATCTGCGGGAAATATTCCGGCAAGGTGAAATCGCTCATGGACGATCGCGGCAAGCCGATCAAACAAGCGGGGCCTTCCACGCCGTGCAAGGTGCTCGGCTTCTCCGGGCTCCCGAATGCCGGCGACGAACTCGTGGGCATGGAGAGCGACCGCGACGCGCAGCGCCTGAGCGATGAACGCCTCGACGAAGAACGCCTCGGAAAGCTCTCCACCCCGCAACGTGCGACGCTCGAAAGTCTCTTCGACGATCTGGCCGATGGGCAACGCAAGAAGCTCAAGGTCATCCTAAAATCCGACGTGCAGGGTTCGCTCGAAGCGCTCATCACTTCGCTGGAAGACATCCAGAGCAAGAAGATCGATCTCGACATCATCCACGCCGCCGTGGGCCCGATCAGCGAGAGCGACATCCAACTCGCCGGCGCCAGCGACTGCGTAGTCATCGGCTTCGGCACGAAGGTCGAATCGAACGCCGCCGTCAGCGCCAAGCGCCTCGGGGTGCAGGTCAAACTCTACTCGATCATCTACGAACTCATCGACCAGGTGAAAGAAGCCATGGCCGGTCTGCTCGATCCCGAGACCCGCGAAACCGTCATCGGCCACGCCGAGGTCAAGAAAGTGTTCGAGCTGTCCAGGGGGCTCGTCGCCGGTTGCGCGGTCACCGATGGCCGCCTCGCCCGCACCGCCCGCGCCCGCGTGCTCCGCGGCCGCCAGCCGATCTATGACGGCGGCTTTGCCACGCTGCGCCGCTTCCAGGACGACGTGAAGGAAGTTCGCAACGGCCTCGAGTGCGGCATCAAACTCGGCGATTTCAACGACTACGAAGTCGGCGACGTCATCCAGTGCTACACGCTCGAAAAAGTCGCGCAGAAGCTCTGAGGAAAACTGGTTGAGAGCGGAGGGTTGAGAGTGGAGAGGCACACTAGAACACCGCCTCTCAACTCTCAGCCCTCAACCCTCAACTCTCTGCCATGAAACACCGTCTCCCGAGGGTCAACGAACTCATCCGGCGCGAACTCGGCGAACTCGTCGCACGCGAGATGAGCTTTCCCGCGAAGTTGGTCACCATCCAGCAGGTGGACGTCACGCCCGACCTCAAGCACGCGCACGTCTTCGTGAGCGTGATCGGCACTGATGAGGAAGCCCGGCAATCCGTGGCCAAGCTCCACGATGCGCGGCCGCATTTGCAGCACATGCTCTCCAAGCGGGTTGTCCTGAAATACACGCCGCACCTGCACTTCAAACTCGATGTGGCCGCCGAGCGCGGCGACCGCGTGCTGAACCTGCTCAGCGAAATCGAAATCCCCGAAGAAGAGCCGAA
>Ga0335397_10007738_pt1 | contig 13627 bp, 12 predicted proteins | sample MAT04_FD_205740 | JGI IMG/M metagenome (GOLD analysis project Ga0335397, IMG submission 205740) | Freshwater microbial communities from Lake Fryxell liftoff mats and glacier meltwater in Antarctica - MAT-04 (spades assembly) (version 2) ...
TGAAAAAAAAGGATATTTATTTCAAACGCAACGCGTTTTACATATGTAGCATCCCTCGGTGATGAAAAAGGGGATATTTATTTCAACCGCGGAGCGGTTTAACATAGGTAGCCGGTGGTGAAACCACCGGTTCAGTTAAATAATCAATGCACCACAGATGTGGTGCCCCCAATACAAAAATCTAAAAACCATCATCCATTGACTTTTTTTTTCTTTTTGAGGTAAAGTGAGGTAGAAATTTTATTAAGAAGAGAAATCCATGTGCGAGCCGAAAAAAAATACCAACCCCAACTTATATTTTACTCTTGCAGCCTCAATTGGCTTGTGTGCCGGTTACTTCAATATTCCACTCATCAATAGTTTTGCAAGCACAGTGGCAGATTTATTTATCAGCCTTTTAAAGCTTGTCAGCTTGCCAATCATCTTTCTTTCAATTGTCTCTACGGCCTCAGGAATGAGCAGTATGGATGAAGTGAAAAAGATGGGGAAAAAGGTTGTCAAATACACTTTATTGACAACAGTTTTGTCGGCAATGGTGGCTTTGAGTCTTTATGTTCTTGTTAATCCTGTTCGTGGCGTAATCAACCAAATGCCATCCGTTGAAATAACAGATGCAGCGGTTAGCACTCAAACAACGTACTGGACTTATCTTGGCAATCAAATCCCATCTAACTTTATTAAGCCATTTCTCGAGAACCAAGTAATCAGCGTTTTATTTTTAGCTATCCTACTAAGTATGGCTATTTTAGCCCTACCCGATGAAAATAGAAAACCGCTAAACACCCTTTTTTCAAGTTTATATGCAGCTGTAATGAAATTGACATCCTGGCTTGTCCATCTCATTCCGATTGCCTTAGCGGCCTTTATTATTCGTCCCTTCTATACTCTGATTGATATGCTTGAAACAGCCATTAACGTATGGTCGGATTCTTGCGTGGCTGTAGTGGTTGACAAAGAAATGAAAGGGGAAGTATCGGTAAGTTTAGGATCAATGCCACAAATAACGGATGTTTATGAACCAGTTAAAGAATAATCCAAATTATTTTCAGACAGATAGCAAAAAAGTCATCGAACAGCTGGGTAAATCCAAACTTTTAGACTGTCTTTACCAGATGCTATTGATTCGTCATTTTGAAATTCGAGCAGAATCTGCTTACCAGACAGGTAAAGTTGGCGGGTTTTTCCACGCTTATACAGGGCAGGAAGCCATACAAACAGCAGCCGTTGCAGCACTCGGGTTGAAAAATTGGTGGACGACATCTTACCGCTGTCACGCTTTGGCCATTTTATTAGGAATTCCTGTAAATGACTTAATGGCAGAGCTTTACGGTAAATCTACCGGCAATGCGAAAGGTCGTGGAGGTTCCATGCACTTTTTTGCGACGCGCATGCTTGGCGGTCACGGAATAGTGGGCGGTCAAATACCAATCGCTACAGGTGCCGGTTTTGCCGTTAAATATAAAGACATTAAAGATGAAGTTTCGGTCTGTTTCATGGGAGACGGCGCTGTTGCGCAAGGCGCCTTTCATGAATCACTTAATTTAGCCTCACTCTACGATTTACCATGCATTTATGTGATTGAAAATAATTATTGGGGCATGGGAACAGCCGTTAGTCGTGCAATTAGCGTCGATAGACTGGCAGAAGACAAAGCAGCAGGCTACAACATGAAAGGTTACACCTTTGATGGTGTTGATTTTTTCAATTGTTATGCAGGATTTTCTCATCTTAAAGAAGAAGTTTTAAAAACTTCGCGCCCGGTTTTGGTAGAAGTCAGAGCCGATCGCTTCAAAGGCCATTCTATTTCAGATCCTGCTGCATACCGATCCAAAGAAGCTTTAAAAGAAGTGATGGCAAAAGATCCAATCTTCTTTTTGAAAAATGCCTTGATTGAAGCCAAAATGGTTGATGAAGAAACATTTAAAGAAATGGATAGTAAAGCAAGAGAGCAATGTGTAAAAGCGATGGAATATGCGGACAATAGCCCTTGGCCGGAACTTGTTACTTTGGAAGAAGATGTATTTGCACCTTAAAAATTGGACTTTTTCATGAATCAAGAATTTCAAAATATCGAAATGCGAGAAGCTTTACGCCAAGCAATTGATGAAGAAATGGCAAGAGATGCGCTTGTCTTTTTAATGGGTGAAGAAGTTGCCGAATACAATGGCGCCTATAAAGTTTCCAAAGGTCTGCTCGATAAATATGGGCCTAAGCGCATCATCGATACACCAATCGCTGAACTTGGATTTGCAGGTCTTGGGGTTGGCGCTGCCATGTGCGGTTTAAGACCCATCATTGAATTTATGAGTTTTAACTTTTCTTTTGTGGCGGCAGACCAGATCATTTCGAACGCCTCAAAAATGTATTACATGTCAGGAAATCGCTTTGCCGTCCCTATTGTTTTTAGAGGCCCAAACGGGTGTGCAGCTCAAGTATCAAGTCAACATTCCCATTCTGTGGAAGCCATTTATAGCAATTTCCCGGGGTTGATCATCATCTCAGCAGGTAATTCCTATGATGCCAAAGGCTTGCTAAAATCAGCTATCAGAAATAATAATCCAGTGCTTTTTTTAGAATCGGAACTTTGCTATAGTGACAAAATGGATATTCCGAAAGGGGAGTATCTGGTTCCGATCGGTAAGGCTAAAGTTGTGCGCGAAGGCACAGATATCACACTCATTTCTTATAGCAATGTGTTAAAAAACTGCCTACAAGCCGCCGCCGAACTTGCTAAAAAGGGGATTAAGGCTGAAGTTATTGATCTTCGCACAATCAAACCTTTGGACATTAACACAATTTGCATTTCAGTGAAAAAGACAAACCGTGCTGTGCTAGTTGAAGAAGGTCATCTTTTTGCAGGGATTGCAGCAGAACTTGGGTTTCAAATTCAAGAATTTTGCTTTGATTATCTCGATGCACCTCTTCAAAGGGTTTGCCAAATGGAAACGCCAATGCCCTATTCAAAAGTATTGGAAAATGAAACATTACCCAATGTGGACCGTATTTTAAAAGCTGTTTATAAATCGTTAAATCGGGGTCTATAGTCTATGCCTACAACCGTGACAATGCCAAAACTATCACCGACAATGGAAGAGGGAACGATTGCTTCCTGGCATAAAAATGAAGGCGATTATGTGGAAGCAGGAGACTTGCTTCTTGAAATTGCAACAGATAAAGCAACTTTGGAATATTTGGCATTAGATGCAGGTTTTTTAAGAAAAATCCTTATTCCCAATGGTAAATCTGCAAATGTGAATCAAGCGATAGCGGTTTTTACAACAGATAAAGATGAAAGCATAGAAGGTTTTTTAAAATGCGAGCCAAAATCTGTAGATGTGCCAAAAGAAACAGTTATAACAGAAGAAGTACCAAAAGCGGCTGTTGCAATCGGCCAAACTCTGGCAAAAGCCACCTTTCAGCCGGAACCTGCTCTTGAAAATTATAGTTTTAATTTCTTAAATGAAAATGAAAATAGAATGGCTTCATCACCTCTTGCTAGAAGCTTGGCAAAAGAAAAAGGTTTGGACATCGCTTCTATTAAAGGGACAGGACCAGGAGGCAGAATTGTTAAGGCAGATCTTGAACAAGCGCAACCCCTTGCTGACTTTTCATTTAACCGAAACCAGACACCAACAGAAATTCCCGGCTCCTATACAGAAGAAGAATTAAGCCCTATAAGAAAGGTCATTGCGGAAAGATTACAAGAATCAAAATCCTTCATCCCTCATTTTTATATCAGTCAGCTTGTCGATGTGGATGCCTTAGCCTCTTTAAGGGAGCAGCTTAAGACCCTTGGTTTAAACGTTTCTTTTAATGATTTCGTGATCAAGGCTTGTGCCTTTGCTTTAAGAAAACATCCAAATGTTAATTCAGGTTTTAATTCGGTCAACAACACCATCATTCATTTTAAAACAATTGACATTTCTGTTGCCGTGACAATTGATGTTGGCTTAATTACCCCGATCATTCGCCATGCCGATTATAAGAATTTAGGCGAAATTTCTGTTGAAATGAAGGCTCTCGGGAAAAAAGCCAAAGCCGGTAAATTAAAACCAGAAGAATTTAAAGGCGGCTCCTTTACTGTTTCCAATATGGGAATGTTTGGAGTGAGTGGCTTTTCAGCTATCATCAATCCGCCACAAGCAGCAATTCTTGCCGTCAGCGGAATCCAAGAACAGCCCGTCGTCAAAAATGGTGCTATCATTGTCGGTAAAGTGATGAATATAACCTTATCTCTCGATCATCGCGTTGTCGATGGCGTGGCAGGTGCTCAATTCATCAAAACAGTCCAGCACTACCTCGAAAACCCCGCGGCTTTATTACTCAACTAGAAATTCCTAATCTGGAGTGCGGAGACTTATTGTTAGCTGCGAAGCTGCGAAAGCATGTAGCCGCGGGTGTGAACCCGCGGGTTAATTTAACCTAACAAATTAGCCACGAAGGTGGCGGCAGAATCAGCACTAACTGTGAAATTCCCTTTAAATATCTATTTATGCTAGAAATGGAATGGCATATTTATCTGTCGCCACCTTCGTGGCTTATTTTTCTTTTAGTTAATTATTCCGCAGGTTGACACCCGCGGCTACATGCTTTCGCTGCTTCGCAGCTATGAGTAAAAATTAATGAGATCTTAACAAAGCATTAATTTTAACTTTACGTACTTTTTATATAATCGAGACTTTAAACAACAAATTAGATAACAACAATTTAGATAGCAAGGAGCAATATGTCTTTTATTTCACGTGACTTAAACTCAAACCTACCAAAATTTTACGATGACGAAGTCAGTGAAATTTTAACAAGACTCGACAATTCGTTAGATGCCAATTATGGTAAATCAGAAGCGCCAAAAGTTAATACCTACAAGCAACAAACTTATAGAAGCCAAGATTATAACCAAAGACATCAATCCTCATTCTTTGAAAATTTACTATTTTCAAACAGCTTTTCACTTGGCAATACCTATAGTTACACTTCCTATTCGCCATCTTTTACGACCATCAATGGGAATGGGGGGCACAATAGGAAGAAAGATGAAAAAAAATCAGAAGAAAAAAGCCTTCTTCCAATTATTCTAATTGTTTCTGTCTCAATCGCAATCATTGGTGCATGCAGCTACTACGCTGGAAAGGCCTATGCCAAAATCACAGATACAGGTGAAGATCTTGCCGATCTTAAGAGTTTAAAGTCATTTATTAAGGGTACAGATGAGCAAATCGAAAGTTTAAAACATGAGCCTCTCCTTGCAAGAAAATTACCTGAATTAAAAAAACAAGTAAATATAATGAAAAACATCGTCGAAAGCGGTGATCTTTTCACTAAAATTAAAAATAATTCAATCCAAGATTTAAGATTAAGAATCGCTCTTGCTGCAGGTGCTGCTATCTTAGCAGTTGGTGCTGTACTTGCATCGAAACCCGCTATGATTATTGCTGGTGGAATTATGTTGTCCACGGCTATTTTTATGCTTGTAAAAGCAGGGTCTCAATCAGATTCAAGAGTGCAGAATGCGAAAATTGCAGTTTTAAGAAAAAATATTGGTAACATTCAGAATGTTATTAGCCAAGTAAGAGTGGCTTTAGGAAATAAAATAACAGACCCTGCTGAATTTAGGGTCGATGAAGATGCCGTCTATGAAATGAACAAACGAAATGCTCCGGAAAATTGCTCAAACGGCCCCCCATCGAATTACCCTTCTTGGGATGCAGATCTACCCGAAAATGCAAGTGAAGAAGAGCGTAATTCTCTAAGAAATGAATATTTAAAGCCCATTTTTTTAGATGCTCAATATAATCAACCATCGCCGGTAATTTATTATCAGACGCAAAGCTACTATCAACCGCAAACTTGCCATCAGCCATACATGAATCAGTTTCAACCGACATATGGGCAAACACAGTACGTATAATTTTTAGGTAACCTACCTTACCTTGGCTTGTCGGATCATTCTCCATAGCAATGATTCGACAAGCCTTTTTTTTATTTAAGCTATCTTAACGCTGGTATTAACGACGCCGGCAATCTTCTCAATTGTTTTAAAAAGAATGCACCATCTTATAAATTGAGACATCTTACATGAAGGGATGTTTGCAATCGTTTCATTTGAAATTTCGTTAGACTTCCATACAATCAGAGATTTCTTTTTAATCTGAACAGATTCTCTAAAACAATTGCCACCAAAACCCCATTGTTGCCTATTGGTAATGTATTCATCCTCAATGTTTATATTCAGATCGAATTCATTGGGCGTTAAAGTTATTTTGCCCTCATGATCATAATACAATTGCACAGGCAGTGTATTAATTGAATCAATAAATGATAGAGTTTTCACGTTTTGCTCATAAACACACTGTATGCGTTTTCTTAAATGAAAATCGAGTACATGACCTGCAATGCAGACTTCATAACTAAGTAGACAGTCTATTTGGGAAACTTTAACAAATAACGTATAAAATTCGAGTATTTGTCTTGTGTAAGGGTGGATATTTGATGTCCTTTCTGAAAAAAATTTTTGAATTTTACATATCGTTTTATACACATATTCATAGTGGGGATTAATTTCAGGCGAGTCAAAAATTACATCGAAGCTATTACTATGAATACTTTTTTCAAATTGAATTTCGGTTTCAATAAATTTTGAATCATCATTATTGATAATCGCATTAAATAATTTACGCCTCAAATCTGATGTAAACTCGCAATGAAAGGCTCCTCGCGCATGAAAAGGAAAAATTGTTTCAAATTTATTTTTAACAAATATTTCCACATATAATTTGTTTTTCTGCTCTTGATGATCCTTTGGACTGATTACATCGTACCAATCTTTAGAAATTTGAGGTGCAATTACTACCTTCTCATAAGGAGGTAAATGTTCCTGAATAGCCCTTATAACCTCATAAGGTAAAGAGTTCATTGTTAAATTGTTCATGTCATCCCTTTTTATTTAAAAAAACAGATTACACAACTCACCCATTTTTTTATAGTCTTAAATTTGAATGACTACATCCTTAATTTTTGAGGGCCTATTTCCTGTCAGCCTCGTAAGACCGGCATTTATTATTTTCATCTAGTATTTTTATTTTAACCTTGATATGATACTTTTAAAGAACTAAAATTCAAGATTAAAGAGTTTATATGATCTGCCAAACAATACTAGAATTACCAACAGACATGGGTTATTTTTCCTATCTGCCACCCGAACTATTACCAGAAATAGCAGATCTTTTGACTCTTTCAGATATGAATACATTTTATCAAACCGGAAAAAAGTTACCTTCTGTTATACCAACTGCACTATTTTCTAAAACACAAAAGCATCTGGAACAACTTGAATCAAAATTATTTGAAATTACAGATTTAAGAATTCACTCAAATCCTATGAATAATAGTTATTACAGCAATTTTAAAAAGCAATCCCATGAAGACACTAAAATTAATTCCAAAGAGCGATGTGAAGCATTAAGAGAGTGTATATGCCGCATCTTCTGGGACATGACATTAAGTGAAATACTTCGAATAACCGATATTTTTCCTACTGAAGACCCGTTGCTACTTTCTAAAATCATTAAATCCCACTCTAAGTTTGTGCAAAGTTTAAGAATTGAAAAAAATAATGATAAAAATCTAGCATTATTTTTAAGGATGTTCGGGAGTAATCAATTGCCTGTAAGAGTATTGAATTTACGAATCGACCACTTAGATGATACGACTGTGACACTATTTGCAAATGCTATTCGTAAAAATAAATCTCTTACTGATGTGCATTTTGAATACCCTCTATCTTATCCTAAATATTTAAAGGGACCAATAGAAGCGATTAAGGAAAATGAACAAATTGTATGTGCCAAATTTAAGGCTATTGGTGAAGAGGTATGGGACACAATAAAAAATAAAAAAAGCTACATTAAAGTTCTCTGAATTGATCTTGTCAATATCTTCTTGCTGAGGGTCCTTAAAATTTTTCTCTAGCCACCAAAGTGGCAAAAGCGTGTAGCCACGGGTGAAAACCCAATGGTATTAAGTTAAGGGTTTAGTAATAAAAAATCACATCCCCTAATATGTCTCCCTATTTTCTGAGACGCGCTCGAAAAGACCCTTTATAACGCTTCAAGGCCGGTTCTTGCATAACTGCATAACTTTTAATCAAGTTTAAAAGCTTAAGGTTTAATAGGTTGATTAAAAGTTATGCAGTTATGCAAGAACCGTCCCCAATCGCTCAATCGCAAATTTGGCGAAAAAAAGACTTAGAATCATGTGATTTTTACATTAGAAAAATGTGACAGAATTAACACCCTAACCCGTGGCTAAGGAAGGCTACAAAAACTAATGTTTTAATTAGCGGTTGTTAGAGGTCCTGCGGACCTTAGCAAGAATATGTAGCTATCTGCTTTCTATCAATGGTGTTATATTCTTGGAATGTGCTGTGTAATCGGGTGATTTCCTGATCGATATTTAGGGGACGATGGGAATTTGGATTAATTGACATGGGATTATGTTTTTTTATATTATAAAAAGCGCAGGGTAAACCTGCGCTATAAATTAATAACCGTGGGAAGTGCCACAGCCGCATGATGAGCGAACGTTTGGATTGCTGATCTTAAATCCTGAACCCTGTAGGCCATCGATAAAATCAATTTCTGCACCAACAAGACGTTGAAGCATATCTTTTTGAATATGAACTTCAATGCCGCAAGATGTGAATGTTACATCATCTTCATTAGCTTTTTCTGAATAATCAAGAAGATATTCAAAACCATTGCATCCTGCCATTTTTTCTGCAAAACGAATACCGTATCCGGCTTTGCCTTCGTCTTCAAGAATCGTCAAGTATTTTGCAGCAGCTCTTGGAGAAATTGTAATTGTTGACGCATCAACTTTTTCTGCCAATAACGCGTTAAGACGTCCTTCAAGGCGATCGATTGCTTCAACATTCATTCCGTGGCCAAGCATTCCGGCTTCTAGTGTTTCCCATGTTGCCGCGTGGCATCCGACGCAATGAAGGCCTGCACTTGTGATCTCATGAGCTAAGCGTTGAGCTTTATGCGGAAATAGCGATAAAATTTCTTCGATCGTCATATGACGATGGATCGTTTGATTTGTTGTTGACATGATACTATCCTTTTAAAATAAAATTCTTACGCAACCTGATTTAATTTTGCACTGGCAAGCAAGTCTTTCGTCCGCTGTTCCCGCGCCAAGAAAGTCTTCTTCTTCTTGAGTTGGAGCCGAAAGATTTTCATGCCCTTCTTTAATTTCAATAACACATGTTCCGCAAACACCTTCAGTGCATGCAAAAGGAACGCCGGCTTCTTCACAAGCTTCAGTCAGTGGTGAGTTGTCCGGTAAATCGATTTCTTCATTATTATGATCAAAAATTAACTTTGCCATTTTTGCTTTATTTCTCCAACTTAAATTTTCTTAAGGTTTGCGGTCTAATCGTTTAAATATAAGACAAATTATAAAGTAAAAGTATAAAGAATGCAATAGTCTTCTTTAAAAATTTAAACTTTGCGAAATAACTTGTTTTTACAGTTGCAGTTTCCGAAGAAAAGTAAAAGAATTCCAAGAATGATACAAGGAATACTTAAAAGCTGGCCAGTTTGAAGCCATGATTCATCCATCATTAAACTAGAAGGAAGTTTGTAGATTTCAATGAAAAACCTAGATCCAAAAATTAGAATAAAGAATAGGCCGCTTATGATTCCACGTCGCACAACACCTTTTTTAACATTCCAAAGAGTGTAAAGTAAAGTAAATGTTATAAGCGCAGTGATCGCCTCATAAAGTTGAACTGGGTGACGGGGTACAATTGCACTACCATCTGCCGGATCACCAAAAATAACTGCCCATGGAAGATTTGTTGCAGTTCCAAGAATTTCCTGATTCATAAAATTGCCGATTCGAATGCAAAAGGCAGCAAAAGCTGCAGGAATTGCGAGCATATCGATAAGATCAATGTATGAAATTTCATAGAAGTTTTTTAGTACAATTTTTTTATAGAAAAATAAAGCTAAAAGAATGCCGATTGTTCCGCCATGGCTTGCAAGTCCGCCTTCCCAGATTTTAAAGATATCAAGGGGGTTTTGGCTGTAACGTGGCCATTCGTAAAAAAAGACATGACCCAAACGCGCACCAACAATTGTTCCGCCGATGACAAACCAGATCATGCGATCGCTAAGGGTTGTGGCCAAATCTTTTGTTTCAAGTTTATTGATTAATTTAAGGCGAGTTTTCATGAGTTGACGGAAAATCAAATACCCAATGACAAAACCAAAGGCAAAGCAAATGCCATACCAGCGCACAGGATGGTTGATGAAGGGGACTGTAAAAGCATCGCGATTAGGATTCCAATAAATCCAATTTAAAAAAAGAGTATGCATCATAATTTTATTTTGCCAAAAAAAAACTCCTGCATTTGCAGGAGTTTTAGTTATCGGAGTAGAGGGATTCGAACCCCCGACCTACTGCTCCCAAAGCAGCCGCGCTAGCCAAGCTGCGCTATACTCCGAACGCGATCATTAAAGAACGGTACTATAGCAATTTTGCATATCCATTTCAAGTGTTTTTATCACATATTTCAGAAACTCTTTTAAAGCAACACCTTAAGACCTTCTTTTTTTTAACCCATGTAATCTACACTTTTTTTTTTACAGCTATGAGGGACTTTTTTCAACGTCTTTTTAGCCCTTTTTTCACCGCGAAGATCGCGAAGAAGCGCGACTAATGCCGCGCTTCTTCGCGATCTCCGCAGTGAAAAGATGTTAACGAAACGGTAGGTTACTTGATGTTGAGGGGTTTTTTGCCGTAGATGATGGTTGCAATGCCGCCGGCAAGCTTTTTTTGACTGGTCTGCTCAAAGCCTGATTTTTTTAAAAGCGCTTCAATAGCTGCTGGTTTAACAAAAGAATGAATGCTATTGCACAAGTATTCATAAGCTTGTTTATTTGATGTAAGCAAGCGTCCCATGATTGGAAGAACCATTTTAAGGTACGCATGGTGACCAAGCTGCAAAAAACGATTTGTTGGACAAGTAAGTTCCAGAATGCCAAAAGTGCCGCCCGGTTTTAAAACCCTAAAGACTTCATTGATGCAATTTTTTGGTTCTTTGATATTTCTAATGCCGTAAGCAACTGTTGCTGATTGTACAGATTCAGTTTTTAGCGGAATCACTTCAGCATTTGCCTGAATGTATGAAATTTGATGGTTGTTGAAAGTGGACTTTTTAGCTTTTTGACGAGCGCATTCAAGCATCTCTTCGCAAAAGTCAAGCATGTAAATTTTTTTGGGCAGTTTAGACTTTTTCAAATAAGTAAAAGCAATTTCCCCGGTTCCACAACAAAGGTCAAGCAAGCTTTCAGGGTTATGGGATTCAGTCACCTGATGGATGAGCTGACTATTCCAATAACGATGCATTTGAAAGGATAAAATCGCATTGGTTCTATCGTATTTTTTTGCAATGCTGCCGAACATGTTTTGAATCGATTCAGGGTCATCTTTTCTATAAGTCAATGTTTTACCTTTGGTTACACCTTTGGATCTGTATCTGATTTATCTTTTTCGCAATCTGATTTATCATTTTCACAAAGATCACACAATGTTTTATCACCGCATGAATCGTCTTTGTTTTTATTGGGTAATCTACCACAAGCCCCGGGCTTGATCTTGGATTTACCGGTAATAAGCCAGCCAATTCCAAGCAAGCTCAAGGCAACGGCGATCAATACAAAAGCTATAGTAAATGTAAGAATTAAATTATCCATGAGTATTATCATCCTCTAATTCTGTAAAATCGTCATCTTCATCATCTTCATCAAAATCATCCTCAAAACCATCTCCTAGAAAATCATTTTTGCTGATCGGTTTTAGAACAGCAGGTTTTTTATCAGGTTTTTTAAGAACAAGAGGAATGTAATCGACCCAGATAGGTGAACTCCATGCCATATGTCCATCTGCTTGAGTGACACGTAAATAATAATAAGCAAAGGCCGGTTTTTTATCTTTAGCGTCAATAACTGCTTTATCAAGCGGTGAAAGATCGTCAAAAGTGAAATTCATGTTATATTCGTTACACTCAAAAGTTTTAATCACTTTTCCATTTCTGATGATTTCAACTTGTTTTAGAGCGGCAGTTCCTGCTACATAACCTGATAAATGGCGATTGACAATAAGCCCTTGTTTAGTTGCAGTACTGGTTTCTGAACCCATAGGCAAGCCTGCCAAATAAAGCCCCACAATAATGCGCTCGCCGGTTGTTGCGTAGCATGAGCGATTGTATAAGGCCTCGATCATAGAGGAGCGTGAATGTTCTGCTGAAATAATTCCTGTCATTCCCGGAGAATATTGAACTTGGTCGCCTTCAAAGAAATCAGAATAAATACCACGGTCATCAAGACCGCCGGCAACAAACCCAAAACGGCAATTGCGTAGCAGAGCTTTTTGAACAGACCCTTCAGCAGCTTCCCCAATTCCATTTTTATTGCCACCTGTGATCGGTCTTGTGTTGCCTTCTTTTTTGGTGCATTCGGATGATCCCCAAGCATTGTAAATTTCTACAACCCGTTCAAAATCAGGCTCATAAGTTTTAAAGTCAAAATCAAAGCCTTTACCCATCGTGAATGTTGGGATCGAAATTATCTCTTTTGGTGTAAATGACTTATAGATTTTTGAAAGGCTGCTATATTTTGGATCTTTTTTACGAAGAAGAGTTTTATTGTCTTTTGCGTAAATAAATTGTCTGGTTCCTTCTTTTGTGGCATCGCCAGGGTACTGAAATCCAACCAATGTAGTGAAGCGATCAGCCTCATCAAATTCTGCTAAATTTTGCGTGATCAACTTCCAAATTTCATTAGGAGTTTCTTCTTGGAACTCAAAAGATGAAGAAGAGTAAAAGTTCAAGGCACGCTCGTCGCGGAAATGGCGCAAGCAGCTTTCAATATTTTCTGTGGAGTCAATTCTTTCAGATTCACCGTGTAGTAAACCCCAAAAAAGATGTTTTGTATTTTCTGCAAAGCATTTAACAGGAGGGGATTTGAAAACTTGTTTTGTGAATAAATTTTCCAGGCAAATGGTATAAATGCCGGCTTCATTAAAATAGAGATTTGGTAACGATATAAATCCTGTTTCTGGTACGAATAATTTCCATTTAAGATTTTCTCTTAAATTTTCGTAAGATAACTCAATTAAGGTATCTTCGTGGGCTTCATTTGTTAAATTACCATATTGATCTTCAAAACGAACGATCACATCAAAGCGCTTATTTCTTGCAACAAAAGAGGGGGTTAAAACGCGGATATTACTTAATTCAGCACCTTTAACATCCATAAAAAAGACTTCAGGCTCATCGTAGCGTCCTTTTCCTGTTGCGTCGATGTAAAGATGAAACAAGCGTCTTCGTTGCGTATTTGTTTGAGTTCTTGTTCCATTAGCTCTAAAGCTGCTTTTTTCTTCTTTTGGAGATCCGACAACGACTGTAAAATTACTTCCTAAAGGAAGTTCAACCGGAGTGATAAATTCAAAAGAAGGGTTTACTGAATTTGGCGTTTCAATTTCTTTGGCTTGTAAAATTTTACCATTATCGAGTTTGGCAAATATGACGTTTTTTGTTTTTTTGAGATTACTTGTTGGAAAT
>Ga0335397_10007739_pt1 | contig 13626 bp, 16 predicted proteins | sample MAT04_FD_205740 | JGI IMG/M metagenome (GOLD analysis project Ga0335397, IMG submission 205740) | Freshwater microbial communities from Lake Fryxell liftoff mats and glacier meltwater in Antarctica - MAT-04 (spades assembly) (version 2) ...
TGAAAGGGGACCGGCGGCGGGGCTACAGGCCGCTGTAAGCGTGCAGGCCCTTGAAGAAGAGGTTGACGACCGTGAAGTTGAACAGCACCGCGGCGAAGCCGATGATCGAGAGCCAGGCCGAGCGGGACCCGCGCCAGCCGCGTGTCGCGCGGGCGTGCAGGTATCCGGCGAAGATCGTCCAGATGATGAACGTCCACACCTCCTTGGTGTCCCAGCCCCAGTACCTGCCCCACGCGCGCTCGGCCCAGATGGCGCCGGCGATGAGGGTGAAGGTCCAGAACACGAAGCCGACCACAACGACCCGGTAGGCGAGGTTCTCGAGGGCGTCAGCCCCCGGGAGCGTCTGCAGGAACTTGAGGCCGGCGCCCTTGGCCGCCGCCGCCCGCGCCTGCATCAGCTGCACGACCGAGAGTCCGGCCCCGAGGGCGAAGAACGCGGTGCCGAGCACGGCGACGAAGACGTGGATCACCAGCCACGACGACTGGAGCGCCGGCGGAAGCGGCTTGACGTCGACGTAGAAGTTCACGGTCGCGAGGCCGAGCGCGATGAGCGCGAATCCGGTGATGAAGGCGCCGAGGAACCTGATGTTCTGCCAGAGCTGCACCCCGATGAAGACTCCGACGATGATCGCGGATGCCGTGAGCGAGAATTCGAACATGTTCGACCAGGGCACGTAGCCCTGCGCGATGCCGCGCATCACGACCGCCGCGGTGTGCACGACCCAGCCGAGCACGGTCAGCGCGAAGGCGATGCGCTCGAACTTGAGCGACAGCGGCGGGCGGGGGGCGTCGGGGCGGTCGATCGTGCTCGTCGCGCGGGCCCCCGCGAGCTGGCCCCCCGCACCGGCGAGCTGGCCCCTCGATGCCGTCACGGAGGAGCGCGTCGCCTCACCCGTCTCCTGCGCCCACGCGGAACGCTTCGCGAGGTCGAGCGTGAACATGATGAAGGCGAGCGTATAGACACCCATGGCCGACCACACGGCGATGAGCGAGGAGGAGACGAGCAGATCGGTCACGGGTTCAGCTTAACCCCGAGTTGCTGGGAATGACGCTCGGCGATCTCCGCCACGGCGCGCTCGAGCGCGGGGTCCTCGCCGCGGGCAAGTCCCGCATATTCGAGGCGCACGCCGTCGGCATCCGCACTCTCGATCGCTTTCACCCAGACGCGCCGACGCGGCACGAACAGGGAGGTCAGGAGGCCCGCGAGCACGAGGATCGCGAAGACGAGCACCCAGCCCTGGCTCGGGTCGCGGTGGATGTCGAGGCTCGCGAATCGCGGGACCGCGTTGGACAGGTCGTCGGCCGGGGCGTCCGGTGCCGCGTTCTCGAAGGTGACCGAGCCGATTCCGTCGGGAAGCCCGATGGTCTCCCCTGGCCTCAGCTGGATCGACGGGGTGTCGACGGTGCGTCCGGCGACCTCGGTCATGCCGTCGGTGTCAAGCGAGTAGACCGACCGGGGAATTCCGCCGTCGAGCCCGAGATCGCCGGTGAACACCTGGAGGCTCAGCACCGGGTTGAGGAGGTCGGGGTAGTTCGAGGTGAGGGCGCCGGTCTCGAGCTCGGTCTGGCTCGGGTAGAGGAACCCGATCATGCCGATCTGTTCCGGCAGCGCGTCCGGCACCTTGACGACCCCGATCGAGGTCAGATTGGAGTCCTGGGGCAGGAACGGCACCGCATCGCTGAATGCGACGTTACCCTCCCCATCGCGCACGGTAATGATCGGGGCGTACCCGTTGCCGAGCAGGAAGATGTCGTTGCCGCCGAGGCGCAGCGGGTCGTTGACCTTGATCTCGGCGGGGGTTCCCGTCGTGGCGCCCGGCGCGTAGGTGGTCACGCTCGCCGTGAAGTCGACCGGCTGACCGCGCGCGGCGGGATTCTCCTGCTCGTAGACGGCGGAGAATTCGTCGAGGCTGAGCCGGTAGGGCTCGAGCACCCCGTCGTCGAAGAACCGGCCGGGCAGGAACGACTCGTACGACAGCAGTACGTTGGCGAACGAATCGCCCTCGACGATGACCTTCTGGCCGCTGTAGCCGAAGCCTCCCCCGATGCCGACCGACACGAGCACGCCGACGAGCGCGGTGTGGAAGACGAGGTTGCCGGTCTCGCGCAGGTAGCCGCGCTCGGCGCTCACCGAGAGCTCGCCGCGGGGGCCGTCGAACAGCCGCACCCGGTATCCGCTCTTCTTCAGGATGCCGCGGGCGGACTCGACCGCGTCGGCCGCGCCCACCCCCGGCGCCTCGACGCTCGTGAACCCGGCGAGCCGCGACAGCCTGGCCGGCGTCTTCGGCGGGGCACCGCGCAGCGCCCGATAGTGGTGCATCGTGCGCGGGATGACGCAGCCGATCAGCGAGATGAACAGCAGCAGGTAGATCGCCGAGAACCAGGCCGAGGTGTACACGTCGAACGCCTGCACGGCATCGAGCACCGGGGCGAGCTCCGGGTTGGTGGTGAAGTACTGCAGCACCCCGTTGGGATCGGAGCTGCGCTGCGGCACCAGCGAACCGGGCACCGCCGCGATCGCGAGCAGCAGCAAGAGGAACAGCGCCGTGCGCATGCTCGTGAGCTGCCGCCAGAAGAATCGCGCGTATCCGGCACCGCCGAGCGACGGCTGGGCGACCCCCTCTGCGATCGCGGGCGCGACCGGGGAGTCGAAGTGGTCAGATGGCCGGCTCAAAACCGCTGATCACCGCCCCGAACTGCGACATCAGTTCCTGCCAGACTCCGGACACCATGAGCACACCAATCAGAACGAGCATTGCGCCGCCGGCGATGTTGACGGCCCGGATGTGGCGGCGGAGCCACGCGACGGAGCCGGTGACCCAGGTGAAGCCGAGGGCGACGAGGAGGAACGGGATACCGAGGCCGAGGCAGTAGACGATGCCGAGCATCACCCCGCGCCCCACTGACCCGGTCGTGAGGCTGAGGCTGTAGACGACGCTGAGGGTCGGCCCGATGCAGGGCGCCCAGCCGAGTCCGAAGACGATTCCGAGCAGCGGGGCGCCGCCGAGGCCGGTCGCCGCGGTGAACCCCGGGCGGATGGTGCGCTGCAGGAAGCTGAACTCCCCGATGAACACGAGCCCCATGATGATCACGACGACGCCGATCACCCGGGTGATGAGGTCGAGCCAGGGGATGAGGAGCAGTCCGGCAAGGGAGAACGCGAGGGTGAACCCAACAAAGACGACGCTGAATCCGAGCACGAACAGCGTCACCCCGAGCAGGAGCCGGCGGCGGCTGGCGCGCGTGTCCGTGCCGGCGATCCCGCCGATGTACCCCAGGTAGCCGGGCACGAGAGGAAGGATGCACGGCGAGGCGAACGACACGAGGCCAGCGAGGAGCGCGATGGGTAGCGCGATGAGCAGGGAGCCGTTCGCCACGATCTCCTGGATCGGACCGCTCACTAATCGGCCTCCGCGACCACGTCGGCGATGATCGTGTCGAGGATCGACCTCTCTTGCAGCTGCCCGAGGATCCGCGCGGCGATGCGGCCATCCGCGTCGAGAACGAACGTCGTCGGCACCGCTTTGGGCGGAATCTCGCCCGCGAACGCGAGGCGCACCTTCCCCGCCTCCGCGTCGAGCAGCGATGGGTAGGTGACGCCGAACTTGCGCGCGAAGGCCAGCGAGGTCTCGGCGCCGTCGTAGATGTTCACGCCGACGAATGAGGCGCCACTGCCGTCGTACTTCTGCGCGAGCGCATCGAGGTCGGGGGCCTCGGCACGGCAGGGGGCGCATCCGGCGTACCAGAAGTTGACGACCAGCACGTCGCCGTCGAAGTCGGCGCTCGACAGCGGGTTCCCCTCGTCGGTCTCGCCCGCAAACGAGATGGGCGCGGCGCGGTCGGCCTCCGGCACCTCGAGGATCCCGTCGCCCGAGATGTAGTTCTTGTTGCCGCCACCGAGGTAGTCCTCAGCAAGCGGGTCGCTCGAGCATCCGGCGAGCAGCACGGAGGCGGCCACGACCGCGGTGACGAGCAGGATTCGCCGCCTCATACCGCTCCGCTGTCGACGGCGCGTGCGAGAAGCTCCGCCGCGGGTTCCTGATAATCGACCTCGCGGTATCTGGGGGCGCCGGGGGGCGCGTCGTCGATGCGGGCGAAAGTCGTCACGCTCGAGAGGCTGCAGCGGCGTTGGCGCGGATCGTGCCAGAGGTGGCGTCCGGCAATGGCGCGCTGGGCCATGACGATCGGCATTTGGTGGCTGACCATCACGACCTCCCCGTCGGTGGAGGCCCAGGCGAAATCGATCGCCGCGATCATGCGCGCCGCCACGTCGACGAACGGTTCTCCCCAACTGGGCAGGAACGGGTTGTAGATCCACGGCCAGGTTCGCGGATGGGCGAGGAGCGACGGTCCGAACTCGAGCGTGCCGCCCTCGAATTTATTGCGCGGCTCGATCAGCCGGTCGTCGATCGCGATCGCGAGGGCGAATGCGTCGGAGAACGGCTGCGCCGACTCCTGGGCGCGCCGGAGGGGGCTCGAATACAGCGCCGTGACGGACCGGCCGGCGAGGTGCGCCGCGGCCGAGGAGGCCATCGTGTGGCCGAGCGCGGACAGGTGGAATCCCGGAATCCGGCCATAGAGCACACCGTCGGGGTTGTGCACCTCACCATGGCGGACGAGGTGGATGAGAGTGGCTACCACACCCACCATTCTACGTTTCGTGTCACTGCCAGATTGCCGAGAGCCGGCCGGCGACCGATCCCCGAATATTGGGAAAGGGCGGGCGCGGCTAAACTCGGTGCTCGTGACCCAACGCACCCTGATCAAAAACCTTGCCCTGTCCGCCGACGGACCCGTAGCCGTTTCGGGGTGGGTCGAGACAGTACGCGACCAGAAGAAGGTGCAGTTCGTCGTGCTGCGCGACGAGTCGGGGGCCGTGCAGCTCGTGCACCCCCGCATCTTCAACGACGACGGCACCCCGGCTGAGGATCCGATCGCCGACGAGATCTCGGCGCTGAGCCAGGGCACGTTCCTTACCGCGAGTGGCGAGCTGAAGCACGACGAGCGCGTGAAGCTCGGCGGCGTCGAGATTAAGTTAGCCGGCCTCGACATCGCCGCCCACGCCATCGCAGAGACCCCAATCGCCGACGACTCCGCCGTCGACAAGCGCCTCGACTGGCGCTTCCTCGACCTGCGGGTGCCGAAGAACTCGCTGATCTTCAAGATCCAGACCACATTCGAGCACGCGCTGCGCTGCTACTGGATCGACAACGACTTCATCGAGCTGCACACCCCCAAGCTCATGGCGAGCGCGAGCGAGTCGCGCGCCGAGCTTTTCGAGGTCGAGTACTTCGAGACAAAGGCCTACCTCGCACAGAGCCCGCAGTTCTTCAAGCAGATGGCGCAACCGGCCGGACTCGGCAAGATCTTCGAGATCGGCCCGGCATTTCGCGCCGACCCGTCGTTCACGAGTCGCCACGCCACCGAGTTCACGAGCGTCGATGCCGAGATCAGCTGGATCGACAGCCCCGACGACGTGACGAGGATGCACGAGGAACTCATGGTCGCGGGATTCACCGCCGTCAAGGAGAAGCACGGCACCGAGATCGAGGCGCTCTACGGCCTCGAGGTGACGGTTCCCACGACGCCGTTCCCGCGCATCCCGCTCGCCGAGGCGAAGCGCATCGTCGCCGAGCGCGGCTACGAGGTTCCTCGCCACGACGACGACATGGATCCGGAGGGCGAGCGCCAGATCGCCGCGTACGTCAAGGAAACCTACGGCCACGAGTTTGTGTTCCTCACCGACTACTCGTCGAGCATCCGGCCCTTCTACCACATGCGCAACGAGGGCGACCCCGGCCTCACGAAGAGCTACGACCTCATCTTCAACGGCGTCGAGATCTCGACCGGTGCCCAGCGCGAGCACCGCATCGACGTGCTCATCGAGCAGGCCAGGGAGAAGGGGCTCGACCCGGAGGAGCTCGACTTCTACCTGGACTTCTTCCGCTACGGCGTTCCGCCGCACGGTGGCTTCGGCATGGGACTGAGCCGCGTGCTCATGCTCATGCTGCACCTGCCGAACCTGCGCGAGGCGACCTACCTGTTCCGCGGCCCCACCCGCCTGATGCCCTGACCCCGCTTCAACCCGCCGAATTCCCCTCCCCCACCGACTCCCCTAACCCACCAACTCCCCGCACCCCACCCACCAACTCCCCGCACCGCCACCCACCAACTCCCCGCACCCACCAACCCCGCGAGTCGCCCACTTGCGCTGCCCCGAGGGGCAATTGAGGGACGTTTGTCGGCAACTCGCGGGTGGGATGGTGAGTGAGTGAGTGGGTGATGGGTGGTGGGTGGTGGGTGGTGAGTGGCGGGTGGCGGGTGGCGGGTGGCGAGTTAGGTTCTGGTGAGGGACTGTCGGGATCAGGCCGGCGGCTCGTCCTTCCCGGCCTCCTCGAGCGCGTCCGCCTCCTCCTTCGTCGCGTGCACCGCGCCGTCGGAGTGCTCGGGAGGACCGTAGACCGTGTAGAGCACAAGCGGGTTAACCCCGGTGTTGGTGAAGTTGTGGTGAAGCCCGGCCGGCACGACGATGAGGTCGCCCGATGCGAGCTGGCGGGTCTGACCCGAGACCGTCGACTCCCCTACCCCGCTCACGATCGTGAGGATCTGGTCGGTGTCCGGGTGCGTCTCGGCGCCGATCTCCCCCCCGACGGGGATGGTCATGATGACGAGCTGGGTGTGCTTGCCCGTCCAGAGCACGCGACGGAAGTCCGCGCTCTTCTCGGCCTCGGTGGCGATGGCGAAATGGACGATTCCTGTCATGGTCGACTCCCTCGTTGCACGGCGGCACCCGGGCGGATGCTCCGCTTCACAGTCTCAGTCGCGCGCGCCCCCCGCGCAAACCGGCGATCCACCGGCACCCCGGCTGGTACCGTGACCGTCATGACGACTCCCCTGGACCCCGCCCGCTCCGCCGCCGTCGAGGCCGGCGAAGAACTCCTCCGCCTCGCGCGCATCCACGTCGACCAGGTCGCGTCGGGCAACGACGACGACGAGGCCGCCGAAGACACCGACCGTGCACTCTGGGAGTCCGTCGCGGCCTACGGCGTCGCCCTCGACGACCTCTACGCCGGCGACGAAGATGAGGACGAAGACGAAGACGGGGAACCCGACGAGCTGACCTTCACCGTGCGCACCAGATACGACTACACGGTCATCGACGAGAAGGCGTTTTTGGCCGGTGGGCAGGGCATCGCCAGCGCCGTCGGCACGCTGCTGCAGCGCGCGGGAGGCAAGCCCGTTCCCGCGCTCGAGGTGGCGTCGCTCGAGACCGGAAGCGGACTGATCACCGTGCACCTCAATGCCGAGCTGTTGACCTCGCAGGACTTCGCCGAGGCCGAGGAGCCGACCGACCTGCTGCACATCGACCCAGCCGAGTCGCTGCAATTCGTGCTCGACGAGCCCGTCTACGACTCGCGTCACGAGGCAGAGGCCGCGGCGAAGCGCGACACCGACTCCTGAGTCGCCGGGAGAGCTCGCCGGGAGGCCTCAGACCAGGAAGTCGACCGCGGCGCGCTGGGCGACGAGGGGCCGGATGATCGCGACGACCCGCTGGTGTTCCGGATGGTCGATGTAGGCGCGCAACGCCGCCTCGTCGTCGTAGTCCGCGATAAGCACGAGATCCCAGTTGGTCTCGAGGTTCACGGTGTTGCTCGCGACCGTGAGGCTTCGGATCTCCGGAATCAGCGGCACGAGGCCCTGCAGCGCGGCGGAGATGGTCGCCGAGTTCTCGAGCCGTACTGCGGCATCCTCCGCCTGGAGCTTCCACGAAATGACGTGTCTCAGCATGGTTCAGTCCTCACAGTAGGGCCGCGCGCAGCCGCGCGGGGTCGATGCGCCAGATGCCGTGCACACGCCCGTCGATGAGCAGCACGGGGATCTCCTCCGCGTGCCTCTCGAGCAGCTCCGGGTCATCGAGAATCGACAGCTCCGCCACCATGACCACCGGGGCCGTCGGGATGCCCTCAAGCTCGGCCACGACGCCGGCGACGACGTCGCGGGCCGTGTCGCACAGGTGGCACCCCGGCTTCGTGAGGAGAGTCAGGGCGATCGGCACGATTCAGAGCCTAGTTCTCCCGCGGCGATCGGGGAGCATCCCTAGACTCACTATCGATGCTCGACGCCGACCCCTCTCTCCCGGATGCCCAGGACCCGGCGGTGCGTGCTGCCCCGGTCGTCGCGTTCTTCGACGTCGACAACACGCTGATGCGCGGCGCGAGCATCTACCATCTCGGCCGCGGCGCGCGGCGGCGCGGGGTGCTGAGCCTGGCCGACCTGCTGCGCTTCGGCTGGCACCAGGCCACGTTTGTCACCATCGGCGAGAATCGGCGACACCTCGCCGGCGTGCGCGAGCGCGCACTGCACCTGATCAACGGGCACTCCGAACGGGAGCTCGAGGCGATCGCGGAGGAGGTGTACGACGACTTCATCAAGCCCAAACTCTGGCCGCAGACCGTCGAGCTGACACGGGAGCACCTGCGCCTGGGCCATGAGGTCTGGCTGATTACCGCGACGCCCGTCGTGATCGCGCGGGTCATCGCCTCACGCCTCGGGCTCACGGGCGCCCTCGGCACGCGTCTGGAGAGCCACGACGGCCTCTTCACCGGCAATCTCGCGGGGCCGATGCTGCACGGCGCGCATAAGGTCGTCGCCGCGTCGGAGCTCACGGCGGGGTTGAGCGCCGACCTTGCTGACTGCTGGGCGTACTCCGACTCGCGCAACGACATCCCGCTGCTCGAGCTCGTCGGCAACCGGGTCGTGGTCAACCCGGATGCGCGGCTCGCCCGGTACGCCCGCGCCAGGCGCTGGTCGGTGCTGCGTCTGAGGCCCTCGAGCATTCGACACGCCCGGCGCGCCGTGCGCCTTGACGAAAAAAAGCGCCGGACCTGATGGTCCGGCGCTTTTGGGCTGATCGAGTGGTCCCCGGCCTGCTACTTCTTGTTGCGACGCTGGTGGCGCGTCTTGCGCAGCAGCTTGCGGTGCTTCTTCTTCGCCATGCGCTTGCGACGCTTCTTGATTACGGAGCCCATAAGTACCTCACTGATTCTTGGAACGGATCACCGGGTCCGTTCAGAACCGCGGAAAAATTGCCTCGAAGCAGTCTACTCCTTTTACCGGACGCGGGCGTTCCCACCGCCGTCGCTACCGGCGGAGCAGCCGGCGCACCCGTTCGGCGATGCCGCGCGGCACGGTCGAGACGCCCCCGATGAGGGCGCGCGAGCGGAAGGACGCTGCTGCCGCCGCCCGCCCGAGCGACGCCCCGGCCGCCGGTCCCCCCTCCGCGATCAGGCGCAGAGGGGTGGGTAATCTCCCCCCGGGGAGCGCGACCATGGCGATGCCGGCGTCGTCGCGTCCCCCCGGCGCGGCGACGAGAAAGGGCACGAGCCAGTCTTCGACCCGGTCGAGCGGCGAAGGATCCAGACGGTAGTACCGGTGCTGGCCGACCTCGCGCACCCGCACGAGGTGGTTGTCGCGCAGCACCCGAAGGTGCTTCGACACGGTCGGCTGGCTCATTTCGAGCAGCTCCACCATCTCGCCGACGCTGAGCTCCCCCGCGTCGCCGTTCGCCGACTCCCGCTTGTCGAGGAGGGCTTGCAGGAGGTCACGACGCGTCGCATCGGCGAGCACGTCAAAAATATCGGCCATGTCCTCAGGCTAGCCGGACCACCGCGGGGAGTAGCATGGCGAGTCGTCGATTAACGATCCGCCGCTGATTCCCCGAGGAACGAATTCATGGCCACCAAGCCGGTGTCGCACAGGTCGATTTTGGGCCAGGCGCGCGATTTCTTCGACGACTTCGCCGGGTCGCGGCCGGCCCGCTTCGCGCTGATCATCTTCGCCATCCTCGTTCTGGTGTTCACCCTGCTGCTCGGCCTTCCGATCTCCAATCGGACCGGCGACGTCACGCCCCTCGTCGACGCCTTCTTCACCGCCGTCTCGGTGATCTGCGTGACCGGGCTGGCGACGGTCGACATGGCGACCTATTGGTCGCCATTCGGGCACGCCGTCATCTTCATCGGCGTCGAGATCGGGGCGGCCGGCGTGCTCACCGTCGCCTCCATTCTCGGCCTCGTCATCTCCCGCCGGCTCGGCCTGCGTGCGAAGCTGATGGCCGCGGGCGACAGCAACCCCCTGCGCATCCAGAAGGGCCCGGTCGCCGAGGGCCAGGCTGTGCGGCTGGGCGACATCGGCGGGCTGCTCGTCACGGTCGCCGTGAGCATGCTGGTCATCGAAATCGTCATCGCGCTGCTGCTGTTCCCGCGGGTGCTGCCCGAGAGCGACGGGTTCCTTGACGCCCTCTGGGTCTCCTCGTACTTCTCCGTGATGACCTTCACCAACACGGGATTCGTGCTCTCCCCCGGCGGCCTCGACCCGTTCGCGGCCGACCCGTGGTTCCTCGGCGTCATGATGCTTTCAGTCTTCCTCGGCGCCATCGGATTCCCCGTGATTTACGCGATCGCCCGCAATCTCCGCAAGCCGAAGCGGTGGTCGGTGCACGTGAAACTCACGCTGGTCACCACCACACTGCTCTTCGTTCTCGGCACTCTCGCCTTCTTCGGCCTCGAGTACTCGAACCCCGACACCTTCGGGGCGATGGATGCCGGCCAGAGTGCGCTGCAGGCCGCGTTCCTGTCGATGATGACCAGGTCGGGCGGGTTCGCCACGATCGACATCGCCGACCTCAACGGGTCGAGCCTGCTCGTGGCCGACATGCTGATGTTCGTCGGAGGAGGCTCGGCGTCGACCGCAGGAGGAATCAAGGTCACCACCCTCGCGATCCTGTTCCTCGCCGCCTTCGCCGAGGCGCGCGGCAGCGAGTCGATGGAGGCCTTCGACCGCCGCATCCCCTCCGACGTGCTGCGCATCGCGGTGAGCATCGTGCTCTGGGGCGCGACGACCGTTGCGACCGCGACGATCCTCATCGCTCAGATCACCGATGCCCCCCTCGACCTGGTGCTGTTCGACGTCATCTCGGCCTTCGCGACCTGCGGCCTGAGCACCGGGCTCACCATCGAAGCGCCCGATTCGGCCCAGTATGTGCTCGCGGCAACGATGTTCCTGGGCCGGATTGGTACAGTGACTCTCGCCGCGGCGCTCGCCGCGAGCACGCGCCGGCAGCTGTTCCGACGCGCAGAAGAAAGGCCCATCGTTGGTTGACCGCATTCCCCACGACGCTCCCGTGCTCATCATCGGCCTCGGCCGGTTCGGCGCGGCCACCGCGGGCCAGCTCGACCGCCTTGACCGCGAGGTGCTCGCGGTCGACGAGAACGCCGGCCTTGTGCAGAAGTGGTCGGAGCGTGTCACGCACGCGGTGCAGGCGGATGCGCGCAGCATCGACGCCCTCCGCCAGATCGGCGCGCAGGACTTCTCCGTCGCCGTCGTCGCCGTCGGCTCCTCCGTCGAGGCGAGCGTGCTCATCACCGCGAACCTCGTCGACCTCAAGATCCCGCAGATCTGGGCGAAGGCGATCAGCCAGTCGCACGGCAAGATCCTCGCGCGCATCGGCGCGAACCACGTGATCTACCCCGAGGCGGAGGCCGGCGAGCGAGTCGCGCACCTCGTCTCCGGCCGCATGATCGACTTCATCGAGTTCGACGACGACTTCGCGATAGTGAAGATGTACCCGCCGAAGCCGATCAGGGGGGTCAGCCTCGGCGAGTCGGGAGTTCGCCGCAAGTATGGCATCACCGTCGTCGGCGTGAAGTCACCCGGCAAGGAGTTCACCTATGCGACGCCCGATTCGGTCATCTCCAACCACGACCTGATCATCGTGAGCGGCAACTCCGTCGACATCGAGAAGTTCGCCACCCTGCAGGCCTGACCCCTCAGCCGGCCGCGAGCTCCTTCGCCCTGGCGATCGCCGCCGCTGCAGCGCGGTCGAATACCCCGGAGAGGTCGGCCTCCTGAAGCACCTCGATGGCGCGCTCCGTCGTGCCCCTCGGGCTCGTCACTCGCCGCCGCAGCTCGACCGGTGTCTCCCCCGACGCTTCGAGCAGCTCCGACGCGCCGAGGAAGGTCGTCTCGACCATCACCCGCGCCTCCTTCTTCGTGAACCCGAGCTTGAAGGCCGTGCGCTCGAGCTCCTCGATCAGCAGGAACACGTAGGCGGGACCGGAACCCGAGATGGCACTGAGCGCATCGATGCGGCTCTCCGGCACCTCGAGCACGGCGCCGACCGTGCCGAACAGCGCAGTGATGACCGCCACCTCGTCGTCGGACACACGTGACCCGGCGCTGACCCCGGTGACACCGCGACCGACCGTCGACGGCGTGTTCGGCATCGCCCGCAGCACGGGCGCGTCGACCAGGGCCTCCATCGTGTCGATGCGCACCCCCGCTGCCACGCTCACAACGATTGCACCTGGACCGAGCGCGTCGGCGATCTCGGAGAGCACGGCGGGAACGAGGTGTGGCTTGACCGCGACGAGCACGATGGATGCGCCCGCCACCGCGGCGCGATTCGCGCCGGAGTCCCGCTCGATCGAGAGACTCGTGACGTGCGTGGATCGCAGTGCCGCCGCCTTCGCCTCGCTGCGGTTGGTCACGCGGATGCCCCCGGAGACGCTCACCGACGGGGAGAGGAGCCCGCTGAGAATCGCGCCGCCCATCGAGCCGGTACCGATTATTGCGACAGAAGGAAGTATCACCATCCGCCCATCCTAGGATTACCCCATGAGTGCATCCGGTGGGAACAAGGCAATCGTCGCGGCGCTGTTCGCCAATCTCGGCATTGCCATCACCAAATTCATCGCCTGGTTCTTCTCCGGATCGAGCGCAATGCTCGCCGAGGGCGTGCACTCGCTCGCCGACACCGGCAACCAGGTGCTCCTGCTGCGCGGCGGCGTCGCGGCGAAGAAGGCGGCCACGCCCGAGCATCCGTTCGGCTACGGCCGCGAGCGCTACGTGTACGCCTTCGTCGTCTCGATCATCCTCTTCAGTGTCGGCGGCATGTTCTCGATCTACGAGGGAATCGCGAAACTCACCGACCCGCACCCGCTCGAGAACGCGTGGCTGCCCATCCTCGTGCTCACGATCGCGATCGTGCTCGAGTCGTTCTCGCTGCGCACCGCCGTGAGGGAGTCCAACCTTCTTCGCGGCGACCAGAGCTGGGTGGAGTTCGTGCGCCGCTCCAAGGCCCCCGAGCTCCCCGTCGTTCTGCTGAAGGACCTCGCCGCACTGCTGGGGCTCTTCTTCGCCCTGATGGGGGTAGGACTCACGATCATCACAGACGACAGCATCTTCGATGCGATCGGCACCCTCGCGATCGGCGCACTGCTGATCGTGGTTGCCGTGATCCTCGGCATCGAGACCAAGAGCCTGCTGCTCGGCGAGGGCGCGAGCTTGGCGGATGCCGTGAAGATCCGCGACGCGATCAATGCCGATTCCGACGTCGAGACTCTCATCCACATGAAGACCCTCTACCTCGGGCCGGACGAGTTACTCGTCGCCGCAAAGGTGGCATTCGCCGGCAAGTCGCGGCTTCCGGATATCTCGTCGGCAATCAACTCGGTCGAGTCGCGTATCCGGGCCGCCGTGCCGGCCGCGCGCGTGATCTACATCGAACCCGACGTGTACGTCGACCCGGGGATCAAGAATCCGCCGACCGACGCGATCGTCATCAAGGCAG